>Ga0209048_10003035_pt1 | contig 16440 bp, 13 predicted proteins | sample FrelakmetCRP12CR_FD_187146 | JGI IMG/M metagenome (GOLD analysis project Ga0209048, IMG submission 187146) | Freshwater lake sediment microbial communities from the University of Notre Dame, USA, for methane emissions studies - CRP12 CR (SPAdes)... | ecosystem: Environmental > Aquatic >... | reverse complement strand
GGCGCGCGCCACGGCCCGTTCCCGGAGCGCTCGACATGTGGCAGGTCGTGGGGTGGCTCGACGCGCGGCTGCCCGACGACGCGATCCTCGCCAACGGCGCCGGCAACTTCGCGACCTGGCTGCACCGCCTCTACCGTTATCGCGCCTATCGCACGCAGCTCGCGCCCTACTCGGGCTCGATGGGCTACGGCGTCCCCGCGGCCGTGGCGGCGAAGCTCGTGCATCCGGAGCGCATCGTCGTCTCGTGGAACGGCGACGGCTGCTTCCTGATGAACGGGCAGGAGCTCGCGACGGCGGTCCAGTACGGCCTCGCCGTCATCTTCGTCGTCGTCGACAACGGCATGTACGGGACGATACGGATGCACCAGGAGCGCACGTACCCGGCGCGCGTGTCGGGCACGGACCTCGTCAATCCGGACTTCGCGGCGCTCGCCCGTGCCTACGGAGCGCACGGCGAGACCGTTCTGCGAACGGACGAATTCGCACCGGCGTTCGAGCGCGCGCTGGCGAGCGCACGACCCGCGCTTCTGCACGTGAAGCTCGACCCGCAGGCGCTGACGCTCAATGCGTCGCTCGACGCGCTGCGCGCGCAGGGACTCGCGGCGCAGCAACGCGCGGCACCGGAAAAGTGATGCTGCCCCGGTGTTGTCGGGCCCTCGCACCGGCGGCTCGGCAGGATCCGGTCGGTGACTTCCGGGCGTTCAGGCCGCTCGCGATCGGCATCCCGCATCCGTCGTTGCCTCCCGCCGGCGAGGTGATACAGTGACGCCGCGCGAAGCGCTTCCACCGATGTCCGCCGACCCTTCCCCTGCCGTCGCGGCTGAATCGCCCGCGCGGGCACACCGCGGCCGGCTGTTCCGCAAGTACCTGCTGCTGATCCTCACGCTGGTCACCATCGCCCTGCTCGCGTCGGGCGGGATCAGCGTCTACTTCTCTTATCAGGAAAACAAATCGGCGCTCGCGAGCCTGCAGCACGAGAAGGCGCTCGCCGCCGCGTCGCGGATCGAGCAGTACATCCGGCAGATCGATCAGCAGCTCGCCTACGCCGCCCTCCCGCAGCTGGACGCGAGCGACGTCGAGCTGCGGCGCATCGAGTTCCTGAAGCTCCTGCGCCAGGCGCCGGAGGTCACCGACATCGCACAGCTGGACGGCGCCGGCCGCGAGCAGATCGCGGTTTCGCGCCTCGGGATGGACGTCCCGAGCTCGGGCAAGGACCGCTCGCAGGAGCCGGCATTCCGCAATGCAAGGCGCGGGAAGCCGTGGTTCGGGCCGGTGTACTTCCGCAAGGAGACCGAGCCCTACATGACGATCGCGATCCGCTCGGGCGGCGACAGCGGGCCGGTGACGGTCGCCGACGTCAATCTCAAGTTCATCTGGGACGTCGTGTCGCGGATCAAGATCGGGGACAAGGGCAAGGCCTACGTCGTGGACGGCAAGGGCTTCCTGATCGCGGATCCGGACATCGGCCTGGTGCTGCGCAAGACCGACCTGTCGAACCTCCTGCACGTGAAGGCCGCAACCGGGAACCCGGATCCCGACGAGCTGGCGGTGCTGTCGACGGACCTGGCAGGCACGGAGGTGCTGACGTCGATGGCGCCGATCGACCTCCTCGGCTGGAAGGTGTTCGTCGAGCAGCCGGTCGCCGAGGTGTACCGGAAGCTGAACGCTTCGATCGTGCGCACGGGCCTGCTGCTGCTCGTCGGCCTCGTCATCTCGGCGCTGGGCGCGCTGGCGCTGGCGCGCGGCATGGTGCGCCCGATCCGCACGCTGGACGAAGGCGCACGGCGCATCGGCGCGGGCGATCTCGACCAGCGGATCGAGATCCGCACCGGCGACGAGCTCGAGGGACTCGCCGACCAGTTCAACCGGATGTCGGCACAGCTGCGCGAATCGTATGCCAGCCTCGAGCGCAAGGTCGACGAACGCACGCAGGAGCTCACGAGCTCGCTCGAGCAGCAGACGGCGATCAGCGAAATCCTGCGCGTGATCTCGAGCTCGCCGGCGGACGTGCAGCCCGTTCTCGACGCGATCGCCGAGCGCGCCGCGCGCCTGTGCGACGCGTCCGCGGCGTCCATCTACCTGGCGGAGGGCGAGCGATTGCGGCACGTCGCATCGCAGGGCTCGCTGCCGGACGCGACGGCCAACGTCGACACGCTGCCGATCAATCGCGACTCGATGTCGGGCCGGTCCCTGCTCGAGCGGAGGACCATCGAGATCCGCGACATGCAGGCCGAGGGCGCCGACTACCCGCTGAGCTACGAGTATTCGCGGCGCCTCGGCCACCGCTCGATGCTCGTCACCCCGCTCTACCGCGAGGGCGTGCCGTTCGGCACGATCCTGCTGCGGCGGCAGGACGTGCGGCCGTTCACCGAGCGCGACGTCGCGCTGGTCAGGACCTTCGGCGACCAGGCGGCGATCGCGATCGAGAACGCGCGGCTGTTCCGCGAGATCCAGGACAAGAGCCGGCAGCTCGAGGTCGCGAACCAGCACAAGTCCGAGTTCCTCGCCAACATGTCACACGAGCTCCGCACGCCGCTCAATGCGATCATCGGCTTCTCCGAGGTATTGCTCGAGCGGCTGTTCGGCGAGCTCAACGAGAAGCAGGACGACTACCTCAAGGACATCCATTCCTCGGGCAAGCACCTGCTGCAGCTCATCAACGACATCCTGGACCTGTCGAAGGTAGAAGCCGGACGCATGGAGCTCGACGTCGCGACGTTCGACGCTCCCTCCGCCATCGCCAACGCGATGACGCTGATTCGCGAGCGCGCGCAGCGGCACGACATCGCGCTCGGACTGGACGCAGCCCCCGAGCTCGGCGTGATCACCGCCGACGAGCGCAAGTTCAAGCAGATCCTGCTGAATCTGTTGTCCAATGCCGTCAAGTTCACGCCCGATGGCGGGCGCATCGACGTACGGGCGCGCCGCGATGCAGACAACTTCGTCGTCGCGGTGCACGATACGGGCATCGGCATTGCGCCGGAGGATCAGGCCGTCGTGTTCGAGGAGTTCCGCCAGGTGGGACGCAGCTACACGAACAAGCAGGAGGGCACGGGCCTCGGGCTCGCGCTCACGCGCAAGTTCGTCGAGCTGCACGGCGGCCGCATCTGGCTGGAAAGCGAGCCCGGCAAGGGCTCGACGTTCACGTTCACCATTCCGGCAGAACGGTGAGCGCCGCCGGGCCAGCGCGCGAGGGGTAGATCAATGAGCCTGATACTGATCGTCGAAGATAACGAAAAGAACATGAAGCTCGTCCGCGACGTGCTGCAGGCGAAGGGCTACGCCACGGTCGAGGCCTGCACCGGCGAGGACGGCGTCCGCCTCGCCACGGAGCGCAAGCCGGACCTGATCCTGATGGACATCCAGCTTCCCGGCATCAGCGGCATCGAGGCGCTGCGCGAGCTGCGGGCGAATCCCGAGACGGCGCGCATTCCCGCCGTCGCCGTCACGGCGTCCGTGATGCAGCAGGACAGGAAGCAGATCACGGAGGCAGGCTTCAACGGCTACATCGGCAAGCCGATAAATCTCCGGGAGTTCCTGGACACGGTCCGGACCATGCTGGAGCGCTCCGCCAGGTGAGCACGCCCGCCAAAGTGCTGGTGGTCGACGACACGCCGCACAACGTCAAGCTGCTGGCCGACCTGCTCGGCGTGAAGGGCTATGCGGTGGCGACGGCGGTCAGCGGCGAGGAGGCGCTCGCCAGGGTCGCGTCCGAGCAACCGGACCTCGTGCTGCTCGACGTGATGATGCCGGGCCTCTCCGGCTACGACGTGTGCAGGCAGCTGCGCGCCGATCCGCAGACGGCGCTGCTGCCGATCGTCCTCGTCACCTCGCTCGACCCGCAGGGCGAGCGGGTGAAGGGGATCGAGGCCGGCGCCGACGACTTCCTGCCCAAGCCGATCAACCAGGCCGAGCTGTTCGCGCGCGTGCGATCGCTGCTGCGCGTGAAATCCCTGCAGGACGAGGTGCGGCGCCAGGCCGAGGCGCTGAAGGAGTGGAACCTGAAGCTCGAGGAACGCGTGGCCGAGCAGGTCGCGCAGCTCAAAGGGATGGACCAGCTCAAGCGCTTCTTCGCGCCGGCCGTTGCCGACGCGATCCTGTCGGCCGGCGGGAACGCGATTCTGACGCCGCACCGCCGCGAGATCTGCTACGTGTTCGTCGACCTGCGGGGCTTCACCGCGTTCACCGACTCGGCCGAGCCGGAGGAAGTGGAGTCGGTGTTGCGGTCGTATCATTCGGCGATGGGCGAGCTCATCGCCGAGCACGGCGGCACGGTCGACCGCTTTGCCGGCGACGGCATCCTGATCTTCTTCAACGACCCGCTGCCGGTTCCCGACGCCGCAGTGCGCGCCACGCGCATGGCATTGCGGATGCAGGAGTGCTTCGGTCCACTGCGCGCCCGATGGGCGAAACTCGGCTACGAGCTCGATCTGGGCATCGGCATCGCGCAGGGGTTTGCCACGCTGGGTGCGTTCGGCTACGAGGGTCGCGTCGACTACACGGCGATCGGCAGCGTCGTCAATCTGGCGCAACGGCTGTGCAACAAGGCGGCCGCCGGAGAGATCCTGATCGACCGCAAGGTTCGAGCGGCGCTCGACGACTCGGCAACCATCGAGAGTCGCGGTCCGCTCGCCCTCAAGGGCTTCGCCGCGCCGCAGCCCGTCTTTCGCGTGACCGCGCTCGTCTGAATTCGGCGCAGCGCGCACCCGAGAATCGCGCGCTGCCGCGCGGCGAATCGGGTCAGAGCTTGCGCACGAGCCCGACCATCACGCCGAAGATCTCGAGCGCGCCCTCGGGACGGATGACCGGGTACGCCTTGTTCTCCGGCTTCAGGACGAACTGCCCGCGCTCGACGTCTAGGCGCTTCAGCGTGAACTGGCCGTCGACGATCGCGACGACGACGTCGCCCCGCTTGGCCGAGGGCGTCTTTTCGACGACGACGAGATCGCCGTCGAGGATGCCGGCGTCCAGCATCGAGTCGCCCTTGACGCGAATGAGGACCGTCTGCGATGGGCGCTCGATCAGATAGTCGTCGATCGTCAGGGCATCGGCGTGGCCGTCGTCGACGGCGTTCGGCAGCCCGGCGTGCACCGGCGACTCGGCGAGCGGCCGCGCGAAGAACCGCCCGGTCGGCGCAAGCCGCCGGTCGGGCGTCGACTCCAGGTAGCCCCCCAGTTTCAGGCGTGCGACCATCGCCGCGACCGACGACTTGGATTTGAGCCCGAGCAGGTGGCCGATCGACGCGTACGACGGCAACGCGTGGTGGCGTGCGTAATAATCCTGCAGCATCGCAAGGTAAGAACGATCGTTCGACATGACTGTACAATAGCGAACGAACGTTCTGCCGTCAAGCCCTTCGCGACCCTCCCGCTCCCGTCCGGACTTTCCCGCAAATGCGCCTGTTCGCGCCGTCGCTGGCCTTCGTCGATCTGGAAACCACGGGCACCGGGGCCGCGGCGGACGCGATCACCGAAATCGGCATCGTCCGCGTCGACGCCGATCCCGAGGGCATCGCGCCGCCCGTCGTGACGGAGTGGAGCACCCTCGTCAATCCCGGAGTGCCGATTCCCCCGGAAATCCAGGCGCTCACGGGCATCACGAATGCGATGGTCCGCGATGCGCCCGCGTTCGGGGCCATTGCCGAAAACATCCTGGCGCGGACTGCCGGCGCCGTGTTCGTCGCGCACAACGCGCGCTTCGATTACGGCTTCCTGAAGCACGCGTTCGCGCGGCAGGGTCGCACGTTCACGGCGCGCGTGCTGTGCACCGTCCGGCTGTCGCGGCGGCTGTTTCCGGACGCCCCCCGCCACAACCTCGACAGCGTGATCGAGCGGCACGGGCTCGCGATCGAAGGGCGGCACCGCGCGCTCGGCGACGCCCGCGTGCTCTGGGCGTTCGTGCAGGCGCTGTACCGCGACCTTCCGCCGGAAGCGATCGACCTGGCGACGAGACGCGTCCTGAAGACGCCGAGCCTGCCGCCGCAGCTCGCGCCGGATGCGCTCGACGCGCTGCCCGAGACGCCGGGCGTCTACCTGTTCTACGGCCTCAACACGCTGCCGCTCTACATCGGCAAGAGCCGGAACCTGCGCGAGCGCGTCGGCGCGCACTTCTCGTCGGACTATCGGTCGGCGACCGACCTCCGGCTCTCCACCGAGATCCGCCGCATCGAATACGAGGAAACCGCGGGCGAGATCGGCGCGCTGCTGCGCGAGGCCGCGCTGGTCAAGTCCATGCTCCCGGCGCACAACCACGCGCTGCGCCGCAAGGCGGAATCGGGCGTGCTCGAGCTGCCCGACACGCCGGGACCTCCGCGCTACGTGCCCGCCGCGAGCGTCGAGCCGGCGGAGCTGGCGGGGCGATTCGGGCCCTTCTCGTCGAAGCGGGCTGCGCGGGAAACGCTGCGCGCGCTGGCGACCGAGCACGCGCTGTGCTGGAAGGCGCTCGGGCTCGAGAAACGGCAGGGCCCCTGCTTCGCGCGCCAGGTGAAACGCTGCGCCGGCGCGTGCATCGGCGCCGAGTCGGCGGACGCGCACCACGCGCGGCTCGCCGCGGCGCTCGCTACGCACGCGGTCCCGCGCTGGCCCTTTCCCGGTCTCGCGGCAATCCGCGAGCGGTCACTGCTCGGCGATCGCACCGACGTGCACGTGATCCGCGACTGGTGCTGGCTCGGCACGGCGCGCGACGACGGCGAGCTCGGCAGCCTGATCGAAGCGCCGCCGCGCGCCGCGTTCGACGCCGACATCGCGCGGCTCCTGATCCGCACGCTCGCGCGCGGCCGGCACGATGTGCTGCCGCTCTCGGCTCCGAACGACGACGACCCGTCCTAGACGGCGCGCGCCGCGTGCGCCGCCAGCACCGTCGCCACGCAGGCGGTGAGCTTCGTCGCGTACGGAATGTGCAGGAACTCGTTGGGACCGTGCGCGTTCGACTTCGGCCCCAGCACCCCGGTGATGAGGAACTGCGCCTCGGGGAAGTGCCGGCCCAGCATCGCCATGAACGGAATGGTGCCGCCCTCGCCCATCGCCGCCGCGGGCCTTTCGTAGAACGTCCGCGACGCCGCGTCGAGCGCGCGTTCCAGCCACGGTGCGGTTGCCGGGGCGTTCCAGCCGGTGGCCGCCTGATCGGTCTCGAAGCGCACGGTCGCGCCGTGCGGCGGATCGGCTTCGAGCAGACGCTTCAGCGCGCGCGTGGCGGCCTCGGCGTCGACCGATGGCGGCAGGCGCAGCGAAAGCTTGAGCGACGTGCGCGGCCGCAACACGTTTCCGGCATCGGCGATCGAGGGCAGGCCATCGGCGCCGATGACGGACAGCGCCGGCCGCCACGTGCGGCTCAGCACCGCCTCGGCGCGGTCGTCGATCATCGGCTGCGTGCCGCCGGCAAACGGGTATTTCCGGACCACGCTCACGCCCATGATGTCGGCCGCCTGCTTCGCCTGCCGGACCCGCTCGTCCGGAATCGGCGCGTGGAACACCTCGGGAAGAACGCGGCCGGTCGCCGCGTCCTCGAGCCGGTCCAGAACCCTGCGCGCGATGCGGAACGACGACGGCACGATGCCGCTCGCGTCGCCCGAATGGACGCCTTCGGTCAGCACGTCGACGCTCAGCGTGCCGGCGGCGAGACCCCGCAGCGACGTCGTCGCCCACAGCCGCTCGTAGTCGCCGCAGCCCGAATCGAGGCCGATGACGAAATCGACGCGGCCCATCCGCGGCGCAAGGAGCTCGAGATACGCGGGCAGGTCGTAGCTGCCGCTCTCCTCGCACGCCTCGATGACGCCGACGCAGCGCGCGTGCGGCACGCCCTGCGCCTGCAGCGCGGCAAGCGCGGCGAGCGACGCGAACACGGCGTAGCCGTCGTCGGCGCCGCCGCGGCCGTAGAGCTTGCCGTCCTCGATGACGGGCTTCCACGGTCCGAGGTCGTCGCGCCAGCCCGTCATTTCCGGCTGCTTGTCGAGATGCCCGTACAGCAGCACTGTGCGCTCGCCGGTGCCGGGGACGTCGAAATACAGGAGCGGCGTGCGTCCGGGCAGGCGCACGATCTGCGCCGCCAGCCCGCGGACCGGCTGCTGCCGCACCCATGCCTCGGCGAGCAAGATCACCCGCTCGATGTGACCGTGCGCCTCCCATTGCGGATCGAAGTGCGGCGACTTCGCCGGAATGCGAACGTACTCGACGAGCTGGGGAACGATCGAGTCGTTCCAGTGGCGGGCGACCGCGGCGGCAAGGGCAGAGTTGTTCATCGTTGATCGATCATGGTCCATGGGGCTGCGGGAAGCGATCCTGCGGGCGGACGCTCGCGGGGCGCCGATGGCAGACGCACCCCGAGACCGACCCGAATGCGGGCAACGACGATCGCGGTAGCCGATTATGACGGAATTGCCGGCCCGGGCGCGAGGTCGTGCGTCCCGGCACCCCGGCATCGCGGGGGCTCGCGACGGTGCTGAAAACCGTGATCGTCCACTACCGATGCAACGGGATCGAGCCGTGTGCACGCGTCGGTCGCGGAGAATAACACCGGGCTGGTAGACTTCGACCGAGCCGACCTTCCGGGGGCCTTCATCGTGCGCAGTGCGTTTCGTTCCCGCCGCCGGCAGTTCCTGCGGCTGCTCGCCGGTTCCACCGTTGCGGCCGCGGCGCCGCTGCTGTACGCGCAGGAGTGGCCGGCGAAGCCCATCAAGCTCGTCGTGCCGTTTCCGCCCGGCGGCAACACCGACGTCATCGCGCGGATGATCGCGCCGAAGCTCCAGTCGGCGCTCGGGCAACCCGTGGTCGTCGAGAACCGTCCGGGGGCGGGTGGCAACCTCGGCTCGGATGCCGTCGCGAAGTCGCCGCCCGACGGCTACACGCTGCTCGCGAGCACGCTTTCCACCTACGCGCTCAACGTCGGCCTCTACAGCAGGCTGCCGTACGATCCGCAGAAGGACCTCGCGCCGGTCGCGCTCACGGTGCAGGTGCCGCTGATCGTCGTCGTCCACCCGTCGCTCGGCGTGAAGGATCTCGCGGGGCTCGTCAGGCTGCTGCGCGACAACCCGGGCAAGTACGACTACGGGTCGGCCGGCAACGGAACCTCCGGGCACATCGCGTGCTACCTGTTCACCCAGATGATCGGCGCGAAGGTCGAGCACATTCCGTACAAGGGTACGGCCCCGGTGCTCACCGACATGCTCGGCGGCCGCCTTACGTTCACGATGGACGCGCCGTCGGTGCTGGCGCAGCACATCCGCACCGGCGCCCTCGTGCCGCTCGCGATCGCGCTGCCGCAGCGGCTGTCCCTGCTGCCCGAGATCCCGACCTTCGCCGAAGCGGGCCTCAAGGGGTACGACGCGTATTCGTGGAACGCGGTCTGGGCACCGGCCGGCACGCCGGCGCCGCTGCAGGACAAGCTCAATGCGACGATCAACGCGATCATTGCCGAGCCGTCGATGCGCGAACAGCTGGACAAGGCCGGATCGCCGCCCTTCCTCGGCTACCGGCGCGACGCGGTGCAGCAGTTCATGCAGGCCGAGTTCGAGAAGTGGGTGCCCATCGTCCGTGCGTCGGGCGCCAGGGTCGACTGACGCCGCGGACGGACTGCGGTTACGGCGGCATCGACGCGCGACGCCCGCGCGGGTGGCCTCTTCGCCGAATGCCGAGACGCGGCGCGCCTAATCGGTGCGCAACCCCTCCGGCGCGCCATTGACGCGGCCGCGGGCCCCGCGCTCGTACTCGGCGATCACCTGCGCCCCGAGCAGGAGCACCAACGCCGCGATCTCGAGGCTCAGCAGCACCACGATCGCCGTGGTGAGCGATCCGTAGACGAGCCTGATCTGCGAAAGCGTGGAGAAGTACCAGACCAGCACATGGCGCGTGAGCTCCCAGAGGAGCGCGGCGGTGACGCCGCCGATCAGCGCGTGGCGCCACGACGGTCGCCCCACGGGCATCACCATGTAGATCGACGTGAGCACGACGACCTCCCCGGCGAAGCCGATCACGTAGAGCAGGAAGCCGGAGACGCCCACGAGCGAATGCGTGCGCCCGAGGAACCGGATGCTCTCCTGGCCCATCGTCTGCAGCGCACCGGAAACGAACGTGACGATCAGCGCGCCGATGCCGAGAAAGAGGATGCAGAAGAACGGGAGCAGTGCCGAGACGAGGAAGCGCCGCCGCCGGATCCTCACGCGGTGGTAGAAGATCACCGACATCGCGTTTTCCAGGACCGTGAATGCGAGCGAGCTGAAGAAGAGCAGCGTCGCGACGAGCACCCAGCCGATGACGTGGCGATGGTCGAGGAACGGTGCGAGCTCGACCATGATCGCGTCGGACTGCCCGGGCACGATCAGCTCGAGGTAGCGGCCGAGCGTCGCCAGCAGCACGGTTTCCTCGACGAAATTCGCCAGCACGATCAGCATCAGGATGAGCAGCGGCAGGATCGACAGCAGCGTGTTGTAAGCGACCGCGCCGGCGAGCAGATACCCCTGATTGGCGCGAAAGCTCCGCAGCACCCGGAGGGCGAAGGCGCCGGGGTGCCTGAGGACTGCGGATGCGCGGGTGCGGAATCGGGACATGGGTCGGCCTGCCGCAGTCTAGGCCAGAGCGCCGTCGCGGCTCAAGCTCGATCGGTGCAGCGGCCGGCGCCGCCATGGACGCCACGGCCCGCTTTCGGGCACCATGACGGGCGGCGGCCGAGGGCGCTGCCGCGGAGCGGACGACCATGAGTTTTCTTTGGCCCGAGATGCTGCTGCTGCTGCTCGCAGTGCCCGTGCTCGTCGCGGCCTACGTCCTGCTGCTGCGGCGGAAGCGGAAGTCCGCCCTCCGCTATGCGAGCGTGAGCCTGATGAAGGTCGCGATCGGCCCGGGGCAGCGGTTCCGGCGGCACATCCCGCCGCTGCTCTTCCTGCTGGCGCTGATCGCCGCCCTCGTCGCCATCGCTCGCCCGAGCGCGCTCGTCACGCTGCCGTCGCAGCAGCAGACCATCATCCTCGCGATGGACGTCTCGCTCAGCATGGGCGCCAAGGACGTCGACCCCAACCGGATCACGGCCGCGCAGGCCGCGGCGCGGGCCTTCGTCGAGGCATACCCGCCCGAGACCCGCATCGGGATCGTCGCGTTCGGCGCGACGGCATCGCTCGTCCAGACGCCCACGCAGAACCGGGAGGACCTGGTCGCGGCGATCGACCGCTTCCAGCTGCAGCGCGGCACCGCGACGGGAAGCGCGCTGTACGTTGCCCTGGCGACGCTCTTCCCCGATGCGGGAATCGATCTCGAGTCGCTCGTCTTCAAGGGCGGCCTGTCGCGCAATGCCGCTCCTCCGCGGCGCGTCGATGCCCCGCCCAAGGCCGAAAAGAAGGAAACGAAGCCGGTCGCGCCCGGTTCCTACACGTCGGCGGTGATCATCCTGCTGAGCGACGGCCGGCGGACGACGGGGCCGGATCCCCTCGACGCGGCGAGGATGGCCGCCGAGCGCGGCGTGCGCGTCTTCACCGTCGGCTTCGGCACGGCCGAGGGCGGCATGATCGGCTACGAAGGCTGGTCGATGTACGTGCGGCTCGACGAGGAGACGCTGAAGGCGATCGCCGAGCTCACGCGCGGCGAGTACTTCCATGCGGGCACGGCGGCCGACCTGAAAAAGGTCTACGAGAAGCTGAACTCGCGGCTCGTGCTGGAAAAGAAGGAAACCGAGATCACGTTCGCTTTCGCGGCGGCCGGAGCGCTGCTCATGCTCGCAGCAGCCGGGCTCTCGCTGCTCTGGTTCAACCGGATCGGCTGACCGCGGCGCGTCCGGGGCGTCCTCTTCACGTCGAGCGCCAAAGCGCGCGAACGCGCGCGGAAAGGTCGATCCTTCCGCCGGCAGCCTCCCGCACGCAACGGGCGTCGTCGGGCGGCGTCACGGGCCAGGCGCAGGATTCGAACAGCGAGGCAAGCGCACCGGGGATGAACCGGCTGCGCGACGCATAGACGTGCCGGTCGCCGAAGACGGCCTGCTGGTGGACATGGAAGCGCTGCGGAACCATCAGCTGCAGGTGCTCTTTCGCGCGAGTCATCGCGACGTAGAGCAATCGCCGCTCCTCCTCGATCTCCTCGCTCGTTCCCGTGCTCATGTCCGACGGGATGCAGCCGTCCACCACATTGAGGACGTGCACGGACTTCCACTCCTGCCCCTTTGCCGAGTGGATGGTGGACAGGATCAGGTAGTCGTCGTCACGTCCGGGTGGGCCTGCCTCGTCGCTCGTGGCCGCCGGCGGGTCGAGCGTCACCTCGGTCAGGAAGCGCTCGCGCGACGTGTAGATCGACGCGATCTGCCGCAGCTGCGCGAGGTCCGCCTGCCGCACGCGGGCGTCCTCGTAGATCCGGTCGAGGTGCGGCTCGTACCAGCGCGCGACGATGTCCATTTCGGCCGGCCATCCCGGCTTCGCGTCGCGCAATGCACGGAAGACCGCCAGCAGCGCCGTCCAGTCCACGGCGGCTATCGGCGGGGCCCGGAACGCAGCCAGCGCCGACACCGGGTCGGCGGCTTCGTCCATCGCGTCGAGCAATCGGGCGGCGGTGGCCGGCCCGACGCCGGGAAGGAGCTGCGCCACCCGGAATCCGGCCATGCGATTGCGTGGATTCTCCGCCCAGCGCAGGACGCAGAGCACGTCCTTCACGTGCGCGGCCTCCAGGAACTTGAGCCCGCCGTACTTCACGAACGGAATGCCGCGTCGGACCAGTTCCAGCTCAAGCTGCGCGCTGTGGCTCGAGCTTCGGAACAGCACCGCCTGCGACTTCAACGCGATCCCGCTCTCGCGGCGCTCGAGCACGCATTCGGCCACGCAACGCGCCTGATCCGCTTCGTCGCGGACGGTGACGAGTTGCGGCTTGCGGGCGGAAACCCGGTCGGTCCACAGGTTCTTGGTGAAGCGCTCCGCCGCCAGGCCGATGACCGCATTCGAAGCATCGAGGATCGGCTGCGTGGAACGGTAATTGCGCTCGAGCGGCACGACGCGCGCGGGCGGCGTGAACTTCTGCGGGAACTCGAGGATGTTGCGCACGGTCGCAGCGCGAAAAGAGTAGATTGACTGCGCGTCGTCGCCTACGACCGTCACGCCTGCGCCATCCGGCTTCATCGCCAGCAGGATGGACGCCTGGAGCCGGTTCGTATCCTGGTACTCGTCGACGAGAACGTGATCGAAGCGCCCGCCGATTTCCCGCGCCAGCGCGGGCTCCGCGACCATCTGCGCCCAGTAAAGCAAGAGGTCGTCGTAGTCGAGAACGTTCTGCGCCTGCTTCGCACTCACATACGCCTCGAAGAGTCGCCGCAGCTCCGTTTCCCAGCGAGAGCACCACGGGAACAGGGCGTTGATCACGTCGCGCAACGCCGACTCGCTGTTGACCGCCCGCGAATAGATCGCGAGACAGGTGCCCTTCGACGGAAACCGGCTGGCGGTCGACGCCAGCCCGAGCTCGTGCCGCACGATCGCGAGGAGGTCCTCCGAATCCGTGCGGTCGTGGATGGTGAACGATGGATGCACGCCGATGCGCTCCGCGTATTCGCGCAGCAAGCGCGCCGCGATGCCGTGAAAGGTGCCGGACCACGGGAGCGACGCCGTGCGCTTCCGCGTGCTCCCGCCGAGCACACCGTTCAGGACCTGGGCGGCGCGGCGCTCCATTTCCACGGCCGCGCGGCGCGAGAACGTGAGCAGTAGAATCCGCTGCGGGTCCGCCCCGTTGACCACGAGGTGCGCGACACGATGGGCGAGCGTGCTGGTCTTGCCCGAGCCGGCGCCCGCAATGACGAGCAGTGGCCCCTGCCCTTCGCGCGCCGCCGTCCCGATCCCGTGCTCGACCGCGAGACGCTGCTGCGGGTTCAACGCTTTCAGGTAGGTGTCCGGCCCCTCGATGGAGGCCACGGCGGAATTCGGAATGGCTGGCACGGATGAATTGGTGGAAGGCGCCTCGAAGGTTCGACCACGGCATCCACGGCACGGCCCCTGATCGAACGAGCGTTCGACCGGAGGATAGCACAAGCGTCCTGACCGCCCCGGTGTGGGCGCTGCCTGATCCCTCGGTCTCCTTCAACCCGGCGCTCACCATCGCGCCGAACGGCTCCGCACCGAACATTTACGTCAAGGCTTCAGGGATAGTAGGCTCATTGTTCCCCGGATGATAAGGACCTCAATCGTGGCAGATCAGGGGCGGGCCAGGCGCAAGATCGAGGCGCTCAACGATCTCGCATCGGCACTTCTTGCTGACGGGAGGTCGGCGGACGCGATGGATGCGTGCATCCGCTCCTTACGAGCCAAAGAGACACCCGCCGCGAAAGCGTTGTTCGTTCGTTTGGTCAAGATGGGAACGAGTTGCAACAATCGGTTTGTACGGCAATACCTGATTCGCGCTCTCTCCGATCCGTGGTGTCGCACCGGTCAACTTGTCCCTGCAAGCCTGGCGCTGATCAAGTCCAATCGCGTGGCCGGGCAGTGTATCGAACGAGCCGTCGCATCGTGGCCAACGCCGCTGTCGAAGGAGGACTTGTTCGGAGCGGAGGGCCTTGCTGCATTGGCCACCGATGATCTGCTCAGCGCCGTAATCGAAAACACGCCCGCGGCCGGACTGGATTTCGAGCACTTCCTGGTGCTGGCCAGGCGAGCCCTCCTGCTTGAAGTCCTGGCGTCGCAATTGCCCGACAAAGCCGATTCATTGCTATTGCGCTTCTTTTGCGCCATGGCACGTCAGTGTTACATCAACGAATACGTCTATAACTGCACGACCGAAGAATTCGATGGTGTCACCTGGCTCCGCAACGAAATCTCCAGGTGCACCGCTGAAGCGAAGCCCGTGCCCGGCATATTGGTCGCCGCATTTGCCTGCTATTCTCCATTGTCCTTGCTTCCCGACTGCCAACGCCTCGCGGGTGTCATGACGGAGCCTCCGTTAGCCGGTTTGTACTCGCAGCAAGTGAGAGAACCCATTCAGGAAAATGGTTACCGTGCCACCCTGCAAAAGCTGACCCCGATCGACGACGAGACCTCCAGGGCGGTGGGCAGCCAATACGAGGACAATCCGTATCCGCGATGGGTCAGATCACCTTCGATCGACGGCGCCGTCCCTTTTCGTGCCTTCCTGTCGAGCGAGCTCGGTCTAGAATCCCCTCGCTTCGCGCGTCAGGATGACAAGATCGATGCGCTCATAGCCGGTTGCGGTACCGGACAGCAATCGATCCAGACGGCGCAAAGATTTCCAGCGGCGCGGATTCTGGCGGTCGATCTCAGCGCAGCGAGCCTCGCCTACGCGAAGCGGAAGACGCGAGAACTGGGCATTGCGAACATCGAATACGCGCAGGCTGACATTCTGAGACTGGAATCGATTGGCAAGACTTTCGATTTCATCGAATGCGTCGGCGTGCTGCACCATCTTGGCGATCCGATGGCAGGTTGGCGCGTTCTCCGATCCATCTTGCGTCCTGGCGGCGTCATGCACATCGGTCTCTATAGCGAGCTTGCTCGTCGGGACATCGCTGCCGCTCAGGACCTTATCGTCGCTCAAGGCTATGAGGCGACGACGGAAGGGATCCGTCAGTTCCGGCTCGACCTGCAATTGGTCGACCGGTGGCGTCGGTTCAGAGGCCTGACAGCCCTCGAGGATTTCTACGACACGAGCGGCTGCCGTGATCTCCTGTTCCATGCCAAGGAGCACCGCTTCACGCTGCGTCAGATCAAGGAAATCCTTGCGGAGCTTGAACTCGACTTCTTGCGGTTCAACGTAGATCTGGCCGTCCAGCAGCGATACTCGCTGCAATACCCGGGCGAACTCGCACGAGCCGATTTGAACTGCTGGACGCAATTCGAATTGGAAAATCCGGGCACTTTTCTTGGCATGTATAACTTCTACGTGCACAGACGCGCCTAGCGCGTCGACATCGATCGCGCCTCACCCGAAACGGTGCCCCCCGGCCAGTGGGGTGCAAGCTGTTGTCCTGCCATGCGAGGTCTGGCAGGCGGTTCTTGACAACAGCTGCAACTATTCGATATTATCAGAAACATGGAAACGAAGCGTGTACTGGCCGCGCTTGCGGCACTCTCCCAGGAGCATCGGCTGGCGGTCTTCCGGTTGCTCGTCGAGCACGCGCCGGAGGGCCTGTCTGCCGGGCTGATTGCCGAGCGCCTGTCGCTCGCACCGGCGACGCTGTCGTTCCATCTGAAGGAGCTTTCGCACGCAGGGCTCGTCGCATCGCGCCAGGATGGCCGCTTCATCTGGTACCGCGCCGAACTTGAGGCGATGAGTGGGCTGGTGGCCTACCTCACCGAGAACTGCTGCCGCGCCAGCTCCGTCTGCGATGCCGCATGCGTGCCTGCCGGCGCGCCCCGACTCGTTGCGGCGCCGTTGCCCACCCGACGCAGGAGGAAATCCGCATGAAGCGCTTTCACGTCCACCTCGGGGTCGCCGACCTCGACCAAAGTATCCGTTTCTATTCCGGGCTGTTCGGTGCGCC
>Ga0209048_10003034_pt1 | contig 16443 bp, 9 predicted proteins | sample FrelakmetCRP12CR_FD_187146 | JGI IMG/M metagenome (GOLD analysis project Ga0209048, IMG submission 187146) | Freshwater lake sediment microbial communities from the University of Notre Dame, USA, for methane emissions studies - CRP12 CR (SPAdes)... | ecosystem: Environmental > Aquatic >... | reverse complement strand
GTTCTTGAGGATCTTGTCCATGCGCGCCTTCTCAACGTTCAGGATCTTGCCTCGTAGGGGCAGAATGGCCTGGAACTCACGGTTGCGGCCTTGCTTCGAGCTATTGTGAACGAACACCCCCGCTGCCAGAGCGAAATTATGCGTTCCCGGGACTTCGAAATCGTAGACATCGATCTTCTCTTCCATTCTCACAATTTCCAAGATCCTATGATTGAAGCTCGATGCGGCCTTGTATGCCTGGTATTCTGTATGCGCCTCGTCTGTTGGAGAGCTGTCTAGGTAAAATGGCATCAAAGAGTCGCAACCCTGGAGGGCGAGGGCTTCTTTGTAGCTCTTATCTCGCAGCATGAATTGGTGATCGGGGGTGCAAATAACGCGCTCTCCATTATCCAAGGTCACCTGAAATACTTCCACACTCTTCTTCGTGACCCGAGGTTCGACTAAACGTTCAATGCCAACTTTGCCATCATTTCGAATCGTGTAACAATGATGCTTGACTCCTTGTTCATATTCAGTAACCAAATCCTTGAAGGAGATGTCACGACCATCGGCCAGTGCGACCTTGGTATCCCCTGAAAAGCATCCACCGGCCGAATCACCCTCCACGAGGTACAGCTCGCACTTGGAAGGGTCCTTCTCGGAGCAATCGGCCAGCTTCCCCGGCAGAGAGGTGGAGTCCAGGAACCCCTTCCTGCGGGTCATGTCCCGGGCCTTGCGCGCCGCCTCCCTGGCCTGTGCCGCCAGAATGCAGCGCTTCACGCACACCTCGGCCACCTTGGGGTTCTCCTCCAGGAACTCGAAGAGCTTCTCGTTCAAAGTGCTCTCCACGATGCCCTTGACCTCGGAGTTGCCCAGCTTGGTCTTGGTCTGCCCCTCGAACTGCGGCTCGGGGACCTTGATGCTCAGGATGGCGGTCATCCCCTCCCGCACATCGTCCCCGCTCAGCGGCTCCTCGTCCTTCTTCTGGAAGTTGTACTTGCGGGCATAGTCGTTCATGGTCCTGGTGAGCGCGGCGCGCAGACCGGCCAGATGCGTACCGCCCTCGATGGTGTTGATGTTGTTGACGTAGGTGAAGATGCTCTCGTTGTAGGCGTCCGTGTACTGCATGGAGAGCTCGACGACCACGCCTTCCCGCTCTGCATAGATGTAGATCGGGTTGGGGTGGAGCATGACCTTGTTCTTGTCCAGGGAGAGGACGAACTCGTTGATGCCCCCCTCGTAGTGGAAGTGCTCGTCCCGCCCGTTGCGCATGTCGCGGAAGTTGATGATGATGTTCTTGTTGAGGAACGCCAGGTCCCTCAGCCGGTGGGCCAGGGTCTCGTCGTCGAAGTTGGTGTCGGGGAAGATCTCCGGGTCCGGCATGAAGGTCTGCGTCGTGCCGGTGGAGACGGACTCTCCGATCTCCTGCAATGGCTGGACCACGACCCCGCGCTCGAACCGCATCATCCACTCCTTTCCCTCGCGCCGCACCCGCACCTCGAGCCAGGCAGACAGCGAGTTCACCACGGAAAGGCCGACCCCGTGCAGGCCGCCGGAGACCTTGTAGGACTTCCGGTCGAACTTGCCGCCGGCGTGCAGCGTGGTCATCACCACCTCCACGGCCGGCTTGCCGTACTTCTCGATGGTGCCAGTGGGTATGCCCCGACCATCGTCCGTCACGGTGCAGCTGCCGTCCGCGTTCACGGTGACATCGATGCGCGAGCAGAAGCCTCCCATGGCCTCGTCGATGGAGTTGTCCACCACCTCGTAGACCAGGTGATGCAGCCCGCGGGCGTCGGTGCTCCCTATGTACATGCTAGGCCGCTTGCGCACGGCCTGCAGACCCTCGAGAACCTGGATTCGGTCGGCCGTGTAGCTGGTATCTTCCATTCAAATCACCCTCTGAAACATGAAGCGATTGGAGTCGGAACGCCCTGTAGACCGTTCAGTCCTAAACACGCTACGTCCCATCCCTCTGACATGATATCCTAAAGGCATTGAAGTATTAATATCCTTCGTGCGATGCCTGGATATATATACTTTCGACCTCTCGGAATCACCTCATATTAACTGGGTTAAGGGTCATGATTTCTCCTGCTGCTCATAGCCTACCTCGATCCATGGAAAAAGGACCAGGGGCTGACAGGTCAAGGTTCAAATATCATCATGAAAGCTAGGGGTGACGATGACCTTGATGGAGAGGGCCCGTAAGGGGCCTACCAAGGAGACGAGGGCGGTCGCGAGGAAGGAAGGACTGGCCCCGGAGATGGTGAGCCGGGGCGTCGCCTCGGGAAGGATCGTGATCCCGGCCAACCCCGTGCATGCTCCCCAGCCGTGCGGGATCGGAGAAGGGCTCACTGTCAAGGTCAACGTCAACCTCGGAACATCGAAGGACCATGTGGACATCGAGGAGGAGCTGGAGAAGGCCCGTATCGCCGCCAAGTACGGGGCGGACACCCTCATGGACCTCTCCACGGGCGGGGACATAGATTCCATCCGAAGGGCCATCCTGAGGGAGACCCGGATGCCAGTCGGCACCGTGCCGATCTACCAGACCGGGCTGCGCATGGCGCGCGAGTCGGCCGTGGTGGACATGGATGAGGACGACATCTTCAACGGCATCGTGACCCACGCCAAGGATGGGGTTGACTTCATGACCGTGCACTGCGGGATAACCCGGGAGAGCGTGGCCTGGCTAAAACGCTCCTCCCGGATCACCGACGTGGTCTCGCGGGGCGGCTCTTTCCTGGTCGCCTGGATCCTGCACAATGAGAAGGAGAACCCGCTGTACGAGAATTTCGATTACCTGCTCGAGCTCGCCCGGGAGCACGAGTTCGCCCTCAGCCTGGGGGACGGCATGAGGCCGGGCTGCCTGCGCGACGCCTCGGACGCGCCGCAGCTGCAGGAGCTCTTCATCCTGGGGGACCTGGTGAAGCGGGCCAGGGCCAGGGGCGTGCAGACCATGGTCGAGGGACCGGGGCACGTCCCGATGGACGAGATCGAATCGAACGTCAGGATCGAGAAGTCGGTGTGTGACGGTGCTCCGTTCTACGTCCTGGGACCGCTGGTCACCGACATCGCGCCGGGCTACGACCACATCACGGCCGCCATCGGCGGGGCCATCGCGGCCTACAGCGGGGCGGACTTCCTCTGCTACGTCACGCCGTCGGAGCACCTGTCCCTGCCCACCCCGGAGGACGTCAGGGAGGGCCTCATCGCCTCGAAGATCGCCGCCCACGCCGCCGACCTGGCGCTGGGCCGCGGCTGGGAGCGGGACGACGCCATGGCCAAGGCACGCAAGGACCTGGACTGGGAGGGCATGTTCGCCCAGGCCATCGACCCGGACAAGGCGCGGGCCTACCGTTCCCGGGGCCATAATGAGGACGCCCAGGGCTGCTCCATGTGCGGGGACGTGTGCGCCATCAAGATCGTCAAGGAGTATCTCAAGAAGGACGAACCGGTCGGACCTTCCGGGCGCAAGGCCAAGAAGAGATGAGATGGAGCCACTGGAGGGGATCGAACCCCCGGCCTACGGTTTACGAAACCGTCGCTCTCTAACGACCCCAAACCAGAGGGTCTGGAGTTGCCGCTGAGCTACAGTGGCACGTTATTCCCCAACAGGCCGCCTTCATTTAAACCTTTCTTGTTTTGCCGGAGGCGCCATACTGGAGGAGCCTGGGTATCACATGAAGTCTGGCTGAACCAAAGTGATATATCGGACCATCGCGATTTTACAGCCGGTCAACGTGTTGGCGGACCTGGGCATTCCTGATGGGCAGATCGTCGACCGCTATCGCGGTGGAGACGGGGTCCTCAAGAAGGTGCTGGAGGACGTCAAGAAGTACGCCTTCTCCGGCTACATCAAGCTCATGTTCGAGCTCAACGTGGACAAGGCGGAGGGCGCCGTCGGCTTCAACTCCGGGGAGCCGGTGATGGCCATCTACATCTTCAAGAAGGGCGGGGCGGCCCGTTCCGAGCGCATCTACAAGGGCGGCAAGGCGGTCGAGTACATCTGGGAGGATGGGCTGCTGCCCGAATCCACCATCTCGCTGCACAGCCGCATCCAGATCTCGGACATCGAGCACAACCACCCCGACGCCAAGATCGGCAAGGTGGAGCTCATGCCCCCACCCAACCTGACCAACCCCCGGAACGTGGGGGAGGTCCAGAAGCTGACCGGGAAGGGGGACGAGACGGCCCTCCGGATCATGGAGTGGGGGAAGGAGGGCTACAACGTCAGCAACCTGATCAGGCTGTACCTGTCGGACCCGCATGCGGCCTCCCGGGCCATGCCCTACTTCGAGGCCAACATCCAGAGGCTGGCCGGACTGGAGGAGATCCTGCGCTTCCTGGACACGCAGGGTTACGAGAGGGAGGCCGAGTCCCTGATGCGCAAGATGCGCGACCCGGAGCGCCTCCTGGACATCGAGGCGGAGCTCGAATCGCTGCGCCGGCGCATCGAGGGCTACGAGGAGACCGACCTGGTGCGGGAGGAGGCCCATCAGATCCAGCAGGAGCTGGAGCGCAAGAAGGTGGACGAGAAGATCGACGGTGTCTATGACCTCATCCTGCAGTACCACAAGACCCAGGTCCAGCCTGCGGCGCAAGAGACGCCGCCCCAGGTCTGCCCGGAGTGCGGCGGGGTGCTCGATTCCAGAGGAACCTGCCCGGCCTGCCCGGCCGGCCTAAGGAAGCCCTCCTACGGCCGTTCCCTCAACCCCCGCCTCACCTTCGATACCTTCGTGGCCGGGCCGAACAATCATTTCGCCATGGCGGCCGCCCGGGCGGTGGCCGAATCCCCAGGTAGTTCGTACAATCCGCTGTTCCTCTATTCGCGCTCCGGATTGGGCAAGACCCACCTGCTGCAGTCCATCGGCAACCATGCTCTCAAGGACGATCCGAAGCGCGTGGTCATCTTCTCGCCCACCGACGTGCTGGAGCAGGAGCTGATCGACGCCCTCTCCACCAACCGCATGGAGGAGTTCCACTTCGCCTACCGCAACGCGGACCTGCTGCTGCTCGACGACGTGCAGTTCCTGGCGGGCAAGGAGAGGATCCAGGAGGAGCTGTTCCAGACCTTCAACGAGGTCTTGGAGAGGGGTGGGCAGGTGGCGCTCACCAGCGACCGCCATCCCAAGGAGATCCCCTCGCTCAGCGAGCGGCTGGTCACCCGGTTCGAGTCCGGGCTGATCGCCGATATCGCCCCCCCGGACATGGAGACCCGCATGGCCATCTTGGACCGGCGGGTGCGCATGGAGCACCTGGAGGTCCCCAAGGACGTGCTCGCCTTCATCGCGGACGCTTGCAAGGACAATGTCCGCCAGCTGGAGGGGGCCCTGAACCGGGTGGTGGCGTTCAGCTCGCTCATGAAGGCCGAGATAAGCCTGGAGAAGGCGCACGAGATCCTCCGGGTGGAGCCCCCGAAGGGCAAGCGGGCCACGGCCAGGATCGAGCTGGTGGATGGCCGCAGCTACCTGCTGGAGGAGGAGAAGCCGGACACGGCGCATCGCCTGCTGGCGCAGAAGGTGAAGGAGGGCCGCCCCGGCCTGGGCATCATCCGCGGCAACCCCAAGTCCCTGAGCGCGAAGATGGGGCATGGCGACGCCCGCCTGCTCTGGCTGACCGACCGGGAATCGAAGACCGAGAAGACGGTGCCCCCCTCGCTGGAGAGGATCATCAGCATCGTCCAGGGCTTCGTGGAGGAGAACGCGCGGGCGGTCGTCCTGCTGGACGACCTGCAGTACCTGATCAGCAACACCAACTTCGAGGGGGTGATCCGCTTCGTGCGCACCATCGTGGACGAGGTATCGGAAAGGGAGGCCATCTTCATCGTCTCCCTGAACCCGGAGAGCCTCAAGGCGCAGGAGCGCTCCATCCTCGAGAGGGAGATGGAGGTGCACCGGATCGGGGTGGAAAGGACCTCGGTCGAGGCTCGCTGACCTGATAGAATCCTTAGAGGTGCTTGACCTCGGACTTGAACTCGATGAGGCGGTCCAATGCCTCCTCGTACTTCTCCTGCTTGAAGGCGGTCCCGGACTCCTTCAGCAGCTTGACCAGCATGGAGACGTCCTTGCCCTCGGCCTTGGCGTCCAGCAACATCGACTTGGCCTTCTTCAGCTCGGCCGTCAGCAGCTCCGGCAGGGTCTTCAGGATCTCGTCCCGCCCCTTCCGGGCCAATATGCCCATCATGCTCCAGTCGCCGTGGTCCCCGGCGTCCTTGGCCTCGACCAGCAGCTTCTTGGCCTCGCGCACGTCCACATAGAAGCGCTCGCAGCTGTTGATGAGCTTGTTCAGGGAATCGCAGAGCTCGTTCGCCTCGATGTACTTGCCCGTGAGCTTCTCCGCCTGCTTCTTGCCCGCCAACGCCTCCTTCAAGGCGCCATCGTAATCGCCCACGGAACGGCGTTCTTTGACAACCTTGATGGATTCGGCGATCGCCACGGGGTTCGAGTTCATGAACTTGGCCACATCGACCAGTTTCTCCAGGTGCTCGACGTCCGTGTCCAGGCGGCCGTTGATGGCGGCCAGGATGCTCGCCTTGCATTGCGTGGCGTGCTCCACGGCCGCGGCCACGTCCCCCTGCTTGCCGGCCCGCACCGACTTGTCGATGAGGCGCCGGGCCTCGGCGGTGTCGATGTTGTACTCCTTGGAAAGCGTCAATAACGGCTTGATCTCGGTGACCAGCTCGGGGAACCGCTTGCGCAGCGCCTCGATGTCCACGGGAGGGCCCTTCGCCGGCTCCGGCGCGGCCGGCTTCTCCGGCGGCTTGCTCACCACTGGCACCTCCTCGCTGACGAACTCCGTCTTGCACTTGGGGCAGGCGCTCGCGCTCGCCGATATGGTCTCACCGCAGGCCGGGCAGTTGAGCTCCGTCACTTCCTCGATGACGAACTCCACCCCGCACTTCGGGCACTTGGAGACCTCTCCCTTGATGTGATGGCCGCATTCTGGGCAGTCGAACTCGAAATCCTCGGACTCACCACTTGAATTGCCAGCCAATTCCACACCAGTGCGCTGTGACTAACATCCTTAGGAAATAAATAATTGTCGTTGTGGGGATTGAAGCCGATTCTATCTATTCACCTTCCCTAGCTGGCCCTTCATGGCCTCGGCGCCCTCCACGGGGTTCGGGGTCTCGCTGATCAGCGTCATCTCGATGCTCCTCCCCTTCAAGACGCTGGCCAGCAAGCTGTAGTCCGGCTGCTTCTCGCCCAGGGGCAGATGCCTCTTCTCGCCGGCCTCGGTGTACTCGATGCAGGAGTAATGGCAGTGCAACCTCCCCTTGTGGAAGGCGGCGACCTCGTCGAGGATCGCTGTGAAATCCTCCTTCCTCTTGAGCCCCCCGCCGCTGCGCGCATGCAGGTGAGCGAAGTCGATGACCGGCACGACGCCCTCCACCTCCCTCATCACCTCGCCGATCTCCCTCAAGGTCCCCCAAGAGCCCTTCCGGCCCATGGTCTCGAGGCCGAGGAGCACCTCCCCGATGCCCTCCTCGTCCATGGCCGAACGGCATCTCCGCGTCCCCGCCACCACGGCCGCGGTGGCCTCCTCCGCCGGCTTTCCGGAGTAGGCGGCGGCGTGGACCACGATGACGGTGGCCCCTAGCAGATGAGCGATCCGGGCGGTCTTCATGATCCAATCATGGCTCTTCTCGACCGTCTCCTGGTTCGCGGAATTGAAGTTGATGTAGTAGGGCGCGTGGGCGCTCAGCAGCACGCCCAGTTCCTTGGCCCTCGCGCCTGCCTGCTCAGCTTTGTCCTCGGCCATCTTGGCCTGGCGCACGAACTGCACCTCGAGGGCGTCGAACCCCAGGCCCGCCACCCGCTCCACGGCGTCCTTCGGCCCCTTGCTCCCTTCGGGGTATCCTGCCGGCCCTAACCTGATCACGCTCTGCAACATTCGTGCCCCCGATATTAAACAATTGACGCGCCTGGCACCAGGCAAGAAAAAAGGTTAATAGGGCCGAGGCGCTCATTGCGTTCGGGGAGGACATGAAGATCGAGAGCGTGCGCATCGAAAGGCCGGAGGACACCAACGTCATCATCGGCCAGACCCATTTCATAAAGAGCGCCGAGGACCTGTACGAGGCGTTGGTCAACTCCGTGCCGGGGATCAGGTTCGGGGTGGCCTTCAGCGAGGCCTCCGGACCTCGCCTCGTGAGGGTGGAGGGGAACGACCCCGAGCTCCGCCAGTGCGCAACATCTAACGCGCTGGCCATCGGGGCCGGGCACGTCTTCGTCATTGTCATGCGGAACGCGTACCCGGTCAACGTCCTGAGCCGCATCAAGGAAGTGCCTGAGGTGTGCAACATCCTCTGCGCCACCGCCAACGAGCTAGAGGTCCTCGTGGCGGAATCTCCAAAAGGGAGAGGAGTCATTGGGGTCATTGACGGACAGCCGCCGCTGGGAAAGGAGACTGATGAGAATGCCAAAGAAAGGAAAGAGTTCCTCAGAAAGATCGGTTACAAGCTTTGAGCAGGACAGCGAGGTGCTGGACGAGTACGAGACGAACTCCAAGTACTATGATATCTGGACCGAGGACTTCGTCGAGGACATCGAGTTCTACAAGACCATCGCGGAGAGGACGGGGGGGCCGGTCCTCGAGCTGATGTGCGGCACCGGCCGGATCATGATCCCCCTGGCCGACGCGGGCCTGGAGATCACCGGAGTGGACAAGAGCGCGGCCATGCTGGACGTGCTGAGCGCCAAGATCGAGCTGATCGGGGGCAGGGTGGAGAGGAACATCGACGTCATCGAGGGCGATGTCCGCACCTTCAAGGCCGAGCGCAAGTTCCGCCTGGCGCTGATTCCCTTCAACAGCTTCCTGCACCTCCTGAGCCGGAAGGACCAGGAGGACGCGCTGGCCAATGTCCGGGACCACCTGGAGACCGGAGGGCTGCTGGTGATGAGCGTGTTCAACCCGCGCCTGGACCGGCCCGAGAACCTGGTCAGGCACCGCGGCACCAAGATCACCTCCAAGGGCGAGATCATCTCCAAGTTCGAGGCCCAGACCATCGACCTGGCGACCCAGACCACCCTGGTGCACTACTTCTATGACATCTCCCGCCAGGACAAGGAGTTCCGCCGGGTCACCACCAGCATGACCCTGCGGTTCCTGTTCCAGCACGAGGCGGTGGACCTGCTCAACCGGTCAGGGTTCGCCATCGAGGAGACCTTCGGCGACTACGCCTTCTCGGCCCTCAAGAAGAACAGCGAGCTGATGTGCTTCGTGGCCAGGAAGCTTTGATGGACCTGGGAGCCATCGACCTGGACCACACGCTCGGTTGTGGACAGGTGTTCCGCTGGAGGAAGGAGGGCGGCCTATGGACAGGGGTGGTGGACGGCCACCTGGTCAGATTGCGGCAGAAGGGGAAGCGCATCGACGCCGAGACCGAACTGCCCGAGGGAAGGCTGCGGTCCTACTTCAGGGCGGACGACGACCTCGAGGCGATCCTGAAGGAAATCTCTAGGGACGCCTATGTGCGCCGCCTGGTCGATCGGTACCGGGGGCTCAGGCTGATTCGCCAGGACCCTTGGGAATGCTCCGCGTCGTTCATACTCGCGACCTATTCCAACATCCCGCGCATCAAGATGATGATCGAGCGGGTGTGCACGTCCTTCGGGACGGATGCCGGAGGGGGCGTCTTCGCCTTCCCCAGGCCCGAGCAGATCATCGAGAACGAACCGGGCGCCGAGAACTGCGGCCTGGGATTCCGCTGCGGGCGCTTCGTGGCCTTCGCCCGGCAGGTGGAGGCGAAGCAAGTGGACTTCGATGATCTCAGGGCGGCCGGCTACCAGGACGCCCATGCCCGGCTGGTGGAGCTCGAGGGCATCGGGGACAAGGTGGCCGACTGCATAGCGGTGTTCTCCCTGGACCATCTGGACGCCTTCCCCATCGACGTGCGCATCAAGCGAGCGCTGGCCGAGAGGTACGGGGCTTCCGGGTCCTACCGGCGGGTCAGCGAGTTCGCCCGGCGCCATTTCGGGAGGTACTGCGGGTATTCCCAGGAGTACATCTACTACGCCGAGGACATGAAGAACCGGAAGCCGGGACCCGAGCAGGCTTGATCAGTCGATCTGGCAGCTCACGCACTGCGGAGCGCGGACCCCGGTATGGATCTCATAGACCTTGACCAGCATGCCGCTCTTCTTGACCATCTCGCAGATGCGGCAGGTCTCGGTGACGATGTCAGAGCCGGCCATCATGCGATTGGCGGCCGCCTCGACCTCCTTCTTGAAATCCTCGTATTTCCCGCTGTTCTCAATTTCCTTGCTCGTTCCCCTCTTCGCCTTGAGGTATTGAGAGATGGCGGCATCGGTGACCCCGAAGCGCCTGGCCACCTCCGCTTGGCTGAGGTGGTGCTTGTCCACAAGTTCCCTGGCAAGCTCCCTGCGGATCGACGGAAGAACGTACCAAACGATTAGCTCGCACGGGATTTTCATTGAGAAGCGGATTGGAGTTAACGATATTTAACGAATTGCCTAAGTCGCTCGCCGGAACCTACTTTAGATGCACCTACTGACCCGGAACACGACATACGATGGGGAGGAGGCCGGCCCGCTCACTCGTCGGGCTCGCCCGGATGCGTCCTCTCATAGAACTCGAGCACGTCCCAGTCCGGTGCGTCGTCCGGCCTTCCCTCGCGTATGGTCATGCCCAGCAACCTGACGTGCTGGATGATGAGCTTCTTCATCTCCCTGTCCCCGACCTCTCCGATGAGGTACAGGTCCTTGCCCTTCTTCCGGGCGCGGAACGACCCGATCATCTCCGGACCGCGGAACACCACATAGGTCCACTGGCCGAACCTCTCCCGGATCTGCGGATAGAGGAAGTAGGACAGGTTGTCCATCGGGGTCAGGACGAACTCCTCTGCTGCGAGCTTGACCGGCCTGTCGGCGTCCTTCCGCAGCATCCAATGCACAGTCTCGTCCCCCTCCACCAGGAACCCCTTCACTAGCAGCCCCTCTTCCTCCAGCTCCGCCAGGATGGTGCGGATCTCGCGCATGCGCATCTCGGACTTGAGGAAGCGGGAGAGGTTCTCCGCGCTCATCAGGCCGAAGTTGCGGAAGAGCAGCCGCACCACCTCCTTCCTGGCCTCGGGAGCGGACAGCTTCGAGGCGGGGACCGCCTTGTAGCGGTTCGACCCGTCCAGGCAGATGCGGGCTCCCAGGTGCAGACGGCGCAGAGCGTCGTAGGTCCTCCTCTCCCCCACGGGGGACAGGTCGAAGAGCCGGCGCCTGGATATCGTGCGGTGGTCCTCGACGATGTCCAGCAGCGCCCGGGCGTCCTTGTCCAGGTCGATGCCCTTGGCCGCCTGGTACAGCGAGGCGAAGTCCAATGTGGTATAGGTGGAGAACTCCGGGACCGCCATCACCCGGAAGAGCATGCCCTGCTCCGCCAGCTTCTTGAGGGGCACCTTCACCTTGCAGCGCAGGAAGGCCTCCCCGTCCGACCGCAGGCCGCCGGTGCGCTTGACCGCGGTCAGCATGTTATCGTACTTGCGGCCGGACACGCGCTGCTTCTGCAGGACGTAGCTGAGCACCTCCGGCTTGCCCATCACCCGGGGCAACATCCGGCCTTTGGCGTACATCTGGCCGATGTGCTGGTAGCCCGCATCCAGCAGCGCCTGGGCCGTCTCCGGGGGCAGCTGCTCGGTCGACTTGCCCAGGACCTCCTTCACCCTCACGATGTCATAGCCCACCAGGCGGTAGTAGGACATCAGGTCGTCGAGCGCACCCAGCGCCTGGGGCAGCAGGGAAGGGTCGTCCAGGTCCAGGGAGCGGACCTCCAGGCAGCCGCTCATGTTCCATTTCTCCACCGCCCCCACCAACCTCCCTTCTGCCAGGATCGGATAGATCCAGCCCTCCCCGAAGCGGGAGACGATCTCCGCCCACAGCGGCTGCACCGAGGGGTCGTAGAGGGACACCACCTTGGTGCCCTCCTGCCGGGGCTTGTAGGCCTCCAGGCGAGGCACCTCGTCGGAGTTCACGAGCATCTCCTGCTGGTTGTCCCCCACCGAGATGGTGGTCACGTCCAGCCGGTTGAGGGCAGAGCGCACCTCGTCCGCCGAGAACCCCGTGTAGGAAGTGATGGCATAGAACGGGATCGGGCCGTAGGCCGTCACGAAGCGCCTGACGATCTCCGCCCGCGCGTTCCCCCGGTAGTCCGGCGCCTCGAAGGGCACGTAGACGTTCTCGCGGGACCATTCCTCCCCCTCGTCGAAGCGGCGGACCACGTACATGTTGCGGTCCAGACGGTCGAGGGCCTCCTTCACCTCCTCCTTGTCGGCGGCCAGCTCCTGCACCAGCTGGCGCATGCTCAGCCCCCCGTAGCTCTCCAGCACGTCCAGGATGCGTTGGTCGTTCTGGCTGAGGCCGATGTTGCGGTACGCGGCGACGAACATGGGGGCGTCCTCGGCCAGGACATAGTACACCCGGCCCCGGCGGAAGCGCCCCAGGAGCACCTTGCCCTCCCGCCGCAGGTCCTCCCAGCGCCCCAGGTCGAAGCCCTGCACGCGCCGGAAGATGTCCAGCTGCATGCCCGATTCGCCCAGGAACGAGAGGCAGTCCTCGATGCTCTCGAAGGGCCCGTCGGTCTTGCTGCGGCGGTAGGCCTCGATGGTGCGCAGGTCGTAGGCGCGGGAGTTGCCCTGCCGCAGGCGCAGGTGGTCCAGCTTCAGCAGGTATTGGACCTGCTCCGTCACCACGAACTTGCCTTCGTCCAGCACCTCCTCCGCCACCAGGGCCGCGAGCGCCCTCCGCACCTCCTCGTCCGTCTGCCCGAGGGCGAATGCCAGCTCCTCGGCGGAGGCCGGGCCGAAGGCTCCCAGGAAGGTCGACAGGGCGGCGTCCAGGGACTCCTCCCTGGGCACCTCGGGGATCGAACGTCTGGCGTATCTCCACCTGCCCGCCCGGTTGGAGGCCCGGCCGATGGCCTGGGTGGTCTCCAGCACATGCAGCGCATGGACGGCCTTGTCAGCGTCCACCTCCAGCTTGTCCGCGGCCTCATTGACCGTGCGTGGCTGGTCTAGGATGGCCAGGGAGCGCTGCTCCAGTTCGCCCAGCTCCCGCTCCCGCCTCAGGACGGCGACGTAGGTGGGCAGGTCCTCAGCGGCCACATAGTTGACGTCGTCGATGTAAACGCTGGCGATCCTGCCCTCCTCCAGCAGCTCGGACGCCCATCCGTCGACGGTCTCCTTGTCCGGCGTGGCATAGGGATAGATGCTCCTCCCTCTCTCCCTGAAGATGTGCAACGGACCGGTGCGCTTCAGCAGGGGGACGATGTCCTCCTTGACCTCGACCCGGCCCCGCTTCTTGCGGAAGTAACTGGAGACGGCCTCCTCCTCGAACTCGAAGCGGTCCAGCTCCCCCTCCATCACCTTGGAGAGCACCTTGCGGTGGAGCTCCTTGAGCAGCGAGGAGCGGTCCTCCATCAGCACGATGTCCGAGATGCCCGCCAGGACCACGTTGTGCGCGAAGGGCGAGGGTGAGGCCGAGAAGTCGATGTTGACCAAGGACATCTCCCCGGTCTCCAGCTTCTGCAGCACCAGGCGCGCGTTGGCGATGTCCATGACATCCTCCAGGATCTCGCGGAAGGTCTCCTCGATGACCGGTACCCCTTGCAAGGTGCTCAGGTAATCCAGCAGGTAGCTCGACCGGACCTGCTGGCGGTTGACCGAGACCTCCCGGCCCTTGTAGTTGCGCAGGATCATGAATGAGCGGGCAGCGGTGTGCCGGAACCGCTGCTTGAATATCTCCGAGTCCTTGAGCGCCTTCCTCAGCACGCTCTCCAGGTTCTCGGTCTTGACCTTGCCCTCCAGGTCGCGCAGCAGGATGTGGCGCGGGACCGATATCATGAAGGCGTCGTCCACCACGCTCACCGAGACGTTGCAGCCGAGCTCCTGCGTGAGCTGGAACGCGTAGGCCCGGGAGAGGGCGTCGTTCACCCTTCGTCCGAAGGGGAAGTGGAAGATGACGTTGTGGTTGCCCGCCCGGTCCAGATAGCCCTCCAGCGCCAGCGTGCGGTCGTTGGGGATGAGGTCGACGGCCGAACGCTGCTCCTTGAAGTAGCTCAATATGGTCCGGGCGGAGCCATAGTCGATGTCGAAATCCTTGCACAGCCATCCGATGACCTCGTCCTCGGGGTCGTCCAGCTTCCCCGCGAGCTCTCTGCGGAACTTGGCGATCTCCATGGACAGGTCGAACGAACGGGGCAGCATCTCGCCCGTCCAGGAGGGCACGGTCGGTTTTCGGCCCGAGGCGTTCTTGGTGAACACCTTCATCCCCTTGGCCCTCACGAACTCGTACGACTTGCCGCCCAGCACGAAGACGTCCTTGGGCGTCAGGCGTTCCACGAACTTCTCCGACAGGTCCCCCATGAACGCCCCCCGCTCGTTCACCACCTTGAAGCTCGCCTCCTCCGGGATGGTGCCCAGGTTGAGGAAGTAGATCATCCGCCCGCCCTTCTTCTTGCCGAACCGCCCCTCGACCTGGTCGTACCAGATCTTGGAGTAGACCCCCTCGAAGCCCTCCTTGCTGCCCAGGTAGTTGAGGACGTTTAGGAAGCTCTCCTTGCTGAGGTTGCGGTAGCAATGGGAGCGCCTGACCACCTGGAAGGCCTCCTCCACCTCCCAGCGCTTCTCGATGGACATGCCGACCAGGCTCTGGGCCAGCACGTCCAGGCAGTTCTCCGGTATGGAGACCCGGTCGATGTTGCTGCGGTGGGCCGCCCGGCACAGCACGGCGCATTCCACCAGGTCGTCCTGGTCGAACACGATCATCCGGCCCTTGGAGGTCTTGCCATGCGAGTGCCCGCTCCGGCCGATGCGCTGCATGCCCTTGGCCACCGACTTGGGGGAGCCGATCTGGCACACCAGGTCCACGAAGCCGATGTCGATGCCCAGCTCCAGGGAGGTGGAGGACACCACGCAGCGCAGCTCGCCCTTCTTGAGCCGCTCCTCCACGTCCAGGCGGGTCTCCTTGGCCAGCGAGCCGTGGTGGGCCTCGATGCTCTCCAGGCCGCGCTCCTTCAGCTTGTAGACCACATGCTCCGTGCCGGACCGGGTATTGGTGAAGACGATGGTGCTCTGGTGCGCATCGATGAGCTCCTTGAGCATGTCGTACATCTTGGAGTTCGCGATCTCGTAGGAGAGGGTGGTCATGTCCTCCGCCGGACAGAGCACCTTCAAGTCCAGGTTCTTGCGCGTCTTGGCCTCGACGATGTAGACGTCCCTCTTCTTGTCCTCGTAATGGCCGACCAGGAACTGCGCGATCTCCTCGATCGGTGCCAGGGTCGCGGACAGCCCGATGCGGGTGATCGACTTGCTGCAGTTCGCCTGCAGCCTCTCCAGCGTGAGGGAGAGGAATACGCCGCGCTTCGAGTCGCAGATCTCGTGGATCTCGTCGAGGATGACATACTCCACGCCCAGGAACTTCTCCCGGAACTTCGGGGCGGCCAGGGCCAGGGCCAGCGATTCCGGGGTGGTGATCAGGATGTGCGGCGGATGCTTCAGCATCTTCTGGCGCTCATATTGCGAGGTGTCCCCGGAGCGCACCCCGACCCGGATCTTCGGCATGTCCGCATGCTCCCTCTTGGCCAGCTCGGCGATCTCCCGCAGCGGCTCCTCCAGGTTGCGGTTGATGTCGTTGGCCAGCGCCTTGAGGGGCGAGATGTAGACGGCATAGATCTTTTCCTCCAGCTTGCCCTCTTTGGCGCACTTGAACAGCTCGTTTATGATGCTCAGGAAGGCGGTCATGGTCTTCCCCGAGCCGGTCGGGGAGGACACCAGCACATGCTCCCTGCGGTGTATGATAGGAATGGCATACGACTGCGGTTCCGTGAGGTCCTCGAACTTCGAAGTGAACCATTCCTCGATCAGGGGCTCCATCAGCCCGAGGACCTCCTGCTTGGTATGCCTCTTTGCCACTCTCTCCATGAACTAATCCGCCATCTTGGAAGCGCGAATCATTGGCCATCCCTCTATTACTAGTTTATGACTTTGCCATAGGGAAGCACGAAACGGCCGGTATCCAAGAAGTCTTACTCAATCTACCATGGTCTTAAATCTTGCTGGGGGATGCTCGAAAGTTGTTCGCCGCTTCTTTCGGCCTTGCTATACCTTTTCTAGCACGAGACCGATGAGCCCCTGTGATCGCATGAAGTGGGTTACCAGGGAGCGGGCCAAGGTCGACCGCATAGCGTGCCCTTGGCTGATCCAGAGGTTCGTGGACCGCGGAGCGGTGTTCCTGTTCGTTCCGAAAGACAAGGTCCTCGAAGTGGCGGAGCGGGATTATGCCACCCCCTTCGACGTGGAAGGGGTGGAGCTAGGCCACCACGGGGACCGCTGCTCATTCGACGCGATCATCGCCAAGTACGCGATCAAGGAGGAGGGCATGGCACTCCTGGCGGACATTGTGCGCGGGGCCGACACCGAATGGCAAGGGCCACCGGAATCGGCCGGTCTCA
>Ga0209048_10003033_pt1 | contig 16445 bp, 14 predicted proteins | sample FrelakmetCRP12CR_FD_187146 | JGI IMG/M metagenome (GOLD analysis project Ga0209048, IMG submission 187146) | Freshwater lake sediment microbial communities from the University of Notre Dame, USA, for methane emissions studies - CRP12 CR (SPAdes)... | ecosystem: Environmental > Aquatic >... | reverse complement strand
GAGGAAGCGCGAACTCAGGCCACACGCCGGTGCACGGCGCGGTCGATCGGCGGTCTCGGTCGGATCCGAGACCGTGGGGCGACGGGCTTGAGACTCCGAGTTCGACCGTCCGCCCACCCTCGCGGTGCCGAGCAGGCCTTGACGGTACGTCAGAAGCCGCGCTGAACGGCGAGGTTGATGACGATGTCCGGCGACGACCGATTCTGCATGTCCTCGTCGAAGCCGAGATCGAAGCGCCAGCCACCCGCCGTCCGGTAGGTGCCGCCAAATCCGAGCACCACGGCGCTGCCCTCGAGGTGTGTGCCAGGGGCGTCGAAGATCTTCGAGTTGGCGCTGAACTGCACGGTCAGGTCCAGCCGGCGCCAGAGGTTCCAGGTCACGCCGGCGAGCGCCGACCAGGCATAATCCTCTTGCAGCTTCGGCAGCAGCTTGCCCTTGCCGAGCCGAGTGAGGTCGGCCTGACCAAAGAGTTGCCAGCGGTCCGCGAGCTGCGTCTGCCCCGCCAGGCTCACCGCGACATCGACGGCCTCGCTGCCCGTGAGGTCCTGCACGCGGCCGACCGGGACCTTCACCGACAGCCAGGCCGCAAGCGCATTCTTGTCCGATGCCGTGATCTGGTAGCCGAGTGCGACCGGAAAGTCGGCGATCCCCGAGCCCGCCTGGTCGATGTGGAGGAGTTCGTTGCCGTGCTCGCTGTAGGAGATCAGCAGCTGGTCGGGCGGAACGTCGTGACGCTCGCCGTAGGGCAGCCCGAAGAAGCTGTGCCAGTTCGAGATGAAGCCGTCAAGCGACCCGCCGCTCAAGTGGCGCCATGGCACTTCCACGCGCACCGCGAACTTCTCGGCGATGCTGTAGTCGAACTCGGCACGGAACTCCTGCGTCTCGCCGTCCAGCGTGAAACTGGGGTCGCTGGTGTCATCGAGCGCCAGGCTGTTGGCCCAGTTCATGACCAGTGCGGCCGAGCCGCTGCCTTTCGCTGGTAACCGGCTCGGCAGCGGGCCGGGCAGCCCGTAGGGCAGGATCAGCGGGCTTTCGTTGCGCGTCAGGAGCGGGTCGCCGCGGGCTGTCGCCATGCAGAGCGCCGCGCAAGCCGAAAGCGTCGCTGCGGCCAGGACCGGGACGCGAGAAGGATGCCGAGCCAGGACTTGAGCCACCGCTGCCCCTCCGGACGTGCGTCGGTAACCAGGCGAGGAGTGTAGTCGGGTGCCAGACCGAGAGAACTGTGGAATGCCCCAGAGGCGGGCGGTTCTGCCCGGCGGCCCGGCGGCATGGCTTGCGGCCGCCGGTTCCTTGGCGGGACACTTTGCCGTCCCCGGCAAGCTCCACGGCGATCCCCCCACCTCTCAGCGACATGCCAGGAGAAACGTCTTGATTGACTTGAAACTTCGACCTTCAATGCCCGTCGCCGCTGCCGTGGTGCTGCTCGCGCTGTCTGGGTGCGGGCGCACTGACAATGCACAGCCGGCAGCCGCCACTCCGCCCGATGCGACGCAGGCGGCGGCCGCGCAGGCCGAGGCCGACAAGGCAGCCCAGCAGGCCCGCGCGGCGGAACTCGCGGCGAAGGAGAAGAAGCTCGCTGACCGCGAGGCTGCCCTGAAGCAAAAGGAGGTCGAGGCCGAGCTGGCGCGGCGCGAAGCAGAGGCCGCCGCCGCCAAGGCGGCCAAGACCGCCAAGGCCAAGGCAACTGCGGCCAAGCCTGCGCCGGCCAAGGTCGCCGCGGCTGCCCCGGCCGCCGCCGCTGCCAAGGAGGCGCCGAAGCCGCCGCCCAAGCCGATCCTCGTGCCAGCCGGCACGCAGCTCGCGATCGAGCTCACCTCCGCCGTGACGACGAAGACCGCGCAGGCGGGTGACCCCGTGCAGGGTCGCCTAAGCTTGGACGTGATCGTCGACGGGCGCGTAGCCGCCCGGGCGGGTGCTCCCGTCACGGGTGCGGTGACCAAGGTCGTCTCCGGCAGCAAGAAAGTCGGCGGAACGCCGACGCTGGGCTTGTCGTTCAAGGAACTTGTGGTGTCGAGCGGCGCGACGGCGCCGATTGACGCCGGCTTCGTTCAGGAGGGTAAGAACGACACGCCCTCGGACACCGCCAAAATCTTGGGCGGCGCGGCGGCCGGCGCCATCATCGGCAATCAGGTCAGCCACAACGGCGGCTCCGTGATCGGCGGGCTTCTCGGCGGAGCGGCCGGAACCGCTGTCGCTTACGGGACCGGGGGCGAGGTAAGCATCGCCGCCGGAACCGTCGTCAACGTCGTGACCGGCACCTCGTTCGAGGTGCGACTGCCCTGACGGTCGCCGCCCTGGCGGCGGGCATCACGCCGCCGCGGGCTGCTCGCCGGGCGCCGAGGTGCGAATGAGGTGGTCGAATGCGCCGAGCGCGGCCTTCGACCCCTCGCCCATCGCGATGATGATCTGCTTGTTAGGGCACCGTGGTCGCGTCCCCCGCCGCGAACACGCCCGGCAACGAGGTCGCGCCGCGCGAATCCACCTCGATCTCGCCACGCGGACTGAGCGCCACGGTGCCCCTTAGCCAGTCGGTGTTCGGCAGAAGGCCGATCTGGACGAACACGCCCTCGAGCTCGAGGCGGTGGGGCTCGCCGGTGCCGCGGTCCATGTAGCTGAGCGCGCTCACCTTGCCGCTGGCGCCATGCACCGCGGTGGTCTGGGCAGAGACGATCACGCGCACGTTCGGCAGGCTGCGGAGCTTCCTCTGCAGCACCTCATCGGCGCGCAGCCGGCCGTCGAACTCGAGCAGCGTGACGTGCGCGACGGTGCCCGCGAGGTCGATCGTCGCCTCGACCCCGGAAGTGCCGCCGCCGATCACGGCGACGCGCTTGCCCTTGAAGAGCGGGCCGTCGCAGTGCGGGCAGTAGGCGACGCCGCGGCCGCGGTACTCGCGCTCGCCCGGCACGTTCATCTCCCGCCAGCGCGCGCCGGTGGAGAGGATCACGGCGCGGCTGCGCACGGCGGCGCCGCTCGCGAGCTTGACCGTGAGCAACCCCGCGGCGTCGGTGGGCAGTAGTCCTTCGGCGCGCTGCAGGTTCATGACGTCGACGTCATGGCTCTTCACGTGCTCCTCGAGCTGGGCGGCGAGCTTCGAACCTTCGGTTTGCCTGACGGAGATGAAGTTCTCGATGCCGAGGGTGTCGAGCACCTGGCCGCCGAAGCGTTCGGCGACGAGCCCGGTGCGGATGCCCTTGCGCGCCGCGTAGATCGCGGCCGAGGCCCCCGCCGGGCCGCCGCCGACGACCAGCACGTCGAAGGGCGCCTTGGCGTCGAACTCGCAGGGCTCGCGGGCGCCGCCGCTGGCGTCGAGTCTGGCGAGGATCTCCTCGAGAGTGATGCGGCCCTGCGCGAACGGCTGCCCGTTGAGGTACACCGAGGGCACAGCCATGACCTGCCTGGCCTCGACTTCCGGCTGGAAGAGCGCGCCGTCGATCATGGTGCTGCGTACCCGGGGGTTGAGGGCGGCCATGAGGTTCAGCGCCTGCACGACGTCCGGGCAGTTGTGGCAGCTGAGGGAGACGTAGACCTCGAAATTGAAATCACCATCGAGGGCCTTGATCCGGTCGGCGACTGCCTCGTCGACCTTCGGCGGGTAGCCCCCGGCCTGCAGCAGTGCGAGCACGAGCGAGGTGAACTCCTGGCCCATCGGGATGCCCGCGAAGAGGATGCCCGTGTCCGCGCCCGCGCGGCTCACGCTGAACGAGGGCGTGCGGGCGGCGGCCGCGCCCGCGGCGGCCGGGCCCTGCTCGAGTGTGATCAGGCTCGAGAGCGGCGCAATGTCCTCGAGCAGCGACTGCATTTCCCGCGACGCCTCACCGCCGTCATAGCTGGCAACGACGGTGATCGGCTGGGTCAGGCGCGTCAGGTAGGACTGGAGCTGCTGCTTGAGGTTGGCGTCGAGCATGGCGGGTTACCTTGAGCATCCCCCTCCCGCCGTCAGGCGGGTGGGGGCGGGAGGGTGAGAAGCTCAGATCTTGCCGACGAGATCGAGTGATGGCGCCAGCGTCTTCTGCCCGGGCGTCCACTTCGCGGGACAGACTTCGCCCGGGTGCGATGCCACGTACTGCGCGGCCTGCACCTTGCGCAGCAGCTCCTTCGCATCGCGGCCGATCCCGAGGTCGTGGATCTCGGCGACCTTGATTACGCCCTCCGGATTGACGACGAAGGTGCCCCGCAGCGCGAGGCCCTCTTCCTCGATCAGCACGCCGAAATTGCGGCTGATGCTGTGAGTCGGGTCGCCGACCATCGGGTAGCCGATCTTCTTGATGGTCTCGGAGGCGTCGTGCCAGGCCTTGTGGGTGAAGTGCGTGTCGGTCGAGACGCTGTAGACCTCGACCCCGAGCTTCCTGAACTCCGGATACAGGTCGGCGACGTCGCCGAGCTCGGTCGGGCAGACGAACGTAAAGTCGGCGGGGTAGAAGAAGAAGATGGACCACTTGTCCTTGATGTCGGCATCCGACACCGGCATGAACTTGCCGTTGTGGTAGGCGGTCGCCTTGAAGGGCTTGACGGTCGTGTTGATCAGCGAACTCATTGCATTACTCCGTAAACATCGGTGAGCGGGGTGAACGTGTGGGAGCGAACGATACGGACCGGCTGATCATCGAGCCAATAGATTGATTAGGTGGAAGCAATAGAGAAGGACTATTGAGTCGGAGGCGCAGCAGGCGATTGCCGGGGCCATCGCGGACGGCTGGCTCACCCGCAGCCGCCAGGCGATACTGCTCTCGGCGGCCGAGTGCGCCGGCCTCGAGGCGCTGCGACAGCGCCTTTTCGAGGCAGAAGGCGAGCGCGTCCCGGGCGGTGGCCCGCGATCCGCCTGGCCGTTCCGGCTCGATGCGCTGCACGGAGCCACCGGTGGATATTCATTTGCTGGGGATCGACGATGAAGAGACACTTGGTTGATACGCGTCTCGGGCAGGTGCACTGCATCGTGGCGGGCGAGGATCCGGGGACACCGCTGCTGCTTCTGCATCAGACGCCGCGGTCGGTGGATGAGTTCGCGGAAGTGATTCCACTGCTGGCGCGCGCTCGTCGCGTCATCGCCATGGACACCCCGGGCTACGGAGCTTCGGACCCCGTGCCGGGGCAGCCGACGATCGCCGACTACGCCGGGACGGCGGTCGACGTGCTGCGTGCCTTCGGTGTGGAGCGAGGGATTCCTGCCGGTCATCACACCGGGGCCGTGATCGCGGTGGAGATGGCTGCGGCGTATCCGGAGCGGGTCGAACGCGTCGTGCTGTCAGGCCCGGTCTACACGGATGCCGCCGGGCGCGCCGAGCTCGTGGGGTTCTTCAAGCAGTGGCACGTCGCGGCCGATGGTTCCCACCTGCTCGAGAAGTGGCAGAAGATGTTCGCCTGGTTGCCAGAGCCCGCTCTCGTGCAGCGCTTCGTCGTCGACCTGTTCCGCGCCGGCGAGGTCAGCGAGCAGGGGCATTTCGCGGTGGCTGAATACCACATGGAGGACCGGCTGCCCCTGGTGCGTTGCCCTGCGCTCCTGATCTACAACGCGCACGATCCGTTCGCCTCGCCGGAGCGCGCAGCACCGCTGCGCGCCGCCTTCCGGCCGGCGACCGAGGTCACGCTGGACGCGGGGGTGTTCGTGGCAAACGAGAAGCCGGAGGCTTTTGCGCGCGCCATGCTCGACTATCTCAGCCGAAGATCCCGACGGTCTGGTGGCTCACCGAGAAGGCGTGGCCAGCCGGGCCCCACAGGATCGAAGTCTGGCTGAGGAAGCCCTCGCCTCCTGCCCGGACGCGGGTGTCGATCAGGGCCCAGTCGTCCCGTGCGAGCTTGGCGGGATCGCCGAGCAGTTCCAGCGTCCAGTTGAGAGAGCTGACCACCGCGCGCGTGTTGAGCGTCGACAGCGCCGGGGAAGGGATCACGTCCGACAAGGCGATGAGCGCGTCCTCCGGCGTGCAGTCACGATCGCGCAGCTTGGCGAAGATCGTTGAGTGCGGATCGGGGTATCCTCGGAAGGGGGCCTTGCCGACCGCGGTCCGCATCTGAAAGTGCCGCTGGAACGCCGGCGTGAGGCCGGGGATGTCGCGCCAGTCGCGCAGCGCCTCCGGGTCCGCCGCCACGACCGGGCGCGGCATCTCGAGCGACACCAGGGAGGGGCGCGCGGGGCCGAAGATCGCCACCGCCGTGAAGGCGACCTGACCGTCGAGCAGCAGGTCGCAACGGGCGTGGGTCGCGGTGCGCCCGGCTCGCAGCTGCTCGGCGCGCACCCGCACCTGCTGGTCGCCCAGCAGCGGTCCGACGAACGTGGCCTGCAGACTGCGCAGTGGCAGGTCCTGCGCGCCGGTCATGACGCTGCGCATGGCCCGGGCGGCCAGCGCCACCTGCATGCCGCCGAAGACCGTGCGGCCCTGCAGCCAGTCGTCCGGGACGCGGACGATGAACTCCCGATCGGATGTTGGGCACAGGGAGTCGAGCACCCGGGCAAAGGTCGTCGTCATCGTGGACAGGATAGCAGCCGGCCAATTTCTGGCGCTTCGGCGCTCGGGCGTTCGATAGGAAACGCGAGCCCAGCGCTCTGCCGCCGGCCACCGCTTGGGCCTCGCGTGCCACTCGGGCGCGACGCCTGCGGCACGCCACCTCGGTCTGGAATCGGTCTACGCCAACGGTCGGCACCGACGGCCGCCGGGGCGGCGCCGACTCAGCACTAAGTCGAATTCTGAAAGTGCTGATTGTGCCGGCCTCAGCGCCCGCTCGGCATGCATTTACAGCGGGCCGTGGGACCCGCACCAACTATCGACAATAGTGAAGTCGGAGGGAGCCCCATGAGACGTTTCATATTGGCGTCACTGACCTTGTTGCTGCTGGGCGCGGCCGCCTCCGCCTCCGCAGACCACGAGCGTTCGGACGGCATCCAGGTGATGACGCAGAACCAGTACATCGGTGCCGATCTCTTTCCGTTGATCCCTGCGTATGGCCAGGGCCATGATGCATTTAACACGGCGGTCCTGAACGTGATCCGTACGACCGCGGCGAACCGCACGGCGGCGCGTGTCAAGGCGCTGACTGACGAGATCGTGGACCGCAACCCGGATCTAGTGGGCGTACAGGAAGCGTGGTCCGTCACGTGCGAACCAGCGAACAAGGCGCCATGCACTGACCGGGATTTGGCCGCCGCCTGGGGTGACCACCTGGAGCTGATGAAGCACGAACTGGGCGGCAGGTACCGGGTCGCCGGTGTCGTCGAGAACTTCAAGATCGACATCCCCTTCTATGACACGAACTTCAACATGGGCATCGTGCACGTGCTGGACCGCGACGCGATCCTTTACCGGAAAGACGTATCGGTGAAGCTGGTCACGCCTGCCTCGGGGGCGTATCCGTGCAAGTACCCGTCAGCGGACGGCTGCAATTACGATTACGGCCTGCCGCTCGATCCCCTTCCCGGGTATATCACCCGCGGGTTTGTGGTGGTCGACGCAAAGGTCGATGGCAAGGCCTACCGCTTCGTGAACACGCATCTCGAGAACGGGTACGCGGACGGCGTCCCCGGCGTGGTGCAGTCCGCTCAGGCTCTACAGCTGATTAAGACGATGCTCGGCACGACGCCTGCAGGCAAGCGCCTGATCATCGTCGGCGACACGAACTCGGCTCCCAATGACCCCGTGGACCCGAGTGACAAGATCATCGGAGCCACGCCGTACCAGATCTTCGCGGCGTACGGAATGTACGACGCATGGCTCTATCGCTCGGGCCACGCACCGGGGCTGAGCTGCTGCCAGCTCGAAGACCTGTCCAACCCCGTGTCGATCCTCAGTCGCCGCATCGATCTGATTCTCTCGGGACAAGTACCCGACCACGTGGGGGACGCAGGCCTGATCGGTGCCGACAGCCACGACCGCATCGGCCCTCCGGGCCGGCGCGTGTGGCCATCGGACCACGCCGCCGTTGCGGCAGAGCTGGAATTCTGACCTGAACCGGTCGAGATGGAAGGCGGCTCGCTTCCGGCGGGCCGCCTTCTTTGCGCCGTGAGGCACGAACGGCACTCGGCAATTCTCCCCGCGCGGGACGGACGAAGGAGGCCTGCTCCCGCAGCTCGGTGAAGCCGAGCGCCCGAAGCGCGATCGGTCTACCGTGGCGCTACCGATTCCGCTCGTCAGGCGAGCCAGCGTCTGAACCAGCGCTGCGCCAGTAACGCGACCTGCTCCAGCGTTCCGGGTTCCTCGAACAGGTGCGTGGCACCGGGCACCACTTCCAGGCGGGCCTCGCACTGCAGTAGCCGGAGCGCCTGCTGGTTGAGTTCGATCACGACCGGGTCGCGCGACCCGACAATCAGGAGCGTCGGTGCGGCGACTCGCCTCAACGCGGCGCCGGCAAGATCTGGCCGTCCACCCCGGGAGACGATCGCCTGGACGTCGCACTCCAGGCTGGCGGCGAGCGCCGCGGCGGCCCCCGTGCTGGCGCCGAAGTAGCCGCGCCGCAGCCCGTTAGCCCAGTTCTGCCGCTCCAGCCAGCGCGTGGCTCCTGCGAGGCGGCGCGCGAGGAGTTCAATGTCGAACCGCAGGCTCGCATCGAGCTGGTCGCGCTGCTCCTCCTCTGCGGTAAGCAGGTCGAAGAGCAGCGTGCCGAGCCCGGCGCCGGCGAGCTCGCCGGCGACGTAGCGATTGCGGGTGCTGAAGCGACTGCTGCCACTGCCGTGCGCGAACAGCACGACGCCCGACGTGCCGGTGGGCAGGACCACGTCGCCCTGCAGCAGGGCGTCGCCTGAGTCGATCGTGACGGCCATCGTGCGGGCGGTTTCCTTGCTCACGTGACGTCTCCCCGGAATGCCGCGCGCGCCTCGGCCGAGAGGGTCGGCTCCATGCCCGTGTAGCGCGGCGAGAAATGGAACGGCACGAGCTGGCGGGCGCCTGCCGCACGCGCGATCCTCCCGGCATCGTGCGCCGTGAGGTGGCTCTTGCGGCGCGCCTCCGCGGCGTCTCGTTCGAGGAACGTGGCCTCGATGAACAGGAGGTCGGCGCCCGCCGCGAGGTGCACGATGCGACGCTCATTCTCCGCGTGGGCCGCGACGTCTGAGACGTAGGCGATCTTCTCGCCCGGCACGCACTGCAGCGCTGCGTGGCGCAGCGTGCCGAGCGGCAGCGACTGCTCGCGCATTGCGCCGGGCTCCGGCCGGCGGGCCGCGATCGGCGTGTCGTCGGAGGCTCCGGCCAGGATCGCGCGCTTCGCGCCCCGCAGCCACGCGCCGGGCGCGAGGCCGAGCTCCTCGAGCCGGTTGGGCCAGACGTTGACGTGCATCGCCTCCTGCAGGGCGAAACCCAAGCAGGGGATCTGGTGGTCCAGCACGGCGCAGCGCACCCGGAAAGCGGGTTCGTCGAGCAGCAAGCCGTCTTCGAGCGCGGTCGTGCCGCCGTCGTGTCGTGTAAAGCGGTCGCGCGAGTTGAAGTCGGCGCGGCTCAGCTGCGAGCCGTCACCGGAGACTTCAAGGGCGGCGATGGCGAGATCGGCGCTGTAGTTCTCGACGAGGTTCCAGGTGAAGGACGCGAGGCGGTGCTGCACCTGATCGATGAAGCCGGGCGGGCCGAACAGCGTGAGTGGCCGCTCCCGCCCGAGGCACACGCGCAGCAGCCGGTCGAACCCCACGAAATGGTCCATGTGGGTGTGCGTCACGAAGACGTGCGAGATGCGCAGGAGCTTGCGCGGCGGCAGCGCGGCGATGTCGCCCAGGTCGAAGAGCAGGGCGCGCCGCTCGAACAACAAATCCACGTACAGGGCCGGGTCGGCGAACGGCCCGTTTACCAAGTAGGGCTGGAAGATCGGACGCATGCCGGCAGCCTCCACCTAATTCTTGGGAGGTGACGCTGGCCGGCGCATCCGTACTTACAACATCACGGAGGACAGCCGCGCCCCGGGGTCGGGGCCCGCCACGGCCGCGCCTGCGCCCGCCTCAAACGAGCGACGTGTAGCTGGGGTCGTACATCTCCGAGCGGATGTGGGCGAGCAGGTCGTCCGGGCGCTCGATGTCGGCAAGGTCGTCGCGGAATGCGACCTCGGCAACGGCGACCGCAATGCGCGCCGAGACCTCCCGCACGCCCTTCAGCGGCGGGTACAGGCTGCCCTGGGCGAGGTCCTGCTCGCTGACCGATTCGGCGAGCATGCGCGCGGCGGCCATGAACATCTCGTCCGTGACGCGCCTCGCCCGCACGGCCACCACGCCCAGCCCGACGCCGGGGAAGATGTAGGAATTGTTGCCCTGCCGGGGCACGAAATGCCGCCCGTTGACCGTCACCGGCTCGAACGGGCTGCCCGAGGCGAACAGCGCCCGCCCGTCCGACCAGGCATAGGCCTGCTCGGCGGTGCACTCGGACTTCGACGTGGGATTCGATAGCGCGAAGACGATTGGCCGCTGGTTGAACTGCGACATCGCCTCGATGACCTCGCGGTTGAACATCCCAGGGGTCGCGCCGACGCCGATGATGGCGGTCGGTTTGAGCGCCTTGACTGCGCCGAGGAAGTCCCTGACCGGCGAGTGCTCATGGGCGTAGGGAAGCTTGTGCTCGGCGAGTCCGGTGCGGCTCGCAACGACCAGTCCCTGGGAGTCCACCATCCAGCAGCGCCGGCGGGCGTCGTGCGGGTCCAGCCCGTCGGCGGTCATGGCGCCGACGAGCAGGTCGCAGATCCCCGTTGCGGCCTCGCCGGCGCCCAGGCAGAGGAAGGTCTGCTCGGCCATGCGCTTCTTCGTCACGCGGAGGGCCGAGAAGATTCCCGCGACCGTGACCGAGGCGGTGCCCTGAATGTCGTCGTTGAAGCAGCACACCCGGTCCCGGTAGCGGCGCAGCAGCCTGAAGGCGTTGTGGTTCGCGAAGTCTTCGAATTGGACGACGACGCCCGGGAAGATCTCCTGCGCCGCCATGACGAACTCCTCGACGAGTTCGTCGAACGCATCGCCCGTCAGGCGCCTCTGCCGCAGTCCGATGTAAAGCGGGTCGTTGAGGAGGGCCTCGTTCTTAGTGCCGACGTCGAGCACGATCGGCAGGCAGCGGCGCGGGTGCAGGCCCGCGCACGCCGTGTAGAGCGCGAGCTTGCCGATCGGGATGCCCATGCCGTTGGCGCCGAGGTCGCCGAGGCCGAGGATGCGCTCGCCGTCGGTGACGACTATCATCGCCGCGCCGCGGTCCGGCCAGTTGCGCATGACCTCCGCGATTCGGCCGCGGTCCGCCGCCGAGATGAACATGCCGCGCGGCCGCCGGTAGATGTGGCCGAACTGCTGGCAGGCGAGGCCGACCGTGGGTGTGTAGATGATCGGCATCATCTCGTCCGGGTGCTCCATGATCACCCGGAAGAACAGCGCCTCGTTGCGGTCCTGCAACGACTCGATGAGGATGTACTTCGACAGCGGCGTCTGCAGGCGGTTGAAGTTCTCGAGGATGCGCTCGACCTGGATCTCCTGTGTGCTCACGTGCGGTGGCAGCAGGCCGCGCAGGCCAAGGACCTCGCGCTCCTTCTCGGTGAACCCAGTGCCCTTGTTCAGCGACGGGTTGCGCAGAAGCGCGACGCCGCGCGGGAACCATTCGGGAAGGGGGGGCGGCAAGGGCCGCCGGGTGCGGGACTTGTTCATGCGATCCCCTCAGGTGATCCGGCGATGCTAGGCTCTAGAAGGGGCCTGTCAACGCGGAAAAACCCGCTTGCGACTCCCGGCAATCCGCAAGGAGGCTAGTCGCCAGTGATCAAGTGGGACGCGCATGCCTGCCTGCCCCTGCACCCGCAGGCCGACTTTGCGCCGCTCGAGCGGTACCGCGCCGCCGGCGTCGACTACGTGTCGGTCAACGTCGGCATGGACCTGAACGCGGTCGGGCAGGTGCTCGCCGTGATTGCCGGCTTCCGCGTGCGACTCGAGGCGCAGCCCGGGCGCTACGCACTCGCGGAGACGGTGGGGGACATCGAGGCGGCCGCGGGCCGCGGCTGCCTCGCCGTGGGCTTTGACCTTGAGGGCGCCCTGCCGCTGCAGGAGGAACCCGCCATGGTGGCGCTCTACCGCCGCCTCGGGGTGCGGCAGATCCACTTCGCCTACAACCGCAACAACAGCGTGGCCGACGGCTGCCACGACGTCGAGCGCGGACTCACGCCGCTCGGCCGCCGCATGGTCGAGGCGGTCAACGCCGCCGGCCTGCTGATGGACTGTTCGCACACGGGACGCCGCTGCTCGCTCGAGATCATGTCGGCCTCCGCCCGCCCCGTCGTCTTCAGCCACGCGAACCCGGCCGCGCTGATCGACCACGGCCGCAACGTCACCGACGAGCAGATCCGCGCCTGCGCGGCGACGGGCGGAGTGGTGTGCGTCTCGAGTGTCTCGGCATTCATCGGCGAGCCGCAGCCCACGGCCGCGCACGTCGCGCGCCACGCGGCCTATGTCGCCGAGCTGGTGGGTGCAGCGCACGCCGGCATCGGGCTCGACATCGGCTTCCGGCAGGAGGGGCTTTCGGATTGGCCGGAGGGCGGCATCGATCCGGAGTACTGGTGGCCGCGTTCCGCTGGTTACCGGCACGGCATCGCGCGCATGGCCTTTGCGCCGGTGGAGGCATGGTGCGGACTCGAGGACGAACTGCGGCGCCTTGGCATGTCCGCAGAGGAGGCGGCCGGCGTCATGGGCGACAACATGGCGCGGGTCGCGCGCCTCGCCTGGTAGCGGCGGCGCGCGTTAGTCGGCGACGTTGGGCGGATCGGGGTCTTCGTTCCAGCCGGGCTCTGGAAGCGGGACCCTGGCCAGCCATTCCTGGATGAGTTGCACGTGCTCGAGCTCTTCTTCGGCCATCTCCAGCGCCAGGGCGCGGACCTTGGCCGGCAGGCGTGCCTGCGCGAGACGGGCGAAGAACTCGGCCGCACGGCGTTCGTTGTGCTCGGCGAGCTTGAGCGCGTGGAACGGCGTCATCAGGTAATGCAGGTCGCCGTAGTCCGTCGTCTCGGGGCCCTCGGGGGACTCCCAGGCGAAGGCGTGCGTGTCCGGGCAGCTAGCCCAGCCCATGCGCGCGAGGACCTGGTCTCGGTGCTTACCCTCAATTCGCGAGAGCCTGGCGAAGAGTTCGGCCACCTCGCGGTTGTGGTGCGTGGACATCTGATCGGCGAGTTCGGCGTAGCGCTCGGCGGCCTCGACCTCCATCGCGCACGCGAAGGACATGAATTCCTCGACGGTGCGCGGCGTCTTCGCCTTTCTCATAAAGCAAACCCCCGCGCGAGCTCGGCTGCCTCGCGCGCCATGCGCGGGCCGCGCGGCTGGTAGGCCGCGCGCTCGCCCGCGTACAGCACGCCGAGGTCGAACCCGTCGTCGCGCAGCATGCGCCGCGCCGCGCGAGCCACGTCACGCGCGGGCTTGAGGGCGCCGGGCTTCACCATCTTCTTCCATTCGAGCTGCTCCGGCCGGAACGTGATGCAGGGCGAGAGCACCTCGACGAACGAGAACCCCGGGTGGCGCACCGCCTGCACGAGCACCTCCGCGAGCCCGTTCGGGTCGCCGGTGAATGCGCGCGCGATGAAGTTGGCGCCGGAGGCGAGTGCCACCACCATCGGGAGGAACTCGCGAAGGCCCGTCCCCTCCGGCGAGAGCTTCGAGTCCCAGTCGGGCTCGGTCGTCGGGGATGGCTGGCCCTTGGTCATGCCGTACACCCGGTTGTCCATGACGATGTAGGTCATGTCCACGTTGCGCCGGCAGGCGTGCAGGAAGTGATTGCCGCCGATCGAGTAGCCGTCGCCGTCGCCGCCGGTGACGATCACCGTCAGGTCCGGTCGCGCGATCTTCAGGCCCGTGCCGGCGGCGAGTGCGCGGCCATGCACGCCGTGGAATCCGTAGCACGAGGTATAGGCCGGGATGCGCGAGGAGCAGCCGATGCCGGAGACGATCGCGACGTTCTCCGGCCGCAGCGACAGCTTGGCGAGCGCCTTGCTCAGTGCGTTGACGACCCCGTAGTCGCCGCAGCCCGGGCACCAGACCGGCTTGATGTCCGATTTGAACGCCGCGGGCGCGAGTGCGGCCGCGACGGCGCTGGCTTCGTTCATGCGCGGCTCCAGTCCATCAGGTGGCGGTGCAGTTCACCGGGCGTGAACTGCGCGCCTCCCGGCTTGTGCAGGCTCGAGACTTCGCACGCGAAGCGGCATTCCGCGTGCAGGTACTTGTGGAGCTGTCCCGTGTGGTTCTGCTCGACGACGAGCGCCTTGCGCACGCCGGATAGCGCGGCGGCGAGCCGCTGCGGCTGGGCGGGAGCCAGTAGCCTGATCGAGATCAGCCGCAGAGGCACTCCGTCGGCCGCCGCGGCCGCGACCGCCTCCCGCAGCGGACCCGTGCACGAGCCGAACGTGACGACCGCCAGCGCGCCGTCACCCTCGACGTCCGCCCAGTGCCCGCCGTAGTCCGCGGAGTCGAGCTTGCGCCGCCGCTTCTCGAGCTGTGCCGCGTGATCCGTGGCCTGCGACGACGGGGTCCCGCGCTCGCTGTGCTCGAGGCCATCGGCGGTGTAGGTCACCCCCGCGGTACCCGGGATCGCCATCGGCGAGACCCCCGATGCCGTCACCGCGTAGCGCCGGTAGCCCGTGGCGTTGGCGGCGGCAACCTCGCGCCCGGCCGGAGCCATGCCGCCCGGTTCCGGCCGGTCGATGACCGCGCGCGCCTGGCCCAGGAACTGATCCGACAGCACGATGGCCGGCGACTGCAGGGTCTCCGCAAGGTTCACCGCCCATTGAGTGGTGCGCAAGCAGTCTGCTACCGAATTGGGCGCCAGCACGAGATGCGGTGCGTCGCCGTGCAGGCCGTACAGCGCGATATTGAGGTCGGCCTGCTCCGACTTGGTCGGGATGCCGGTCGACGGCCCGACGCGCATCACGTCGACCACGACCACCGGCGTCTCGGAGGTGACGGCCAGGCCGAGCGACTCGACCATCAGCGCGAGCCCGGGTCCCGAGGTGGCGGTCAGCGAGGGCACGCCGCCGTAGGAGGCGCCGATCGTCATGTTGATGGAGGCGAGCTCGTCCTCGGCCTGCACAAGCGTTCCGCCGACCTGGGCGAGCGAAGGCGCCAGCCACTCCAGCAACTCCGTGGCCGGGGTGATCGGGTAGGCCGCGACGAATCGCACTCCGCCCAGGATCGCGCCGTAGCCCGCCGCCTCGTTTCCCGTGATCAGCCAGCGCTCGCTGCCGCCCCGAGCCGCGGGCGCGAGCAGGTAGTGGCGCTCGATCGAGGCGGCGGCGCTGCGGCCCGCGGCAACAGCCGCGAGGCTCGGTGCCCTTGCGGCGATGCGCTTGCCGAGCGTCTTCTCGACGGCGCGGGTGACCGCTTCCTCGGGCAGGTCGATGAGGCCCGCGACGAGGCCGAGCAGGACCATGTTCGGCCGGCCGTCGGCGATGCCCTTGGCGAGCTTCTTGAGCGGGACCGATGCGCGCGCCGCGCCGCTGCGCGTGAAGATCTCGTGCGGTTCGCCGGCGTCGGGATCGCCGACGATCAGCCCCTCGGCGGCCAGCGGAATCTCGGAGCCGAAGCGGTACACGTTCTCCCAGTCCACCGCGGCGAGGATGTGGAAGTGATCCTCCATGCACTCGATCGGGCAGCTCGCAATGCGCACCATCGCTGCGGCTTCGCCGCCGCGGATCTGGGGGCCGGAGGAGCGGGTCATGAGTGCGTAGTAGCCGGCCTGGGCGGCGGCCTCGAGCAGCATGTTGCCGGCGGTCATGACGCCCGCGCCGCCGCTGCCGGCAAGCGCGATCGAGACGCTGGCGAGGCGGGTTGCAGCCGGGTCGCCGGCGGAGGAGGGTCGGTTCATGGCCACGGCTTGACGGAAAAGTGACAAGGATATCGTTCTCGGGGCCACCCCGCCGGAGTCTGCACAGGCCGAAATTGTGTTGGGGCGGGAACGTACGGATCGGTTAAGGCCCCCCTTGGCTTGCCGACGCTGACGCGGAGAGTCGACGGGCGGGGACCCTCGGGAACCCAGGAAAGGTAATGGGCACAGGCTGATAGGGGCGCGGGCGGGAGCCGGAACGTACCGGCTGCCTGCCTGCGGGCCGGGGCTAGCGCACAGTGCTCGCCCAGCCGCGCAGCGACTCCGGCAGGAACCCGTCCGCGTCGGCGAATGCCCGGCGGAACTCCCGCAGGGCGACAGCGGCGGCGCCGTCATCGCCCTCGGCACGCAGGCGCTCGATGCGCGCCACCCAGTCCTGCGGCCCCGGCTGCGCCGCATCGCTGAGCGCGCCCTGACGCGATCGCGCGGCCACGTCCGCCGTGCTCGCGACGCCTGCTGAGGGGGCTGCAGGCCGCGTGGCCGGCGCAGCCCCAGCCGGCTCGGCGGGCGCAGTCCCGGCGGGAGGCGGGGGCGCCGGCGCGGCGCTCTTCGCATTCTCGGTCGTCTCGGTCCGCTCGGCCCGCGCGGGGGCGGCCGCTCGCACCGCCGCCGATGGCGTGGGCTGCAGGGCCGGCGCGGCGCCGTCCCCTGAGCGATCGCCCG
>Ga0209048_10003032_pt1 | contig 16449 bp, 13 predicted proteins | sample FrelakmetCRP12CR_FD_187146 | JGI IMG/M metagenome (GOLD analysis project Ga0209048, IMG submission 187146) | Freshwater lake sediment microbial communities from the University of Notre Dame, USA, for methane emissions studies - CRP12 CR (SPAdes)... | ecosystem: Environmental > Aquatic >... | reverse complement strand
CCCGGGCCTGCCGGCCGAGACGGGCCCGCTCCGCCGGGTCGGCGCCGAGGCGACCGATGGCCCGGGCGAGGGCGGCGACGTCCCCGGGCGCCACGACCAGCCCTGTCTCGCCGTCCACGACGAACTCGGGCGCGCCGCCGGCGTCGGTTGCCACCACGGGCCGCCCGCTGGCCTGGGCTTCGAGCAGGGTCAGCCCAAAGGGCTCGGCGTCCGAGGCGTTCACCAGGACGTCGAGCGCCCGCATCACCGCGGGGATGTCGGAACGGGGCCCGACGAGACGGCCCGTGTCCCCGAGTCGGGCGGCGGCGAGCGCAGCGATCCCCTCCGCGAACGCGGGAGCGACCGTGCTGGCCCCGACGACGGCGAGGCGCAGGCCGGGCTGCTCGGCCTGGGCGCGGGCCACCGCCTCGATCACCCGCTCGACGCCTTTACCCGGATCCACCCGCCCGACGATCCCCACGAGCACGTCCCCGGGCCCGGCCCCCAGGGCGGCCCGCACCGCGGGGTCGGGTGGGCCCGGTGAGAACTCCTCGAGGTCGAGGCCGTGGTGCAGGACCCGTACGCGCCACCGCACCGGCCCGGGCACGCAGTCCGCGACGGCGGCGCTGATGGCGACGGTGGCCGACGCGGACCGCACTGCCCAGCCGAGCACCCGTCGGCCCATCCCGGGGGCGACGAGGTCGTGGACGTGCAGCACGACGGGGCGCCGGGCGAGCCGGCCGGCCAGCGCCACCTCCAGGAACGCGCCGAGGTTCTGGACCTGCACCACGTCGAAGCGAGACATCACACGGGCCAGCCGGGGCACCGACAGCGCCTGGACGGCGGCCTCGCGGGCCAGCTGGACCGGCGAGGCCCGCCGCGTGGGGTCGTCGGGGCGGCGCAGCCCGCGGTGCTCGGGGAGCGAGAGGGGAACGTGCGCGAAGCCGAGGGCCGTCCATGCCGTCGCGAACGGAGAAGGCGCCGGGCTGGCCAACGTCACCTCGAGGCCGAGTGCGACGAGCCGGGGGGCGGCGCGCAGCAACGTGCGCTCGGCGCCCCACACCGGCCGGTTGTGGCTGACGAACAGAACCGACGTCACGGCCTCAGCGCGAGGCGACGAGCTCGGCCCGCAAGGCGTCGCCGAGGCGTCCGGCCGGCACCTCGACGTCGGCATAGGTGAGGACCTGGTCCCGGGCGACGTCCCGCACGAGGCGGCAGCCCTCGGCCAGCCCGATGGGCAGCAGCCGGCCCCCCAGGGACGCGCCGGCGTTCTCGGCCACGCCGTAGGTGTGGTAGCCGCCGAGCCCGTCGAGCACGGTGCCGGCGGCGAGGTCCGTCTTCGCGGTGGCGACCACGTCGACGCGCAAACCGTGGTCGGGCTGCAGGACGGCGTCACCGAAGAGCACGACGCGGGCCACCGACAGCGGGACCTCGAAGTGGCAGAGGTGGTAGGGGGTGTAGAAGCTGTAGAGGGGGCCGGTGCCGAGCTTGTAGAGCTCGAGGTAGTGGCGCTGCCTGGGATCGTCGTGGGTGCCGAGGACGAACACCCCGGGACCGGGCCGGGCCCCCACGACGTAGTCGACGATGCCTCCGAGCGCCCGGAGCTCGTCGACGTCGAACCGTTCGACGAGCTCGTCGACGTGGCCGGCGTGGTCCCAGCCGTACATGCCCCGCCGGGCCACGCACATCCCGGTGGCGTTGGCCACGATGGCCTGCTCGAACGAGATCTTGGTCCCGTCAGCGAAGCTCGTCACCATGTTCACGTTCTGGCCCCACCGCTCGGCGAAGCCCTGCTGCGTCGTCGGGTTGCGGTAGGGGTCCTGGAGACCCTTCACGTTGCCGCACACGAGGGGGGTCAGCCCGATGCTGCGCACGAACCGGTAGAGGTTCAGCTGCACGCCCGGCTGGTCGCCGTCGCACCCCGACACGATGACCCCGGCGTCGTCGGCGCGCCGCTTCAGGACCGGGCCGACGGTCCCGTCGAGCTCGGCGTTCATCAACACGACGTGCTTGCGGTGCTCGATGGCGTCGAGCACGACGGCGGCGGCGTGGTGGATCGTGCCCGTCACCTCGATGATGCAGTCGATCGAGGGGCTCGCGGTCAGCACGAACGGGTCGTCGGTGAAGCTGGCGATGCCGGCGGCGATGTTGGCCTCGAGCTGGTCGACCGAGCTCACCTCGCGCGGTTCGACCCCGGCCTCGCAGTAGGCGGTGAGGGCTCGCTGCGGATGGCGGTTGGCGATGGCGACGAGCTCCATCCCGGGCACCGAGTTGCGGATCTGGTTGGCGATGCCCTTGGCCATGAAGCCGGCGCCCACCATGGCCACCCGGACCGGCCGCCCCTGCTGCTCGCGACGGCGCAGCGCTTCGTCGACGATGATCACAGCGCCGCCTCTCGCGGATCGCCGAGCAGCGGCCACGACGCGTCCTTGGGCGAGATCGCCGCGACGGCCAGCGGCCACGAGATGGCCAACGCCGGATCGTCGTGACGAAGGCCCCCCTCGGCGCCGGGGGTGTAGGCCGTGCTCACCAGGTAGGCCACCTCGGCCCCGTCGGTGAGGGTCTGGTAGCCGTGGGCGAAGCGCTCGGGCACGTACAGCGAGCGGCGGTTGTCCTCGTTGAGCTCCACCGAGATGTGCTCGAGGAAGGTCGGCGACTCGGTCCGCAGGTCGACGATGACGTCGACGATGGCGCCCCGGGTGCAGCGCACGACCTTCACCTCGGCGTGGGGAGGGCGCTGGAAGTGCAGGCCGCGCACCGTCCCGGCCCGGTCGTTGCCCGAGACGTTGCCCTGGACGTAGCGGGTGACGAGGCCGGCGGCGGCGAACTCCTCCTCGCAGAACGTGCGGGCGAAGAACCCCCGGTCGTCGGCGCGGAGCTCGAGCTCGACGGTGTGCGCGCCGGCCAGCGCGGTCGGTACGAACTTCACCGGGCCACCCAACGCAGGGACCGGTCGAGCTGCCCCGTCCCGACCAGCTCGCGCAGGCGGGCGAGGCGCGTGTAGGCGCTCGACTGGAACTGCTCGGTGGTGAGCGCCACCTGCGCGAGCGCGGCGTGGATCTCGTCCACCCCACGCTTCAGGTCGTAGTCGCAGCGGAAGTCCGGCAGCAGGTCGGCGATCTTGTCGAAGTTCACCCGGTAGCTGCGATTGTCAGCCCCTTGCGTGCCATAGGTGATCTCGCACCCGGTGAACACGGCGGCCACGGCATCGGCGACCTCGCTCACCCGGTAGTTCTGGCGCGAATCGCCGACGTTCAGGATCTGGTCGTGGACCACGGCGCGGTCGGCGGCCAGGACGCAGACGATGGCCGACGCGATGTCGCGGGCGTGGACGAGGGGCCGCCACGGGGTGCCGTCGCTCGACATCGCCACCTTGCCGGTGGTCCAGGCCAGGCCCGACAGGTTGTTCACCACGAGGTCGAAGCGCATGCGCGGCGAGAGACCGAAGGCGGTGGCGTTGCGCAGGAACGTGGGCGAGAAGTCGTCGCCGGCGATGGCGCTGACGTCGCGCTCCACGAGGGTCTTGCAGACGGCGTAGGCGGTCTGGGGGTTGACCGGTTGGTCCTCGGTCACGTCGCCGCCGGTGGCCACGCCGTACACGCTGCACGAGGACATGTACACGAACCGGGTGACGCCCGCCCGCTTGGCCGCCCGGGCCAGACCGAGCGACCCGCGGTGGTTGACCTCGTGGGTCAGCCCGGGGTCGAACTCCCCGAGCGGGTCGTTGGAGAGCTCGGCCAGGTGCACGACGGCGTCGAAGCCCGTGAGGTCGGCCGGCGTCACCGACCGCGTGTCGCGGGCCAAGGTGAGCGGGGCGCGCGTCGGGCCCGTGCACAGCCAGCCGTTCTTGTAGAAGCCGGTGTCGAGCCCGACGACGTCGTGGCCCGCGGCCAGGAGCGCGTCGGCGACCCAGAGACCCAGGTAGCCCTCATTGCCGGTCAGGAACACTCGCATGCGCAGGACCTCCTAGTCCCAGATCTTCCACGGCGGGTTGCCGCCGTCCCACAACGCGTTCAACTCCGTGTACTCGCGGAAGGTGTCCATGCCCATCCAGAACCCGGTGTGCGGGTGCAACGACAGCCCGCCGTTGACGGCGAGCTTGGCCAGCGGTTCGCGCTCGAGGAACACCCCGGGGTCGTCGTCGAGGTAGTCGAAGAACTCCCGCTCGAAGAAGAAGAAGCCGCCGCTGACGTAGCCCTCGACGAGGTTGGGCTTCTCGTTGAAGAGCGCCACCCGCTCCCCTTCGACCTGCATCTCGCCGTAGCGCGACGTCGGGTGCACCGCGGTCACGGTCCCGACGGCCCCGGTCCGCCGGTGGGTGGCCAGGACCGCGCCGAGGTCGATGTCGCCGATCCCGTCGCCGTAGGTGACGGCGAAGGTCTGCGTGTCGACGAAGCGACGGACCCTCGAGATGCGCGAACCGGTGCCGCTGAGCAGCCCCGTCTCCACGAGGGTCACCTCCCAGTCCTCGAGGCCGAGGTCGTTGTGGTAGGTCACGCCCGCCCGGTCGCGCAGCTCGACGGTGAAGTCGGCCAGGTTCTCCCGGTAGCGAAGGAAGTACTCCTTGATGTCCCAGCCCCGGTAGCCGAGCGGGAGCACGAAGCGGCGGAAGCCGTGGGCCGCGTAGAGCTTCATGATGTGCCACAGGATGGGCCGCCCACCGATGTCGACGAGGGGCTTGGGCAGCCGCTCGGTCGCCTCGCGCAGGCGGGTGCCCAGCCCGCCGCACAAGATGACGACCGGGATCTGGTCGGGGGTCTCGGCCGGGGTGCTCATCGGGGCACCCGTCGCTCGGAGCGCTGCATGGGGGATGTCCTCCTGTCAGGTCGGCGCTGGGGGGCGAAGGAGCCAACCTCGGCGCTCGCAGTGGTCACCCAGCTACCTCGAGTGTCATCGACTCGGGGTAGCACGGACCTGTCCACCGCTCGCCCGACACATACCGTACCCTCCCACCGCATCGCAGGACGCAGGCTATGCGACGGAACGTGGCAAGAAAAGGGCTAGACGCCAAGAAAAACGACGGAGAGTGGGATTGTGCGGATCCTCTGGGTGACCAAGCTCCTCCCGGAGCCACCAACGGACGGGATGCTGCTCTACAGCGGCGGTCTGCTCCGAGCCGTGGGCAGGGCGGGGGCGGCGGTCACCGTCGTGTGCGGCGATCCCGGCGGCCGCGGCGGCCCACCGGGCGTCACCTGGCTCACGGTGCCGGCCGGCGAGCGTCCCCGCTGGGTGAGCCTCGCGTCGTCCCTGCCGGCGATGGCCGTCGCGGCGCGCCTGCCCGGGATGGCCCGGGCCGTCGAGCACGCCGCCGCCGCCGGGCCCTGGGACGCCGTGGTGATCGACCACCTGCAGATGGCCTGGGCCCTGCGCGCCCTCGACGTCGCCCGGCGTCATGGGGCCGCGCTGGCGCTCGTGTCCCAGAACCACGAGACCTCGGTGCGGGCCGCCCTGGCTCGAGACCCGGCGACCCCGGCGGTCGAGCGCAACCTGCGCCGGCTCGACGCGGCCAAGATCGCCCGCCTCGAGCGCCGGACGGTCACGGCGGTCGACCTCGTGACGGCGATCACCGCCGACGACGCCGGGCACTTCGCCCGCATGGGGCCGACACCGGTGGCGGTGATCGCCCCGGGGTTCGAGGGGACCGTGGTCGAGCAACGCCGGATCGACGCGTCGGTCCCCCGACGGGTCATGGTGCACGGCAGCTTCGAGTGGTCGGTCAAGCAGGACAACCTCGCTCGCCTCCTCGGGGCGATCGATCGCCCGCTGGCCGAGGCCGGCGTCGAGGTCGTCGTGGTCGGCTCGGTGCCCGACTCGCTGCGCGACCGGCTCGCGCCGCTCGCCGCCACCCGGTTCCTCGGCCGGGTCCCCGACCTCGCCGAACCGTTGTCCCGATCCCGCTTCGGCATCATCGCCGAGCCGGGAGGCGGCGGGTTCAAGATGAAGTCGTTCGACTACGTGTTCTCCCGCGTGCCGATCGTCGCGCTGCACGGCTCGATGCAGGGGCTGGCGCTGGTCGCCGGCCGCGACCACCTGGAGGCTGCCTCGTTGGAGGACCTGGCACCGCTCATCGTCGGTGCGATCGACGACGACCGTCGGTTGAACGCGCTCCAGGAGGGCGCCTTCGAGTGCTGCCGCACCGGCTTCTCGTGGGCCGACCGCGGGGCCGAGCTGCTCGCCGCGTTGGAGGCGGCGTCGTCAGCCGTTCGCCCGTGACAGCGTCGGCCTCGGCGTCTCGCTGCCGTCCGCCGTGGCGGGGGGCAGCGCCGGCTGGCGAACCAGGAGGGGCTGGGTCGCACCCCGGCGGCGGCGCACCCGGTTGAGCACGATCCCGACCACTTCGGCGTGCTCGCGGATGCGCAGCACCGCCGCCTCGAGCTCGTCGACCGACCGGCGGCGCACGTCGAGCACGACGACCGCGGCCGCCGCCTCCGACAGGAGCAGCGGCGTCTCGGCGACGCCCTGCAAGGGCGGGGAGTCGAGGACGACGAGGGCGCCGGCGCTCTGGCAGTACTTCAGCACCTGCGGGAGCGCCGCGGTGATGATGTCGGCCGGGTGGCGGTGCGGGACGCCGCCGGCCAGGAACGAGAGCTGGCGCAAAGCGGTGGGCTGGAGCAGCGAGGACGACGCGTAGTAGCGGTCCCACTCGGCGAGCCCCTCGCGACGCTGGGCGCCGAGGCGGGCGTGGAGGTCGGCTCCGCGCAGGTCGGCGTCGACGGCGACGACGTCACGGCCGGCCGACGCGAGCGACCAGGCGATCACCGCGGCGATCAGGGTACGTCCTTCACCGGCCGTCGGCGAGACCACCACGATCGAGCCCAGCGGCTCGTCGCGGAGTCGGATCTCCAGTCCGGTCCGGATCGACTGGAACGCCTCGACCACCGCCGGCGAGCCGGCCGCCAGGACCCGGTCGATCGGGGTCGCCGGGCGGCGCAGACCGGCGACCCGGGGCACCTCCCCGAGGACGGGGATGCCGACCCGGGCCCGCAGCTCGCTCGGGACGTTGCGGGCCTGGCGGATGCTCTCGGCCCCGAGGCTGGCCCCGATCGCGAAGATGACGCCGAGCATGCCCGCGGCCACCAGGATCGGCGTGGGCTGGGGCGACTCGGGCTTGGCCGGTGTGCTCGCATCCTGGGTGAGGCTGATGTCGAGCGTGCCCTTGCTCACGGTGGTCCCGGCGACGAGCAGCTTGGCCGCCTCGCTGGCCCACCTCTGGGCGGCGTCGGCGGAGTGACTGGTGGCGCTGATGCGGATGATCCCGGTGCCGGGGTCGTTGGTGGCCGACAGCGTCGCGTCGGCGGTGCCGGCGAGCACTTTCACGGCGACCTGCTGGGAGAACGTCGTGGACGAGACCTCCTCCACCACGCCGGGGATGACGAACTGGGCCAGCTGGGTGTCGGTACCGGCGCCGGTACCGGTACCGGTGCTGACCGGAAGGGCCTGGACGACGGAGTTCGCCTTGTAGGTCTTCTGCGGGACCACGCTGGCGGCCACGCCGAGGCCCAGGAAGAACGCGAGGACGGCGATACCGAGCGCTGCGTGCCTCGAGATCACCCGGACCAACTCACCGACGTGCACGGTCTCCACCCTTCCGCCATGGTTCACCGGCGCATCGGGCTCACGCGGAGGACCAGGGCCGACCGGCGGATGGTACACGACCGCGCTCCGTCGCAAGCCGGCTCCCTGGGCGTTTTACAGCGTGGGGGGGCACCACCCAGAGCGCGAGAGACGGGAACAATTCCCCTTGCACCGACGGGCCAGGTTCGTGCTAGAAGTGTCCGACCCACCACGTAACGTGGTTGGATTCGGGAACTTCGGGCGAGATGAGGAGCAACGATGCACATGATGCGAGCCAGGTGGGCGGCCGTCGGCGCGGCGGTCGCCGTCACGTTGGGTGCTGGGAGTCTGGCCATTGCCAACGCTGAAAGCGGTATCAACACCGCGAACAGCGGCTACGTGCCCGTGACGCCGGTGCGGATCCTGGACACCCGGCCCGGCCCGGGCAACGCCGGTCCCCAGGCGGTGCCCCTCGGCCCGGCCCAGAGCCTCACCCTGAAGATCCGCGGGAACGCCGGCGTGCCGACCAACGCGACCGCCGTCGTGCTGAACGTGACGGCGGTCAAGCCGACCACGGAGAGCTACATCACGATCTGGCCGGCGACGGCTCCCCGACCCCTGGCGGCCAACTTGAACCCGGCTCCCGGGGTCACCGCGCCCAACCTGGTCCAGGTGAGGATCGGCGACGACGGCAACGTCAGCTTCTACAACAACGAGGGCTCGGTGGACCTCGTCGCCGACGTCGCGGGCTACTACATCCCGACCGCCCCCGACACCCTCTATGCGCCGACGTACGCCCAGGTCACGCCGGACTTCAACGGCCTCGAGGTGAACCACATCAAGTCGGTGCCGGCCGGCAACTGGGTGCTGACGGCGTCGGTCGAGGTGGGTGTCCCGAACGGCCAGGAGGCCGAGTGCGGTTTCCAGGTCAACGGGTTCAACGTGGGCCAGAAGTGGGACGGCGGGAGCAATGCGGGCGTCAACACCGACCTGAACATCGCCTTCACGCTCCCGGCGACGCTCAACAACGGCGACCGGGTCGGGCTGTGGTGCAACAACAACCTCGGCAGCGGCACGAGCAACACGGTCACGGTGTACCGCTCCGTCATCATCGCCACCCGGACAGGGTCGCTGACCCTCGTCCAGCCCTGATCGCCACGGCCCGCCCGCGCCGGCAGGGCCGCGGGCGGGCCGGTGATCTGCCAGGGTGGTCCCCATGAGCATCCGCAGCCGGGTCTCGCCGTTGGTGCGGGCGCCGCTCGCCTGGGCGGCGCCCTCGATCGGCTCGGTCACCACGCAGGACCGTGTCGTCGCCCTCACCTTCGACGACGGTCCCGACCCGGCGGGGACGCCCTCCGCACTCGAGGCCCTGGCCCGGATGGGGGCCCGGGCGACGTTCTTCATGGTAGCCGAGCGGGCTGAGCATCACCCCGACCTCGTGCGGCGGGTCCTCGACGAGGGCCACGAGGTGGGGCTGCACGGTGCCGACCACCGCTCGTTGCCCCGGGCCCGCCTCCGCGATGTCGACGCCGTCGTGCGGCGGGGCCGGCGGCGCCTCGAGGCGGTCACGGGCGGCGAGGTGGGCTGGTTCCGGCCGGCCTTCGGCCACCAGGACGTCCGGGCCTACGCGATCGCCCGCGCCGCCCACCTGCGCGTGGTGGCCTGGACGACCACCCCGCGCGACTGGCTCGACGTCGGGATCGACGACCTCGTCGGGGCGTGCCTGGCCGGCCTCGCCCCGGGCGCCATCGTGCTCCTGCACGACGGCCTGCTGCCCGAGTCCGACGGCGAGCCGACGCCTCGCTTCGACCGCGGCGAGATGCTCGCTGCGGTGATCGGCGCCGTGGGCGAGGCCGGCTGGCAGTCGGTCACCGTGTCCGAGCTGATGACCCGGGGGCCGGCGGTGACCTACCCCTGGTTCGTGCCCGGCCTCCACCGATGGCTGCCGGCCCGGTCCGCCACCGCGATCAGCTGAGGGCCACCGAGTCGGCGATCGCCCGGCCGATCTCGAGCGAGGCGGTGGCGGCGGGCGACGGGGCGTTGCCCACGTGCAGGACGCGGTCGGCCTCGACGAGCAGGAAGTCGTCCACCATCGCCCCGTCGGGCCGGAGGGCCTGGGCCCGGACCCCGGCATGGGTCGCCACGAGGTCGGCGCGCCGGACCTCGGGGACGAGCCGGCGCAGGCTGCGGGTGAACAGCTCCTTGCTGAACGACCGGGCGACTTCGGCGGCGCCCGCCTTCCAGTGCTCGGCGGCGAGACGCCGGAAGCCGACGTAGCGCAGCGTCTCGGCCAGGTCGGCGGGCACGACGTCGCGCTTGCGGTAGCCCTCGCGGGCCCAGGCCAGCACGGCGTTCGGACCGGCGTGGACGCTCCCGTCGATCATCTTGGTGAAGTGCACGCCGAGGAACGGGAAGCTCGGGTCGGGCACCGGGTAGACCAGGCCGCGCACGAGGTCGCGCCGGTCGGGCACCAGCTCGTAGTACTCACCCCGGAACGGCACGATGCGGGCCCCGACGTCGTCCCCGGCGGCGCGGGCCAGGCGGTCGCTCTGGAGCCCGCCGCAGTTCACGACGAAGCGAGCGGCGAGCGGGCCCGCATCGGTCTCGACCACGACCTCGGCCGGGGACCGGCGCAGGCCGGTGACCTTCACGCCCAGGCGGATCCGCCCCCCGCGCTCCTCGATGACCTTGGCGTAGGCCCGGCAGACCGCGACGTAGTCGACGATCCCCGTGCTCGCCACGAACAGCCCGGCGACGCCGACGACGTGGGGCTCGTGGTCGCGGATCCCCGCCGGTCCGAGGCGGTCGAAGGCCAGGCCGTGGGCGCCGGCCCGCTCGGCCAGGGCTTCGAGGCGGGGGAGCTCGTCGGACCGCGTGGCCACGATGACCTTGCCGCAGATCGCGTGGGCGATGCCGTGGTCGCGGCAGAACTCCACGAGACGGGCGTTGCCGTCGCGACAGAACCGGGCCTTCAGGCTCCCCGGCTTGTAGTAGATGCCCGAGTGCAGCACCCCGCTGTTGTGCCCGGTCTGGTGGGCGGCGAGGGACGGCTCCTTGTCGAGCACCGTCACCGACGCCCCGGGGTAGCGGTCCAGGAGCGACATCGCGGTGGCCAAGCCGACGATCCCGCCTCCGATGACGACCAGGTCACATCGCTCCATGGGCGACCATCGTTACCACGGCCGGCCCGGGCCCGCCGAGCGGCCGGTCAGGGTTCAGCCGAACGCCGCCTCGACGTAGCGCTCCACCGCCACCAGATCGTTCGGGAGCCGGTCGAAGCGCTCGGGCCGCTCGAGCAGGTCGGCGAGGTGGGCGGGCAGCGCGGGGCGCACGCCGGTGGCTCGCTCGACGGCGTCGGGGAACTTGGCGGGGTGCGCCGTGGCCAAGGTCACCGTGGGCACACCCGGTTCGGGGCGAACGATCCGCGACGCGGCCAGCGCGACCGCGGTGTGGGGGTCCACGAGCTGACCCGTCTCGCCGTAGGTGGCGGCGATCTCGACGACGGTGGCGTCGTCGTCGAGGCGGGCGCCGGCGAAGACCGAGCGCACCTCGTGCAGCTGGTCCGGACCGACCGCGAGCGTGCCGCTCCGGCGGAAGCCGGCCATCTGCTCGGCGGTCCGGGCCCCGTCGCGCCCGTTCACCTCGAACAGCAGGCGCTCGAAGTTGGACGACACCTGGATGTCCATGCTCGGCGACACCGTCGGCACCACGTCACGGACCGACATCACCCCCGACTCGAGGAACCGCGTGAGGATGTCGTTGGTGTTGGAGCCGATGACCAGCCGCCGCACCGGCAACCCCATCCGGCGGGCCACCCAACCCGACAGCACGTTGCCGAAGTTGCCCGTCGGCACGCTGAAGCGCACCGGGCGCGTCGCCGACGCGCCGAGCGAGCGGGCCGCCCAGACGTAGTACACGACCTGGGCCATCACCCGGGCCCAGTTGATCGAATTGACCGCCGAGAGGCGCATGCGGTCGCGGAACGCGGCGTCGTTGAACATGGCCTTGACCAGGTCCTGGCAGTCGTCGAAGGTGCCGTCGACGGCCACGGTCCGGACGTTCGCGGCGTCGACCGTCGTCATCTGGCGCCGCTGGACCTCGCTCACCCGCCCGGCGGGGAACAGCACCACGATGTCGGCGTGGCTGCGGCCCCGGACCGCCTCGATCGCCGCGGACCCGGTGTCCCCGCTCGTGGCTCCCACGATCGTCACCCGCTCCCCGCGGGCGGCCAGGACGTGGTCGAAGAGCCGCCCGACGAGCTGCAAGGCGACGTCTTTGAACGCCAGCGTCGGGCCGTGGAACAGCTCGAGGAGGAACTCGTCGTCACCGATCTGCACGAGGGGGCAGACGGCGGCGTGGCGGAACGAGGCGTAGGCGTCGATGCACATCGCCCGCCACGCCACGGCGTCGATCTCGCCACCCACGAAGGGCTCCATCACCCGGGCGGCCAGCTCGGCGTAGGAGCCGGTCGGGGCCGGCGATGCCAGCGCCGGCCAGGTCTCGGGGACGTAGAGGCCCCCGTCCCGGGCCAGTCCGGCGAGCACGGCGTCGGCGAAGCCGAGCTCGGGCGCGCCGCCCCGCGTGCTCACGTAGCGCATCAGGTGCCGGACCCGATGACGCGCAGCAGCCCCCCGACCTGCTTCACCACGTCGAGGTCGCGCAGGTCGTGGCGCGTGGCCTGGACGTCGGCCTCGAGCGCCGTGTGGGTGATGAATACGAGGCGGGCGTCGTCGCCGAGGCCTTCTTGCTCCGCCGCCCGGATCGACACCCCGTGGCGGGCGAACACGCCGGTGACGGTGTGGAGGACCCCGGGCCGGTCGGCGACCTCGAGCGAGAGCTGGTACTCGGCGCTCGTCTGGTCGATCGGGCGCATCGTGGCGCGCCCGAGGGTCCCGAGCGAGGCGAAGGTGCCCTTGCGGAGGTTGACCGCGGCGTCGACGAGGTCCCCGAGCACCGCGCTGGCGGTCGGGCGCCCGCCGGCGCCGCGGCCGTAGAACATGAGCGAGCCGACGGCGTCGCCCTCGACGAACACCGCGTTGTAGCTGTCGCGCACGCTGGCCAGGGGATGCCCGCTCGGGACCATCGCCGGGTGGACCCGGACCGAGATCTCGTCCTGGGCGCGCTCGGCGATGGCGAGGAGCTTCACGGCGTAGCCGAGCCGGCGGGCGACCGCGATGTCGGCGCCGGTGATCTTGGAGATGCCCTCGTGGTAGACGTCGCCGGCCACGACCTTGGCCCCGAAGGCGATGCTGGCGATGATCGCCGCCTTCGCCGCGGCGTCGAAGCCCTCGACGTCGGCTGTCGGATCGCGCTCGGCGTAGCCGAGCATCTGGGCCTCGCTCAGCGCGTCGGCGTAGGACGTCGCGGCCTCGCTCATCTTGGTGAGGATGTAGTTCGTCGTGCCGTTGACGATGCCCAGGACCCGCCGGATGGGTTCTCCGGCCAGCGACTCGCGCAGGGCCCGGATGAGCGGGATCCCACCGGCGACGGCCGCCTCGAACAGCAGGTCGCGCTCGGCGTGGTCCGCGGCGGCGAACAGCTCGGAGCCGACGTTGGCGAGCAGCTCCTTGTTCGCGGTCACGACGGGCTTGCCGTGCTTCAGCGCGTCCAGGATGAACCCGCGGGCCGGCTCGATCCCGCCGATGACCTCGACGACCACGTCGATGCCCGGGTCGTCGACGACCGACTGGGCGTCGCGGGTCAACAGGGCGGGACCGATCGCGATCTCCCGGTCCCGGGCCAGGTTGCGCACGGCGACCCGGGCCACCTCGAGGCGCAACCCGGTCCTGGCCTCGATGGCGCTCGACCGCTCCCCCACGAGACCCACGAGGGCGGCACCCACGTTGCCGCAACCGAGCACCCCGACCCGCACGACGTTGTCCGAGCTCACGGTGGCGAGGGTACAAGCCGGCCTGGCCGGCGACGGTCTCCGTTCGACCCGGTCAGCCCAGATCGAGGTCGCGCCGCACGAGGTCGTCGATGGTCTCGCGCCGCAGGACGACCCGGGCCCGGCCGTCACCGACGAACACCACGGCCGGCCGCAGGACGCTCTGGTAGTTGGAGGCCATCGAGTAGCCGTAGGCCCCGGTCACCGGCGTGGCCACCACGTCGCCGACGTCCAGGTCGTCGGGCAGGTGGGCCTCGTCGATGAGCACGTCGCCGCTCTCGCAGTGCTTGCCCACCAGGCGCACGACCCGGGGTCGCCTGGCCCGCGGGGCCCTGGGCAGGAAGGCCTCGTAGCCGCTGCCGTAGAGCACCGGGCGCGGGTTGTCGCTCATCCCGCCGTCGACGGCGACGTAGGTCCGGATCCCCGGGATGGCCTTGATCGTGCCGACCGTGTAGAGCGTCATCGCCGCCGTGGCCACGATCGACCGGCCCGGCTCGACCCGTAGCCGCGCCGTGACCCCTGCGGCCCGCACCGCGGGCACGAGCAGGTCGGCCCACTCGCGGATGGTGGGGGCGACCTCGCCGGCGACGTAGGCGACGCCGAGACCGCCGCCCAGGGTCAGCTCGGCCACGTCGAGTGGGGCGGCGAAGCGCCCGACGATCTCGGCGGCCCTGGCGAAGTTGTCGGCCACGAGGACCTGACTGCCGATGTGGGCGTGCACCCCGACCAGCTCGACCGAGGGCGACCGCCACGCCCAGTCCACCGCCCGCAGCGCGTCGCCGTTGCCGATGTTGAAGCCGAACTTGGAGTCGTCCTGACCGGTGGCGACGAACTGGTGGGTGTGGACGTGGACGCCCGGGGTCACCCGCAGCTGGACCCGGGGTCGCCGGCCGTCTTCACGATGGAGGGCCTCGTGGCGGTCGAGCTCGTCGAAGGAGTCGACGACGATGTGAGCGACACCGGCGTTGCGGGCCCGGCGCAGCTCCTCCAGGCTCTTGTTGTTGCCGTGGACGACGAGACGGTCGGCGGGCACCCCGGCCCGCAGCGCGATCTCGAGCTCCCCGCCCGTCGCCACGTCGAGCAGCAGCCCCTCGGCGTGGGCCAGGCGGGCCATGGCGCCGCACAGGAACGCCTTCGTGGCGTAGACCACGTTGCCGGGTCCGAAGGCCCCGACCGCCTCACGGCAGCGGTCCCGCAGGTGGGCCTCGTCGTAGACGAACAGCGGTGTCCCGAATCGCTCGGCCAGGGCGAGCAGGTCGCAGCCGCCGACGGTCAGTGCCCCGGTCGCCGGGTCGGGCGTCGCGGTGTCGGGCAGCAGCCTGGCCTCGATCGCCGCTGCCGGATCGGCGGCCGCCCGGGCCCCGGCTCCGAGCACGCCCGGAGCCTCGGCGCTCACATCGACTCCGGGGCGGACACGCCGAGCAGGTCCAGGCCGATGACCAGGCCCACCCTGGCCGCCTCGACCAGCCACAGGCGGGCCTGGGTCAGCTCGGGCGCGACGGTGTCGCTCATGACGTAGCAGTCGTGGAAGAAGCCGTGGAAGGCCCCCGCCAGCTCGCGCACCCAGGCCGTGACCTTGTTCGGCGCCCGGTTGACGCAGGCCTCGGCCACGACGTCGGGCAGCTCGCCGAGGACCCGCAGCAGCTCGAGCTCGCGCTCGTGGACGAGCAGGTCGAGTCCGACCTCGGCGAGGGGCCGGCGCACCACGCCACGCTCGGCCGCCGTGCGCATGATCGAGCAGATCCGGGCGTGCGCGTACTGCACGTAGAAGACGGGGTTGTCCATCGACTGGCGGGTGACGACGTCGAGGTCGAACACGAGCTTGGTGTCGATCGACTGCAGCAGGTACGTGAAGCGGGTGGCATCGGCCCCGACCTCGTCGACCACGTCGAGCAGCTCGATGATGTCGCCCGTGCGCTTGGAGAGCTTCACCTCCTCGCCGCCCCGCAGGAGCACCACGTTCTGCCCGATCGGGATCTCGAGGTCCTCGGCCCGGTGGCCGAGGGCCTCCACCGCGGCCCGCATGCGGGCCACGTAGCCGTGGTGGTCGGCCCCGAGGACGTTGACGAGGTGACTGCCCCGGGTGAACTTGTCCCGGTGGTAGGCGATGTCGGGCAGGAAGTAGGTCGGCTGGCCGTCGCTCTTGACGAGCACGCGGTCCTTGTCGTCGCCGAAGTCGGTCGTGCGCAACCAGACCGCGCCGTCGGCCTCGTAGACGTGCCCGCTGCTGCGCAGGTCGGCCAGCGTCGCCTCCATCGCGCCGCTGGCCATCAGCTCGCTCTCCGACGACCAGGTGTCGAACACGACGTTCATGGCGGCCAGGGTGTCGCGCTGGTAGGTGTGGGCCTTCCACAGACCCCAGGCCACGGGATCGGCCTCGTCGGGCATCTCGGCGGCCCATGCGGCGACGTAGGCCCCGCCGTAGCCGTCCTCGGGCAGCGGCTCGCCGAGGCGGCGGGCCACGAGCGACGCGGCATAGAGGCGCACCTGCACGCCGCGGTCGTTCACGTAGAACTCACGGTGGGTCCGGTACCCGCAGCGCTCGAGGACCCGGCAGAGCGAGTCCCCGTAGGCGGCCCAGCGCCCGTGGCCGGCATGCAGCGGCCCGGTCGGGTTGGCCGACACGAACTCCACGTTCCAGAGCTCACCTTTGCCCAGGTCGAGGCGGGCGAAGAGGTCCTCGCCCTCGGTGACCACGATGCGGGCCACCTCGTGGAGCCAGGACCGGCGGAGGCGGAAGTTGACGAAGCCCGGCCCGGCGACCTCCACCGCCTCGACGTGGGGCGGCGGCTCGGCGCTCAGGCGCTCGGCGAGGGCGGCCGCCAGGTCGCGGGGGGCACGACCAGCGGCCTTCGCCGACACGAGGGCCACGTTCGTGCTCCAGTCGCCGTGCTCGGCGACACGGGGTCGCTCCAGGACGACCGTCGCGGGGCGCTCCAACCCGAGGGCGACGAACGCGTCGGCCACGGCGTCGGCGAGCCCGGCGGGGACCATGGGGGGCGATGGTAGGCGCCGACCCCGCGTGGCAG
>Ga0209048_10003031_pt1 | contig 16458 bp, 17 predicted proteins | sample FrelakmetCRP12CR_FD_187146 | JGI IMG/M metagenome (GOLD analysis project Ga0209048, IMG submission 187146) | Freshwater lake sediment microbial communities from the University of Notre Dame, USA, for methane emissions studies - CRP12 CR (SPAdes)... | ecosystem: Environmental > Aquatic >... | reverse complement strand
AACCACCCCCAGCGTCCTGGCCACCGCCGCCATGCTCTGGCCACCCTCGACTAACCGCACCGCCTCCTGTTTGAACTCGAGCGTGTAACGTGCCCTCGTTGTCTTCGTCATTTCCGTCCTCCTTGCTTGGATTAAACCACTCAGCAAGGGATACGTTTTTCGGGGGCAAGGTCACTTAAGCCTCGCCACCGCTTCTTGCCGTTACGCGTCGGCGCAGAAACCTCAAAGAAATATCGATCAACGGTGGGAATCACTGTGCGATCTCCACCGCTTCATTGATCAGGAGCTTCCACCGTGAATTTCGCTCGCCAGCCTGCGCCAGCGCCTGCACGAGCGGCTTTGCGGCCGGATCGAGCGGCAGCGCCGTCTTGGCCTGCTTCACGAACGCCCGCAGCGCATTGGCCTGGCGAGCGTGCCCCGCCAAATCGAGCCGGAAACCAAGCCGCCGGACCGCTGAGTTCTCGTACGCTGCAGCCGCCTTCGCCAGCCAGCGCGGGCTGGCCCTGGCACCGATGTCCTTGACGATCTGCGCGACGCCGTCGATGCCCGCCGCCTTGTAAAAGTAGCGCACGCAGTCGAGCAGCGTCAGTTCGACACCGGCCACCCAGGCGAAGCCGGCGTCGCTCTTCATCTGACCGACCAGCTCGGGCTTGTTGACTTGAGCGAATGCCTCAGGAACCTGGTAAAGGAACGGCAGTCGGTGACGACCCAGATCGAAATCTCGCAACTGCCTCGGAACGACGACCTGGAAGACCACGCTGGCCTGATGCGACGAGCCGTGGAACGCGGCCGCACGCAGGAGCGAAATGCGATCGCCGATCATGAGTGCGCGCGACAAACCGGACGCTCGCGGAGGGGACGCAATGCCACCTGCAACTCTTGCGGGCTATGCAGGAGCGGCCTCGCGCGACGATACCTTACGAGCAATGTCGTCCCGAGTGGCCAAGGTCTTCAGGTCGTAGTCGGCTTGCAGCGCCAGCCACGATGCGGCATCGCCCCCGAAGTGGCGCGCCAAGCGCTCGGCCGTATCGGCGGTGACGCCGCGGCGCTCCTTCACGATTTCGTGAATGCGCGTGGCAGGTACTCCCAGCGCCATAGCGAGGGCGTTCACACTTAGACTCAACGGCGCCAGATACTCCTCACGCAACACTTCGCCCGGATGAACAGCGCGCATTCGGTTGACAACTCGCCCCATCGCCATACTCCTTCAGTGATGGTCCACGATCTCGACCTCGTCCGGACCTGAGTCGCTCCACACGAAGCACACCCGCCACTGGTCATTGATGCGGACGCTCCACTGCCCTGCCCGGTCGCCCCTGAGCGCTTCAAGTCTATTGCCCGGCGGCGAACGCATGAAGTCCAGCGTCTTCGCCGCGTCCAGCATCGCTGACTTGCGGGTCGCCACCATCTCGATGGCGCGAAAGCGCTTCGGATGTCCACCTTCGAACAAGGCCTGCGCATCCTTGCGGCGAAACCTCCGGATCATGCGAGCATGATATTACGTTGTACGTAATACGGCGAGAGGAATTGCCTCCCTGACCCGTTACGACAACCCGCGGGCGGCCGCTTCGTGAAGAAGCTTCCTAGCCGTAGGGCTGTCGAGGACGCCTTGCGGCCACAAGCGGTCGGACAACTGATCTGGGCAATTCTTCAATAAGCGGACCGTCAACACGCAGCAATGGCGCGGCCGACGCCAGAAAGCCAAACTTGACAAGCGAGCTACTTTTTCACGTGTGTCAGCGCACTCGTGAACCACATGTAGCTGTCGAACTTGTCGCCGGCAAAGAACACGAAGCAATAGACGCGCTCATCGTTCATGTCGCCCTTACCCATGTCGATGCTGCCGCGTTCCTGAAAGTAGGTCCAGGTGATGCGCGGCGCATCGTGAAACGGCAGGAACGCGCCGCCCTTTCCGTAAGGCTCTCCGAGCGCGGCCTTCACGTCGAGTTGCGTCGAGACGCCCGGTCGCAGAACGGATTCGAGCTTGTTGGGGTCGAACGCTGCGCCGGCTTCAAAGCGCATCGTGCCGCAAGCCGTCAGCAGCAATGCAAGCGCCGAGACTGCAAAGGCAGCGGTCGTCCGAGCGATCAGTGTCATGGTATCCACCTCTCTAGCTCGCCGGGCCCAAGAGCAGACCCGAGTTAAACCACATGTAACCCTCGTACACGCCGGTCGAGCGATTCACGAAGACAATCAGCATCTTCATGCGCATCTTGGTGCCGTCCATCGTGTCCGACTCATACAAGAGCAGGTCGTGAACCGGCATCGTTGGCAGGCGTCCGCCGCCGCGCCCTTGCGGTTCACCGAGCATCGCCAGCACCTCGGCCATGGTCGAAGTTCCTGGCTTCAGCTGAGACAGGCGCTCGACTGGCAACGGCTTCCCGAGCTCGGTAGGCCCGGTCGCGCAGCCGACCAGAAGGGTCAGCGCAGCGAAGCCTGCCGCCAGAAGGCGCGGCAGACGCCGCACGTCAGCGGGCCGTGCCCGTGCCGCTATTTGAAGTCCACAGGTATCCATCGACGACTTCCCCCTTGAAAATAACCAAAAGAATCTGCTGGCGCATGTCGATCTTCATGCCCTGCTCTTCCGACTTGGCGCCCGTGACTTCCACGTCCTCGTAGTACCAGATCTCGCGCTCGTCGCCACCGAGGTGGGCAAAGCGCGCGGCGCCACTGCCGTTGGGAATGCCGAGTTGTTTGCGCACTTCGGCCTTCGAGGTCACACCACGCAGCAGAGTCGTCTCGATCGCCGAGAGGTTGCGGAACGCGCCACTGGCGGCGGTCTGCGCCAGCGCGGGTTGCAGAAGAGCGGCCATACCGAACATGACCGTGCAGGCCGTGACGGTCACAGGGTGTGGAAGCGGATGTTTCATGTTGGATGCACCTTCGCTTAGCGTTTGTCGGCTGCGGCGTCTGGGTTGGCGGCCCAGGCGCGCAACTTGGAGATCACGTCATCGGCTGCCGCTTTCAGGATGTACCCCTCGGCGCCGATGGTGTAGAAGCCGCCCGCTGACACGGTTGCGTTGCCCTCGATGATCACCAGGGCAGACTGATCCTTCGCGTTCGAGACCATGATCGCGATCTGGCCCACGGTCGCGCCCCAGCCCGGCATCAGCCATCGTTTGAATGCGCTGCCTTCGACAAATTGCGTGACCTCGCAGGTCAGCACCAGCGGGGCGTCATCGCGCAATTCGAAGTCTGGCGTGCTGCGTAGCCGTTCCGCCATTAGCTGGGTCGCCTCCGCGGCAAGATTGCGCTCTTTGGTGTTCGTCCGGTCGAGGCAAGTTTCGAGGCGGATCTGCAGCACCTTCCCTGGCGCGGGAGACGGTGCCGCGATCTGCACCTGCGATTGAGTTACGCAGCCCTGCGCCAAAAAGATCGCCACTGAAAGAAAAGCGCCACAGATGCTGAGATGTGCTCTCACGACTCAAACCCGACGCGATTTGCCTAACTCCTTTGTCTGGCTTTGTAGTCCATGCTCCGCAGTTGCAACTGACCCGTGTCAGGTGCCGTGTGCGGCGCAATCTCGACGAGCGCCGCGCCCGTTTAAGCATGGTTTGGTCTGTGCGCGTGGGAAGGTCCGTAGAGCAGACGCCGGGCAGAGTGCCCGATTGGCTTGGGTGGCAGCGATGGTCCTTTCGAGCACTATTTCGACCGACAGCAACCGGCCGACCGCCTCGGCCTCCCACGTACGCCGCAAGCGAGTCTTACGGGCTCGGTCGCGAACTCACACTACCGGCCAACGGCGCTCGTAGCACATTGCGCTCCATAGCAGTCATTGACCGGAGCTTGTCGGCCAGGAGCGGTAGTACGCAGTTCCCAGGGACGGCGGTCGTCTCCCGGAGGGCGCTGTCCTCTTTCCTCGATGCAATCCGCTTTCGACGGTACCCGCGAGACAACTCGCACGTGCCACGGGTCAACAACAGCTCCCGCCGTGAGCGTCCAATTAATCTGAGGTGCCTGGCGATGGAACTCGTCATGGGAAACGCGGGAATCGTCGCACGATTCCTCAAACCATGTGCGGTGGCCGCCTAGGATTCATCACGTGTAGACGGCAAAGGAGGATTGCGATGAAAAGCAGCCGTTCGATTTGTTCCGTGATTCAATGGGGTGTGATGGCCGCCCTGGCAGGCACGTTCGCAGGATGCGGAGGTGGTGGTGGTGGTGGCGTCATTACGCCCCCGGGGCCAACCTTGGTGCTGACGGCGGCCAATCGTGACACGGTGAGCCACGCCACTGCCGGCGGGATTGTGGCGCTGAGCTCGACCACGTCGATCCCCGTGGCGGCGAGTTCCTCGGTCTCCGAACGCAAGACGTTGTTAGCGGCGCGTGTCCTGCCCGCTTCCGCCGGGGCCTACCGGCTGTTCGGCGCGCTGCTGCAGCCGCTGCAAGCCTCAACGGCATCATCCGCAACTGACCGCGAGCGCCCGCTGGCAGTGATTGGACCCCAGACCCAAACCTGTGCCGTCAGCGGAACAACGACCGGAACGGTCGATGACCGCGACGGCAGCAATTCGCTAAGCGCGGGTGACGTGGTGACCGTCGTATTCAACAACTGCGTGGACACACCGGGCGAGACAATGAACGGCACGACGGTTATGAACGTCACGGGGATCAGCGCGTCAACACTCAACGCCCGGTTGACCTATAGCGCGTTCTCCGACGTGACGGCGCAGCACGCGCTGACGCTCGACGGTTCGATGCTGTTCGCGCTCTCCACGCCCAGCACGGTGGTGGCCAACATCAAGACGACGGCGGACGGACCCGTGGTGGCCACCGTCACGACCCACGTGCCCTTCTCCGACACGGTGACGCTACAGAGCGGTTTCGCGGTGGAGGAGGACGTCGACATGTCGGTGCCTCCACCAGTCGGGGCTGTGGGGACGACGCCGGGGCGGACGATCACGACCTTGCAGGGCCGCATGCAATCGGCGGCGGCCGGCGGCGATTTCGACGTCGCTACGCTGGCTGGCGCGTCGATGACGAAGTACCACGCTGAGGACTACCCCCGGTCCGGCGTGGTCAAGGTCAAGGGCAAGACGGGTTCGCTGACGTTGACCGCCCTGTCGGCCAGTGCGGTGCAAATCGACCTTGACGCCAACGACGACGGGACTACCGAGTCGTCTGTCTCGCAGACCTGGGACTGGCTGTTTTGATGGTCGGGTGACGCAGTCTCGAGAAGAGTCAAGGGATTCGGCTGCCACGCCGGGTCCTTTGTGTTTGGCGCGCTCGCAGGTGCGGTCGGACGGGAACTCCGGAAGTGGCCCTCGCTCTGTCTCCAAGGAGGTTGGCCCCGACCTCGTGGCGCGCTTTGTTTTCTGTGGCAAGGTCGTGAGCGGGCAGCTCAGGCGTCCCGACCGAGACTTGATCTGGCAGCCAGCGTCAGATCTTCGTTGCCTCGACCGGCCGAGATCGGCAATTGGCGGAAATTGAACGCAATCTCTTGGTCGGTTACAAAGCGGCCGTTCGCCGGAGAGATCGACAGAGCATGGCCGGAAACGCGCGCCCGACACGGTCGATGAAGGCGGCGAGAACACGCGCGCAATTAGCGGAACGGTTCGCGTCCTCGCTCCGTGTGGCTCTACGGCACTTTGACGGTGAGCAGCGTCTTCAGGTACGCGCGTGCGTCGCCTCCCGATAGCTCGAGCGCATTGCGAAGTCCGGCCGCGTCGATTTCGATGTCGCCGAAGCGCACCCCTGGCGCGGGCTCGACCACGCCGACCTGAATCGGCGTCCAGCCGAGGTTTCGCGCGCGTTCCTCAAGCAGCGCAACCCGGGCCGGCGGCACCGTGAACACCAGCTCGAACTCGCCGTGATAGCTCGCGAGAAACGGAAATGCGGGCATGCCAGTCGCCGTGCGTACGGTTGCCGTCGCCGGATGCAACAGCTTGGCCGACTGGGCGTCGACGCGGAAGCCGACCTCGTTGATGCGAGCGAGCTGATCAATCGTCGCGATGAACCCGTCGCTCGTGTCCATGCAGCAGGATGCAATTCCGCGCAGCAGCGCGCCTTCGCGCAGGCGCGTGATGGGACGAAACGCGTCTTCATCCATGCTGCCTATTCCCAACAAGACCGAACCTGCGAGCGCGCCACCCGCGCCGAGCAACCCGGAAACGAAGATGCGGTCACCGGGTCGAGCGCCGACCCGCGTGATCACGCCGTCGCGAGGGACAAGGCCAGCGGCGGTAACCGCGAGGCTCAGCTGATCAGCCTCGTTGGTATCGCCGCCGAGCACGAAGACCCCGGCCGCGTCGAGCGTCTCGCGCAGACCTTCGGAGACGCCGGTCTGTGCAGCCTCCCGTCCCACGCGAGGCAGCGTTGCACACACGAGCACGCCGAGCGCGTCTGCGCCGACGGCCGCCAGGTCGGACAGCGAAGAAGCCGCCGCGATCCGCCCCACCGTGCGCGGCTTGCGATACAGCCCCACGCTTACTTCCTCGACGACTGCATCGACCGTGAGCGCGAGCAGCCGTCCATCACCGAGGTCGACGAGTTCGGCATCGGTCTCTTGCAGACCACCGACCTGCCCCGGGGCGCGTGGCAGCAGCTCGCCCCAGCGCGAGAGCAGCCGGTTTTCCAGGATATCGTTCATCAAGCGCATAGCCGGATCCTTTCCGGGAACATGTCGAAGTGGACCTCGTGTGCGCCGACGATTTCGCCGTCCAACTCCAGGGGCGCCTCGCGGTCCAGCCAGACATCGAGCGACCGCGCGCGCAGCCGACGGTGGCCCGGACGTCCATCAAAGTGCCCGCGGAGCAGCGCAAGAATGTCGACGAGCAGGCGAGCTCGGCCGAGCTCCTCGGCAAGCGCGACATCGAAGTCTCCGCTGGCCGGCTCGATGGGGTGGCCGAATCGGAGCCGACCGCTGAGCCACTCTGTCTTCAGAACGCTGAGGCTGCTCAGCGCGATGCGCGCCGACTCGCCGTGATCAATGCGCACAAGCGCAGGAAGGTTGTGCCACGCCACAACGGTACGTGCAGATGCCCAGCCGATCGCGGCGGTGGTGGACACCCGGCGCAGCAGCTGTGCCGTTGCTGTGCTCTCGCTGAATCGGGCGTTTGCGGAAGCCGTCACCCCAACCGAAGCACTGACCAGAATGAAAGCCTCGTGGGAGCCCGATGCATTCACGTAGGTGCAGCGAATGATGTCCCTTGGTGCGGCCCGGGAAGCGTCAAGGAGAACCGGAACACCGCAGAAGCGGTGCCGTACCGGTTTGTGCAGATCGTTGCTCGAACCGAGCCCGGCGGCACCCAGCACAAGCGCCTCGAGCGGCGTGCGACCTGGCGTCTCGACCAGGGCATTCAGGAGCGCATGAGCGGTGCCGTCACCGCCGGCCGCGACGAAGAGGCGCACCCCGCGGTCAAGCGCGGCGCGAACCTCGGTCCGCCACGCGCCATCGGGACCGCCGACGACAATCTTCGAGTCGAAGGATGATTCGATGAATGGGCGAACGGCCTCAAATCGTTGCGCCCCGGTTCCGCCATGGGCGGACGGATTCAGAACGACCACGGCCTGCGCGCGCGATGTCACACTTGGGTCTTCTCGGGTCGTCGCGCGAGCATCAGCACCGAAAGGGGAAACACCAGCATCGCTGCGATCGCGAACGTGGGGTGAAGCAGCGTGGCTTCGCCGAAGTGAAGGGCGACGTAGCCCACGACGACCAGCGCAATCGCGGCGTGCGCCTCATCGTCGCGACGGGTGCCGGCAATCCTGACGTGGGCAGCCGCGAGCGCCAGAGCGCCTGCCAACCACAGTGCACCGCCTGCCAGCCCGTTCCAGCTGGACAACGTCGCTTTCAGGCCGATACGCAGGAGCCCTATCGAGCAGGCCAGCGCAAGCGCGGCGTGCAGCGCGCTCACCCAGACCGTTGGCAAACGGCCGAAGTGCACGACGATCGTGTCGTAGCCGGTGGCGCGGTCGGCCTCCACGTCCTTGAAGTAGCCCAGTAGCACGAACACGGCGTACGAGAAGTAGACGCTTCCCATCGCCAGCCACACCTGCGGGTGAGCGAGCGCCTGCGCCGGCGTTCCGCCGCCGAGGAGCACGCCGAGCAGCGGCAGCGTAGCGACGACCCACGAGTTCCACGGAGGGCCGCCCCACCAGTGCCGCTTGAGCGGCGTGTAGAGGGTGATTCCGGCGACTGCAAGCGCGGCAGGCAACATCGCCCACGGGTTCAGCAGCGCGTAGAGCAACGCGATGACCAGGAGCGTCCCAAGACTGATGACGAGAACCTGGCTGCGCGTGATCTCGCCGCGCACCAGCGGGCGGTAGGGCGAGGAGAGCGCGTCCGTGTCCGTCTGGAAGGTATCCGTGATTGCCTGACCGAGGCCGTAGGAGAGGAAGAACGGCACCGCCGCCGCACACATCACCAACCCGCTGATTGATTCGGTGAGGGCAAGACCCACGAGACCGCTCGCCCCCGAGACGAAGAGCAGGTAAGGGCGCATCGTCACTCCGAACGCGCGCCAGAACCGCCAGCTCGCGACGGGAAACGGAGCGGTCCGCGCCGTCACATGGCCACCTCCTCGCGGGCGGCCCGTGGCAGATCGTGACGCTCGGCGATGTCGGCCAGCACCTCGAGCGTGCGGTCGATGTCTTCTTCGGTATGGCGCGTGTTCATCGTCAGGCGCAGAATGGCGTGGCCATGCGGCACCGCTGGATAGCGGGCGAGCCCGCATTTGAGCCCGGCGCGATACAGCTCGACCGCCAGGAGGGGCTGTTTGCGTTCGTGTCCGATGCCCACGGTCAGGATGGGTGATGGACTCGCGCCGATGTCCAGCCCAAGTGCCTTAAGCCCGTTCCACATGCGCTTCGAGTTCGTCCACAGGCGCTGCCGGTGCTCGGGTTCCTCACGCATGATGCGGAACGCCTCGACAAGTCCCGCGCAGATCGCGGCCGGCAGGGTGGCGGTGAAGATCGACGGCCGCGAGAAGTAGCGCAGGTACTCGATCAGGGCCCGATCGCCGCAGACGTAGCCGCCAACCGAGCCGGGCGCCTTTGAGAACGTGCCCATCAGCACATCCACAGCCCCGCTCACGCCGAAGTGCTCCTCGAGCCCGCGACCGGTCGCACCGAGAATGCCGGTGGAGTGCGCCTCGTCGATCATCACCCGCGCGCCGTAGCGGCGAGCCACGTCGCGCATGTCAGGCAGCGGCGCGAGGTCACCATGCATGCTGAAGAGTCCGTCGGCCGCGACGAGAACGCTGCGTGCCTGCGGCGCCAGCCGCCTCAGGACGTCCTCAAGGTCGGCCATGTCGTTGTGCTTGTATCCGACCGTGCGGCACCCGGCAAACCGCCCGCCGTCGTGGATGCTTGCATGGGAATACGTATCGATGACGAGCAGATCGTCCTCGCGCAGTAGGCCGGAGATAATGCCGATGTTCGCCTGGTAGCCCGATGGGTAGACCAGCGCCGCCTCGCGATCGTGAAACGCCGCCACTTCGTCCTCGAGCGCGAGCAGCCAGCGATTGGTCCCGCCGAGAAGCTGCGCGCTCGGCGTGCCGTAGCCCATCTCATCGATGGCGCGGTGCGTCGCTGCGATGACGCGCGGGTGCAGATGCAATCCCAGGTAACTGTTCGAGTCGAAGCAGATCAGCTCCTGCTGAGCGCCTGTGGCCGGATCGCGCACGCGGATGCGATGATCGAGCGGTCCTTCGAGCGCGACCCGGTACATCGTCTGGAGAACTCCGAGTTGGCGGAACTGCTCGAGCCAGTCGAAGAACCGACGGGACTTGTCGAAGAGATCTGTCGTTTCGCTGCGCTCAAAGTCACTCAACGGCCGCGCCGCGACCTGTGCAAGGTTGAGCGCGGAGAAGTCTGGGCCAGTTGTCATGACAGACCTTTCTCGAGGGAGCGGTGAGGATCGTTCTTCCAGTAAGTGGTGACAGTGTTGCTTCGCCCCTTTTGCCAAAATGTCCGCCTCGCCTCACCGCTATTCATAAGGAAAGTTTTCGACTGCAACGAACGTCTACGGAAGTGTGTCAATCATTTCCCTGTCAGTGTCCTGCAGCGCTCTGATGCGGGCATTGACCTCGCGCACGTTCGGGCGCGCTGGATCAGACACGCGCGAATCCTCGCTCGCAGAGGCGATCTGCTACGCGTACTGGCGACGGACGACGAAGCGGGCGCTGCGGCGCGATCCCGTGCCGGCGCCGCCGTGCGAGTGGCGGAATCAACACCGAATAGCCGATGCGCCGAGCGGCAATTGGCGCGCAGAGGAACGCCGAAAACCGGAGCCAAGCGCACCAAGGTATTGGAAGGCAGAAAGTCCGTCGAACGCCGCGAATGAGCCCGCGGCGACCGAGACCTGAGAAAAACGCCTCGCGGCCCAAAGCGGTAATACCTGAATCCCGACGATTGCGATCATTCGCGGAACGGGGCCGTCTGCTTTCCTCCACGCGATCCGCTTTCGAAGGTACGTGCAAGGCGACTCGCGCGTGCCACGGGTCAACAACCGCGCCCGGTGTAAGTGTCGAATGAATCTGAGACGACCGGCGACGGAGGATGTCATGAAAAGCAGCAGTTTCCTTTCCCGACTCGCCAATCATTGCATGGCCGCTGCGTTGACGTTTGTCTTGGGCGCTTGTGGTGGTGGGGGTGGGGGTGGCGGCGGCTACTCGGGGCCGGTGTGGACGCCAACCGATGTCATGATCGCTGACGTCGACGGCGATGGCAGGGCCGATGTACTGACACTCGCCATGGTCAGCGACGCCGGACACCGCGAAGGACATCTGCTCGTCTACCGGCAAACAGCTCCCGGCACTTTCGCTGCGCCGCTGACGACGATCGTCGGCAGCTATCCGGAGCGGCTGGCGCTTGGCGATATCAACGGTGACGGCAGACCCGACGTTGTTATCGCCGATGGCGACGCCCGCATCGTCTGGCTGCTTCTGCAGGATGCCACTCGCCCCGGTCAGTTCCTCGCGCCACAGGCGTTGTTCAGCGGGCAGGGCTACAACGACGCAGTCATCGCGGACCTCAACCACGATGGCGTGCCCGACGTGGCGGCGTCCGCGGGCTCCAGTGTGCGGATCCGGTATCAGGACCCCTTGGTTCGCGGCAGCTTTGGTGCAGAAGTGAGCGTTCCATTGCCCGGCGGATCGGGGAGCCTCGTCGCCGGCGACGTCGATGGCGACGGACTGACCGATCTCCTGACCTGGGTCTACACAAGCCCGGCTAGCGCACGGCCCGAGACTGGTGGACTGATCGTGCTGTTCCAGCAGCCTGGCGGCGGCTTCGTCGACTCCGGTGTGCTCGCTGCGCAGACTGGGATGAACGTTGGTCGGCTGGCGATCGCGGATGCCAATGGCGACGGCCGACGCGATCTGTTTGCGTTCCTCACGCCTTCCAGCGCTGACTACACGCCGAAGCTTGTGGTCGTGCCGCAGACCACGGCGCGCGGGTTCGGTGCGACGGTGACCACATCGCTCCTCAATGATGGGATGGAGACCGACGATGTGGTGCTGCTAGACCTGAACCAGAACGGCGTGCCGGACGCCGCGGCGGCCGGTTTCGTGCCAGAGACTTATAGTGTGCGACCGGTTATCAATCTGCTCTCCAACAACGGCAACGGCGCATTTGTACGCTCGGCCATGATCGAGAACACGCTTGAGTTGGGCGTGCTTACAGCCGGTGACATCGACGGCGATGGCCGCATAGACATCGTGCAGTACGGAGGAGAGCAGTGCCTGGTGATGTTTCAATCGACCACACCTGGCACGTTCCTCGCGCCGCGACCGTTGCGTTGAGCGCGCGCGTATTGCATTGGCCATCCTTCCCGAGCGTGACGCTACTTTGGGTGCTCGCTCGCCAGTTGATCCGCCGCAGCCCGGCGAGCGACTGGACGGCTATCTGAAGACCGTTATGGCGCAACCCCGAGCGCAATCCATGCGTCTTCCATCCGTGTTTCTGCGTGCGCAGGCGCCCGTTGGGCGAGCGGTGACTTTGTTCTTGGCGATCCTTCTCGTCGCCTGCGCCACGCCAGAGCTCGAGAAGGACAACGCCTACCCCGCAGACTGGCCCGACCTCGTTGCTGCTGGTGAGGATTGTCGAGGCATCGAGGGCACGTTCGCAAACCAGGGCGTGCCGGTCGATAGATCAGGCCGACGGACCGAGGTGCTCTTCACGGACCTGTTCGGTCCGCGGGCCAATGCAGAGCAGGAGAAGTTCCTCGCGCTGCGCAGTTGTGAGCGTGTCAGCCTCAGGGTGGAGACTTACCCGTCGCAAAGAGTCATGAGGTCGAGGCTCATCGTCGAAGCGAGCCGGAAGATCACCTCGGATCCGCTCGGTCGATATGAGCTATGCGAGAGTCTCCACTTGCCCCGTGACAAAGGCTGGCCCTTTGCTGACCAATCGACGCCCCGTCATGAAAGCGGGGCCGGTTATTGCTTCAAAAACCACCTTCAGTACTCGCGACCCGAGGCGTGGGGGGGGAAACGACCGGCGCCTCGCACTTGCGAGCGATGGATCACTGATCATTAAGTTTGACGATGCGGATTACTATATTCTTTCTTTCAACCACGGCTGGGCGCGCTTTGTCAGAGCGCCTTGACGCGTGTTTGTCTGCGCTTGCCAGGCGCCAGAGGGGCGCCCGACAGATTGCCACCGTCGTTGAGTTGGCAAACGCGCGGATCTGGCCAATGGGCTCGGCGCTGGGCCTGTCTGGGCTTTGTCGTTGAACTGCCGCCAACGGGAGCGGTGGAAACCATCCGCCCTGCGCTGATGCCGGGGGCGGCGTCTCGCGCAGGGTGCGGTCGATGTCCAGCTGCCACTCGCGTTCAAATCATATTCAAACGAGATCACCGGGCGTGCGCCTTTGCGCACCAGTTGCAACAGCGTTGCGGCCAAGGTGGCGCGGCGGGCGCTTTGACAACATCGGGGCAAGTTCAAAGTCGTGATCGGCACAGTGAGGTGCGAAGTAGCGCAGCTCTGCAATCACCCCGCACGTGCACTGGGTCAACAACGGTGCACGCAGCGAGCGTTCAATGTCTTCTTCTGGCTCGCTGGCTGTGGAGGCTGCAGTGGGATTCAGGAGTGTGCATTTGCGTCTCCTCGACCTTTGCGCTGCTGCTGCCAGCATGGCGGTGCTCGTTGCCTGCGGCGGCGGTGGCGGTGGTGGAAGTGAGCCAGTTCGCACGACGACGTCGGTCACGGTCACCAGCCCAACGCGGACCCCGAAGCAGGGCGACGCCGTGCAGTTGACAGCCGTGGCGCGGGACCAGTTCGGCGATGTCATGCCGGGGACCAGCGCCACGTGGTCCAGTTCTGCCCCGTCTGTGGCGACCGTCTCGGCGACGGGGCTGCTGCAGGCCGTGGCCGGCGGCACGGTGGTCGTGACGGCAACAATCAATGGCGTGCCCGGCACGCTGTCATTGACGATCACGCCGCGCGTGACGACCACGGTCACAGTCACTGGCCCGAACCTGACCCCGCAGGTGGGAGAGTCGGTGCAGCTCGTGGCCGTGGCGCGCGACCAGTTTGGCGACGTCATCCCCGACACGACGGCGACGTGGTCGAGTTCAGACCCGGGCATTGCCACCATTTCCGGCACGGGCCTGCTGCAAACCCTGACGCCGGGCGCCGTACTCGCAACAGCGACGATAAACGGTGTCTCGAGCTCTTTGTCGCTGGCTGTCTCGCCACGCGCGACGGCCTCGGTTGCTATCACGAGCCCAACCTCGACCCCGAAGGAAGGCGACAGCCTTCAACTCGCGGCTGTCGCTCGTGACCAGTTCGGAAACATCATCCCGGGCACCACGGTGATCTGGTCCAGTTCCGACACAAGTATCGCCACGATCTCGACGACAGGTCTGCTGCAGACTCTGACGACGGGCACGGTGACGGCGAAGGCAACGATCAACGGCGTGTCGGGCACGCAGTCGCTGACCATCACGGCGATCAAGGTGAGCGTGACGATTGGCGCGAAGGAAGTGGTGTTCGACTACACCACCGACCGTTGTGAAGACCTGGACCTGCCGGACCAGCCGGCCCGCTTCGTGCGGGCGGAAGATGGCAGCCTCGTACTCATCGATGGGGACGCGCCACGGAACTACGTCAGCCGTGGCGCCGACTTCAATTCACTCAAGCGCGACTGCCGCCAGCCGCCGGCGCTCGTCTCCGCCAACCGACCCACGGCCGACTCCTACGAGAACCTGGAATGGCTCTGGGTCGTGTATCGAGAGGGCAACCGCTGGCATGCGCTCATCCACAACGAGTTCCATGACGCCGTTTCCAGCACCTGCCTGGTCAGTGACCCCTCGCTGGCCAATCCCTGCTGGTACAACTCGATCACATATGCGGTGTCCACGGACGACGGCCGAACGTTTTCGAAACCCTCACCTCCGGCGCACGTCGTTGCGCCCGCGCCCAAAGTCTGGTTCCCGCCGCTGCCGGGCGTGCCGCCAACCTTCGGCCTCTTCGTTGAGGGTTATTTCACGCCGAGCAACATCGTGCATGCGGCTGACGGCTACTACTACGCGTTCCTAACCGCGATTCCGACGCAAGGCCCAACCGCGTATGGGCTGTGCGTCTTCCGTACCACGACGCTTGGCGACCCGGCAAGCTGGCGCGCCTGGGACGGCAGCGGCTTCAATCTTCAGATGACGAGCCCGTACGTGACCGGCAGCTCCGCGCCGCTGTGCACTTTTCTGCAGACAGTGATGGGGGCCGGGCACATTGTTTACAACACGTATCTGGATCGCTACATGCAGGTGGCTATCTCGGAAGGCTGGAGCGAGATTGACGGGCGACCGGCCTGCGGCTTCTTTTATTCGCTGTCGGCCGACCTGATTCATTGGAGCGAGCCGCAGTTGCTTGCCGAGGCGCTCATCAGGTGGTGCAACACAGATCCGCAGCAACCGCGCGTGCTCGATTCCCTGTTCGTGATGTATCCGTCGATCATCGATCACGCGGATACGACCATCAACTTCGAGCGGGCCGGCCGAACACCCTATCTGTACTACACGCGCTTCAACGAAAGTGGCCTGGACCGCGATCTCATTCGAGCGCCGCTTACGTTCACTCGCATCGACTGACCGGGTGAATGTCTGCTTGTCGCAAGCCCGATCGGCTGCGGTGGGTCGGGAAGGAACGGTCGCCAATGTCGGCTCTTGCCGCCATCGCCGCCGGTAGATCGACGGTCAGAGAGGCCGCCGTTGAAGATGTAGGTCCATAGATCAACGCCAGGCAAGTTGTCCCGTCCCCTCCCTTCCCTTGCTCTGCACGGAGTCACGAAACGCGACCCACCGGTGCGTCGTATCGCCTGGGAGGGCAAGAATCTACCGTCAGCGCGACTCAATCCGCCGATCGCCCGGTAACCCGCATGGATGCTGGACTTTGCGCCCGGAACTTACCGCCTACCTGGAAATCGACCTGACGGTAAATTTCTGCCGGGAACTCAACGCAAGCTCTTTACCGTTAGATTTACCGTCAGATTGAAGGGCAACCCAGCGATAGATCTCGATAGATCACGGTAGACATTTACCCGTTGAATCAATGCGTTAGGGCCACTTTTCGATAGATCTCAATAGACCCCGATAGATCTCGAAAGCCCCTTCTCCCACTCAATCAACAACGAGCCTTCTAAGTCATTGATTTGTAAGGTACATCTCGCGGTATCGAAGATCTATACCGTCACTTTCACCGTCAACCTGTCAGGCATCAGCATTGGCGCGGGTTTGCGGGCGGTTCGGCCAATGCTGACCTTTCGAGATCTATCGGCTCCCGAAGCATTCGCCGGCCCTCCGCCGCACCCTGCCTTGAGCCCGGGAAGAACATCGACAAGCCGTCACATCAAACGATCCAAGTACTTGTCGCGTATCACTTTTTCGTCAGAATCTTTACCGTCACCGCCGGCAAGGCCCGGTAGGATCCGCACCGGTGCGTCGGGAGCGCGCGGGACTTCACTCACCGGTCGTGCAGAGCCTCGAAAGCAGACCGTCACCCCGCAATCGGCTGAAAGACGCGGATCCTCGGCGAGAGCTTGGCTCGGAGCTCCCGGTCCGCGACTCGAATGTCGTATTCGGACTGCAGGTTCAGCCAGAACCTGGGCTCCATGCCGAAGAACAAGCCGAGCCGAAGCGCGGTGTCCGCGGTGATAGGGCGCTGGCCATTCACCAGCTCGCTGATCCTGCTCGGCGAGACGTCAATGTCCGCGGCGAGCTGGCGAGCGCTGATGCCCATGGGCTTCATGAAATCCTCGAGCAGGATCTCGCCCGGATGAATCTCTTCAAGCAACTTGGCCATGTTCCGCATTCCTAGTGGTAGTCCACGATCTCGACCCGGTGCGCTCCATCAGGCTTCCAGACAAAGCAGATTCGCCACTGGTCATTGATGCGAATGCTGTGCTGGCCCCTGCGGTCGGCTTTCAGTGCCTCCAGTTGGTTGCCGGGTGGGATACGCAGGCTGGCGAGTTCCGTGGCGGCGTGGATCTGAAGCAACTTGCGCCTCGCGACGCGCTCGATG
>Ga0209048_10003030_pt1 | contig 16459 bp, 16 predicted proteins | sample FrelakmetCRP12CR_FD_187146 | JGI IMG/M metagenome (GOLD analysis project Ga0209048, IMG submission 187146) | Freshwater lake sediment microbial communities from the University of Notre Dame, USA, for methane emissions studies - CRP12 CR (SPAdes)... | ecosystem: Environmental > Aquatic >... | reverse complement strand
CCACGACCTCAAGACCCGCCACGGCCACCACCTCACCCCCGGCCCCGGCAAACGACCCCTCCACCCACCCACCGACCCAGCCGGGCCCGAACCGACCGAAACCGACACCGGCGGCCACGACCCACCCTGACCGACCAGCGAGGCGGGGATCGGGGATGGGGGGAGTGCGCGCTCGCGGACCAGGCCGGGCGGCGGGGTGCCGGGCGGTGGGTCGAGGCGTCAGCCTCGGGGGGCGCGGCGGCGGCCGACCACCGAACCGAGGGCGCGGCCCTTGGCCTCGAGGTCACCGGGTGTCGCCTTGGCGCCCTCGGCGAGTCCTCGGCGAAAGCCTCGGAACGTACCGGCGATGGCGCCGACCACGGCGAAGCAGATGAACGCGGTGATGGCCACGTCGAGACCCAGTCCGATCCAGCGCACGGTGCTCGAGGTGTCGAAGTGGAGCAGCGGTGCCTGCACCAGCAACAGAGCGACGGTCAGGCCGCAGGCGAACCAGGCCACCCGATCACGCCACAGGGGCCGGTGGAAGCCCTTGAAGCGACTGGGGACGGGTGGGGTGGCCACGCCCGGTCAGGTTAGTGGCGTCGTGGGCCGGACTCGTGGGCCGGCTCGCCGGGCTGCGGACCGACGTCGCCTCGTCAGCGCTTGACGATGACCGACGAGCCGTGGCCGAACAGGCCCTGGTTGACGGTGAGGCCCACCCGGGCGCCCTCGACCTGACGCTCACCCGCCTGGCCCCGCAGGTGCCAGGTGAGTTCGCAGACCTGGGCGATCGCCTGGGCCGGAATCGCCTCGCCGAAGCACGAGAGCCCACCGCTGGGGTTCACCGGTATGCGCCCCCCGATGGTGGTCTCGCCGTCGTTCAGCAGCCGTTCGGCTTCGCCTTCCTTGCACAGCCCGATGTTCTCGTACCAGTCGAGCTCGAGGGCCGACGAGAGGTCGTACACCTCCGCCAGGTCGAGGTCGTCAGGGCCAAGGCCGGCCTCCTCGTAGGCCGCGGCGGCGATGGCGTCCCGGAAGGGCCTGGGCGGTGCCGCGGCCACGGCGCCGGAGTCGGTCGCGAAGTTGGGCATCTCGATGACCGACTCGGGGTAGGTCGGCGTCACGGTGGAGATCGCGGCGACCTGCACCGGGTCGGTGGTGCGGCGGCGGGCGTAGTCCATCGACGACAACACGATCGCGGCGGCGCCGTCGCTGGTGGCGCAGATCTCGAGCAGGCGCAGCGGGTCGGCCACCATGGCCGACCCGAGGATGTCGTCCACGCTGAACGCCTTGTGGTAGCGGGCGTTGGGGTTCGACAGGCCGTGACGGCCGTTCTTCTCGCGCACCTTGGCGAAGTCCGCCTCGGTGGCGCCGAACATCTCCATCCGGCGCCGGGCGTACAGCGCGAAGTAGGTGGGGTTCGTTGCGCCGAGCAGGCGGAAACGAAGCCAGTCCGGGTCGTCGGGCCGGTCGCCGCCCACGGGTGCGAAGAAGCCCTTCGGCGTCGTGTCGGCACCGACCACGAGGGCGACGTCGCACAACCCGGCCAGGATCTGGGCTCGGGCGATGCCGATGGCGTGCGCGCCCGATGCACAGGCGGCGTAGCAGCTGGCCACCCGGTTGCCCTTCCACCCGAGGGCCTGGCTGAACGTCGAGCCGGCGATGAAGCCGGGGTAGCCGTTGCGGATCGTGTCGGCGCCGGCGACGAACCCGATGTCGTCCCAGCCGACGCCGGCGTCGCCCAGGGCCGCCTGGGACGCCTCGATGCCGTACTCGACGAAGTTGCGTCCCCACTTGCCCCACGGGTGCATGCCCACGCCCAAGATGGCGACCTCGTTGCCCATGTCAGGCTCCCTTGCCGGCGACCGGCTGCCACTTCCAGACCACGTATTCGTGGTCGTCGTCCTCGTAGAGCGTGCCGAGCACCAGCTCCACCTCGGTGCCGGCCGCGAGGTCGTCGATGCTGTAGCCATCGGCGACCTGGCCGAGCACGACCATGCGCTCCTCGGCGAGCTCCACCGCGGCGATGGCGAACGGCTCGAACGGGTCGGTGCGAGGCACGAACGGAGGTGGGGGCTGGTAGCAGTTGTTGGTGAACGACCACACCTTGCCCCGGCGGCTCAGCTCGACCTCGTCGAACTCGCGCCCGGTGCACTCGGGGTTCTTGCAGAAGTACGTCTCGCGTGGGAAGGCGTAGGTGCCGCATGACCTGCAGCGGGTGCCGACCAGGGCGGGAGACTCGGGATCGATGGTGAACCAGCCCTCGACGGCCGGCACACGGGTCTTGGTGGTCACGCCCGAAACGGTAGTCGACCCGTGGGCAGGGGACCTGACGAAGCGTCAGGAAGCAGCGGTGCGTCTAGGGTCGACGGCGTGCGACGGGTCGTGATCATGGGCGCGGGGGGTCGTGACTTCCACGACTTCAACGTCGTGTTCCGTGACGACCCCGGGACCGAGGTGGTGGCCTTCACCGCCGCCCAGATCCCGGGCATCGACGACCGCGTCTATCCCGCGTCGCTCGCGGGGCCGCGCTACCCGGACGGCATCCCGATCCGCCCCGAGAGCGAGCTGGCCGAGTTGCTCGGGCGCGAAGCCGTCGACGAGGTCGTGTTCGCGTACTCCGACCTCTCCCACGAGGAGGTCATGCATCGTGCGTCGGCCGCGCTGGCGGCGGGCGCGGACTTCCGGCTGATCGGTCCGACCGCGTCGTGCCTGCGCTCGACCAAACCGGTCATCGCCGTTTGCGCGACCCGAACCGGCGCCGGCAAGAGCCAGACCAGCCGATACGTGGCTCACCTCGTGCGCGACGCGGATCTGACCCCGGTGCTGGTGCGCCATCCGATGCCCTACGGCGCGCTCGAGTCCATGCGGATCCAGAGGTTCGCGACGCGGGCCGACATCGACGCGGCCGGACCGACCATCGAAGAGCGCGAGGAGTACGAACAACCGGTGCTCGAGGGCATCGTGATGTACGCCGGGGTCGACTACGGCGACATCCTGGCCGAGGCCGAGGCCGAGGCCGACGTCGTGATCTGGGACGGCGGCAACAACGATCAGCCGTTCTTCGCGCCCGACGTGCTCATCACGGTCGCCGACGCGCTTCGCCCCGGCCACGAGACGCGGTTCCACCCGGGGGAGGCCAACGTGCGGGCGGCCGACATCATCGTGCTGAACAAGGCCGCCGCCGTACCCGGCGACGAGCTCGCCCTGCAGATGGAGGCCCTTCGGCGCCTCAACCCCGACGCGGCGATCGTGACGGCCGCGTCACCGGTCGAGTTGGGTGCGGGCTCGACGGTGTCCGGCGCCCGGGTGCTGGTCGTCGAGGATGGCCCCACGATCACCCACGGTGGGTTGGCCGAGGGAGCCGGCGCGGTGGCCGCGCGGACCGCGGGCGCCCGGGAGCTGGTCGATCCGCGTCCGTGGGCTGTGGGCTCCATCGCCACGACCTTCGAGCGTTGCCCGGCTATCGGGTCCGTCCTGCCGGCGATGGGCTACTCGCCGGAGCAGGTGGAGGAATTGCTCACGACGATCCGGTCGGTGCCATGTGACGTCGTGGTGACCGGCACCCCGATCGATCTCGCTCGTCTGGGTGATCTCGGCCACCCGGTTCGCCACGTCAGCTACCGGTACGCCGATCTTGGCCGCCCGACGCTCGCCGAGGCGCTCGGGCCTCACCTCACGACCTGGCGGGAGGGTGCTCGGGTTCGCCGCCCGTGACCGTGGGATCGGGAGGGTCGACGCGGTCGAGCCGGTCGAGGCGATCGAGGCCGGCTCGCACGGCCGTGAGCTCGCGGGGGAGGCCCATCGGCGCGAGGTCGGCTTCGGCCCGGCGGTAGAGCGCGGCGGCCGACGCCCGGTGCCCCTGCCGTTCGGCCAGTCGGGCCAGCTCGAGCTGCGTGAGCGCGGCCGCGGGGGCGGCGTTCAAGGTTGTGAAGAGTTGCATCGCCTCGTGGCCGGCCTGCCCCGAGAGGTCGGGATCGTCGGCCTCGCGGGCCACGACGCAGCGGGCCAGTGCCACCTGGGCCGCGTCCCACCGAGTTCGCGAGGCCGCGGCCGGCGGGCCGGCCGCCTGGAGCCACCGGCGGGCCGGTGGGTCATCGCCGAGCGGCGCGAGGGCGCGGGCCAGACCCGTGGCCACGGTGACCGCCTGCGCGTTCGCCCACCGTTGCTCGGTGCTCGACCCCGGCGCGGCGAGCAGCGGGACGACGGACTCGGCCAGCGCGGTCGCCTCGCTGAGACGTCCGTCGGTGGCGAGGGCCAGGGCGCGATCGCCGTCGACGAGGGCGGCGGGCAGGCGGCCCTTGGAGCGCCGAGCCAGGTCGGTGGCGGTGTTCACGAGTTGCTGTGCGGTCGAGACGTCGGCGAAGAGCACCGCCAGAGCGAGCTGACCGCGGACCGCACCCAGCCGGGTGTCGATGCGCCAGTGGGGTCCGGCGAGATCGCGCAGCCGGGGCACGGCCTCGCCGAATCGGCCCTGCCGGGCCAGCAGCCCCGCCAGGGTCAAAGCGGCCACGTCGACCATCGGCCCGATGTCGCGGGCGCCGTGCGTGTCGCCCACGGTGTCGACGCCACGAGCGAGGTACGCGCAGGCGTCCGAGTACTGCTCCCGCGAGGCCAGAGCCAGGCCGAGCAACACGAGCGCCGCCGGCGTCCAGTCAGCCCCGGACGGATCGGCGGCCAGCGCGTCGAGCGCGCGGCGTCCGCACGACAGCACGGTGGTCTGGTCGCCCCGACGCGCCGCATCGAGGAGGTCGCGGTAGGGCCGGGGTGAGACCCGCATCTTTCCTGTCTATCGCCCGCGTGGCCGATCACCTCGCGGGGTCGGCCCCGCCGGGTCGGGGGCGTGGGGGTTGGTCCTACTCGGCGTTCGAGGCGTCGAGGAAGCTCGGCCGCTCGCCGCCGCCGTGCACCACCAAGTTGGCGCCGCTCACGTAGGCGGCCAGCGGTGAGCACAGGAACAGGCACGCATCGCCGACCTCGCCCGGCGTGCCCAGGCGCCCGAGCGGCACCGTGGCCGCCACCGCGGCGACCCCGGCCTCGTCCCCGTAGTGCAGGTGGGCCTGTTCGGTGCGGATCAGCCCGGGCGACACGCAGTTGACCCGCACCTTGGGCGCCCACTCCACCGCGAGGGTGGTGGTGAGGCTGATGAGCCCCGCCTTGGCGGCGCCGTAGGCGGCGGTGCCCGGTGACGGGCGCATGCCGCTGACGCTCGAGATGTTCACGATCGAGCCGCCGTCGGCCTGCCCCTGCATGACTGTGTTGGCGGCCTGGGCCAAGTGGAGGGCCGAGATCAGGTTGAGGCGGATGAGCGACTCGGAGAAGCGGGGCGACGCCGTGGCCGCGTCGGCGAAGGGGGCACCACCGGCGTTGTTGACGGCGGCGTCGAGCCGGCCGAGCCGGTCGACGGCGAAGGCCACGACGGCGGCCGCCTGGTCGGGGTCGCGCACGTCGGCGGGGGTGAACAGGGCCTCGCGCCCGTCGACGGCGACGGGTTCGTCCGGCTCGTTGCGGGCGGTGACCACGACATCGGCCCCGGCTTCGAGGAAGCGGGTCGCGATGCCCCGGCCCACGCCCTTGGTGCCGCCGGTGACGATGACCACCCGGCCGGCGAGGTCGAGGGCGTCGGTTGGATTGGCCATGCCTGCTACTTTGCCATGCCGAGACCTGACGCCCTATCAGAAACCGGAGCACGTATGGGCATCACCGCCACCGTCACCGACGGCATCGCCGAGGTGGTCATGGACAACCCGCCGGTGAACGCCCTCAGCGTCGCCGGCTGGTTCGAGTTGGCCGACATCGTGCGGGGCCTCGGCGAGGACACCGCCACCCGCGCGGTGGTCCTTCGGGCCGAGGGCCGGGGATTCAACGCCGGGGTCGACATCAAGGAGATGCAGGCCACCGAAGGCTTCAGCGCACTCATCGGGGCCAATCGGGGCTGCTACGCCGCGTTCGCGGCCGTTTACGAGTGCGCGGTGCCCGTGATCGCGGCCGTCAACGGCTTCTGCCTCGGTGGGGGAATCGGCCTCGTGGGCAACGCCGACATCATCGTGGCCAGCGACGACGCCACCTTCGGGCTGCCCGAGGTCGACCGAGGCGCGCTCGGTGCGGCCACCCACCTGTCGCGGCTCGTGCCCCAGCACAAGATGCGGGCGATGGTCTACACGTCGGCCACCGCGACGGCGGCGGAGCTGCACCACTTCGGCTCGGTGCTCAAGGTGGTGCCCCTCGCCGAGCTGCGGCCGGCCGCCCTCGAGGTGGCCCGCGAGATCGCCACCAAGAGCCCCACGGTGATCCGCGCGGCGAAGGAGTCGCTCAACGGCATCGACCTGTGGGACGTGAAGAAGAGCTACCGCTTCGAGCAGGGCTTCACCTTCGAACTCAACCTGTCGGGCGTGGCCGACGAGGCCCGCGACGCGTTCGTCGAGAAGCGCGACGCCGACTTCGACGGCTAGGGCCCGATCCCCTCGGGGTGCAACCCCGATCAGTTAGACGGCGAACGGAGACGAGAGAGACCGTGGCGATTCCGGACAAACGAACCACCGAGGAAGAGGTCGTCGCCGAACTGCGCGACGGCATGACCATCGGCATCGGCGGCTGGGGCTCGCGCCGCAAGCCCATGTCGCTCGTGCGCGCCATCCTGCGCTCCGACCTGAAGGACCTCACGATCGTCGCCTACGGCGGCCCCGACATCGGGCTGTTGTGCGCCGCCAGGAAGGTACGCAAGGCCGTCTACGGCTTCGTGTCGCTCGACTCGATCCCGCTCGAGCCCCACTTCCGCCTGGCCCGTCAGGCCGGCACCGTCGAGGCCATGGAGCTCGACGAGGGGATGTTGCTCCTCGGCCTGCAGGCCGCCGCGTGGCGGGTGCCGTTCCTGCCGACCCGGGCCGGGCTCGGCTCCGACCTGCTGCGGGTGATGCCCGAGATCGAGACCATCACCGCGCCGTACACGGGGGAGACGATGGTGGCCATGCCCGCGCTCGAGCTCGACGTGGCGCTGATCCACCAGAACCGCGCCGACCAGGGCGGCAACGGACAGTTCCTCGGCCCCGACCTCTACATGGACGACCTCATGGCCATGGCCGCGAAGCGCACGTTCATGAGCGCCGAGAAGATCGTGCCCACGGAGGACTTCCCCCGCTACGGGTCGTTCCACACCCAGCGCATCAGCCGGCTGATGGTCGATGGCGTGATCGAGGCGCCGGGCGGGGCCCACTTCACCGAGTGCCCGCCCGACTACGGCCGCGACGAGGCGTTCCAGAAGGAGTACGCGGCCACGGCGTCCTCTCCGGAAGCGTGGGACGAGTTCCGGCAGCGCTGGCTCGACCTCGAGTCCGAGGCCGACTACCAGGCCGCGATCGCGGCCCGAACCGGGGGTGCCCGATGACCGACGTGACGAGAGACGAGTACTGCGTGATCGCGGTGGCCGAGTGCTTCCGGGGCGACGGCGAGATCCTGTGCAACCCCATCGGCACCATCCCGATGGTCGGCGGCCGTCTCGCCCGCGAGACCTTCGCCCCCGACGTGGTGATGACCGACGGCTTCGCCACCTTCACCGCCTCGATGCTCGCTCCGGGCTTCAACCCGTACGGCGAGGCCGACGGCCGGCTCACGCTCGACGAGGTGGTCGAGTCGTGGAACCCGTATCCCCAGATGTTCAGCGTGCTCTGGAACGGCAAGCGCCACGTGATGATGGGTGCCAGCCAGGTCGACCGCTACGGCAACCAGAACATCGCCTGCATCGGCGACTGGCACCACCCCAGGGCCCAGCTGCTGGGGTTCCGGGGTGCACCGGGCAACACCATCAACCACACCACCTCGTACTGGGTTCCCAACCAGACGCCCAAGTCCTTCGTCGAGAAGGTCGACGTGGTGAGCGGCGTGGGTTACGACCGGGCGGCCGAGCTGGGTCCCGGGGCGTCGCGCTTCCACGAGATCCGCCGCGTCGTGTCCAACCTGGGGGTGTTCGACTTCGAGACCCCCGACCACGCCATGCGGCTGCGCTCCGTGCACCCAGGGGTCGCGGTCGACGACGTGGTGGCCGCCACCGGCTTCGAGCTCGTGATCCCCGACGACGTGCCCGAGACCCGCGCCCCCACCGACGAGGAGCTGCGCCTCATCCGCGAGGTCATCGACCCGCGCGACCTGCGCAAGACCGAGGTCAAGCCGTGACCCACGCCGCCCTGCACACCCGGATCTGCGATCTGTTCGGGGTCGAGTACCCGATCGTGCAGACCGGCATGGGCTGGGTGGCGGGGGCCCGCCTCACATCGGCCACCAGCTCCGCCGGGGGGCTGGGCATCATCGCGTCGGCGACGATGACCTACGACGAGCTGCGTAAGGCGATCTTCGACGTGAAGGACCGCACCGACAAGCCCTTCGGCGTGAACCTGCGGGCCGATCAACCCGACATCGACGACCGCCTCGACCTCATCGTCCGGGAGGGCGTGCGGGTCGCCAGCTTCGCCCAGGCGCCGTCGAAGCAGACCATCGCCCGGCTCAAGGACGCGGGTGTGCTCACGATGCCCACCATCGGGGCCCGGCGCCACGCCGAGAAGGTCGCCGAGTGGGGCGTCGACGCGGTCATCGCCCAAGGGGCCGAGGGTGGTGGCCACACCGGGTCGGTGCCCACCTCGCTGCTGTTGCCCCAGGTCGTCGACACGGTCGACATCCCGGTGCTGGGTGCTGGTGGCTTCACCGACGGACGCGGCCTGGTCGCGGCGCTCGCGTGGGGCGCGAGCGGGGTCGCCATGGGCACCCGCTTCCTGCTCACCAGCGACTCGACCGTTCCGGAGACGATCAAGCACATCTACCTCTCGAAGACGGTCAACGACACGGTGGTGAGCCTGGCGATCGACGGTTACCCGCAGCGGGTCATCCGCACCGAAATGGTCGACGAGCTCGAGAAGTCGTCGGTCCTCACCCGGTTCCCCAAGGCGCTGCGCAACGCCCTCGCCTTCCGCAAGCTCACCGGCACCTCGTACAAGGACCTGGTCACCGAGGGCCTGTCGATGAAGAAGCACCAGGACATCACCTGGAGCCAGCTGGCGATGGCGGCCAACGCGCCCATGTTGATCAAGGCCACGATGGTCGACGGCCGGCCCGAGGTCGGCATCCTGCCCACCGGCCAGGGCATCGGCGTCATCGAGGACCTGCCGTCGGTCGCCGAGCTGCTCGAGCGCATCGTCGGCGAGGCCGAGGCCACCCTCACCCGCCTGGGGGCCTGACCGCCACCCGCGCGGGGCGGGGCCGTGGGCGATGATGGTGAGATGACGGTGCGCTCGGTCCGGCGACTCGCCCCCGCGTTGGCCGTGCTCGCGCTCCTCGGCGGGGCCTGCGCGACGAAGGGCTCGGTCGACGACGCCATCGCCGCGGCGGGCTCGAGCACCACGACGATCGCCGGATCGAACGACCTCGCCCCGGACCCGGCGGGCGGCACCAGCCCCGCGTGCCTCCTCACCGACCAGGAGGTCTCGCGGGCGACAGGCATCGACGTCGCGACGTCTCAGTCGGATGCCGAGAGGACGACCACCGGCGTCTGGATGTGCGACTACCTCGACGACCGGGGGCGTCTCGTGCTGTCGACCTACTGGACCCGGCCGACCCCTGACGGAGTCGAGACGACTCGGTCGAACATCGCCGACCTGGGTCCCGAGCGGATCTCGGAGCTCGACGCTGAGGCGTACTGGCTGACCCACTCGGCCGCGGTCTACGTGTTCGGGTCGGACGCGCTGCTCCGCGTGCAGTCGAAGCGGTACACGTTCCAACCCGGGATGGTCACCCCGGAGAGCATCGATGCCGACCGCGCCTCGACGGTCGCGCTCACCAAGGCGGCCTACGGGCGGATCCCGCCGGCCTGATCGCGGGGCCGGGCCGGGTCGCGGGCGCCGCCCTCAGTCGAGGTCGAGGCTGAGCATGCGGATGGCGTTGCCCCGCACGATCTTGTAGATCGTCTCGTCGTCGAGACCGGCGAACATCTTCTCCGCGATCTCCTTGGTGTCGGGCCAGGTGGAGTCGGAGTGCGGATAGTCGGTCTCGAAGGTGACGTTGTCGACGCCGATCTCGTCGAGCGACTTCAGCCCGTGGTTGTCGCGGAAGAAGCAGCCGTAGACCTGGCGCTTGAAGTAGGTCGACGGCGGCTCGGGCACGAGCTCCTTGTCGAACGCCCAACCCCGGAACTGGTTCCACACGTCGTCGGCCCGCTCGAGGCAGTAGGGCAGCCAGCCGATCTGGCCCTCGGAGTAGGCGAGCTTGAGGTCGGGGTGGCGAACCAACACGCCGGAGAAGAGGAAGTCGGCCAGGGAGCCCATGGCGTGGTTGAAGCTGAGCGTGGCGGTGACCGACGGGGGAGCGTCGGTGGAGGTGGCCGGCATGCGCGACGACGAGCCGATGTGCATGTTGACGACGGTGTTGGTCTCGGCGCAGGCCTGGAAGAACGGCTCCCAGAAGCCGGAGTGCACCGACGGCAGATCGAGGTAGGGCGGGATCTCGCTGAAGCACACCGCGTGCACACCGCGGGCGGCGTTGCGGCGCACCTCGGCCGCGGCCTCGTCGGCGTCCCACAGCGGCACGATGCAGAGAGGGACGAGGCGACCGCCGGTGTTGGCCGACCACTCCTCGACCATCCAGTCGTTGTAGGCCCGCACGCACAGCATGGCGAGCTCACGGTCCTTGGCCTCGAGGAAGGTCTGGCCGCAGAAGCGGGGGAAGGTCGGGAACGACAGCGAGGCCTCGGTCCAGTTGAGGTCCATGTCCTCGAGGCGGGCGGCCTGGTCGTAGCAGCCCGGGCGCATCTCGTCGTAGGTGATCGGCGTGAGCGTGACCTCGTCCTTGGGGTAGCCGACGGCAGCGATGATGCGCCGGTGCGGCACCTTGAGGTCCTCGTAGCACCAGAAGTCGGCCTCGCGACCCTCGGGGTCGAGGTCGAACGCGTACTGCATACCGTTGAACTTCAGGTTCGAGACCCGCAGCCGCTCCACGTGGGGCCCGACCTCGTGGTACTTGGCGGGGAGGCGATCGAGCCAGACGTGGGGTGGCTCGATCACGTGGTCGTCCACGCTGACGATCTTGGGGAGCTCGCCCTTGGTGGCGGTGCCCGTGGGGTCGGGTGCGGTGATGGTCACGGAAGTCCTCCAGATGCCGGTGGGCCGGGTCCACCCGGCGTTCCGACGAGCCTATACGACAAACCTGACGGTCCGTCAGATTCTGCGCCGGGCGGCCGCGACCGTGGTGCCGGCGCGGCGGGCCCGGTTTTGCGCCCCGGGTCGTGCTGTAAGAGTCTTTGCCTCATGGAGCCTCAGATGTCGTCAACCGCCGGGGGCCACGAGTGGACCTGACCTTCAGTCCGGCCGAGGAGGCCTTCCGGGAGGAGTGCCGCACCTGGCTCGCCGAGCACGTGCCGGCCGAGCCGTTGCCGTCCGGCGACACCAGGGAGGGCTTCGCGCTGCACCTCGAGTGGGAGCGCAAGCTGTTCGACGCCCGCTGGTCGGTGGTGTCCTGGCCCGTCGAGTTCGGCGGCCGCGACGCGAGCCTCTGGGAGTGGCTCATCTTCGAAGAGGAGTACTACGGGGCCGGCGCACCACAGCGGGTGACCCAGAACGGCATCTTCCTCCTCGCTCCCACCCTCTTCGAATTCGGCACCCAGGAGCAGCGTGATCGCTTCCTCCCCCGCATGGCGGCGGCCGACGACCTGTGGTGTCAGGGCTGGAGCGAGCCCGACGCCGGCAGCGACCTCGCCGGCATCAAGAGCCGTGCCGTGCGCGACGACGCGGCCGGTGGGTGGCGCATCACCGGCCAGAAGACCTGGACCACCCGCGGGGCGTTCTGCAACTGGTTGTTCGGGCTGTTTCGCACCGACCCCGAGGCCGAGCGCCACCACGGCATGACCTACTTCCTGGTGCCGCTCGACACCGAAGGGGTCACGGTGCGCGGGGTCGGGCGCCTCGACGGCGACGAGGGCTTCGCCGAGGTGTTCTTCGAGGATGCCTTCGTGCCCGACGATCTCGTGCTCGGCGGCGTGAACGAGGGCTGGCGGGTCGCCATGGCCACCACGTCGTCGGAGCGCGGGCTCACCTTGCGCAGCCCGGGTCGCTTCACTGCCTCGGCCGCCCGGCTGATCGATCTCTACCGGCGCCGGGGTGACGCGGCGAACCCGACCAGCCGTGAGGCGGTCATCCAGGCGTGGATGGACGCCGAGGCCTACCGTCTCTACACCCTCGCCGACGTCACCGAGGTGGTCGAAGGTGGGTCGCCGGGCGCCCGCTCGAGCCTGAACAAGATCTGGTGGTCGGAGCTCGACGTGCGGATGCACGAGGCCGCGCTCGGCCTGCTCGGTCCCTACGGTGAGCTCGCCGGCGAGGCGCACGCCGCGGTCGACGGCGGGTCGTGGATGAAGGGCTACCAGTTCTCGTTGTCGGGGCCGATCTATGCCGGTACCAACGAGATCCAGCGCAACGTGATCGCCGAGCGCGTGCTCGGGCTACCGAGGAAGTAGGGCCCATGCGTTTCGCGTTCACCGACGAGCAGCTGCTCTTCCGCGAGGCCGTCCGTGATTTCCTGGGCAAGGAGTGCCCCTCGGAGGCGGTCCGCTACGCCTTCGTCGATGGCGCGGGCCGGGTCGACAGGCTCTGGGTCGGGTTGGCCGAGATGGGCGTGGTCGGCCTCACCGTGCCCGAGGCCTACGGCGGGTTGGGCATGAACGAGCTCGACCTCGTGCTGTTACTGGAGGAGTCCGGGCGGGCCGCGCTACCCGAACCGCTGGTCGAGAACACGGCGGTCGGTGTGCCGCTGCTGTGCGAAGTCGCGCCGCCCGACGTGTTGGAAGACTGGTTGCCCAGGGTCGCGGCCGGCGACGCGCAGGTCGCGGTTCGACTGGTGGGCCAGCCGTTCGTGCTGGCTGCCGACCGCGCCGACCTGCTCGTGTACCAACACGAGGATCGCGTCGTCGCGGTGCCCGGTGCCGCGCTGCGCCTCGAGCCGCAACCGTCGGTCGACGGCACCCGCCACCTCTTCGCCGTCGATTTCGACGCCAGCGACGAGATCGGGCTGGTTGCCGGCAGCAAGGGCTGGCACGCCACCAACCTGGCGTTCGACCGGGGCGCCCTGGGTACCGCGGCCGTGCTGGTGGGCCTGGCCGAACACCTGATCGACGTCACCGTCGCCTACGCCAAGGAGCGCATGCAGTTCGGTGCGCCCATCGGCAGCTTCCAGGCGGTCAAGCATCACCTCGCGGACGCTTACCTGCAGGTCGAGTTCGCCAAACCGGTTCTGTACAACGCCGCCTACTCCATGGCGAACGGCGTCGAGACGTCGTCGCGCGACGTCTCGACGGCCAAGTGCTTCGCGTCCGACGCAGCCATGCTGGCGGCGCGTACCGCACTGCAGTGCCATGGCGCCATCGGCTACACCGTCGAGTACAACCTGCATCTGTGGATGAAGCGGGTGTGGGCCCTCGTCGCCTCGTGGGGTGACAGCGCCTACCACCGCGATCGCGTCGCCCTGGCCGTGCTCGGCCCCCGCCCCTAGACGACCTCCCGCCGAACGGCGGAACCGAAAGCGAGACCCCGATGCCCGAGGCCTACATCATCGATGCGGTGCGTACGCCGGTCGGACGGCGGGGAGGCGGGCTGAGCCAGGTGCACCCGGCCGACCTCGGCGCCCACTCGATCAAGGCGTTGATCGACCGCACCGGCATCGATCCCGCCGCGGTCGACGACGTAGTCTTCGGCAACGTCGACAGCATCGGTGGCCAGGCCGGCGACATCGCCCGCACGTGCTGGCTGGTCGCGGGCATGCCCGACGAGGTGCCCGGCACCACCGTCGACCGCCAGTGCGGCTCGTCGCAGCAGGCGGTGCACTTCGCGGCCCAGGGCGTCATGAGCGGCACCGCGGATCTCATCGTGGCCGGGGGCGTGCAGAACATGAGCGCCATCCCGATCTCGGCGGCGATGCTCGTCGGCGAGCAGTACGGGTTCCCGGATCCGTTCTCCGGGTCGAAGGGCTGGGTCGACCGCTACGGCACCCAGGAGGTCAGCCAGTTCCGGTCGGCGGAGATGATCGCCGAGAAGTGGGACTGCACCCGCGAGGAGATGGAGGCCTTCGCGGTCGAGTCGCACGAACGGGCGCTGCGGGCCCAGGCCGAGGGCCGTTTCGAGGCCGAGATCGCGCCGCTCGAGGGCCTGGCGGGCGACGAGGGCCCTCGCGAGCCCAACTGGGAGAAGATTCGCTCGCTGCCGACCCTCGTGCCGGACGGGCGGCTCACCGCAGCCTGTGCCAGCCAGATCTCCGACGCGTCGGCCGCGATCCTGATCGCCGGTGAGCAGGCGGTGAAGGACCACGGCCTCACGCCCCGAGCGCGCGTCCACCACCTTTCGGTGCGCGGCGCCGACCCGGTCTGGATGCTCACCGCGCCCATCCCGGCCACGGCCCACGCACTCGGCAAGGTCGGCCTCACCCTCGACGACATCGACCTGGTCGAGATCAACGAGGCCTTCGCCTCGGTGGTGCTGGCCTGGTTGAAGGACACCGGTGCCGACCCGGCCAAGGTGAACGTGAACGGGGGCGCCATCGCCCTGGGGCACCCGCTCGGGGCCACCGGCGCCCGGCTGATGACCACGCTGCTCAACGAGCTCGAGCGCACCGGCGGCCGCTATGGGCTGCAGACCATGTGCGAGGGCGGCGGTCAGGCCAACGTGACGATCATCGAGCGCCTGTAGGCATCGAGCGCCTGTAGGCATCGAGCGGCTCTGGTCAGGCGAGCTCGGCGCGCACGGCGTCCCACCGGTCGAGCGAGGCCCGCACTTCGTCGGCCGGCGCCGAGGGCAGGCGGAAGACGCACTCGGTGACGCCGATGGCGGCGAAGTGCTCGAGCTTCGCCGGCGTCGGGATCGACCCGAACGGCACGATCTCGAGCCCGGCGGGATCGCGTCCGGCATCGGCCAGGGTGTCGCGCAGGCGGGGGATCGCGTCGGCCAGGCCGGCACCCCCGATGGGGATCCATCCCTGCGCGTACTCGGCGATCTGGGCGAAGAGCTTCGGGCCCGGCCCGCCCCCGATGAGGATCGGCGGGTGGGGCTGTTGCACCGGCTTGGGCCAAGACCAGCTGGGCGAGATGTGCACGAACTCGCCGTCGTAGCCGCCGACCTCGTCGGTCCACAGCGAGCGCATGGCCAGCATCGCCTCACGGGTGACGGAGCGGCGGTCGCGCATGGCGACGCCGTGGTCGGCCAGCTCGTCCTCGTTCCACCCGAAGCCGATGCCGAAAACGAACCGTCCGCCCGACACGTGGTCGAGGGTGGCGACGGCCTTGGCCGTGACGATCGGGTCGCGCTGGGCCGGCAGGGCGATGCCCGTGCCGAGCCGCAGCGTGGTCGTGACCGCCGCGGCCGCGGCCAGGGCGACGAGCGGGTCGAGGGTGCGTTTGTACTCTTCGGCCAGCTCGGCCTCGCCCGTGGGGGGCGGGGTGCGGCGGCTCACCGGGATGTGGGTGTGCTCGGGCAGGTAGAGCGAGGTGTACCCGCGTGCCTCCACCTCGCGGGCCAGGGCCACCACGTCCATCGAGCGGTCGGTCGAGAAGATCGTCACCCCGTAGCGCATGGCGGGGGAGCCTAGTCAGGCGCCACGAATGTGACGCCCCGTCAGATCGTCGGGCATGATCGGACGATGACCGGAATCTGCGCAGAACGCGTCGTCATCGTCACCGGCGCCGGCCGGGGCCTCGGCCGGGCCCACGCCCTGGAGTTCGCCCGTCAGGGGGCCAAGGTCGTGGTGAACGACCTCGGCGCCGAGATCGACGGCACCGGGGGCTCGACCGGGCCCGCGGGTGAGGTGGTCGCCGAGATCCGCGCCTCCGGGGGCGAGGCGGTGGCCAACGGCGCCGACGTGGCCGACTGGGAGCAGGCCGCGGCCATGGTGGCGCAGGCGGTCGACACCTTCGGGCGCCTCGACGTGCTCGTGAACAACGCCGGGTTCCTCCGGGACCGCATGCTCGCCAACACCTCCGAGGAGGAGTGGGACGCCGTGGTGCGGGTGCATCTCAAGGGTCATTTCGCGCCGACCCGCCACGCGGTCGCCCATTGGCGCGACCGGGCCAAGGCCGGTGAGCAGTTCGACGCCTCGATCATCAACACCAGCTCAGGCGCCGGGCTCATGGGCAGCGTCGGCCAGGGCAACTACTCGGCGGCCAAGGCCGGCATCGCCGGGCTCACCCTGGTGGAGGCGGCCGAGTTCGCCCGCTACGGCGTGCGGGCCAACGCCATCGCCCCCGCGGCCCGCACGCGCATGACCGAAGAGGTCTTCGCGACCACGATGTCGGCTCCCGGCGAGGGCGAGTTCGACGCCATGGCCCCCGAGAACGTCTCGCCGTTGGTCGTGTGGTTGGGCAGCGCCGACGCCGCCGCCGTGAGCGGGCGGGTGTTCGAGGTGGAGGCGGGCAAGATCAGCGTCGCCGACGGCTGGCAGCACGGCCCCGAGCTCGACATCGGTC
>Ga0209048_10003029_pt1 | contig 16470 bp, 10 predicted proteins | sample FrelakmetCRP12CR_FD_187146 | JGI IMG/M metagenome (GOLD analysis project Ga0209048, IMG submission 187146) | Freshwater lake sediment microbial communities from the University of Notre Dame, USA, for methane emissions studies - CRP12 CR (SPAdes)... | ecosystem: Environmental > Aquatic >... | reverse complement strand
GGCGTGCTCACCAGCGCCCTGCACGATCACACCGGTATCGCCGTTGTAGAGACCGAGCTCGTAGTCGTTCTCGGTGACGAGCAGCGGGCGGCCGACGTAATCGCGCAACTCGAGATCGAGGTCCTCGACCTCCTCGGCCAGCCACGCCTGGAAGCGCGACGTCCATGCGCTCACGCCGTGCGGGCCGCGGCGGTGCGCGCACAAGAGCCGGAACCGACCGAGCGCAGTGAGTGCATCCGTGGCCGACCCTGCGCGTGCGGCATCAACCACCGCACGGCCCGAAGCCACGGCCTCACGCCTCACCACGTCGAGGTCCGCGTCAGTGCCGGCCTCCTCGACGTCCACCGGCAGCCACGCGATCTCCTCTGCCCCACCGCTCAGGGCTGCGACCGCACCATCGGCGTCGCCACGCCGAATCGCCTCGGCGAGCTTCGCGATGCCCCCGCCGTAGCGATGCACGCGGTCGAGCACGACGATCCCGTCGCCGATCGTCACGCCAACCGGCGGGTCCTCGGCGACCACGAAAGAACCGGTCGCCTCCTCGAGCGTCGCCCGCGTCGACGGACTCATCCTGAGCCCGGCGGTGGCAGGTCCGACGATGTCGCCAAGAACGACCCCGGCCTCGATCGAGGTCAACTGCCCCGGATCGCCGACCAGGATCAACCGCGCGTCCACCCGCACGGCCTCGACCAGCCGAGCCATCAGCGACAGCGACACCATCGATGTCTCGTCGACGATCACCACGTCGTGCGGCAGGCGATTCTCGCGATCGTGGGCGAAACGGCTGTGACTCCTCGGACGCCAGCCGAGCAAACGGTGCAGCGTCGAGGCGCGCATCCCCAGGAGCAAGGCTCTGATCTCGTCGCTGACCGCGAGCTTCGCCGCCTCCTCGTGGACCGCCTCCTGCAGCCGCGCCGCCGCCTTACCGGTCGGCGCGGCGAGCGCGACGAGCGGTGGGCGCGACCCCGCCGCCGCAGCCTGCTCCGCCAACAGCGCGACGATGCGCGCGACGGTCGTCGTCTTACCCGTGCCAGGCCCGCCGGCGACAACGGCGAAGCGGCGAACGACCGCGGCGGCGGCAGCTAAGCGCTGTCGCGAATCAGCATCCCCCGGGAACAGACGGCTGAGCCCGCCCCGGAGCAGCTCCGTCCGCCCAACCGCCGCGTCCCCGCGGCTCAGCGCCTGCAGATCTGCGGCGACGCGACGCTCCTCGCGCCAGTACCGATCGAGGTATAACCGCGTGTCGAGCAGTCGCAGCGGACGGTCGCGGCGCGGGTTCTCCTCGCCGACGGCCACCAACTCGCTTGCGGCCACCGCGCCGATCCACTCCCCCGCCACCGGCCAGGGCAACACCGACAAGTCGACGGGCTCGTCGGACTCGACGCTCGCGGTATCTCGGATCGTGGCCAGGTCGACGAACACATGGCCGAGTCGCGGGCCGCGCACGGCGAGTGCGGCGGCCAGCCACACCGCCTCGTGCTCCTCCCCCACCAGGCCCGCGATCCGGGTCGCGACGTGCACATCAGCGGGCGAGAGCAGCCCGATCTCGTTGAACGTGCGCAGTAGCCCTGCCCCGCGCGCCGCACGACGCGCGTCGAACGGATCGACGAACGCAATCATCCCGCCACCGCTCATGCCGTTCCTCGATCCAACACGTCACTGAGCGCCTGCACCAGCGATCCCGGCGGCCTCCACGCAAAGACGCCACACGGAGAGCCATCCGGCGTCGGCGCGTCAGCGCCGGCCATGCCGCGCAGGAACAGGTAGAGCACGCCGGCCAGGTGAAGCTCGGGGTCGTAGCCGGGCTGCCGCCAGCGCAGGTAGCGGTGCAGCGCGACGGTGTACAGGAGCGCCTGCAGCCCGTAATGGGCTCGGCTCATCTCCGCGGTCAGAGCGCCCGGCCGATACGAGCCGAGCGTCAGCGGCTCGTCGAACGCGCCCAGCCAGTTGGTCTTGTAATCAGCGATCGCGAACCGCGGCCCGTCGAGCCGGATCACGAGATCGATGCTGCCGGTGAGAAATCCGCGCATGCTCGAGCGCAACATCGGGTCCTCGAGGCGCGCGGCGTACGCGGCCATCGGATCGTCCGTTGGGAGGTGCGTTCGAAGCGCGCCGGCGATCGCGTGCAACGTGAGCCGCCCGCTCGGGTCATCGCCTCCGACCAGCGGCAGCTCGAACTCGAGCTCGTCCAGCCGGTCCGCCCGCCCGACATCCCGCAGACGGATTCCATCGACGATCGCCCCCAGTGGCGTCTCGATCGCCGCGCGGAGCCCACCGACCAGCGCCCGCGGGTCACCGAGGTCCAGGTAGCTCCACGCCTGCGCGGCCGGGACGTGCTCGGCGAGTTCGGCATCAAGATCAGTGGCTCCGAAATCAGTTGCCTCGAACACGCGATGGACGAGCGTCCCGAACTCCACGCCGACCGGCATGCCTCCGAGCGGCGACGGCCGGTCGAGCCCGGGCACGAGTGCGTCCGCGCGAACGCCAACGCCGGCGAGCGGGACCGGTGTCGGCGTCTCGGGCTCATCGCGGAGGGCCGGCTCCTCCGGCTCGGTCGCGACGAGGAGCTCGTGCGCTCCGGCGGTGATGTCGCTGTACGAGGTGCGTCGCCAGCGCAGGTCCAGATGGCGATCGAACCGAGCGGCGACCAGATCGACCGGAGGCTGGGCCGGCGGGCTCCACGTGGTCGCGAGACCAAGGGTCGAGCGCTCGACGCTGACGCAGCCAGGCGCCTGTTCGGCCAGCTGCTGAAAGCGCTCATCCGCGGCCGCATCGGTCGGTGTGGCGGTCCCGTCCGGTGCGACGTTCCCGTCGGCGTCCGTGGCGAACAGGAGCCGCCCGAGCGGCGATTGACCGCAGTCGTAGGACCCGGCCCACCAGATCACCGCCTGATGCTTTGCGCGGGTGAGGGCGACGTAGGCGAGCCGGAGATCCTCGCCGCGTTGCTCGACGCGCTGCTGGTTGGCGTGCGCGCTGAATCCGGGGCTATCGAGTCCGACGTCGATCGTGAGCCGGTCACCGGCGGCCGGGTCATGGAAGGAAACCGGGTGCGCGTCACGCGGGATGTAGCCCGGCTCGTATAGGAACGGGCAGTACACGACGGGGAACTCGAGGCCTTTGCTGCGATGGATCGTGAGGACCTGGACGGCGTCGGCATCTGACTCGAGCCGCCGGGCGCGCTCGTCCTCGGTATCCTCGCGCTCCGCTGCGGAGATCCGTTGAGCGAGCCAGCCCCTCAGCGCGGTGACGCCGAGCCGTTCGGCGCTCGCCGCGCGGAACAGCAGCTGCGCGAGATGGCGGATATCGGTCAACCGCCGCTCCCCATCGGTGCAGGCAAGCATGCGGGCGGGCAGATCCTCTGCGAGCATGATCGTCTCGACCAGGGCGGCCACGCCACTCTCGCGGAGCACCCGGCTCCAATGGTGAAGGCGACGGTGCACCTCCTCCCAGTCCTGCTCGGGCGCGGAGGCGATCCGGTCGGCATCCCACCCGAGGAACGGCGTCAACGCGGCCGTGCGCGCGCGGAGCGTCGAGGCGGGCCGCTCGATCGCTTCGAGCAGCCGCAGCCAGTCCCGAGCGGAGGGGGTGGCGAACACGCTACCCGCGCCGTTGATGACCGCGGGAATCCGAGCGGCGTGGAGCTCGGCACGGACCAGCTCGGCGTTCTTGTTGGTGCGGACGAGCACTGCGATGTGCCCTGGCTCGAGCGGCTCGTGCCCGGCCGGCTGCCCGCTCGGTGTGCGATGCTCGATGCGAGCATCCGATGAGAGCAACGCGACGATGTCCGCCGCGAGATCACGGGCGACGTGCTCGCGCGCTGAGCCCGCCTGGGCGAATCCCTTGGCCGTCAGCTCGATCGTCGATTCGTCGCGGTGGGCGACGCGCACGCGCAGTGCCGCGGCACTGGGGGCGCCGATCAGCCGCGGCGTCTGATGCGCGGGAGCCGCTGTGACCCAGCGATAGACGATCCCCGGATGCCCGAGCCGCGCGTCGCCGAACAGGGCGTCATACGCGTCGAGCAGCGTCTGGTCGCTGCGGCGGTTGACCTGCAGGGTGGCGCGCGTCGACGCGGTGGCGGCGGCAACGAGGTACGCGTAGACATCGGCGCCGCGGAACGCGTAGATCGCCTGCTTGGGATCGGCGACGAGCACGAGCGTCACCCCGACCGTCGCGAACGCGCGGTGCAGGATCTGCCACTGCACCGGATCGGTGTCCTGAAACTCGTCGACTAGCACCACGCCGTAGCGCGAGCGCAGCCGCTCGGTCGCCGCCTCTCCGCTCTCCCCTCCCAGCGTGTCGTTCAGACGCGTGAGGAGATCGTCGTAGGTCATGATCGCCATCCGGCGCTTGCGCCGATCCAGCTCCTTGCGGACCGCAACCGCGAGCCGGAAGCGCATCGCCGCGGTCGTCTGTGGGTGCGCCTTGCTCGGCTCGAGCGCCGCGGTCGGGTTCAAGACGGCCGCCCGCGCGATCTCGAGCGCCTCGGCGCGAGCGAACGGCGCACTACCGTGGCCCTGAAAGCGCCGGACGTAGAGATCGTCGAGCACCTCCTCGACCAGATCCGTGACGTTCTCGACGAACGCCGTTCCGGGCTCCAGATCGCCGACGGTGCCGAGCTCGGCGAGCATCTCCTGGCAGAAGCCGTGGGTGGTGGCGATCGTCGCGGCATCGAAGTCGGCGACGGCGCGCGCCAGCCGATCGCGCCGCAGCTGCACCTCCCGGACGCTGCCGGTGGCCAGCAGGCTCACGACCGGGTCCGCACCGATGTCGGGCGCGCCGGCCAGGATCCGTGAGAGCTCCAGCTCGCAGCCGACCAACCGCTCCCGGACGCGATCACGCAGCTCACCGGTCGCCATTCGCGTGAAGGTGATCAGGAGCAGCCGCTCGAGTGGGTTCCCTTCGGCGACATACCGCGCCGCCAGCGCCGCGATCGCGTACGTCTTGCCCGTGCCGGCGCTGGCCTCGAGCACCGTCACTCCCGACGGAAGGGGACCGCAGAGGTCGAACTCGGCATGAGTCGCGACGCCGCTCATTGGTCGCTGACGACCTCGTGGGCGAGCAGCCCGTTCCACAGTCGCCGGGCACAGCGACCGAACCGGGTCGACTCGGAGAGCTCCCAGCCCTCCCCCACCTCGTCGGGGCGGGGAGGCTCGTCGAGCAATTCGGCCAGAGTGATGACCCCGCCGAAGACGACGACGTGTTCGGCGTCTCGGTCCTCCCGGTCGAAGTTGTATGCGCTTTCCCACACCCGTCGGGCGGCGGCGTCGGCGCGACCGCCGGCGACCGCCGCCTGCGCGTAGGCGGCCGATGCTTCGCAGGCGAGCGGCAGCGGCTCGCGCATCCCGCGGTCATAGAGATCGACGAGCACGGCGAGCACGGCGAGCGCCGCGTCGCGGCGTGCGGCGGGATCTCCCGCGAGCGGGGGGATCCGTGCGAGCGTCACGTCCTCTCGGTACGCATCCGCCCGCGCGCGGCCCACCACCGCCGAATCGAACGGCTGCTCCGGGCGCGCGGCAGTGAGTGCGAGCAGCCTCACCCATGCCGCCAGCCGGTCGCGCGGCTTCACGCGCGCGTAGGAGACCTTGCGGATCGTCCCGCCGCACACGCCGGGCACCGTCCCGGCGAGTGTGCGCCCGTCGGGGAGCCGCAGGTTGACGTCAAGCGACAGCCATTCACCGTCGCCCAGCGTCCGCGCGGCGGCGGCGATCTGCTGCACGATCGGGCGCACCTCGGCGAGCACCGGTTCAGCGAGCATCCCTGGTGGCAGCGACCCACGGGCGAGCTCGGCCTGGACGCAATCCTCGAGCGTCGCACCGTTGAGGACGCCGTCGAGCAGCCGCTGGCCTACCCCCCACTTGCCCAGGCCATCAAGCTCGATGGGCAGCTCATCCTCGACCTCGTCGGCAAACTCTCGGACGCTGATCCCGAGCCGCCCGCGCAGGAACGCGCGCGCGGGGTGCTCGACGAACCGCACGAGGTCTTCGAGCTCGATCAATGTGGTGTCCGTGGGTAGCAGCGGTCCCGAGAGGAATCGCGCGGGGTCTGTACGCGCTCCGGTCAGTGCGCGGGCGCCGTCGAGCGCCACGGGGTCAAAGCTCCACGGCCGCTCGGGCACGAGCAGCCCCTCGGTGAAGTTCCGAGGATCGAAGGGCTGGAGCGGATGATGCACGAGCACCTGATCGCGGGCTGGGCCCTGCTCACCGCTGACCGTGCGATCGACCGTGTCAAGCATCTCGCCGACCGGAACCGCCGGAGGCCGAGGAAGGTTGGTGCGCTCATCACTGCCCGTGTAGGTGATGATCAGCCGCTCGGTGGCGGCGAGCAGAGCGTCGAGGAGCATCTGCCGGTCCTCGGTGCGCGGGTCGCGATCCCCGACGTGCGGTTCACTGAGCATCAGGTCATCGCCGTCGCGGGGAGCCCGGCGCGGGAACTGGCCGTCGTCGAGGCCGAGAACGCAGACGATGCGGTGCGGGACCGAGCGCATCGGCACGAGCGTGCAGATCGTCAGATGCCCGGTGCGGAAGTTCGCCCGTGTCGGCCGACCGCGCAGCCGATCGGCCAGCAGCGCTCGGACATCGGCGAGCTCGAGCGCCACATCGCTCACGCGGGACTCCTGGCTCGCTGCGGAGAGCACATCGTCGAGGACACGCTGGAGCTCGCGGCGCTGCCAGGAGTCGTGCTCGCTCGTCGCGGTGAGCGCGTCGGCGGCGCCGGCGATCGCCGTGGCCCACTGGTCGATCGGCTTGGTACCGGCCAGCGCGTCGACCGCCGTCTGCACCCGGTCGACATATTCCGCGAAGCGCCCGGCGAGATCGATTGCGCCGCTCTCGATGTCGTCCAACGGGAGCACGCCCCCGACCAGTCGACGGTCCTCCTCGGTCATCGCCACCCCGAGCAGGACGCGGTCAAGCCCTGCTTGCCATGTGCCGTTGGGCAGCACGTCGAGCTTGAACGGCTCCCGATGCGCGGCGTCGAGCCCCCAGCGGATCCCGCTGGCCACCACCCAGTCCTGCATCCGCCCCACGTCATCGTCGTCGAAGCCGAAGCGGCGGCGGACGGGCTCACGGTCAGCGAGGTCCAGCAGCTGGGACGCGGTCGCGCGCTGATCGGCCAGATCGAGCAGCTGGGAGATCGCGCCGAGCACCGGGTTGGTCTGGCGCAGCGAGCGATCGGCGAGCCTGACTCGGAGGTCCGGCATGCGCTTGCCCTCGAGCGCGCGGTCCTCCTCGTCGACGGACCCCTCGACCCGGCCGGCGCCGAAGGTCGCCTGGATCAGAGGCGCGAAGGCATCGATGTCAGGGCACATGACGATCACGTCGCGCGGCTCGAGCGTCGGGTCCTCCTCGAGCAGGTGCAGGACCGCGTCGCGCAGCACCTCGACCTGCCGCTCGCGGCCGTGGCAGGCATGCACCTGGACGCTGCGGTCAGATGGATCGAGCGGTGGGCGCGCGTCCGGCTGGCCCGGCAGCGGCGGCCCGGGTGGCTGGCGGTCCTCACGGACGTCAGACTGGATCAGCTCAAGCAGCGTCGTTTGCCGAGGCGCGAGCGGATAGTGATGATCGTCGCGCTCGCCGGCGGCGGCGAGGACGAGCTGGAGCTCGCGCGCGTCGCGGCCCCAGGACGCGAGCAGCCGATTGGTCGGCAACAGAGCCGTCCGATCCTCACGACGGTGGACGATCGGCGCTCCAGCCCGCAGCGCCTCGCGCACCTGCCCCCACAGGACTGGTGACGGGTGCAGGACGAACAGGTGCACGTCGCGCGCACCCGCGATCGCCGCGAGCACATCGAGGTAGCTGCGCGGTATCCGGGTCAGCCCGAACAGTGACACGCGCGCGGGGAGATCGAGCAGCCGCGGGTCCTCGCGGATCCGCTGGCAGGCCACGTCCAGCCGCTCCGCCGGACTCGGCCGGCCGATCCGCTCCCGCAACCGCCGCCACAGCTCGGCCTGCCAGGCGACCTCGGATCGTTCGGCGCCCTCACGGTCCGCCCAGCCCCGGACCATCTCGGGCCGATGCACGCCGTAGCGATCGAATAGGTCGGCGATCCGGCGGACGACCCCAAAGCGACGCGTCGGATCATCGGGATCGCCCCGCGCGCCCTCCAGGTGGGCAGCGAGCGTCGCCAGCCACGGCTGCTCGAGGCACTCGTCGACGACCTCGAGCAGCGGCCACACCGATCTCTCGGCCGGCCACGGATCGTCGTCGGGATCGAGCCCGGTGGCGCTGGCCAGCGCGCCGAGCACCAGCCGGCCGGGGAACGGGAACTCGATGTTCGCGCACACGCCGTCGAAGCGCTCAGCGGTGGCGCCGAGCCGAGTCGAGAGCCGCTGACTCAGCCACCGCTCGATGCCCCGGGTCGGAACGGCGACCACCTCCGGGGCGAACGGATCCTCCAACGGCGCGAGCAGTGTCTGGGCCAGGCCGTCCGACAGAAGATCGGCGCGCTCGGCTCTATGGACGTGCAGCACTCAGAATCAGCCTCATGCGTGAGTCATATCCCATCCTCCAGAGGATGCCTCGTCGGGATGTTCACCGTCGGCTGCGAGCAACGCAAAGGCCCCGGCCCATGCCGGGGCCCTCGGCGCTTGTCGGACTCTTGGCCTCGGTCAGTGGCCGACGATGATCTTCGCCTGCATCCAGGGATGAACGACGCACATGAAGGAGAGTGTCGTGCCGGGCTTCGCGGTGACCGTCAGCGTCACCTTGGCCTGCTGAACCGGGGCGATGAAGGCCGAGTCGCCCGGCCGGTCGACGTTCGGCGGCGTCTTCGTGCCCGTTCCCGTTTTCGACGAACAGGAACTTGGGCGGCGCCTGCGACCCTGGGTTGGCGCCATGCTCTACACCGACCCGTCAAGCCCGCGGGCCGAGAACCGCGCACCGGGGCGCGCGTCTGCTATCCGCCCGGGGCGCGCACGGCGACCCGTGGCGCTAAAGCCACTGGAGAGAGGTTTCACATGAAGCGAACCATCGGGACGCGCAGCCTGGCTGCGTTGGCCGTGTCGGTCATCGCGCTCGTGCTGATGGCTGCTGGGACATCGGGCGCGACGCCGCCGCGAGCTCCCAGTGACGACGACGCCGAGAGGCCACGTGACGATCACGGGCGCGGTGACGAGGACGTTCTCGTTCATCGGCAAGCCGGGATCGAGGACCATGACGGTGGTCAACTTCAACGGGCTGTTGATCAACGCGCGGTGTGACTCGAGGGGTTACCCGATCATCTTCGCCTTCTCGTCGGCGAACGCCGCCGATCTGTTCGGGCGCATCTTCGACGGGCAGGGGCGCATTCATATCGTCAAGAACAGCTCGTTCAGCAGTAGGAGCCGGGGCGTAGCCCTGTCGACGAGCAGCGGCGATTACGACGCCACGGGAACCGTGCTGTACGAGGATTCGCAAGGCCTGGTGGTAACGGTCAATTACGCGTTCGACAACAGCACGACGCTGGCGAGGAAGAACGTCTGCACCGTCTACGGGTCGATGATCGGGGGCTGAGAGCGCAGGGCGCTCGGCGCTGCGCGGGGAGACGGCTACGCCCCGCGCAGCGCCACCCAGCGCTCGATCAGAAACCGCGCGATCGACACGCTCGGCGGCAGCAGCAAATCGGGATTGCGGCCGTCCAGCGCGTCGCGCACGGCCTCAAGCGAGAACCACCCCACCTCCTCGAGCTCGCCATCGCGCAACTCCGGCTCACCCCCGTCCGACTCGGCGTGGAAGCCGAGCATCAGGGAGGCCGGGAACGGCCAGGGCTGCGACGTAACGAAGATGGGGCCGCGGGCGAGGATGCCCGATTCCTCTTCGACCTCGCGGACGACAGCCTCCTCGACCGATTCGCCCGGTGAGACGAAGCCGGCGAGGACGGAGAGGCGCCCGGCTGGCCAGCCGGCGCGGCGGCCGAGAAGCAAGCGGCCTTCGTGCTCCACGGTCATGATCACGCACGGATCCGTGCGCGGGAAGTGACTGGCCCCGCAGCGCGGGCAGTGACGCGAGTAGCCCGCCTCGGCGATCGCCGTGCCTGCGCCGCAGTTGGCGCAGAAGCGGTGCCGGCGATGCCAGTTGAGCAGCGCCATGACGTAGGCGGCGAGACCGGCCTCGGGGTGCGACAGGAGCGCGCCGGCGTCGCGGAGCGTGACCACGCGGCCGTTGGCCAGAACTTGGGAGCGCGAGTCAACCGGGAGCGTGTCGACGTCGCCCGCAAACAGCGGCGCGCCGTCCTCGAGTCCGAGCAGGATCGCGTCCTCAGGCGACTCGGGCAGGACCGCCGCGCGCAGCAGCGCCGAGGCGCCCCCGCTCCCGCTCCCGCCGTCGAGCACCATCACGCCGTCGCTTCCGGCCAGCACCGTCCGCGCGAGCGGACCGCGAAGCAGCTGCTCCACCAGGGCCGGATCCTTGCGCTCGCTCGATGCCCGGTCGAGGGGCATCCCCGTGAACGGTGGGTCGGTGGGCGTGCGGACGGGGATCGACATCGGCTCTCGTACAAGCGTACGAAAGCCCGCCCGCGACCCCAGCCGCGCGGCCGCCCCGGCTCGCCCGGGCTCAGGCCGCGAGCGCGTGACCAGTCAACCGCCCGCTGGCGTACGCGAACGGGTCGCGGAACGCGACGAGGGCGTCGGCGGGATCGACTTCGAGCGCAAACAGGCCGCCGTAGAGCTCGTCCTCGACCGCGACCGATACGCGGTTTGTCGGCGGATGCCAGAGGAGCAGCCTCACGTCGAAGCCGTCGCTGGTCCGGCGATCCAGCTCGCGGACGGCGATCTCGGAAGTCGTGCTCATGATCGTGTCCTCCTCCTGTCCCATGTGGTGCTCGAATCGTTCCGACAACCAAGACCGCCCAGCGGCCCGAAACTCATCGAGTGCGGATCCGTGGGTGGTCCGTAGTCGATCCGCAGAACCCGCTTGGGGCGCCGGGCGATCTGATCGAGGCATGTGTTCGTGGCGATCGGCTACAGCCACGAGCGCAGCGAGCTGCGGCCTGAAACCGCGCGATCCCCCGCCACGCGCGCAGCATGGCCTCCTGCAGCGCGTCCTCGGCGTCGTAGACCGACGCGCGAGCCCGACGAACTCGCGGCGGCCCGCGCGGGCGACGAGCAGCCCAAGCGCTGACTCGGAGACCCGCCCGCTCGAGCGCCCGAGCGCGCAAGCCGCCCGCCGGGCTCATCCCCCGGCCAGCGCAGCCTCCAGGACCTGCCGCGCGATCGGTGCGGCGGTGCTCCCCCCGAACCCGGCACCAACCAGCATCACCCCGACGGCGACCCTCGGATTCAGGGCCGGGGCGAAGGCCACGAACCAGGCGTCGGAGTCCTTGGGGTTGCTCGAGTTCGGAACCAGCTCGGCCGTTCCGGTCTTGCCCGCCACCGTCACGCCGGGGATGGCCGCCGCCGTGCCGGTACCCGACTCGACGACGCCGATCATCATCGAGCGGACCTCGTGCGCGACCTCGGGTGAGACGACCTGGCGGGAGACGATCGGGTCGATGGTCGTGATGCGGGGCCGGATCCGGCGCCCGTCGTTGGCGATCGTGGCGCCGGCGCTGACCATCTCGAGCGGCGTCGCCAGGTCCTTGTCCTGGCCGATGGCCGCGGAGCCGACGGCGAGATCGTCCTTGAGCTGAGACGGCGGCGAGATCGTGCTCGGCTTGGCGGCCGGGATCCGCGGCTGCTCATCGAACCCGAACGCGCGGGCGCCGGCGACCAGGCGCTTGGCTCCGAGCTTGGCGCCGAGCGGGGCGAACACCGAGTTGCACGACACGATGAACGCCTGGGTCAGCGTGCCTCCGCAGACCTCGCCGCCTGCGTTGCGCAGCTGCACGCCCGCGAGTGTCGCGGCTGACGCGTCCGGGAACGTGGTCGACGGGGTGGCCACGTGATCCTGGAGCGCGGTCGAGACGGTGATGATCTTGAACGTGGATCCCGGTGGCTGGGGGGCGGACACCGCGAGCCCGGCGGTCGCGAGGACGGCCCCGTCGCTGGGGCGCATCACGGCCACGCCGCCCAGTTGCGAGCCCAGCGCGCTCGCGGCCTGCGCCATCAGCCTCGGGCTGATCGTCGTGGTCAGCGATTGGCCGCCCACCTCGGGGACGCTGGCGATGACCCGCCTGCCGAACAGCAGCTTCTCCGAGGGATGACCGGCCAGCCGGCGGTCGTAGATCCGTTCCAGGCCGGTCGGCTTGGAACCGGCCACGCCGGAGATCCCGGCGCCGAGAGCGGTGGCGTCAAGCGGCGAGCCGTCCGCGGCCAGGATCGCCGCACGCTGCGGCTGCGGTCCCGAGATTCTGTGCACCACCTCGCCGCGGCGCAGACCGGGCAGGCGCAGGGATGGATCCCAGTCCACGCCGGCGCTGCTCCCGCTCCCGGAGACCGGGAGCACGATCGTTCCCGCCAACGTCCCAAAATCCAGCGTGCCGATGCTCACGGCGACCGGGATCGCGCCACCGTTCTCCTTGCCGACCTTGACGATGTGTACCGTGCGCACCCCGGCGGCCCGATACGCGCTGCGGTACGAGGCGGTGAACCGCGCCTCGGGATACGCCGCGCGCGCCGCCGGCGTCAGGTTCTGCCACATCGCCGACCATTGCGCGCCCGCCCACGCCGTCGTGTAGCGCTGGGCCGCCTCCCGCCGGCCGGCGTTGTTGCCCGTCAGCGCGCGGTACAGCAGCACGCCGCCGACGACCACGGCCGCCACCACCACGAGCACGAGCAGGACGCGCAAAACGCCCCCGAAACCGCGGCCACCCCCCGTCCGCCGGCGGCGCGCCGCGGGCCGGGGCCGCCGCGAACGCGATCGGCTGCTGGCCTGCAGCACCGATCCCGCGCGTGGCCGGGGCGAGGACGAACTCGAGCGACGACGAGCCATGGACACCCTTTGTACTCGACTCGGGTGACGGGAAGGTAAGACGGAGGTACGACTACGCGTCCAGCGCCCGGGCCAGATCCGCCCAGAGATCGTCGACGTCCTCGAGGCCGACGCTGAGACGGAGCAGGCCCGGCGGCACCCGGTCACCCTCCCAGCGGGCGCGCGCCTCGAGCGTCGAGGCGACACCGCCGAGGCTGGTGGCGTTCTCGATCAGGCGCAGCGAGCGCTCCACGCGCTCGGGATCGGCGACGTCGAACGAGAGCAGCGGACCGAACGTCGACACGTAGCGCGCGGCGACCGGATCCCCGAGCCCGGGGTAGCGCACGTTCTTGACGGCCGGGTGGTCCACGAGCCGGCGGGCGAGCTCGAGCGCGCTGGCCGACTGGCGCTCGACCCGCAGCGCGAGCGTCTTCAGTCCCCGCAGCAGCAGCCACGTCGGATCGGGCGCGGCGACGATCCCCGAGGTGGTCCGGAACGCGACGAGGCGGGCGGCGCTCTCCGGTCGCGCACAGCTGACGACGCCGATGAGCGCATCGTGGTGGCCGGCGAGGATCTTGGTCCCGCTGTGCAGCACGAAGTCGGCACCGTGCTCGAGCGGGCGGAGCAGAAGCGGGCTGAGCACGGTGTTGTCGACGACGACGATCGCGCCGTCGGCATGGGCTTTGGCGATCGCGGCGTCAAGGTCGGGGAAGGTCATCATCGGGTTCGAGCACGGCTCGAACCAGACGAGGTCCGCCGGCGGCGGCGGGCCGGTCTGATCGAACGTCACGAGCTCCAGGCCCCAGCGACTCAACTCCTCGCGCAGCAGCCCGACCGTTCCGTAATAGCCGCCCTCGGCAATCGCCACGGTGGCGCCCGGCTGGAGCACCGCGAGCAACAAGCTGGTCACGGCGCCGGTGCCGGAGGCAAACAGGACCGCGTGGCCTCCCTCGAGCTCGCCCAGCAGCCGCTCGGCCTCGAGCCCGACGGGATGCGCCGCGCGCTGGTAGAACGTCGGCCCCGGCGTCGCGTCGACGTACGGATGGATCGTCGCGCGGTCGAGCGGCGGGACCTGGCCTCGCGCGAGCAGCGTCTCCCTGTCCATCGGCTGCAGGTTAGAGCCTGTTCGAACCTCCGCTCGGCCACAGCCCCATACGCTGGTCTCGTGCGCGCCGCGATGATCCTCGCCGCTGGTCTCGGCACGCGGCTGCGTCCGATCACCGATCACGTGCCCAAGCCGCTGTCCCCGGTCGGCAACGTGCCGGTCCTCGGGCGCCATCTCGACGCGCTCGCCGCGATCGGTGTGCAGCGCGTGGTCGTCAACGCCAGCCACTTGGCCGCCCAGATCGAGCGGTTCATCGGGGACGGGTCCGCCTGGGGCCTGGAGGTGATCGTCTCACCGGAACGCGAGCCGGCGGGAACCGGCGGCGGGATCGCGCGCGCCCGCCCGTGGCTGCAGGACCAAGAGGAGTTCCTGGTCGTCAACGCCGACATCGTCCACGGCTACGACCTGCGCGCCATCGCCGCCCGGCGTCGGGCGTCCGGTGCCGCTGCCGTCGCGGTCATCCGACGCACCGGCGCCCGATTTCCCTCGGCTCTGGGTGTCGATGACGCCCGTCGCGTGGTCTACGTGCCCGGGCTCGAGGCGCCGGCCGGCGAACCGGTCGACTTCGCCGGGATCCACGTCCTCACGCCGGTGATCTTCGCGCACCTGCAGCCCACCGGCTCGATCTTCGTCGATGGGTATGCGCCGCTGATGCGCTCGGGGGGCCTGGTCGTCGCCTACGAGGACCCGGACGCCGACTGGTTCGACGTCGGCTCGCCCGCTGGTCTGCTCGAGGCGAACGTCGCCGCGGCGCGCGCCCACCCGCGTCTCCCACCCGAGGCGGCCACACACGCCGATGTCACGCCACCGGTCCTCATCGCCGAGGACGCAATACTCGCCCCGGGCTGCGCGATCGGCCCTGACGTCGTCGTCGGCTCCGGTGCACGGATCGGAGCCGGGGCCCGCATCATCCGCACGGTCGTCTGGCCCGCGACAGAGGTCCCAGCGGCGACGACTCTCGACGGGGCGATCGCCTATCCGGGCGGCGTGCTCGTGGCGGACGAGTTGCAGCGACCCGCCTGATCCGCTATCACCGCAGCGCCACCGCCATGTTCCACCGCCGCCATCCTGCCCGCAACATCGAGATCCGCTCGCTGCTCGACACGCTGTTCGTGTCGGCGGTGGCGACGATCCTGATCATCCGGCTGCAGCTGTGGGCGACGCATTATCCAAAGCTCGGGGGCGGGAGGCTGCACATCGCCCACCTGCTGTGGGGCGGCCTCGCGATGCTGGTGGCGGTTGTGGTGCTGCTGTCGTTCCTCGGCCGCGGCCGACGACACGCGGCGGCCGTGCTCGGCGGCGTCGGGTTCGGGTTCTTCATCGATGAGCTCGGCAAGTTCATCACCACCAACAACGACTACTTCTTCCGGCCGGCCGCGGGGATCATCTACGTGGTCTTCATCGCGCTGTTCCTCGTCATTCGCTCACTGGGGTGGCGTCACCGCTTCACCGCGCAGGAGTGCCTGGCCAACGCGCTCGTACTGCTGTCGGAATCCGCTCACCGCGACCTCACCGAGCGTGACCGGGTGTTCGTCCGTCGCCTGCTCGAACACTCGCCGCGCGGCGAGCCGCTCGTCGCGCCGCTGACCGATCTGCTCAGTCGGCTCGAGTGCAAGCCGGTGCCGCCGCCCGGGCGGCTCGTCAGCGCCGGGCGTCGCCTGCGGGCCTGGTACTTCAGCGTGATGGAGGAGCCATGGTTCTCGATGCTCCTCGTGGCCGTGTTCGCGACGCTGGCGATCCTCACACTGGTCCAGCTCGCCCTCGCCGTGATCCATGTCGCCAACGGCCACCAGCAACTTCACGTGATCTCCGTCGTCGGACTCGCCTCGTCGCTCGTGGCCAGCGGGATGATCATGATCGGGCTCGTCCGGCTGCGGGACTCGCGGATGGAGGCGTATCGCTGGTTCGACCACGCGCTGTTGCTCCAGGTCTTCTTCACCGAGGTGTTCGCGTTCCTCGAGAACCAGTTCGGCGCCGTGTTCGGCCTGCTGCTCAACCTCGCGCTGCTGCTCACGCTGCGGGCGATGATGCATGCGGAATGGCACCACGCGCTGTACGGCGCTGACGCGCTCGAGAGCACCCTGGAGCCGCTCCCAGCGACCGCGCCGACGCTTGCGGTCACGGAGACCTAGAACGCGTGCGATTCCTCGTCCTCTGCCGCGCGAAGCCCGGCGTCACCCGTGAGCAGATCGCGCCGCACGGACCCGATGAGCTGGCGGCGCTGCAATCGCTCAAGGCGACGGGCGGCCTGCTCGAGGCGTACTCGCCCGGCGGTCCGGGCGCGGTGCTGATCTTCGAGGGCGAGCGTCCCTCGGTCGATGAGGCGATCGCGTCGCTGCCGCTGATCCAGGCCCAACTGATCGAGGCCGAGATCACCGAGCTCCACCCGTTCCCGGGGTTCTGAGCGACCGATGGCGGGCGACGACCTTCGGGACAGGGACGAGGACCCGGCCGAATGGTGGCGCGTGTTCGAGATCAACGTCCTCGGTACCTACCTGTGCTGTCGCGCGGTGATGCGTGGGATGGTCGAGCGCGGACGGG
>Ga0209048_10003028_pt1 | contig 16473 bp, 16 predicted proteins | sample FrelakmetCRP12CR_FD_187146 | JGI IMG/M metagenome (GOLD analysis project Ga0209048, IMG submission 187146) | Freshwater lake sediment microbial communities from the University of Notre Dame, USA, for methane emissions studies - CRP12 CR (SPAdes)... | ecosystem: Environmental > Aquatic >... | reverse complement strand
CCTGCACGTCACCTGCTGAAGGCGGGTGCGCGCGGAGGGACTCTCGGGCGCGCGGCCCGCCGCAGACAGTACGGCCCCCCGGGCGCGCGGCCCGCCGCGGCGGCACGGCCGACCGCGGCGGGCATCCGTCACATCGCTTCGAACGTCTCGCAGACCTCGATCGTCGCGCCGCTCGAGAGCACCGGGCTGCCCTTCGCGAGCGCGATCGCGGCGTCCAGGCTGTCGGCGCTGATGATGCTGTAGCCGCTCAGCGAGCTGCGCCCGTCGCCGCTCACGGAGCCGTCCGCGGCGACCGTCTTCGCCTGGCTGACGGGGTTGCCGGCGTCCGCGACGGCGGAGCCGAGCTGGCCGAGCCAGGCGCCCATGCCGGCTGTCATCTGGGCCTGGGCCTCGGGGGTCTCGGGCATCGCGCCGCCGCGGTACGCGAGCAGGTACTTCGCCATTGTCGTGGCTCCTCTCACTGGGACGATGTGGAGCAGCCGACGCCGCCCTCATCCCAACGACGAAACGCCACCGCCGGAATCGACAGGCGGCGGGCGCAGATCCGCCAACCCACCTGGGACGGCCGCCCCAGCGACGGGGGAGCGCAGGCCGCTTCGATTGTTCAGCGCGGTCCGGCGGGAACGATGCCGAGCTGCTGGGCGACGCTGAGGCGGTCGGCCACGCCCCAATGCTCGACGAGCCTTCCGTCGTTCACGCGGACGATGTCAATGACGTCGACCCGGATCGGCCGCCCCGTGGCAGGCGCGCCCATGAAGGGACCCTGGTGCGTGCCTGTGGCGTTGATGCGCACCCACACGAGGTCTCCGTCTGCCGTCGCTGCCTCGAACGTGAGGTGGAGGTCGGGGAAGGCCGTCCTGAGGGACCGGATCGAGCCCTTGACACCCTCCCGCCCCGGACGGATCCCTGCCTGGTGCTCAACGAAATCGGGGGCGAACAGCTCGTCGATGGCGTCGAGGTTGCCCCTGTTCCAGCCCTCGTCGATCGCTCGGCGAAACGTCGCGATGTTGGCCGTCTCCGTCGTCTGGGTCGTGGTCGCCTGGGACATCCGGATCTCCCCCCTTAGCTATAGCTATACCATAGTTGCTATTGAAGTTGTACTCTAGTCCCATGGCTTCTGTCAAGCGCCTTCCCGGCGCGGCGGAACCGGCTCCCCGCCGGCGCGATCGAGCCGGAACCCGGGCCCGGATGCTCGGCGCGGCGCGGCGGCTCTTCCTCGAGCGCGGATACGCGGCGACGACGATCCCGGAGATCGCGAGGGAGGCCGGGGTCGCCGTTCCGACCATCTACTGGGCGTTCGGCTCCAAGCGCGCGATCGTCGGCGAGATCCGCGCGGCCTGGTTCGCAGAGGCCCAGACGGCGCCGCGCCTGCGCGAGGTCGTGGCGACCCTGGAGCCCCGGGCCCGGCTCGATGCGTACGCGGCCTTCATGGGCAACCAGTGGGCGACCGGCGCCGAGGCCCTGGCCATCCAGCAGGACGCAATGCGGGCCGACCCGGAGGTCGCCGTGGAGATCGCGGGCGTCCTGGCCGAGCGGGCCGACCGCCTGCGGGCGGTGGTGGTGCCGCTCGCCCCGCACCTGCGCGACGGCCTCTCCGTCGATCGGGCCCACGACATCCTGCTCGCCCTGAGCATGCTCGAGGTCTACCGTGAGCTTCGCGAGCGCGGCTGGACCGACGCGCAGTACCGGGCCTGGCTCGGCGGGGCGTTGCGCGAGCAGTTGCTGGCGGTTCAGGCGGACGCCTGAACCCTGCGCGGGCCACGCTGTCGCGGGCCGAGCGGGCAACCGCTCATTCCCCCCGCTTCGCAGCCCCGCGGCCCGTCATACCTCCGGGGCCGGGTCGGGCGCCCCGGACAGCCTCACCACGATGTCCCACAGGCGTCGGCGATCCGCCGCGTTGAGACGCGTCCCGGGGATCCGGTCGACCGGTCGTGGCCGGCGATCCAGGTAGAGCGCGCCGCTTACCGCCGCGGCGGCCGGGTCCGCGGCGAGCCATACGATCGTGTCCGCTCCCTGGGCCGGTGTCCGCAGGAGTGGACGCATCACGCGGTAGAAGGCCGGAAGCGTGTCCGCCAGGCCCGGCGTGTCGGCCCAGCCGGGGTGCATCGCGTTGATCGTGACACCGGTGCCGCGGAGTCGGCGGGCCCACTCGCGGACGAGGACGACCTGCGCACGCTTGGCGCGAGCGTAGGCGCGCGGACCCGAGTACGGCTCGGCCGTCGACTGCAGGTCGTCGAGGTCCAGCCGCTGGAAGTACATGCCGCCGGAGGTCACGGAGATGACCCTGGCGCCCGCGGTGCCCCGGAGAAGCGGGAGGAGACCCGAGACGAGGACGAACGGCCCGACGACGAGGACGGCCAGCGTGGCCTCGATCCCGTCCGGCCCTTCGAGGCGTTCCGGGTATATCGCGCCGGCATTGTCAACGAGGATGTCCAGCCTGGGCTCCGTCTCGAGGATCCGGCTCACGGCCATTCGGACGGAGGCGAGCGACCCCATGTCGGCCACGACGATCGGGAAGCGGTCCTCCCCGTGCGCGGCGACCAGCGAGTCGCGCACGGAAGCGAGTCGCTCCTGGCTCCGGCCGACCAGGATGACCCGGGCCCCGAGCGACGCCAGGGCATCGGTGGTGACCCGCCCCAGGCCTGAGGTGGGACCGGTGACCAGTGCCGTCCGGCCGACGAGCGCGCCATCCGGCGGCCGAGACCATCCGAACAACCTCCGACGGAGCATTATTCCTACGCGCGAGAAGCTCCCGACGATCGTCACTTCAAGGGAATCGTCGACGAGCGACGTGAGGTCCACGGGCACTCCTCCGGATAGCGACGTTCGTCGAGCCGGCGGACGCCGGCGATGGATCACCCACCCATCATGAGCGACGACGCAGATCGGAGCCACGGATGACCAGGCTGACGGAACGAATCGAGACCACCCTGCCGATCGACGACGCATTCGCCTACGTCGCCGACTTTGCGAACTCCATGCACTGGGATCCCGGCGTGGCCACGTCCGAGCGCATCGACGAGGGGCCGGTGGGGCTCGGCGCGCGATACCGGCTGGGGGTGCGGATGCGCGGTCGGGTTGCCCCGATGGAGTACCGGATCACGACCTTCGAAGCGCCCCGCCGCGTGGTGCTCACCGGCGAGGGATCCGGGGTCTCGGCGGTCGACGAGATCCGGTTCGAGCCTGCCGGGACGGGCACCCGGATCGACTACACGGCCGACATCCGCCTCGCCGGCCTCATGCGGCTGGCCCAACCACTCCTCGGTGGGGCCTTCGCGAAGATCGCGCGCGACGCGCTGGACGGGATGCAGCGCGCGCTCGACGCGCGCGCCGCCGCGCGCGCCGCCGACACGACGCGCCCATGAAGGTCGCCGTGGTGGGGGCGGGCATCAGCGGTCTCACCGCCGCCTACGCGCTGAGCCCGGAGCACCAGGTGCGGCTCTTCGAGCGGGAGTCGGCCGTCGGCGGGCACGCCCGGACGGTCGTCCTCGACACGCCCGACGGACCCGTCCCCGTGGACACCGGGTTCATCGTCTACAACGACCACACCTACCCGCGCTTCATCGGGCTCCTCCGGGAGCTGAGCGTGGAGACCCAGCCGAGTGACATGTCGGTCGGATCGTCCTGTCGCTCGTGTGATGTCCAGTACAGCTCGCGGGGCCTGCGCGGCTACTTCGCGCGGCCGGAAGCCCTGGCCCGACCGGCGCACTGGAGGATGGGCGCGGACGTCCTCCGCTTCTACCGCGATGCGCGCCGCGCGATCGACGAAGGGACAGCGTCGCGTGCGACTCTGGGGGACTACCTGGGGGACCGCGGGTTCGGCCCGGAGTTCGGCAACCACTTCCTCATCCCGATCACGGCTGCCGTGTGGTCCACGGCGCCGGACCGGATCCTGGAGTTCCCGGTCGACTACCTGCTGCGCTTCCTGGACCACCACGGCCTGATCGGCTGGCGCAAGGCGGTCCAGTGGCGGACGATCCGCGGCGGGTCGAAGGAGTACGTGGCGAAGGTCGTCGCCGCGCTTCCCCCGGACGCGGTCCGTGCCGGGAGCCCGGTCACCCAGGTCGCACGCGACGCCGACGGCGTCACGGTCCACGCCGCGGACGGCTCCTCGGAGCGGTTCGATGCGCTCGTCGTGGCGACCCACGCGGACGACGCGCTGCGCCTCCTGGGCGACGCGGACGCGGGCGAGCGCGCCGCCCTGGGCGCTTTCGAATACTCCAAGAACCAGGTTGTCCTCCACACGGATCGGCGCCTGCTGCCTGGCAAGCGGAGTGCGTGGGCCTCGTGGAACGTCGATCAGGCCAGCTGCCGTCGGCCCGGCGAGACGATCACCATGACCTATCACATGAACCGCCTCCAGGCGCTCTCCGGCCAGGTCCAGTACTGCGTGACCCTGAACCCGGGCGACCGGGTCCATCCCGAGAAGGTGCTCGTGGAGCGCGAGTTCAGCCACCCGCTGTACACGTTCGCGACGCTCGACGCCCAGCAGGCGCTGCGCGGACTGCAGGGCCGACGGCGGACCTGGTTCGCCGGCGCGCACCTGGGTTACGGCTTCCACGAGGACGGCTGCCGCTCGGGCTACGAGGCGGCCGAGCTGCTCACCGCGTCCGCGACGGTCCGTGCCGCATGAGGTCGCACCTCCTCGAGGGCAAGGTCACCCACCTTCGCACTCGTCCGTTCACGAACCGACTGGACTACGCAGTCTTCTACTTCGCCCTCGATCTCGCCGAGCTCGGCGAGGTGGCGCGCAGGATCCGGCTCGTCCGGCGCAACCGGCCGGGCGTGCTGACCTTCCGCGACGGGGACCACCTCGATCCGCCGGCACACGACCTGGAGGTCGCGGTTCGGGAGCACCTCCGTGACCAGGGCGTGGACCCCGCCGGCTGGCGGGTGACTCTTGTGACCAACCTGCGGGTGTTCGGCTACGTGTTCAATCCGGCCAGCTTCTTCCTGTGCCGCGACGCGGAAGGGGAGCTCCGGGTCGTGATCGTGGAGGTTCACAACACGCACGGGGAGCGACATCTCTACACGCTCCAACCGGAGCGGAAGGGAGCCTCGTATGTCGCATCGATGGACAAGGATTTCTACGTTTCGCCGTTCATCGACATGGTGGGGCAGTACACCGTGCGGGTCCGTGACGACCGCGCCAGCCTCCGGATCGCGATCGACGAGAGCCAGGCCGGGGAGGCCGTGCTCCATACGAGCCTCGTCCTGAGGCGTCTCCGCCTGACCGACCGGACGGTCGCCCGCATGCTGGTCCGCTACCCCTTCGTCACCCAGAAGACGATCGGCGCGATCCACGTGCATGCCTGGCGCCTGTGGCGCCGCGGCGCCCACTTCTACCGCCACGGGGAGGCCACGCGCCGCGGAGGTGCGGCCACGCGTCCCCAGGCGGAGGCAGCCCCATGAGCGAGCGTTCGGCTGCCCGGCGCACCCCCGCCGTTTCGGAGCCCATCCTCGCCGGGATCGCCCGGCGGATCGGCGTTGCCGCGGCGTCCCGGATCCGGACCGGCTGCCTGATCGTCGTGCTCCCCGATGGGTCGCGTCGCGTGTTCGGCGACCACCAGGCGGTGCGTCGGGGGGAGATCCGCATCCACGACCAGCAGGCTCTCGTCCGCATCCTGCTCCACGGCGAGACCGGGGCCGGTGAGGCATACATGGATGGGCTCTGGTCCAGCCCGGACCTTGTCGCGCTCATCGAGCTGGCGGCCCTCAACCGCGCGTCACTGGCGCTGTCGGCCGGGTGGTGGCGCGTGCCCGCCCAGCTTGGCCGGACGCTGGCCCACCGGGCGAGGCGCAACACGCACGCCCAGAGCAAGCGCAACATCGCGGCCCACTACGACCTCGGGAACGACTTCTATCGGCTGTTCCTCGACGAGACCATGACCTATTCCAGCGCCGTGTTCGCCTCGCCCGACCAGTCGCTGGCCGACGCGCAGCGGAACAAGTACCGGGTCATCGCGGAGCGCGCCGGGCTCACCCGGGGCCAGCACGTGCTGGAGATCGGCACGGGATGGGGTGGGTTCGCCCTCTACGCCGCCGGCGAGCTGGGTTGCCGCGTGACGACGCTCACGATCTCGCGCGAGCAGCACGCGCTGGCGACCGAGCGGGTCCGCGCCGCCGGCCTCGAGGGCCTCGTCGACGTGCAGCTCCGGGACTACCGCGAGATCAGCGGCACGTACGACGCCATCGTCTCCATCGAGATGCTGGAGGCGGTGGGCGCCGAGTACTTCGCGACGTTCTTCGCCGCCTGCGACCGGGCGCTTGCCCCCGGCGGCAGGATGAGCCTCCAGTCGATCACCTTCCCCGACGCCGCCTACGAGAGCCAGCGGCGCGGCGCCAACTGGATCCAGCGATACATCTTTCCCGGTGGCCTGTGCCCCTCGCTCGCCGTGATCGAGCGAGCAACGCGCGACACGAACCTCCTCATCACCGGGGTGGAGGACGCTGCCCCCCACTACGTGCGCACGCTGGCGGCCTGGCGGACACGCTTCCTCGAGCAGGTCGACGCCGTCCGGGCGATGGGCTTCGACGAGCGCTTCGTGCGGATGTGGGAGTACTACCTCGCCCTGAGTCAGGCCGCGTTCGCCACGGGGGCCACCCAGGTCCAGCAGATCGTCTTCGAGAAGCGACGCGGGATCCTGTAGCGGCCTGACCGGGCGCGGCGATTGGCCTGGCGCGGACCGGCGAGCCGTGGGGCCCACCGGTGCCGACGGCCGTCCGCATCTTCCGTTACGCTCCGCGCGCCCAGGAAAGGAGCGCTCGTTGTCGCCAGAGCCGTTCCCGCGCGCCGCGCTCGACACGAATCGGTCCGGACGCCTCACCCCGGATCAGTCCGCCCTCTACCGGGGCGAGGCAGCGTCGGACCGCAAGAACCTCCTGCTCGCCGGCGTCGTCGTCGCGGGGGTGGGAGTCGTGGTCGTCTTCGGCGCGCTCACCGGCCGGGCTCCCGGCAGCCGGCTGGAATCGCTCCTCGTCGGCGCGGCGTTGCTCGCCGTCGGCGTCGTGGTCGCGTTCTTCGGCGGGATCGGCGGGTCGCAGGCGAAGGCCGCGGCCGTGGCCGCGGGGCGGGTGACGTCCCTCGAGGGGCCGATCCGGCGGGACCGGCGGGACCGGCGGGACGGCCTGTTCGGCGACGACTCGAGCCACATCAGCCCCGGGAACGAGTACGAGTACTACCTCGTCGTCGGCGAGCGCAGCTTCTCCGTGCCACAGGAGCAGTGGGAGGCCGCGCCGGAGGACGGCGTCGTCCGGGTCTACCTGCTGGGGGACTCGGACAGGATCGTCAACCTGGAGCGGATCGCGGACGCCGCTCCGCCACAGATACCCGGCTTCGTGCGGGCTGCCATGGAGCTGGCCGCGAAGTCGGCGGACCCGGATCGGGCCGCGGAGGCCCGGGCGCTCCTCCACCAGGCGGATGTGATGACGGGCGTCGCGACCCTCACGAACGCGCCCGCCGGCGCCGCGGCCGCGATGCCCGGAGCTCCCCCGGCGCCGCTGGCCGTCCCGCTCGAGCAGGCGATCCTCGGGACCTGGCGGAGCGACCTGGCCGGCATGACCTACGAGTTCCGGGCCGGCGGAACCGCCGTCGTGAGTTCAGCCCGGCACGGCGCCCGCGAGCAGCGCTGGTCCCTGGCCGAACCGGGCACGATCCATCTCGACGACGCGACGCTCCACGCCACGATCGATGGCGACGACCTCTCGCTCGGGGAGCCGCCACGGTTCCTCACGTTCCATCGCGTGGGCTGACGCCGCGTTCGCCGGGGCGGGTTGACCGTCGATGACGGCGAAGGTCAGGCCTGCGGCCAGCGTCAGGCCCCTGGAGTGACGTCGCGCATGCCGAGCACGCGGGCCGCGTCGGCGAGGCGGCGATCGTACGTCACGAACGCCTCCAGGTCATCGCCCAGCGCACCCGCGGACGCGAGGTGGACCGCGTCGAGCGTCCGAAGCGCAATTGGCCCGATGGAGCCAGCGGCGGCAACCGTGGTGAGGTCGAACCCGATGGCCGAGATCCGCCCGAGCACGTCCTCCACCCGCTCAGCAGCCACGCCAGACCGACGGGCGGCGGCACGGCGGACCTCGACGAGCCCGATGACGCTCGTTGCCTGCGACCGGTGCTGCGCCAGGAAGGACGCCAGGGCTTCCGTTTCCTCTTCCCGCGCGACCAGCTTGACCAGGGCCGACGCGTCGAGGTACACGGTCACCGATCCTCCTCGTCGCGTATCGCCGCGAGCAGACCCGACAGCGACGGGCCGGGACCGATGTCGGGCGGTGGGCCGAGATCCGCGAGGTTGCCGCCTCTCCCGGGGATCGCCCTGCCCTCGGAGACGAGGCGGTCGAGCGCGTTCCAGTGCCGCGGCGGCAGCGGCGCGAGGCGCGCCACTGGCCGGCCGTGCTCGGTCACCTCGAGCGTCTCGCCCGCCTCGATCCGCCGCAGGTAGACGGACAGGTTCTGGCGAAGCTCGCGAACGCCTACCCTGGCGAGGCTCTCCCCGCGGTCGTGTTCGCTCCGGGATGGGGAGGCGGCCGGCGTCGGCATCGTGATCATGTAGCACATGGTAGCACATCGAGCAGGCGGCCGGCACTTCACCCCAGCGCAGCACGAGGTCGACGCCGTCGACCGCTCGGAGCATCATCAACGGACGGCGCAGTCCGACTCGTGTCCGGGGCGGCGTGTCCCATCCACGCCGCCACGGCCGTCGTCGTCTCCCCGGATCAGACGCACGCGGCCCGAGGCCCAGGCGAGATGGCATCCAACGCCGGGCGGGTGGCGCAACATCACCCCGGCCGGCTAGTCGAGGCACAGGATGAGTCGATGTGTCCGCGACGGGCATACGACCGACCGATGTCCCCTGCACCAGGCGCGCGGGCGAGCGGGCGGCTGCATACTCGCCGGCGGGACATGGGGGGAGGCTGCCCGCCGTCCCGTGGACTGGCCGGGAGAACGGATCGCCATTTCGGTGCTGGGCGGCGCCTCCGCGATGTCAGCGCCACCATCCGGGGCGACGCGGCGGCCGAATGCTGCGATGAACGAAGACGAGGAGGGCCCGACTCATGTCAACTGCAAGCGCACGCGGAGACGCGATCGCCGCGACCAGGATCAACGCCACCGCCACGGCCATCGCCCCGGAGCGAGCCCGCTCCCTGCGCCGCTGGAACCGCTTCCTGGCGTTCGCCCACGGAGCCCAATTCGTCCTGATGCTCCTGGTGTCGCGGACGACCACGCTGTTCGAGCCCGTCGTGCCGACGGTCCGGCCGGTCATCACCAACGGCGTGTTCACCGGGCTCGAGAAGTCGAGCGTGCTGCTGGTCTCGTTCCCGCTTGCCTACCTGATCGCGAGCTTCTTCCTCATGAGCGCGATCGCCCACGCCACTGCCGGATGGTTCATGCGTGGCCGCTACGAAGCGTGGCTCGCCCGTGGCATGAACCCGCTGCGCTGGGTGGAGTACGCGTTCTCGTCGACGGTGATGATCGTCGCCATCGCGTACCTCAGCTTCATCACCGAGTTTCCTGCGCTCGTCGCCATCGCCGGCTGCAACGTCGCGATGAACCTGTTCGGGTGGAGCATGGAAGCGGCTAACGAGGGACGCGATCGGGTCGACTGGAAGCACTTCATCTTCGGGTGCGTCGCCGGCATCACGCCCTGGATCGCGATCTTCTCGGTGCTGTGGGCCTACTCCGCCCAGGAGGGCCTGCCGGCCAAGGCGCAGATCCCGGGCTTCGTCTACCTGATCATCGCCAGCCTGTTCGTGGCGTTCAACATCTTCGCGATCACCATGGTCCTCCAGTACCGGAAGACCGGCCGCTGGCGCGACTACCTGGTGGGCGAGAAGACTTACATGGTCCTGAGCCTGGTCGCGAAGTCGCTGCTGGCCTGGCAGGTCTGGTCCGGCACGCTTCGCCCGTAGCGCGGTCAGCCGTCCCGGCTGGCGTCCGGGCAGAGGTTCCGGTACTCGCACCAGCGACAGCGCCACGTGTCCGGGCGTGCGTCGAACTCGCGGCGACGGACTCGACCCGCCATCGCGACGAGGTCCTGCTCGAACGCGGCCAGCTGCGCGAGTGTGCGCACCGTTGAGACCTCCGTCCCGCTGTCGGCGAAGTAGAGGCAGAGGCGGGCCGCCGGCGGGAGGGTTGCGATACGGGCCGTCGTTGGTCAGAGGTCGCGCTCGACCCCCGCCTCGGTGCCAACCGATCGCCGGATGGCGAAGATGTGCGCCTGGGAGGTGGCCGGGTCCAGCTCGACGTAGTTGCTCGCGCCGCGCCAGAGATAGCGGACGTCGGTCAGCAGGTCATGGACCTGATAGGGCAGGCCGGGTTCGATCCGCAGCTCGTCCAGCGGCAGCTCCACGAGCCCGGCCTGGACATGGTGGGGATCGAGGTTGACCACGACCAGCACCTGGCTGGACAGGTCGGCCGTGCTCTTCGTGTACGCGATGAGCTGGTCGTTGTCGACCTGGCGGAAGCGCAGGTCGTGGTTCGACTGGAAGGCGGCGTTCTCGCGTCGGATCCGGTTGACCCGGCCGATCAGCCCGGCCAGGCTCTCGCCCCGGTTGACGTCCCAGGGCTGGATCTCGAACTTCTCGGAGTGCAGGTACTCCTCTTTGCCCGGGGCGAGCGGCGTGTTGTGGCACAGCTCGAACGCGGGGCCGTAGATCCCGTAGCTGGGACCCAGGGTTGCCGCGAGGACGAAGCGCGACACGAAGGCAGGCCGCCCACCGGACTGGAGGTACTCGTGCAGGATGTCCGGGGTGTTCGGCCAGAGGTTGGGGCCGAAAAAGTCGCACGCCGGGGGCTGGGTGAGCTCCGTGAAGTACTCGGTCAGCTCCGCCTTGGTGGTGCGCCACGGGAAGTAGTTGTATCCCTGCGTGAAGCCGACCTTCGCGATGCGGTAGAGCACGTTTGGACGGGTGAACGCCTCGGCCAGGAAGATCGTCTCCGGATGGGCCGCCTTCACGTCCGCGATGAGCCATTCCCAGAAGTCGAACGGCTTCGTGTGCGGGTTGTCCACCCGGAAGATCCGGACCCCCTGGTCGATCCAGTAGTCCACGATGCTCTTGAGCTCGTCCCACAGCTCCCGCCACTGGGCGGTCTCGAAGTCGAAGGGGTAGATGTCCTGGTACTTCTTGGGCGGGTTCTCGGCGTACTGGATCGTCCCGTCGGGGCGCTTCCGGAACCACTCCGGGTGCTCCGTTGCGTACGGGTGGTCGGGCGCGCACTGGAACGCGATGTCCAGGGCCACCTCGATGCCGACCTCTGCCGCCCGCGTCACCAGGTGCCGGAAGTCCTCCAGCGTGCCCAGCTCCGGGTGGATCGCCTTGTGGCCGCCCTCGGCCGCGCCGATCGCCCATGGGCTGCCCGGGTCGTGGGGCCCCGAGACCGGGTCGTTGTTGGGGCCTTTGCGGAATGCGCGGCCGATCGGGTGGATCGGCGGCAGGTACAGCACGTCGAAACCCATGGCGGCCACGTCGGCCAGGCGGTCCTCCACGTCCCGGAACGTGCCGTGGCGGCCCGGCTCGGTCGACGCGGAGCGCGGGAACAGCTCGTACCACGCGCCGAGCCGCGCGCGCTCGCGGTCCACCACCACCCTGAGCTCGGGCGCCGTCACGGCGAATGGCCGTTCGGCGTTGCGGGCCATCAGCGCGGCCAGCTCGGCCGAGAGAGCCAGGCGCCCGAGCGCCACGCGCCTGGCCTTCCGCGGGCGCGTGCCCTCGGCGCCGCCCGCACGGAGGGCCTCGGCGATCTCCGAGAGGCGGCGGGCGTCGCTCCCGGACGCCCGCCCGGCGGCGGCCTCCACCAGCACCGCGCCGATCAGCAGGTCCACCGCCACGTCGCCGTCCGCGGCGAGGCGCTTCGCCAGGTCGCGGGACCAGGTGGCGAAGTGATCCACCCAGGCCATCGCGGTGTACGCGTAGCGGCCCATCTCGGGAACCGTGAACGCGGCCCGCCAGCGGTCGTTGACCAGCGGCTCCATCGGCGTCTCGGTCCACTCCGTGTCGATCTCCCGGCGGTGGAGGAGCACGCACGCGAGCGCATCGTGGCCGTCGGCGTACGCCACGGCCTCCACGGCCACCCCGTCGCCGACGATCCGCTTGATCGGGAACTCGCCACCCTCGACCCGGGGAGTCACCCCATCGATCACGACGCGGCTCCGGCCCTCAGTCCCGCTCACGCTGCATGCTCCTCCGCAATGGTTGGCTCGTCGCCGATGTCCGTGGCCCGATGTGCCGGGCGCACGTGGTCGCTCGTCACTCGCTAGCCGCCGGCGACGAGCGACCCGTAGAGGTCCATCGTCTGCTGGGCGATCGCGGCCCAGCTGAAGTGGTCCTCGACGCGCCGACGCCCCGCCCGCCCGAACCGCTCGTGGAGGCCCCGATCAAGAGCCACCCGGTTGACCGCCGCGGCCAGGTCGGCGGAGAACCTCGCCGGGTCGACCGGGTCGAACGTTCCGGCCTTGATCTCCAGGTCGACCAGCAGCCCGGTCTCGTCCGGGACCACCACCTCGGGAATGCCGCCGACCGCCGACGCCACCACCGCCGTCCGGCAGGCCATGGCCTCCAGGTTGATGATGCCGAACGGCTCGTAGACGGACGGACAGCAGAAGACCGCCGCGTGCGAGTAGAGCTGGATCGCCTCCGCACGCGGCACCATCTCACGGATCCAGATCACGTCGGCCCGGTCGGCGCTGATCTCGGCTACGCGCTCGGCCATCTCGTCGCCGATCTCCCGGGTGTCGGGCGCTCCCGCGCACAGGACCACCTGGAGCGACGGGTCGATGGACGGGATCGCGTTGACGAGGTGGATGATCCCCTTCTGACGCGTGATGCGGCCGACGAACAGCACATACGGACGGTCCGGGTCGATCCCGTGCTCGACGAGGGCCTCCACCCCGGGATCGAAGCGGTATTGCTGGAGGTCGATCCCGTTGTGGATCACGTGGACCCGATCCGGCTCGACCGAAAAGAGCCGCAGGATGTCGTTGCGGGTCTCCTGCGAGACCGCCACGACCGCGTCAGCGTCTTCAACGGCGGTCCGCTCGATCCAGGCGCTGAGGCCGTACGCGTTGCCCAGCTGCTCCACCTTCCACGGCCGCAGGGGCTCCAGCGAGTGGGTGGTCAGGACGAGCGGGATGCCCCACAGCTTCTTGGCCAGGAAGCCGGCCATGTCCGTGTACCACGTGTGGCAATGGACGACGTCGGCGTCCAGGGTGTCCTTGGCCATCGCCAGGCTGCGCTGGAAGGCATCGAGCGCGCCCCCGAACCGCGGATCGGTGCCCTGCCTCGCCTGGGCCCAGGCCCCGTACCCGCGGACCCGCAGGTTGGGCTCGTCCACGTCCTGGCTGCCGAAGCAGCGGACCTCGACCGGGACCAGCCGGGCCAGCTCGCGGCTGAGGTACTCGACGTGCACGCCCGCGCCCCCGTACACGTGCGGGGGGTATTCGTTGGTGAAGAGCGCGACCTTGTCGACGGACGACACCAGGACCCTCCTCCGCCTGCAGCGCGAACGGGGCACGAACGGGGTTGACGGGCCGGGCCGGCTCGCCGACCCGTCAGCGCGAGACGGTTCGAAGGCCGCCGGGGGCCGGCGCACGCAGTGTAGTCGCCCGCGACCGACCCCCGCGACCATCCCCGGCCGAGCCGGTCAGGCCGCCTGCAGGCGCGAGGGGGGCCCAGCCGCTCGCGGCCGGTCCGGCTTCATGGTCGTGTTCATCGTATCCATCCCGCTCGCCCGCATGCGGCGCGGCCCTCAGTGGCGTGCCAGGATGGCGAGGATCTCCGCGCCGTAGCGCTCGAGCTTCGTCGGGCCCATCCCCTTGATCCGCCGCAGGGCGGCGATCGATCCCGGCCGCTGCTCCACGATCGCGGCCAGCAGCGCGTCGTGGGCGACCACATAGGCGGGCACAGCGTCGACCCGGGCGTGCGCCGCCCGCCAGGCGCGCAGGTCGGCCATGAGCGGCTCGTCGATGGGGCGTCCCGCGGATGTCGCGGCAATCGGAGCGCCCGGCAGCAGTATCACCCGTGCCTTACGGATACGTGGCGGCCCTGCGAGGACTCCCGCCGCAGCCCCCGCGCTCGCGTGGGCCTCCAAAGCGCGTAGAAATCGGCTCGGGCGTCGCGGCGACTCGCGATCTCCGGGTCCAGCGCGACGCTCCGCCCAGGAGAGCGTGAGATGTCGCCGTGCTCGCGTCAGGCCCACGTAGAGGAGCCGCCGCTCCTCGGCGAGCGCCTCGTCGTCGTCGGCCGCCTGTCGGATCGGCAGCGTTCCCTCTTCCAGCCCGGGGAGCAGGACCGCGTCCCACTCGAGTCCCTTCGCCCGGTGGAGGGTGAGCAGGTTCACGCCCTCTGCCGAGCCCTCCGCCTCCGCGGCGGCCCGCGCCCCGAAGTCGGCGAGGAGGGTCCGGGCATCGCGTTTCGGCGTCGCCTCGAACCCGGCGCGCGCGTCGAGATCCGGTGACGTCTGGTTCCTCGTCCCAGCCTGGATCCCCGCGCGCCCGACGACAGCCTCCCGGGCGATCTCCAGGACCAGCGCCAGTGCCGCCGTCCGCTCTCTCGCCTCAGCACCCGCAAACTCGCCGGCGGGGTCGAATCCCAGGTCCGCCCGTAGCCGCGCCTCGAGGGCATCGACGACCTCGGGTCCGCGCGCCGCGGCCGGCAGCCGCCGCACCAGCCGCAGCGCCTCGCGCACCTCGGGTCGCTCGAAGAAGCGCTGCCCGCGAACGCGGAACGCGATGCCGGCCTTCGTGAGGGCCGCCTCGAGCGGCGGGACCTGGGCGTTCATCCGGACCAGGATCGCGATCTCGGCCGGCGGCGTCCCGCCGTCGATGAGCCGGCGGATCGTCTCCACGAGCAGTGTCAGCTCGGCCTCACCATCAGCGCAGCGTCGGATGGTCGGCTTCGGCCCGGAAGGCTGCGTCGCCACGAGCCGCTTCCGTCGCCCCTCTGCCGCGAGGAGGCGGTTGGCGAGCACAAGGATCTCGGGGCTGCTGCGGTAGTTGCGGTCAAGGGTCACCCGGCGGGCCGCCGGATAGCGGCCCGTGAAGCCCGTGAGAAACCCTGACGTCGCGCCGGCGAACGTGTAGATCGTCTGGTCTTCGTCACCGACGACGCACAGGTCGTCGCGGTCCCCGAGCCAGAGCTCGAGGAGGCGCTGCTGGAGCGGGTTCGTGTCCTGGTACTCGTCGACGCTGAACCACCCGTAGCGCGCCCGGACCGTCTCGGCCGCCGCCGGGTCCGAGTCGAGGAGGTCGACGGTCCGGGTGAGCATGTCGTCGAAGTCCAGCCGCCCTGCTCGATCCTTCTCGCGCTCGTAGGTGGCCCACAGGCGGACGAACAGCTCCATAGGAATCGGCGGGATCCGGTCGCCAGCCGCCGTCGCGTAGGTTGTCGGCACGAGGCGCCGGCTCTTCGCCCACTCGATCTCGTCGGCCAGGTCCTTCGCCGTGGTGAAGCGATATCCGCCCGGCAGGGCGCGGGCGAGGCGGCCGACGATCGGGATCTTCGAGTCGAGGACGGCGGGCGCCGGCTCCCCGTCGTGGTGCTGCGGCCAGAAGTGCCGGAGCTGCGCCAGGGCCGCCGCGTGGAACGTCCTGGCGGCGATGCGCGGCAGGCCGAGCGCCGCCAGGCGAGCCACCATCTCGCCGGCGGCCTTGTCGGTGAATGTGACGACGAGGACGCGCCGAGGGTCCACGGCGCCGGTTGCGACCGCGTACGCCACACGGTGGCTGACAACGCGCGTCTTCCCCGAGCCCGCGCCGGCATGGACGACGAGCGGCCCGCGCGTGATCCGGACTGCCTCCACCTGGGCCGGATCCAGGCCCACGAGCAGCGCCCCGGAATCGGTGGTCAGCATTTCCGGGGGCCCGGCCCGGGCCCGCGACGATCGAGACCGGCGTCACGCCCTGGCGAGCGGTCGTCGATCTTGAGCGTGGTCTGCATGGATCAAAGCATCCCCTGCTGGCTCGAGGATGTCCACCTGGGCGCGGCGACCGCCGACGCGGGCTCGACACCACCAACGGCAGCCGCGCCCGACGTTCCATGCCCGGGCCCTCTTCTCGGAGGACAGCGTGGGGATGTACCTCCCGAACCTCGGGATGCCGCACGTCGGGCAGTACGCCAACGCCGACCTGGCAGCCTCGCGCTTCGCGAGCAGCGTCAACTTCACGGGGTTCGCGCCAATCGCGGCGCACGCATCGTCGGGCGTCGTCGGCGCGGCCCTCGGCAACGCGGATCAGCAGTTCGGAGGCGGCGAGTCGACAGGGCGACAGCGTCACGGTCGCCCTGTCGGACCTCAGCGACAGCATCGCGTTCAAGTTGGCAGCCCAGCCGTAACGTTCGACCGTCCGCGGCGCAAGATGTGGGGGCCGGTGGCACACGCACCGGCAGGGGGGCCGGTGGCACACGCACCGGCAGGGGGGCCGGTGGCACACGCACCGGCAGGCCGTCAGTACCGATCTGTGCCGCATCTGAACGTGA
>Ga0209048_10003027_pt1 | contig 16475 bp, 14 predicted proteins | sample FrelakmetCRP12CR_FD_187146 | JGI IMG/M metagenome (GOLD analysis project Ga0209048, IMG submission 187146) | Freshwater lake sediment microbial communities from the University of Notre Dame, USA, for methane emissions studies - CRP12 CR (SPAdes)... | ecosystem: Environmental > Aquatic >... | reverse complement strand
CGCATGAGAGAGTCCACGGTTGCGGAGGTCATGGATGGCCTGGGTGCTCCCGAGATACACCTCTTCAAATGAGATATTGTTATCCCACAGTTCCTGTTTCAGGTGATTGGAGTATTCACAGGAATCGAGGCAGAATACTTTTATGGTTTTCATTGGTATCAGTGGTTGCTGGTAGCGTGATATTTTCCGGCATTTTTTTCTGGTGCGTGGGGTTCAGAGCCCGGACATCCCATCCATGTCCCATGATCCCGGTCCCGGACAACAGACCCCTGATGATATTCACAGGAACAATTGAACCGTATGGAACCGGAACGATCAAACAAAAAACGGACGACTTATTTTCCAAATATTGGTGATAATTACTGATGAATGTTATCCTCCTGCGTTGCAACCCTATTGTTAAGATCCCGTTGGTATCATGTGTGCTCGCTCGAAATGCGAATCCCTATATATCAATGTGTTAAATATGGAATCCATGACTGATAATGTTCCAAAACCGGCACCACTCAGGATTGTTGCAGGGGTGATCCTCGGTATATTTGCAGGATTTTTTATATTTTTTGCTATTTCGCTTCTGATCGGGATGATTAACAACCTTCTTGGGACATCACTTTCAATGAGCATGAAATTCAATGAGGATATCTGGAGTGCAGTCCTCCTGGCAGTAATCATAATTGCCTGTACCGCGGGGGTAGTATGGCTAATCTATAAAACTCCTCCAACGCCTGAATCGGAAGACTGATCGGTTCAGCAGGAGTACATCCAAGGGCCCTGCAGGGATCCCCCGGGATGCCAGGGCAAGTCATCATTTTTTCATGCCGTCTGTTTTTGACACCTGCATATTCATGCAAAACCTCTCTTAATGAATGCCGGGCTAAAAGGATACCATATCATAAAGGGGAATCATACAGCAGAATTATTTTCCCTGCAGCTTCAATGAGTACCAGAAGTTAACATGGTGAACCTGGATGTCCGAACAATACAGCCCTGGTACTCTGGCCTCAGTAACGTTCAGAACGATTGCCCATTTTTATGATTCTGATGACCCTTCCCCGGAATATGACCGTGAACTTACCGATCGTGCAGAAAATGCGATAGTCCTCTCTGTCCTTGACGTTCCCGATAAAAAAATTTCACCAATCTGTGACCATATCGAACTTCAGTTCCCTTCATCTGATCTCACTCCCGAACGGCAGGCAGCGATTGTTTCTGCCACGAGGTCGCATTTTAAAAGCCGCTCCATCGAGATAAAAAGAAGCAGTGTCCTGACGGTGAGGGTGGGGCTCCGTGAATTATGGGTCACTCTGGGGGTAGCAGTACCCTCGTTTATCCTGATTGCCCTATTCACCAGGTTTCCGCATATACCCCTTGCCGTGATTTTACTCAATATACTCGTGATATTCTGCTGGGTGGTAATCTGGCAGCCCTTCCAGTCCCTGGTCTTTGACAGGTGGACTCTTGCAGAAAAATCAAAAGTGTACCGGCAGATTGCAGATATGGATATCAGGGTAATTCCGTCCGGGGGAGCATAACCCCCGGGGACATTGTCACTTCATCCTATGGCGGCGTGTGGTGATTTCCACAATCTTCTCCCTGCACCGCTCAGCTTCATCCGTCCTCCCAATCCTTTCAAATGTGACAGAAATATTGTTCCAGGCATCAAGGTTATCGGGATCGATTTCTATGGCATTTGCGTAACATTTGAGTGCCAGGGAATAGTGCCCTTCCCGGACCACTGTATTTCCAACCGTTATCCACTCTGTGGCATCGCTAGCAACCGCCCGGAAAAGCGGGTTAATAAGGAATAACTTCATCCTGCTGAAGTTATCGGGCGACAACCTGTCCGTGCCGTGCAGGTTCGTGATGAGGACGAGCAGGTCGTGGTCCATTGATGGCATATGGAAAACTCATCCCTCAAACCATATAGTTTAGTACTAAACATTGTAACGGGCCTTGTACTGGAGGATGATCCCAGGATTAATCCCACAACCTGTTTCTAATGACGAAGGACCTGTCTTGTGTTACCACTTTTACAGCGATCTTAAATATGTTTGGGATGAAGGAAATGATCTTCCATATATACAATCTCATCCCACCATTGACTCTACTCAACGAGGAGTATTCTTATGAGCGAACACGAGAGAGAGTCAGTTATTAAAATAAAGGATATCACTGCGGGGGCCGGTGCACTTGGTCTCCTTGGCTACGGGATGACCGGGGTCCTCCTCGGTCTTGCAAACGCCGGTTTGATAGAAGTTGGATCGATGATCCTCGGCATGGTCATCTTTTATGGTGGGATTGCACAATTTGTTGCCGGCCTTATGGAGTGGAAGAAAGGGAATACCTACGGGATGGTGGCATATGCATCATATGGGCTGTTCTGGTTCTCCTTCGGGGCCCTCCTCCTACTTCCGGTGCTCGGTCTTGCAAAGACTACCGGGGGTGCGGGTGCAATCGCTGCATACCTTGCATTGTGGGGTATTTTCACGACAATCCTGTTTATAGGTTCATTAAAGATGTCGAAAGCGCTTCAGTTCGTCCTTGGAACACTTGCCCTCCTGTTCTTCCTGCTTGCAGCAGGGGCAGCAACCGGCAACAGCACTCTTACGGTGATCGGAGGATATGTGGGGATCATCAGCGGATTTGCGGCCATTTACACCGCATTTGCCCCTGTCTTAAATGATATTTATGGCAGGACCGTTGCACCACTTGGATGATCGGAAAAAAGATATATCCTGTCCTTTTTTTTTTTAATTGCCGGTGTTTATCCAGGTCTTCGCAGCTCCCCGGTCTTACGTTCAAACGAACGTGTGTTGGGTAAAATGTGGGTACCACGGATGTAACGTGCTCCTCCAATGAGGTTCACCCGTCACCATCTCTTTCCTGCGTGGAAACAGCGACTAGGTCTGGCAGGGTATTTTTTGAGTCAGAATTGAATAGTTTAAATAAACAGGTGAACAAGGGCATGATATGGCATTATCCGAAAAGAAGGACGGCCTGTTGCTGATAATAACCTCCTCCGGTTTCGGAGTAACCCTCCCTGGATAGCAGAAGATGTCATGGGGATCCCAGTTTCCACGTAGTCCTGCAGGGACAGGATCATGAATCAGGTGTATGGTGAAATTACGCATGAGCAATGAAGCATTCACAGGTCTTGAGGCCTCAATGGTCCTGATTGCATTCGTTGTCGTGGCTGCGGTGTTCTCATATGTAATGCTTGGGGCAGGTTTTTTCAGCACACAAAAGAGCCAGCAGGTCATCCAGGCAGGTATAGCCCAGACATCAGGGAATATTGCATTAAAAGGTGAGGTATATGGTATCGCGAATAATGATACCTCTGCTATTGAAACAATTCATTTCAGTGTCGGTCCTGCCGTAGGGGGTATCCCGGTGGACTATTCGAGGCTGAGTATCACCTGGAGCACAAATAATGCTACCCCGGCGAAGCTTAATTTTAACAGGACTGCTCCGCTGGCCGGGCAATGGTCAGCCATTGATGGAAATTCCGGCCCAGGCCCGGTCAACCTCATCAACAGTAACCAGATTATTACCATACGTGCTTGCCCGCCCCATCCCCTGTTGCCGAATGAACAGTTTACCCTGGAACTCTTACCGGAATCCGGGGCCCCGACGAGTATTTCCAGGACTATTCCCGTGAGAATAACGCAAAGCAACCTGCTTTACTAAATGATTATAACCCAAGGACCGGTAAGTAAAACCCTTTCAGAAAGGACCGTTGGAGTTACAGCAAATGGTTCAATGATGACCACGCGACACACACGCATAAAATTTCCCTGGTCGTCATGGTTCTGCCCGTATCGGTAGAATTACCGTTGTAATCCCTTTGAACTGCAACCGCCTTTGCAACGCAAATGCTGTCTCATTATGAAGGATTTTCTGGAACGGGGTCTCTTGACGGAATACTACCTGGCCGGCAAAAAAAGTAGAATGTGGGAACTCTTTTGCGATGGCCTGGCAGAGTGGGACTCCCGCTTCGACTGCGTCAGTTCCGGTTGCCATGCGATAACCGGCAGCAAAACCAAGACCCCGGGCAAGGTCCACATATTTTTCAAGGTCAGCCTCCACCGCTCCCTGCAGTGCCTGCACCTCATTCCTGCCCTTAAATGTACCAGAGTCGACGACTGCAACCGAAGCAAAAATAACATTGTCATAGACATCAGGGAATGTCTGGTTGATAGAAAAAAATGTCCTGACACCAAACCCGCTGTAACCGGTGACCAGCTGCACTGCAGTCTTCTTATGAGGGTCAAGTTCGTTGTGGTTGACCGTCCCGGTGCTCGGGACGGTCATCAGGTGTGTGTCCAGTTTCCTGACTCCTTCGGCCACCTCCTGGTAGTGATTGCGGATAAGGAAACACATACCCACTACCAGTCCGGTGATCACGATAGTCAGCCACGCACCTTCCCCAAATTTTTCAAAAACAGTAATGGTGAGTATTGTGGCACACAGGGAAAATCCGATAATAAATATTGGCAATTGTCTTTTCCAGTGTGGTTCCTGGAGCCGGTTCTTGTAGACGAACCTCGCCATCCCGTACTGCGAAAGCGAGAAGGTGATGAATACATTGATCGCATACATCGTGACCAGTACCAGGATTGACCCCCGGGAGTAAACGAGTAGTAACAATGATGCAATACCCATGATCATGATCCCGTTATTCATGGTGAACCGTTCTGAAAGGAGTGCAAACCTTCTCGGGAGCCAGGAATCAATTGCCATATTTGCCATCACCCTTGGACCGTCAATGAAACCCGTCTGGGCGGCGACAAAAAGCAGGGCCCCCTCTGCGAGTATTGTGATAAGCGCAATAAGGCTGCCATATGGCCATGCGGCAAAGACAGAGCCCGCAAGAACTGCATTCAGTGTCTGGCCAGGAACAGGACGGACCTGCCACAGGAGGTAACAGATAAAAAGACCTGCGGAGATTACCGCGAGTGAAATCGCCATATAAGCCATCGTACGCTTTCCCGTCTGTACCCTGGGCTCTCTCATGATCTGGAGGCCGTTTGCGACTGCTTCAAGGCCTGTATACGTCCCGGCCCCGAATGAGTATGCCCGGAGAAAAATTGCGAGAATCCCTATAAAGCCGATAGTAAGAATGTCCTGCTGGAGGCCTGCCTGCATCTGGGTGGCTACCGGAACTACCAAGGTTGTGTGACTGAAGATACCATAACCGAGCAGCAGTGCATGAGTTATTATAAAAATCAAAAAGATCGGGGCAAGAATTGAGACTGATTCCTTAACGCCCCGAAAATTTAGAATGATAAGGACTACCACAAGGAACATTGCGAAAAGGAGTTTGAATGCCTGGAACCCTATGGGCAGGAAGCTGAAAAGTGCATCCGCACAGGCTGCAACCGAGACCGTGATTGTCAGCATGTAATCGACGAGGAGTGCGCTGCCCGATATGACACCTGCCTTCTCGCTGATGGTGTGGTTCGCAACAATATAACCGCCCCCACCCCCGGGAAAATGTTCAATGATCCGGGAATAGGAAAAAGAGATTACAAACACCGTTATCGCCGTTGCAAGGGCAAGAAATATGGCGATGTAGGTGTGACTGGTGAGTGCGATGAAGGCCTCCGGAGGACCATAAGAAGATGATGAGACCCCATCAGCACCAAGTCCAATCCAGGCAAGTACAGGGATAAGGGCAATCTTATGGAAAATCGAAGGGTCTTCGAGGCTTTTTTTTGCACCGATTAATGTATGACGAATCCTGCTGCCCAGTTTTTCCTGCTCTTCGGTGTCATCTTTTTTCGTAGAAGGTCACACTCGGGCGGGGGTAGGGTGCCCTGATCTTTAGGTATCACTACCGATTATGGAAGAGTGGGAACACTTTGATTATAATCTTGCTGGTCAGGTATTCAGGTAATCCGATAAAAAAACACTCATGAAGCCCCTTGGCATCACACCAAACCTATGAAAAAAGGCTCTTCGCTAAAACGTATGGGTAGCTATGAGGCAGAAAAGAATTGGATTGACGGGGCTCCTCCCCAAACCCCGATACGATAGTTCCGCAGCTCACGAAGGACGCCCCGGCGGTGGATCGGGGAGTTAACATGAAATTTAGTGCATGCATAATGCAACCTTCAGATTAATGTGATAAAATCAGGATATTCCCTTTAACGCAATTTATACCACCCTAACCTGGCGATATTTTTTCCCATACAAAACAGCGAGGAGGCTGAAAAAATGGGATGCCAATTTTTTACGCCCGCAACGTTGTTGGATTCACAATTTTCATGAGAAAAAGATCTTGTAGGTCTGATCACTCAACAAAATTAATCTTTCGACCCCGCTAAAACAAGTAATCCGTACCGAATGAATCCGGTCGAAATATCCAAGTATTCCAGAGTTATCTATTGGTATATTATGAATGCGGCTGGGTTTTTGCGGTTCAGGAGATCTCTCCTGGTGGTCCTCGTACTGTCTTTTTATTTGATCACACCTGTCACAGCCCATGCACCACTTGGCGCCGGTTCAAATGAACAACTTTCAACTGCCACAAAAATATCTGAACCTGAAAAATCCTTTGTAATTTATACCGGACTCCATGAAGGAAATGAAGCCCAGTATTACCAGTTCACCATGGAAAAAGGGCAGGTGCTTTCAGGGTCTCTCCAAGTTCCCGGTCCGGACTCCATGGTTCCTTCAATGGTAATTATCGGGCCGGGAATTACAAACTCGGGGGAAGTCCCCCCGTTTATTGAAATTCCACATGGTTCGGGTGCAAAGGTGATACCTGGCTCAAATCCCGGCGTTCCGCCCTTTGAACCATTTACACCCCAGCCAGTCTACGAGGTTGCACGGTTCAGGGAAAAAATTATGGAGCCCGGGGATTATTATGTTGCCGTATATGGAAATGAGGGGGGAAAATACAGCCTTGCGCCAGGGTCAAATGAACAGTTTACCGTTGTTGAATGGGTCACAATACCCTATTCAGTGATTGGTATTCATGCCTGGGAAGGCCAGTCGCTTGTTGTAGTAATTGCCCCGTTTTTTATCATCGTAATTGGCGGGATGGTGCTTCTGTTCCTTCGCCAGAAAAAAACCGGGGTGCTGTTGAGTGTACCGGCATGGTTGGGTGCAACAGCCGGCCTCTTTTATCTCGGTGGAGCTGCGGTCACCATGCTACAATTGATTCATGCTGCATCATTAACCGGATATGTTCCCGGGATCTTTGTCACCTTGATTTTTATTCTGGTTCCGGTTATCCTGGGAATTTTTCTTCTCAAAATCTCGTTGGGCCTATCAGATCGAGGTACTATTCCATCACGTGCAGCCCTCGAATTAATAATTCTTGGGGTCCTCGGGCTATTATCCTGGTCAGGTTTTATTGCGGGACCCCTGCTTGCAATGGCATCGGGGATTTTGGTGTTAATCAACAGGAATTAACAATGCAGATTGTATGTTGGAGGTGGGCCTGCTACCTGGATCACACTCCTTCACGCCCCGTCCCCCGGGCATACGATGCGGCTATACCAACCAGGCCGATGACGAAAAAGAGTGCAAACGCGATATTGACACTTTGCTGAAGCTCGGGATATACCTCAGGAGTGATAGGCACCGACCCGATGACCGCAGAAAACACGAGCATAGCGATGGCGAGGCTGAGCATCTGGCCGATGGCCCTCATCGTGGAGACCATGCTGGAAGCAAGGCCGAGGTACCGCACCTCCACGGAACTCATGATGGCGTTGGTGTTCGGCGATGAGAACAGGCCATACCCGAGGCCTAGAATAACCTGCCCTCCGATAACGACAAGGAGTGGTGTTCCCGGGGAGAGGAACATCAGGACGCCGAGGCCGGCCGTGGTAATCGCCATACCGGCAGTGGCTAGTACCCGGGGCTCGATCCTGTCCGAAAGGCGGCCTGCCGCCGGGGAGACGATCATCTGGACGACCGGCTGGGCGATGAGGATCAGTCCCGTGGTCTGGGGGTCTATACCACGGTTATACTGCAGGTACAGGCTGAGGAGGAACCCGACAGCGAAGACCATGGCATAGTTGATCAGGGCTGCAATATTCGAGAAGAGAAAAACAGGGCTCTTCCTGAACAACGAGATCTCGACCATTGGTGACGATACCCGCTGCTCCCACCATATAAACAGGGCGAGGACCACAAGGCCGGACACCATCCAGAAGATGCCGGATTGGGATGGCAGCTGGGTAAGGCCGTAGATGCAGCCAAACAACATTACGCTGTACAGGACTGCACCGGCCAGATCGAAACTTCGCTCGTTCATTCCGGTCCATTCTCCCGGGATATACAGAACGGTGAGCACGATCACGAGTATTGCGAGGGGGATATTGACAAGGAAGATGCTGGGCCACCCGGTGTTGTAGGTAAGGACGCCGCCGATGAATGGTCCAAGCGAGAGTCCCGCGTACACTGTCGCCGTAATAATCCCGATTGCCCGCCCCCGTTCCCCGGGCGGGAAGACAGAAGTGACGATGGCAATCGATGTAGAGAACACCATCGCACCCCCAAGTGCCTGGATGACCCGGGCCGTGATAATGGCAGGACCCGACCACGAGATGGCGGCAAGGAGCGATCCCAATGCAAAAAGGGCGTTTCCCAGGATGAAAAAGCGCTTCCGGCCGTACATATCGGCAAGCCTTCCAAATGGGACGATGCAGATCGCGGCCGTTAGCAGGTATGCCGACGTAACCCAGCCCAGCATCACGGCGTCGATACCAAACGATGCACTGATGGCAGGCAGTGCTACATTCAGCGAAGAGACGGTATACGGGACGAGAAAGGACGCAAGTGAGGCCACGACCAGAAGGACCCGTTTCTCACCGTTCCCGTACATGGAAGAAGGTGTTGGATGCAGAGGGAGATGAGGATTTTCGTCCGCTGTCCCGATCTAACCGGCCATCAAGCACTATTCCCGCCCCACATGGGACAGACCGCTATTCTGAAATGTCCGCACATCCTTCGGGTACATAACTGGTACCAATGGATCTGGACGCACAAATCAGGACACTTGCCTGCTCACTCGATGCGGATTATTATGGGGTGGCTGATCTCTCGTCTGCCCATGATGTAATTCTGGCGCAGGGAGGGCAACGGGTTGCCCGGTATCCAAGGGCTATCGCTATTGGTATGGTATTACAGGATTCTCTTGTCAATCTGCTGCCGGAAGATGACCCTGCTGCCGCGATCCTGTACCGGCACAACAGTTACGAAATAGTAAACCTTGCCCTTGACCAGATTGCGCTCCGGATCGCAAACACCCTCCAGCGGGCCGGGTTCGATACGTTTCCAATTCCGGCATCGAAGCGCACGGATGATGATTGCATCTGTGGCATATTCTCCCAGAAACTGGCGGCGCACCTTGCAGGACTGGGATGGATCGGGAAGAGCTGCCTGCTTATCACCCCTGATCACGGCCCCCGGGTCAGGTGGGTCACGGTTCTTACCGATGCGCCGCTCCTCCCTACCGGCACTCCTATGGAGCAGAAGTGCGGTGCATGTACGGCATGTGTGGATATCTGCCCGCAACACGCCTTCACAGGAAGACCGTTTCAACGCAACGAACCCCGGGAGGCACGGTACGATGCTGCAGTCTGTGACCGGTATTTCAAAGAGCTGGAGAAGTCGTGTGGTGTCCCGGTCTGCGGCCTGTGCCTGTATATCTGCCCGTACGGAAGGAAATCCTGATCAGGGATCCGTCAACAGGCAATAAATGTCTACGGTCTTCATTACAGAAATATCCTGAAAAATCGCCCAAATGGGGTAGTTGCCCGCCAAAAAAAGGGTTATTCCCGTTTTCCCACGTGACGATCGATATAGATAAGGTGTCCGGGGGTGTCCCCGACCATCCTGATCTGGGCGAGCACGTCAGATGCCTGTTTTTCCTCCTCCACTTGTTCTTTTACAAACCACTGGAGCATTTCAAAGGTAGCATGGTCCCTCTCCCGGATTGTAAGCTCGACGAGTGTATTGATCAGAGCAGTCACTTTCTGTTCATGGGCGTACACCTCTTCGAAGACTTTTCCGACTGATGCCCATTTGGTCTTAGGGGCCTCAATCGCGAGTAACTCTGCCCTGCCACCCCGTTCGCTGATATATTTGAAGATCTTCATTGCATGGGCACTCTCTTCCCCTGACTGAACCCTCATCCAGTGTGCAAATCCACCCAGGTTTTCGCTCTCGAAATACGATGACATTGCCAGGTACAGGTATGCCGAGTAGAACTCGCGGTTGACCTGCTTGTTCAGTGCTTCTTCGACAGCTTTAGTGATCATTGATCTTTCCCTCGTTCGGTATAGGGGATTTTTTATTACATAATAGTTCCGGATTGTGTCCCCCGGGAAAAACCTGCAGAATTACGAATTGATGGTATGAATGATTTTTCCATCCCTGAAAATGGAGATCAGGCCTCCACTCTGAGAGACCACGACCCCGATTGATTTGGTGACCTGTGTTATGCCGGCGACTGACGAATGCCTTGACCCCATCCCTCCGGGATGTTCCACCTGGCTCATATCCACGGTGATACACCTCCCTGCCGCCTCGACCACCCCGGTGCCGGTAATGAGGAACGCACCGTCCAGCTGGGCAAATTCCTTGATATTTCCACGAATTTCAACATCAGTTATCTGCCGTTTGGCCTCAGGGTAACCATGGAACGGGTTTAGTACAAACTGTTTCGAATTATTCAGGACGTTATCACTATCTCCGACAATAAACGACGTCCCGATCGCCTGTCCCTCACGCCCTTCCCGGGCAATTTCAATGGCGACGCCAATGACGGAACTAAGCACGCCCGGTGTAACGTCGGTCCCGGAGCATATCGTACCCAGTTCTTCCGGTGAAAGCGGTTTAACCGGCATCAGACCTGCCCTCGGTGAATATTTTTTCGGGACCTCCCCGGCATGGAGCGATCCTTTCCTCCGCTGAGCGATCCGCTGTACAACGGCAACGGTAGCCACTACGATGACGACTGTAACGAGTATAATGAGGTACACCGGAGGTTCAACTGGCGGAGCGCCTGATGCGGCAGGTCCGTTGAGGTCGGGGAATCCGGTTTTCTCTTCCTTCAGGTCCAGTGTAAGTCTCCTGGTGGTTGACTGGTTGTCGGACTGGTTTCCTGTAATGCTGATGGTGTAAATCCCGAAACCGGAGTACTGGTGAGTTACCGGGAGATCGGAAGATTTCGTAACGTTTCCGTCATTCCAGTCAACACTCACCGACTCGATGGTGACACCCGGTGATCCGGGATTGAGATTCCCGTTCAGTGTGACATTCATCCTGTCGATCACCGGTTCAAGGAGGGTCAGTACCGGTACACCTGCTATCATGGCGGGTCCCCCCGGTGCTACCGGGGCAGAGGTATTCTGCGTTACGGAAAGCGAATAAATGATGACGGGTTGCACTACGGAAATATTCGTGGTTTTGGTGATATTCTGCCCGTCGGACTGCAGGGCGGTGATCGAGAGGGTATATGTCCCGGGACTGCCATAGACATGCGAGTACGGGAACCCATGGTATTCCGGTGTGCGGTTGTCCCCCCAGTCCCAGCGGGTGTACAGCAGGGTCATATTCACCGAGCCGGGAGCGACTGCCCCGTACATGGTAATGGTGAGATTTTCAATCCCGGGTGTGCCGAGGACGAGGGTGGGAGGTGGATTGACGGTAACGGCCGTGTTTTCCCGGGCCAGGGGTAGTGCAGGGTCCTGTGTTGGCAGCTGGCTGGTGATCCCCTTTACTACACTGGTAGTGCTATTGTGGCCTGAGGTATTATTTACCAGAGTCTCTGCGAAGGCCACACCTGGCAGTACAAGAAAGATGATGCAGCTAACAGCGGTTATCAGCCGTATATCGGAAGCTGTGTTCCTGATGCAAGAGAAGACCCGGTCTGTAATTCCATTAGAACTATCGTAATGATTGTTCTTAAACATGGACGTTCCCATTCCCCGGTACCATGGGGGATTTCTTATCTGGTACATATCCATGGCGAAGTGATCGTCATCCATGGAAACTTCGCCAGTGATTGTAAGAAGTCCCCTGTAGCAACCGGCAGATTCTCCTGTTTTATCAGGATCTGAAAGACCCGGAAAAGGATACCGGATATTTGGGAAAACTTAAAAAAGTGATTGTCCATAGTCCACAAGCGTTTTCATTGTCTTCACCCTGGCATACCATTTATCATCAGACGGAATTACGGTCCAGGGTGCGTATTCGGTGTTGGTATATGAGAGCATATCATCGATCGCACGTGTATAGAGGTCCCATTTGTCCCGGTTCCGCCAGTCTTCTTCTGTAATTTTCCAGATCTTTAACGGGTCCGCAACACGCTGCTGGAACCGTTTCAGCTGTTCATCTTTATTGATCTCGAGCCAGAACTTAATGATGCCTCCACCATTTTCTGTAAATTCCTCTTCCATTTCATTGATCTCAGTGTATGACCGTTTCCATTCCGTCTCTGAACAGAACCCCTCTACCCGTTCAACAAGGACACGCCCGTACCAGCTCCGGTCAAAGATGGTGATATGCCCGGCTTTCGGGTACTCCTGGTAAAATCTCCAGAGGTAATGGTGCTTTTTCTCGGTATCGGTAGGTGCGCCAACCGGGGCGACATTGAAACCGAACGGGTGCATAAACCGGGAAATCCGCAGGATACTACCCCCTTTTCCGGCAGCGTCCCGTCCCTCATAGACAATAATCAACGGGATCTTACGCTTGTGCAGGATAGAATGGAACTCTATCATCTCGAACTGGAGGTGTTCAAGTGACTCCTGGCATTCTTCCTTAATGCAGGCTGCAGGGGGTGATGACTCAAGTTGTACCATCCGTGACTTCGGGAGGTGGACTTCCCTGTTGAAATTCTTCTCTTTCTTCGTGGTACTTTTCCTGTCAGTAATTTTTTTATCGATCCGGTCTTCCAGTGCCTTAACAAGGGCTGAATTAACTTTTAACAGTGCCAACCCGAGGTCTGTTGCCGGGATTATATGCCATGGTGCATAATCGGTATCCGTTTTCTCGATCAGGTCATCGATCACCTGCAGGTTCTCATCGTACTGGTGATGGACTGCCCAGATCCGGGGGGTGACCTGCCACGCGGTCAGCGGGTTTCTCTCCTGGTGTTCAAGGCGCCGTTTCTGCTCCTCCTTGCTGATGTGCAGGAAAAATTTGATAATGACCGCGCCAGCATTGCTAAACTGGCGTTCAAAATTATTGATCGAGGTCCTCTTTCCTTTGAACGATTTCTTCCAGCCCGGTCTTGTCATCTCTTCGTTAATTGCCCTGCTATACCAGCTCCTGGCAAAAATCGCTATACGCCCGCTTTCAGGTGTTTTACCCCAGAACCTCCACATGAATGGATAAGCGGTCTCCTCCGGTGTCGGGGCCTTTATTGCATGGAGGTCATATCCCCGTGGGTCAAGCGACCTGATAATCTCCCTCGTTATTTCTGTTATCCCTGATTCGTCCCAGCCCTCGATCACGATTATGACCGGGATTTTCCGGCTCTGGACCGTGCGCTGAAGTACACCCAGCATCTCCTGGAGAGGTGGAAACTCCTTTTCCAGCGTTTTATTATCAGTAGTTTCTGTCAGATCACATTGTTCCAGCATATTGACCTGCCCGGGTCAGACCTGGTTACCGGCAATAACCTGATTCACCCGCCTTGTTGCGGTTGTTTGAAGTGCGAGATTATAAACCCATGGATCAACCCCCGGGGGGAATTAAAAATAAAAAAGGGTAAAAAAGGGAGATTTTTCCCTTTCTTCATGGATCCTCTCACTTATGAATTGCGATATTTCCCTCCTCGATATTCATTGTGGGGACATCTCCGCATCTTTTGTCAGGAGGGCCCGATTAAAAATATCCCGGATTGAAAATCTCCAGAGATTTGGAGATCGTACCCTATCCCAACCGGGACTGCCAAAGCGGCGGTGCGGAGCCCCGGGAGCGTGACAAAATATTAGCATAACCTAAATGTACACAAAATAGATTGAGAGGGTTTCCCATGTAAACAGACATGATGCCAAAGGCCATTAGCATACAAAATGAAAATGCCAAGGGGGGGATTTTCATATTAAATGCATGATCGGACTCCAATATGGAGTTATTTTGAAAGGGCATTTTCATGGTTCGGGTGTGAACTCCCCGTTCATGTGTTTTAACAAAGCCGAAAATATCGTGATTTTTATTAAAATGCGAGGGATGGGATTCGAACCCATGAACTCCTTCGAGACTGGATCTTAAGTCCAGCACCGTTGGCCTGGCTTGGTTACCCTCGCGTAATGTAAAAGTCGCATAGTAAGTGCAATTCTTAGTTTGATAATAATATCCTTAAGTCCTCGATGCCAGGCACCATATAGTGCGAGTGAACTTCCCAATAACCGGGGAGGGAATGGTCCTGCGTGGGATCCGGTGGGTTACGAAGGCGATGTTCATCGCACATTTTTAATTCAGTCTTTATGAAATACCGCATGTATGCCAAAAGTAAGAATCCAGTGGTTGGAAAAATGCCACCAGAGGGATGTAAAGAATTGTTAACATCAACGGACATAATATCTCATGAGTTATTCTGTACTATATGCCCGCAATGAGGTATCAAGCTCAACCCGGAATGATCGCTCATGGGCCCCCCGCAATGGGGATGCTCGTGATGCTCGTTCTGTGGCTTGTCCAGCTGGTTATTGCATACTTCATCTACAAGGATGCAAAAGATCAAAAGATGAGTGCCCCGCTCTGGTTCATTCTCGTCATCATCCCGTGTTTCGGGTACCTGATCGCGGTCCTTTACGTGATTATCCGTGAGGTCCGGAAGCCGCTCGAACCGGAAAAGACCCCGGTCGACATCCTGAAAGAGCGCTATGCCAGGGGAGAGATCACCGGGGAAGAGTTCGAGACCGCCCGAAATATCCTGATGAAATAATGGTCCCTACGAAGTCTAGGAAGGTATGTTTGGTGGACCTCCAACGATGAATGCCCCGCGAAAACCCTCCCCCGGGGTTAGTCCCCCATGGGAGGGGGGACAGGGTTTTATCCCCAATGTTTTTCGAGGTGCATCATTTTTTGTAACTGAATTTCAGGAGATTTGAATAAACCGGTTTTTATTGTCTGAATCCATCCGTTTTACTTGAACGTGACTGTTTTAAATTGTTTGTCTGGTCTGAATCACGGATTGAATATCATCTCTGTCACATAATATCCGGCCTGACCATCCGTTCCGGAACTACAAGGCGGTCATAGTCCTCCCCGGAAATGTATCCAAGTGTAATGGCCGCCTGTCTAGGTGACAGGTCATTGGCGACCGCGTAATTGACGATTTCAGATGCCTTGTCGTACCCGATGACCGGAACGAGAGCCGTAACAAGCATCAGGGACTGTTCAACGTACCCGGCGATCTTCTTCGTATCTGCCTCCATCCCCTCGACGGTATAGTGGAGGAAGGAATTCATACTGTCCGACAGTAGCCTGATGGAATGGGTGATATTGTAAATAATCAGTGGCTTGTAGACATTCATCTCGAGGCTCCCGCCAGCCCCACCCATCGCCACTGCCATGTCGTTTGCAATGACCTGGACCGATACCATCGCCAGTGCCTCACACTGGGTGGGGTTGACCTTTCCGGGCATCATCGACGAGCCCGGTTCATTGGCCGGCAGGACAATTTCCCGAAAACCTGCCCTGGGTCCCGAGGAAAGAAGCCGGATATCGTTGGAAATCTTGTAGAGCGAGACCGCCAGTGTTTTCATGGTCGCAGACAGGTTGACCAGCGCATCATGGGCCCCCTGCACGGCAAACTTGTTGGGTGCCGTAAGAAATGGCAGGCCGGTCAGCGAGGCGATCTCGGCAGCAACGTTTCCTGCATAACCGGGTGTGGTAGCAAGACCGGTACCAACTGCCGTTCCACCGAGGGCCAGCTGATAGACATCGCCAAGAGCCCGTTCAATACGGGCTTTGTTGTCGTCAAGCATACAGGCATACCCTGAAATCTCCTGTCCGAGTGTAAGCGGGGTTGCATCCTGCATATGGGTACGGCCGATTTTTACGATGCCGTCCCACTGCTCCGCTTTTACTGAAAGACCATCCCTCAATGCCGCAATCGCAGGAAGTAACCGGTGTTTTGTCCCTGATGCTGCTGCAATGTGCATTGCCGTGGGAAAACTGTCGTTCGATGACTGGGACATGTTTACGTGGTCATTGGGATGCACTGGCTCCTTGCTCCCAAGTGGCATGCCTGCGAGCTGTGAACAGCGGTTAGCGATAACTTCGTTGATATTCATGTTAAACTGGGTCCCGCTGCCGGTCATCCAGACGTGCAGAGGGAACATGTCGCCGTGTTTGTTGTCGAGGATTTCGTCGCAGACAGTAACTATCAGATCTTTTTTGTCAACGGTCAGGCGCCCCGACTTACAATTTACAATTGCGCACGCTTTTTTTACATAGGCGTACGCAGTAACCATCTCGCCCGGCATTATATCCCCGCC
>Ga0209048_10003026_pt1 | contig 16475 bp, 17 predicted proteins | sample FrelakmetCRP12CR_FD_187146 | JGI IMG/M metagenome (GOLD analysis project Ga0209048, IMG submission 187146) | Freshwater lake sediment microbial communities from the University of Notre Dame, USA, for methane emissions studies - CRP12 CR (SPAdes)... | ecosystem: Environmental > Aquatic >... | reverse complement strand
TGCAGCGCGCGGCCCGAATCGCGCGCGGCCTTGGTTTGCGCGACTGCCGCGTCGAAGGCCAATTTCTGCGACGTGTTGAGGTTGAGCTGTGCCTGCGCATGGGCGATGACGTGACCCAGCATCTCGTCGCCGCCTTGTCCGGCCATCGCACCGTGCGGGCCTCCTCCGTGACCGCCGGCCGGCTGCGCCATTGCGGTCCCGCCAAACGCCAGCGCAAGTGCTGCGGCCGTGACGGCAGCGGCGCGACGCGGGCAAAGACGACTTCCTTGAAGCGATCTTTCGAACATGGTCGATCCTTTCGTGGCTGTCTGGTTCGGTTGCGGCATCGCACCGGCAGTAGTGCCTGTCGGTGCTTGCATGACGTTGGACACGATTGTGCCACCCCGTTCCTCGGCATCCCGCCTCGATTGCAACCGGACGTTGCGCCGCTCCCCTCGCGTTACAATCGGTTACAAATGACGCGCCCCATGTCGCTCATTGAAACGTTTAATTCGCCATGCCCATCCGCAACACACCCGTACGGGTCCTTGTCGTCGACGACGATGTGCGTCTGCGCGACCTGCTGTCCCGTTACCTGACCGAGCAGGGCCTTGAAGTAGCGACGCTGCCCGACGCGCGCGACCTCGACAAGAAGCTGCAGCGCGATCCGCCGCATCTCATCGTCCTCGATCTGATGCTGCCGGGCGAGGATGGGCTCGCCGTCTGCCGCCGCCTGCGCGGCGCCGGCGAAAGCGTGCCGATCATCATGCTGACGGCGAAGGGCGAGGACGTCGACCGCATCGTCGGCCTCGAGATGGGCGCAGACGACTATCTGCCGAAGCCGTTCAACCCTCGCGAGCTCGTCGCGCGCATTCACGCCGTGCTGCGCCGGCAGACCGAGCGGCTCGCGCCGGGCGCGCCCGCGACAGAAGGCAAGTCGGCATTCGGCCCGTTCGTGCTCGACTTCGCCGCTCGCACCCTCACCAACGGCAGCGGCACGATCCACCTCACGACCGGCGAGTTCTCGCTGATCAAGGTCTTCGCGCAGCATCCTCGCCAGCCGCTCGCCCGCGAAAAGCTGATGCTGCTGGCGCGCGGCCGCGATCACGACGTGTTCGATCGTGCCATCGACGTGCAGGTGTCGCGCCTGCGCAAGTTGATCGAGCCGGATCCCGCGAATCCGCGTTACATCCAGACCGTGTGGGGCTTCGGCTACATCTTCGTGCCCGACAACGTCGACCCTCCCGCCGTACCCGAGGCCTGACGCCCGTGTCCCTTTATCCGCGCTCGCTCTTCGGGCGGCTTGCGCTCCTCCTTCTCGTCGTCGTCGCGATCGCGCTGGTGGCGACGATCGGCGTGTTCCGTCACGACCGCGCCGCGCTGCTCGTGCGCGCATTCAGTGATACCAAGATCGCGCAGCTGCAGGCCGTGCGCGCGGCGCTCGAATCGTCGGATGCCGGGGAGCGCCGTGAGACTGTCCGGCGCATCGGCCAGGATTTCGGCGTGCGCATCGTGCTGGAGAGCGAGCGTCCGCTGATGGGCGCGGGCGCGCCCGCATATCCGCAAATGGAAGAACTGGAGACGCGCTTGCGCGAGCAGCTCGGACCGGGAACCGTCGTGCGTCCCGCCCCCGGGCGCGGCCTCATGTTCGTTCGCGTCGAGGCCGCGGGCACGGGCTACTGGATTGGCTTTCCGCTCCCGGCGCGGCCGCAATTCGCCGACGAGCCGTGGCGCGCGATCGTCTGGAGCCTGACGCTCGCCGCCATCCTGTTCCTCGCCGCGTTCCTGTTCGCGCGCTATCTCGCGCGCCCTTTGCGCGAGTTGAATGCGGCGGTCGAACGCGTCGGGCGCGGCGAGTCGCCGCCGCCGCTGCCCGAAAGCGGACCGTCGGAAATCGCCAACCTCAACCGCGGCGTCAACCGGATGAACGCGAACCTGCGCCAGCTCGAGCAGGATCGCGCGGTCCTGCTGGCCGGCGTGTCGCACGACCTGCGCACGCCGCTTGCGCGGCTGCGGCTCGGCATCGAGATGGCCTCGCGCGACGAGGCGACGCAGGCCGGCATGGTCGCCGACATCGAGGAGATGGACCGCATCATCGGCCAGTTCCTCGAATTCGCGCGCACCGACAGCGAGGCCGCGCTCGAGCCCAGCGACGCGGGCGCGATCGTGGCCGCGTGCGTCGACCGCTACACGGGCACCGGCCGCGATGTCCGGTATACACCGGGCACCGCGCCGCCCGTGCCGCTGCGGCCGACCGCGTACGCGCGCCTCGTCGCCAATCTCATCGACAATGCGATTGCCTACGGCGCACCGCCGGTCGAGGTCACGACCACCGTTGCCGATGGAAAATTCGTGCTGGACGTGGGAGACCGCGGCCCGGGGATCGCGCCCGACGAAGTCGCGCGGCTGAAGCAGCCGTTCACGCGGGCGTCGACCTCGCGGACAAATGCCAATGGCGTGGCCGGCGCGGGACTCGGCCTCGCCATCGTCGACCGCATCGCCCGCTTGCATGGCGGCACGTTCGACCTGCTGCCGCGCGACGGCGGCGGAACGATTGCCCGCGTCGCGATCCCGCTCTCGTCGTAGGACGCGCCTCAGCGCGCAAAGAGCAGCACCGTCGCCAACGCGGCGATCCCCTCCTCTCGTCCCGCAAAGCCCAGGCGCTCGGTTGTCGTCGCCTTGACGCTTACCTGCGCCACGTCGCAGGCGAGGTCCGCCGCGATGTTCGCACGCATCTTCGGCACGTGCGGCGCGAGCTTCGGCGCCTGCGCGATCACCGTCGTGTCGAGGTTCTCGACCACGAAGCCCTGCGCCGACGCTAGCCCTGCTACGTGCCGCAACAACACGCGGCTGTCGGCGTCTTTCCAGCGCGGATCGGTGTCGGGAAAATGCGCGCCGATGTCGCCCAGCGCCAGCGCGCCCAGGATGGCGTCGACGATCGCGTGGAGCAGAACATCGGCGTCCGAGTGGCCGTCGAGGCCCTGCTCGTGGGGAATGGTCACGCCGCCCAGCACGAGACGGCGCCCGGTGGCGAGCGCATGCACGTCGAAGCCGTTGCCGATGCGAATGGTCATGTCGGAGCCTCTTGCGTCGCGAGGATCGCCCCCGCGAGCGCAAGGTCGGAAGGATACGTGACCTTGACGTTTTGCGCGCTTCCGGCGACGAGCCGCGGCCGCGCGCAGGCGCCGGTCGCCGCCAGCGCCTCGACGGCCTGCGCTTCGTCGGTCGTCGCGAGCGCGTCCGGCCGCGCGTACGCGGCGCGCAGGATGCCGAACCGGAACATCTGCGGCGTCTGCGCCTGCCAGAGACCCGAGCGCTCCTCCGTCCGCAGCACGCGTCCCGGATTGGCGGAATCCTCGCGCTTCAGCGTGTCGGACACCGGAATCGCGAGCAGGCCGCCGACGGCGTCGTTGGCGAGCTCGGAAGTAAGCCGCAGGACAGCCTCCACGGGAACGCACGGTCGCGCCGCGTCGTGGACGAGAATCCAGTCGTCATCGTGGCATCGCGCAGCAAGCGTCATGAGCGCGTTGGCCACCGTCGCCGCGCGCGTGTCGCCTCCGCAGCGCAGCGTCAGGACGCCATCGCGCGCGCCGACGACCGCGTCGTAATAGTTGTCGTCGGGCGCGAGCGCGACCACGACGGGCAATGGGGAAAGCGCATCGGCGAGACGGTCCAGCGTGCAGGCGAGCAGCGCTCGCCCCGCCAGCAGCGCGTATTGCTTGGGCGCGCCGCCGCCGAAGCGCCGGCCGCCTCCCGCCGCCGGAACGAGCGCGACCACGCGCGCGCGCTCAGCCATCGCTTCCACATCCCGCGACAGGGAGCAGGAGCGAGATCCGTTCTTCTTCGAGCGGGGCAAACCCCAGCCGCTCGTAGAAACGCCATGCGCCCGCGTTGTCGCGATGACACGCCGTGTCGATGCGCGTGACCCCGCGACCCAGCAGATGCGATGCGAGTGCGCCGAGCATCGCGGTGCCGACGCCGCGTCCCTGCCAGCCGTCGCGGATCGTCACATCGTCGAGCTTCGCGACCAGCGTGCCGCGCGACGTGGAGATCGCGTGACAAACGACGCACGCGCCGATCGCCGCAGGCCCATCGTCCGTGCTTGCGAAGGCAAGCCAGACGAAGCCGACCTCCGGATGCGCAAGAAACAGATCGAGCGCCCGCGCGAGCGCTAGGCTGCCGCCGTCGCCATACACCGCGCTTGACGCCAGGTAGTGGGCATCGCCCTGCAGGAATCCGCCGAGCAGCGCTTCGGCATCGTCACGCGCCGCCGCGGTCATTCGTGCACAATGGATTTCCGTCATCCCGGCCGCTGCACGACCAGCGGCTCGAGCGCCGCGCGAATGGCCGGCGGCACCGGCACCGGACGCGCGGTCACGCGGTCCACCCAGACGTGGACGAAATAGCCGGTGGCCGCGGGCTCGTCGTCGCCCTGCCGGAACAGCCCGATTTCGTAACGGACCGACGAAGTTCCGATCTTCACCACGCGCAGTCCGGCGTCGACGGTGTCGGGGAACGACAGCGGCTTGCGGAACCGGCACATCGTCTCGGCGACGAGGCCGATCGCCGGACCGCCGGTAATGTCGAGGCCGCCGTCGACGATCAAGTGCTGGTTCACCGCGGTGTCGAAATACGAGTAATAGGTCACGTTGTTGACGTGGCCGTAATTGTCGTTGTCCATCCAGCGGGTCGGAATCGCGAGGAAGCGGCGATAGCCCGCGCGCAGGCCGGTCACGGATGCCACGGTCTTCATCGGGTCCGCTGCATCGCGCCACCCATCAACCAGGCGATCGCGGTCCGCCGACCATCCGCGAATCAAGGAGTTCGATCCAGTGCCGCACCGTGACCGACGCACCGTCGGCAAGATGCATCATGCAGCCGATGTTGGCCGACGCGATGACGTCGGGCTGCCCCGACTCGAGCGCCGCGAGCTTGTTGGCCTTGAGCTGCTTCGAAATCGCGGGTTGCAGGATCGAAAACGTGCCGGCGGAGCCGCAGCACAGGTGCCCGTCCGGCACCGGCGTGAGCTCGAGCCCGAGCGCATGCAGGATTTCCTCGACGCGACCCTTCAATTTCATTCCGTGCTGCAGCGTGCACGGCGAATGAAACGCCACTTTGCGCGACCCGAGGTCCATGGCGACCTTCGGCGCGATCCGCGTCCATTCCGAAGCGACGACCTCGACCGTGTCGCGCGCGAGATCGGAGACCTTCTTCGCCTTCGCGGCGTAAGTGGCGTCGAGGCGAAGCAGGTGGCCGTAGTCCTTGACCATGACGCCGCAGCCGCTGGCGGTGACGACGATCGCTTCCGCGCCGCGGTCGACATGAGGCCACCACGCGTCGATGTTGCGCTTGACGATGTCGATTGCGCGCTCCTGCTCGTTCAGGTGATACGGCAGCGCGCCGCAGCAGCCGCCGCCCCCCACGCGGACGAGCGAGACGCCGATCCGGTCGAGCACGCGGGCCATGGCGGTGTCGATGATCGGCGCGAGCGAGCCTTGCACGCAGCCCGCAGGGACGATCATCCGGCGCGGATGTTTCGCCTCGGGCCAGCGGCCCGGCGCCAGGCGATCCGGAATGCCGGACCGGACGTCCTTCGGCAGCAGCGGCTTCAGCAGTCGCCCCGCCATGAGCGCCGCGCCGAACAGCGGCCCGGACAGCAAACTTGTCATGATCGCGAGGCGACCGGCGCGCGCGCTCGCCGATCTTCCCACCTGCTTGTCGACGGCATGGCGCCCGATGTCGAGCAACCGGCCATATTTGACGCCCGACGGACAGGTCGTCTCGCACGAGCGGCACGTGAGGCAGCGATCGAGGTGCAGCTGCGTCTTCTCGGTCGCCTTGCCGCCCTCGAGCACTTCCTTGATGAGGTAGATGCGCCCGCGCGGACCATCGAGCTCATCGCCCAGCAGCTGATAGGTCGGACAGGTCGCCAGGCAAAAGCCGCAATGGACGCAGCTGCGCAGGATTTCGTCGGCTTCGCGGCCGTCCGGCGTATCCTTGATGAAATCGGCGAGCGAGGTCTGCACGGGGAGTCAGAAATCCGGATACATGCGGCCCGGGTTCAGCACGCCGGCGGGATCGAACGCGGCTTTGAGGCGCCGATGCAGCGCACCGAGCGCGTCGCCCAGCGGTTGGAACACGCCTGGTCCCTTGTCGGCGGCGCGATAGAGCGTCGCGTGGCCGCCGTGCTCGCGCGCCCATTCGCGGACCCGCGCGACGTTTGTGCGCTCGGTCGCGTGCAGCCAGCGCAACGCGCCGCCCCACTCGATCAGTTGTTCGCCATCGAGATCGGTGTACGGCGCGGTCGGCTTGACGGAAAGACGCCACAGCGCGGCGCCGGGCGCGGCGGCGGCAAGGAAGAACGGCTGCGTCTGTTCCTTGACGCTGCGCCAGAACGCGCCGCCGCGGTCGTTCCCCGGAAGCGTCATGCCGCCGATCTTCGCCACGGCCGCCTCGACTGCGGGAGCCGCGCCGGACAGACGCACTGCGAGACGGCCCGCGTGGTATGCCGTGGCCGTCACCGGCAGCGGCTTGCCGCCCCACTCGTTCGTCAAACGGATGGCTTCGTCCGCGGAACACTGGAACACGCGCGTCGTCTCTGCCTTCGGCATCGGCATGCAGCGCAGCGAAACCTCGGTGATGACGCCCAGCGTGCCGAGCGCGCCCGTCATAAGGCGCGCGACGTCGAAGCCGGCGACGTTCTTCATCACCCGCCCGCCGAACCGCAGATCGTCGCCCTTGCCGTCAACGACGCGCACGCCGAGGACGAGGTCGCGCACGGCTCCTGCGTACGGACGCCGCGGCCCCGAGAGCCCCGACGCGACGAAGCCGCCGATCGTCGCCTCCTCGCCGAAACGCGGCGGCTCGCACGCAAGCATCTGGCCTTCGGCGCGCATCGTCCGCTCGACATGCGCAAGCCGTGTTCCCGCGCGCACCGTGATGACGAGTTCGGTCGGGTCGTAATCGACGATGCCTTCGCATGGCGTCGTGTCGAGCACTTCGCCGGCGAGCACCTGGCCGTAGAAATCCTTGGTGCCGCCGCCGCGGATGCGCAACGGCGACCGCGCGGCGACCGCCGCGCGGATCCGCGCCTGGAAACTCGCGATGACCGCTTCCATCATGGGCGCGCGGCGGCCCCGGCCGCGATCTTGTCGCGGTAGATCACGCGCGGCTCATCGGCCTCGACAACCGCGGTTTCCGCGCGCGCCGCCGCTTCCCATTCGCGCAAGAACGGATGCGCGGTCAGCGCCTCGAGATAGGCCCCCGCCGCGCCATCGAGCGCAACGCCATAGGTGCGGAAGCGGAATGCGACCGGCGCGTAGAACGCGTCGGCAAGCGAGAAGGCGCCCATCAGGTACGGCCCGTCCTTGCCGAAGCGCTGCCGCGCCCCGGTCCAGATCTCGGCGACGCGCGCGATGTCGGTCGCGAGGCCCGGCGACCACGGCCGCACGTCGACGCGCTCCTTGATGCACATCGTCATGTCGTTGCGCAGGTGGGAAAAGCCCGAGTGCATCTCGCATGCGATCGAGCGCGCATGCGCGCGCGCAACCGGGTCGGCGGGCCACATGCCGGCGTGCCGTTCGGCGAGGTATTCGGCGATGGCCAGCGAATCCCAGACCACGACGTCACCGTCATGCAGCGCCGGGACGCGCGCCGTCGGCGAGAACTTCCGCCACTCGTGGTTGTGGACGCCCGACAGCTGAACGATCACTTCTTGAAACGGGGCGCCGGAAAGCTTTGCGGCGAGCCAGCCTCGCAGCGACCAGGTCGAATAGTTCTTGTTGCCGAGATAGAGCGTGTACATGCCGGCGATCAATTCGGCACGGTCTTGCCGGGATTCATGATGCCGTGAGGGTCGAGCGCGCGCTTGATCGTGCGCATCAGGTCCACGGCCTCGCCGTGCTCGACGACGAGGGCGTGCAGCTTGTGCACGCCGATGCCGTGCTCGCCGGTGCACGTGCCGCCCATCGCAATGGCGCGCATCGACACGCGCTCCGTGAGCGCCTCGGCCTTGGCGCGCTGACCCGGGTCGCCGGGATCGAACAGCACGACGAGATGGAAATTGCCGTCGCCGACGTGGCCGACGATCGGCGCGACGAGGCCCGTGGCTTCGATGTCCGCCTTGGTTTCGAGAATGCAGTCGGCAAGGCGCGAGATCGGCACGCAGGCGTCGGTGGCGAATCCCTGCGTCCCCGGGACGAGTGCCATGGCCGCATAATAAGCCGCGTGCCGCGCCTTCCACAGCCTGGAGCGCTCCTCGGGCTTCGTCGCCCACTCGAACGCGCTGCCGCCGTGCTCCTCGGCGATCGACTGCATCTGGCCCGCCTGCTCGGCCACGCCCGATTCGCTGCCGTGGAACTCGAAAAAAAGCGTCGGCTTCTCGGCGAAACCCTCGAGCTTCGAGTATTTGATGCAGGCGCGCATCTGGACATCGTCGAGCAACTCGATCCGCGCGACCGGGATGCCGCATTGCATCGCCGTGATGACGGTACGGGTCGCACTCTCGAGATCGGTGAACTGGCACACCGCGGCCGCCATCGCCTCCGGGACGCCGTAGAGCCGCAGCTGGATTTCGGTGATGATGCCGAGCGTGCCCTCGGAGCCGACGAAGAGCCGCGTGAGGTCGTAGCCCGCGCTCGATTTCCGCGCGCGGCCGCCGGTCCGGATGATGCGCCCGTCGCTGGTGACAACCGTGAGCCCGAGCACGTTCTCGCGCATCGTGCCGTAGCGCACCGCATTGGTCCCGGACGCGCGCGTCGCGGCCATGCCGCCGATCGTCGCATTGGCGCCCGGGTCGATCGGAAAGAAGAGGCCCGTGCCCTTGAGCTCGGCATTCACCTGCTCGCGCGTCACGCCGGCCTGCACGCGGCAATCGAGATCCTCCACGTTGATCTCGAGCATGCGATCCATCTGCGACAGGTCGAGAGACACGCCACCCGACAGCGCCGCGACGTGGCCTTCGAGCGACGTGCCCACGCCGAACGCGATCACGGGGACGCGCGCCGCGTAGCAAAGGCGGACGATCGACGCGACTTCCTCGTTCGTCTTCGGAAACACGACGACATCGGGCAGCGCGGCATCCGCGAGCCCTTCGCCGTGGCTGTGCCCTTCACGGATCGCAGCGGTCGTTACCGCGCGGTCGCCGTAGTCTGCCGCAAGCCGGGTGACAAGGTCCGCGACGTCGCGGGCGTCGGGTCGCGCGAGCCGGGCGTGGTCGATTGGGGTCATCGGGTCCTCAGAAGCGGGGAATGTCGGGATGCGGCAGGTTGCCGTGATGAACGTGCACCTTGCCGAATTCGGCGCAGCGATGCAGCGTCGGCACTCCCTTGCCGGGATTGAGCAGCCCGTTCGCATCGAAGGCCGCCTTGATCGCGAGAAACCGCTCGAGTTCGCCGGGACTGAACTGCACGCACATCTGCGGCAGCTTCTCGATGCCGACGCCGTGCTCGCCCGTGATCGTGCCGCCCACTTCGATGCAGAGCTCGAGGATCGCGGCGCCGAAGGCCTCGGTACGCTCCACTTCGCCTTCGGCGTTCGCGTCGTAGAGGATCAGCGGATGCAGGTTGCCGTCGCCGGCGTGGAACACATTGGCGCAGCGCAGGTCGTATTCCTCCGACAGCGCCTCAATCCGCGCCAGCACCTGTGCGAGCGCCTTGCGCGGAATCGTGCCGTCCATGCAGTAGTAGTCGGGCGTGATCCGGCCGATCGCGGGAAACGCCGCCTTCCGTCCCGACCAGAAAAGCAGCCGCTGCGCCTCGTCCTTCGACACCCGGACCTCGGTGGCGCCCGCTTCGGAGAGCACGCGCCGGATCTCCGTCATCTCGGCGGCGACTTCCTCCGCCATGCCGTCGGTTTCGACCAGAAGCACGGCCTTGGCATCGAGGGGGTAATTTGCGTGGACGAATTCCTCGACGGCGCGCGTCGCCGCCTGGTCCATCAATTCGAGGCCCGCGGGCACGATCCCCGCGGCGATGACGGCCGACACCGCCGCGCCCGCGCCGACGACATCGTCGAATGCGGCGAGCGCCACCTGCGCCTGCTCCGGCTTGGGGCAGAGCTTGACCGTGATTTCGGTGATGACGGCCAACAACCCTTCGGACCCGTTGATCAGCGCGAGGAGGTCGTAGCCCGGGCTGTCGAGCGCATCGTTGCCGAATTCGACGACCTCGCCGGTGATGAGCACGGCGCGAACGCGACGCACGTTGTGCACAGTGAGGCCGTACTTGAGGCAGTGGACGCCGCCCGCGTTCTCGGCGACGTTGCCGCCGATCGTGCAGGCGATCTGCGACGACGGATCGGGCGCGTAGAAGAGGCCGAAGGGCGCGGCGGCCTCCGAGATGGCGAGGTTGCGCACGCCCGGCTGAACGACGGCGGTGCGGGCCAGCGGATCGATCGCAACAATGCGCGTGAATTTCGCGAGCGACAGCACGACGCCGTTCTTGTCCGGCATCGCGCCACCGGACAGGCTGGTGCCCGCACCGCGGGCGACGACCGGGACGCGGGATTCGTGGCACTGCTTCAGGACCGCGATCACTTGCGACTCGCGATCGGGGATCGCCACGGCCGCAGGGAGCGCGCGATACAGCGTCAGCGCGTCGCATTCGTACGGTCGCGTGTCCTCGGGCGACGTCAACAGCGCCGACGGCGGCAGGAGGGCCGCGAGTAGCGCTTGCACATTGCGGTCGAGCATGGAAGCGGGCCTGTCGGGACCGATGGATCGGGCGGCGGCCCCCGCCTGGGGGTCTGTCCACGCCGATTATTTCATAAAGCGGGCGCCCTTCGGGAACAAATACCCTCGACACGGTCGGAAGTGAACTGTACTTCTGCCCGCCGCTTGCTAGAATCCGCGCGAACAGGCCATTCCGACAACCCATCCGTGCCCGCACTCCCGGAGGAAACCCCCATGCGTTTGCCGCGCTTTGCCCTTCCCGTGGTCCTTGCGGCCGCGCTCGCGTGGACGGCGGCGATCCCCGCCACGGCGCAGACGCTGCTCAAGATGAATATTTCGGTGGCGCAGAATTCCCACTACGGCGTCGCCGTCGACACGTTCGCGCGCGAGGTCGACAAGCGCACGGGCGGCCGCTACAAGGTGCAGAACTTCTACGCCGGCGCGCTGGGCGCGGAGCGCGAATCGATCGAAGGCGTCCAGCTCGGCACGCTCGACCTCACGCTGACGTCCACGGGCCCGATACCCAATTTCGTGCCGGAAGTCGCGATCCTCGACATTCCGTTCCTGTTCCGCGATTACGCCCAGGCGCGCGCGGTGCTCGATGGCCCGATCGGCGAGGAGATGCTGCAGAAATTCCCGCCCAAGGGAATCGTCGCGCTCGCATGGGCTGAGAACGGATTCCGCCACATGACGAACAGCAAGCGCGCCGTCAACGTGCCGGACGACCTTAAGGGCCTCAAGATGCGGACGATGGAGAATCCGATCCACATCCAGGCGTACAAGCAGTTCGGCATCCTGCCGACGCCGATGGCGTTCACCGAGGTCTACACCGCGTTGCAGCAGGGCACGGTGGATGGCCAGGAGAACCCGCTGTCGGTGATCACGGCGGCCAAGCTCGATCAGGTGCAGAAGAACCTGACGCTCACCGGCCACGTCTATTCGCCGGCCCTCATCCTCATGAACAAGGCGCAATGGGACAAGCTGTCCGCGGCCGACAAGCAGGCCTTCCAGGAAGCCGCGAAGGAAGCGGTCAAGGCCAATCGCGCGCGCATCGACGAAGACGAGGCCAAGGCCGTCGCCGACCTGCGCGCCAAGGGCATGCTGATCGTCGAAAACGTCGACAAGGCAAAATTCCAGGCCGTGCTGACGCCCGTCTATGCGGATTTCGGCAAGCGCTTCGGCCAGGAAAACATCGACCGGATCAAGAATTACAAGTGAGGTCCGGCGAAAAGCGCTAACCCGACCGGCGCGCCACCCAATACGTCGCTCCTTCGGCGCCATAGCGCTCCGAGTGGGGCACGCCGCGGTCGAGCGCGAAGGTATCACCGGCCAGCAGGTGGCGGACGTCGTCGCCGACGATGAGCCACATCTCGCCCGCGACGACACGCGCCCGGAGGGCGAAAGGATGCGTGTGGGTTTCCAGCACTTTCGACGGCGGCCAGCGCCGCTCCAGGACCTCGTCGAAGCCCTCGGCCCGGGCCTGCGACTCGAATGCTTCGAACGTGACATCGTTCATGGCGTGTCTCCGGCGTCGCTCTGGTCGACCGCGGTCCCATCCGGCGTCGATGGCGCCCACGATTGCCATACCATGCGACGCGTTGCGCCGGAATGCAAGCGCCGGCGGACCGCAGGTGATTGACCGTCGCGGTCGCACGCGGAATACTCGGGGGCGCAATCGACGCACCCCATCACAAAGAGGAATCGCCATGCCTCCCACTTCCAAGGTCAGGACCACCAACGGCCGCGGCCGCCTGTTCGACAGCGTGCTCGACACGGTCGGCGACACGCCGTGCATCCGCGTCAACCACCTCGCACCGAAGGGAGTGCGCATCTACGTCAAGGCCGAGGCGTTCAACCCCGCGGCATCGGTAAAAGACCGCCTGGCGCTGAACATCATCGAGGCCGCCGAGCGCAACGGAACGTTGAAGCCCGGGCAGACGGTGGTGGAAGCCACGAGTGGCAATACCGGCATCGGGTTGGCGATGGTCTGCGCGCAGAAAGGTTACCCGCTCGTCGTCACCATGGCGGACAGCTTCTCCATCGAGCGCCGCCGGCTCATGCGCCTGTTCGGCGCCAAAGTCATCCTGACGCCGCGCGCGGCGAAGGGACTGGGGATGTACCAGAAGGCCGTCGAGCTGGCGCAGGCGAATGGCTGGTTCCTCGCGCATCAGTTCGAAACCGCAGCGAACGCGGAAATCCACGAGGCGACGACCGCCCGCGAGATCCTCGGTGACTTCAAGGACGAGCGCCTCGACTACTTCGTCACCGGATACGGCACGGGGGGTACCGTGGTCGGCGTCGCACGTGTCCTCCGTCGCGAGCGGCCGAAGACGAAGATCATCCTCAGCGAGCCCGCGAACGCGCAGCTCGTCGGCAGCGCCAAGGCCCAGCAACGTGGCGCCGACGGCGCACCGGCGGTCAGCCATCCTGCGTTCGAGCCGCATCCGATCCAGGGCTGGACACCCGATTTCATCCCGCTCGTCCTGCAGGAGGCGATCGACAACGCGTACTACGACCAGGTCATTCCCATCAGCGGTGCCGATGGGGTCAAGTGGGCGCGCGCGCTCGCGCAGAAGGAAGGCATCTTCTGCGGCATCTCGAGCGGCGCGACCTTTGCGGCCGCAATGCAGGTCGCCGAAACGGCGGAGCCGGGCAGCGTCATCCTCTGCATTCTGCCCGACACGGGCGAGCGCTACCTCACCACGCCGCTGTTCGAGGGCATCCCGGAAGGCATGACAGAGGAGGAGCAGGCCATCTCGAAATCAACGCCCGGGTACCAGCTGCCGGCGGCCTAGCGACGGCGCGATCGGCGCAAGGTTTAACGGTCTCCCGGGGTCGGGGGTGATTCAGCGATAACCGAAGAGGTGCGGCAGCAGCGTGCTGATCGCGGGGACGAGCGAGAGCAGCGCGAGCACGGCGATCTGCGCCCACAGGAATGGCCACAGCTCGCTCACCATCCGCGTGAGCGGCACGCGCGCGACCACCGAGGTCACGAACAGCAGCCCGCCCACGGGCGGCGTGATCATTCCCATGGTCAGGTTCACGATGACGATGATGCCGAACTGCAGGTCGTTGATGCCGAGCGCGTGCGCGATCGGCGCGAGGATCGGCACCAGCACCACCACCCCCGGCAGCGGCTCGATGAAGATGCCGAAGACGAGCAGCAGCACGTTGACGGCGAACAGGAACGCAAGCGGCGAGAGGTTCGCCGCGACGATCATCTCGGTGAGCTGCTGGGGAATGCGCGAAACGGTGAGCACCCAGGCGAACGCGGCCGACATGGCCACGATGATCAGCACGGATGCCGTCATCAGCGCTGAGCGCGACAGGATCGACGGAAGCATCCGCCATTCGAGCGAGCGGTAGATCCAGCGTCCCGCCGCAAGCGCGTAGAACACCGCCACCACGCTTGCTTCGGTCGGCGTGAAGGCACCCGACGCAATCCCGCCCAGAATCAGCACCGGCAGAACGAGCGCGGGCAGCGCGCGCCAGGTGTTGCGCAGGTAGTCACGCAGCGCCAAACGCTCGTCCAGCCCACGGTAGTTGCGACGCGTCGAGATCACGTGGTTGATGATCGCCATCGCGATCGCGATCACGATGCCCGGGACGACACCCGCAATCATCAGGCCGACGAGATTGATGTCGGGGTACGCGAGCGCGTAGATGATCATCGTGATCGACGGCGGGATGATCGGCCCCAGGATCGACACCGCCGCCGTGAGCGCGGCCGCGTACTCGGGGAGGTAGCCATCCTTGCGCATCATCCGGATCATGATGGCGCCCGGTCCGGCGGCGTCCGCGAGCGCCGACCCGCTGATCCCGGAAAAGAACGTGATCGTGAGGATATTCGTGTGCCCGAGGCCGCCGCGGAAGCGCCCGACGAACTGCGAGGCGAAACGCAACAGCACTTCCGACAGTGCGCCGCCGGTCATGAGCTCGGCGGTCAGGATGAAGAACGGCACCGCCATCAGCGCGAACACGTCGATGCCGCTGAAGAGATACTTGGGCAGTGCGATCGCCGGCAGGCCGCCCACCACGATGGCCGCGAGCGTCGCTCCGCCGAGCGCAAAGGCCACCGGCACGCCGATGGCAAGCAGGATTATGCAGCCGACGAACAGCGTCGCAATCACAACTGCACGGCGTCCGCGTCGAATTCAGGGTCGGACAGGAATCGCTTGTGCCGCACGTAGGGCGCCGCCATCAGCAGCAGGTGGACGATCATCAGCGCGAAGCCAACCGGCATCGCGAGGTACACCACGCCGATCGGGATTCCCATCACCGGGGTCGTCTGGCCCCAGGTGAGCACGGCATATCGGATGCCGAGCCAAACCATCGCCGCGAAGAAGCCGAGCAGCAGCACGAAGATCGCGGCGCGAATCGCCGGCGCGGCGCGGGGGACGCGTTCCTGCAGCGTGTCGATGCCGATGTGCGCGCCATAGCGCAAGACAATTCCGGCGCCGAGAAACGTGAGCCAGATCATCAGGTAGCGCGAGACTTCTTCGACCCACAGGATCGAATGATCCGTGAGGAAGCGCAGCGCCACATTGGCAAACACCATCAATGCCATGGAGGCCAGGATCGCGATGACCACCCAGCGATTGAGTTTGAGGAGCGCCCGGTCGAAGGTCGTCAACATTGAGGTGGTCACTGGACGGATCGGCGTGCGATTGTGGCACGGATCGCGGAATTCCCACGGCGCCGACCCACACCCCCTACGCTTTTACGCCGGGCCCACCGCCGCCGAGTCTTCGAGTCGAAGCGCTGCAACCAGCATCATCTCGGTTGCGTCGAGCACGCGCTCGCGCGCATGCGGCGCGGGTATGGTCCGCGCGAATGCGACGGCGCCGGCGCAACTTGCGAAGACCGCGATCGCGACTTCGCGCGGCGCCATGCCGGCGGGCGTGGGAAAGCGGTGCGCAACACGCTTGAGCAGCGCGCCCGTGCGCTCGCTGAACGCGGCCTGGAATGCCGGCCCGCCGCGCGTGACTTCCGGCAACAGCAACGTGAGCGGGCACGCGCGGGCGAGATCCGGCTCGTCGACCTGATGCAGGTAGCGATGTATCAGCGCGCGCACCCACGCGCGGTCGTCGTCGATGCCGGCAAGCGGCGTCAACAGGCGATCCATGCTGGCATCGAGTCCATAGAGGAGCGTTTCGCGCTCGAGGTCGTCCTTCGAATCGAAATGCGCGTAGAAGCCGCCGACGGTCAAGCCGGCGCCTCTCATGACGGCGTCGATTGATGCTGCCTCCGCGCCCCGCTCCTTTAACAGACGATCCGACGCGGCCAGGATGCGGGCGCGAGTCTGCCCCTTGTGTTCGCTCGAATATCGTGCCATGCTGACCATAATATTATATTTATACTTTTAAGGCAATATTCCAACTGGGTGCCCATCGCCGCTATAACCTGCTGATTCGCAACCGTAAGTCGCGCTTCAACGAGGTCCCATGCTGATTCAAGCCCTGCCCCTGCCGGCTGCCCCCGAAGCCATTGCCTTGGCCGATGGGCGCCAACTGACCGTACGACCGATAACACCGGCGTCGAAGCCGCTGATCGCCGCCGCGATGACCCGGCTCTCGCCTGAGTCCATCCGCCGTAGGTTTTTCGCGCCGCGCCGCGAGTTGTCGGAACTCGAGCTCCATCGCCTGACCGCAATGGACGGCTGGAACCAGTACGCGCTCGGCGCCTGCGCGCGCGGCGCCGACGGCACGCTCGAAGGGATCGGGGTCGCGCGGTTTGCGCGGATATCGCAAAGCTCGACGACCGCGGAACTCGCGATCACCGTCGTGGACGCCTGGCAAGGACGGGGCATCGGTCGCGCGCTCGTCGG
>Ga0209048_10003025_pt1 | contig 16479 bp, 12 predicted proteins | sample FrelakmetCRP12CR_FD_187146 | JGI IMG/M metagenome (GOLD analysis project Ga0209048, IMG submission 187146) | Freshwater lake sediment microbial communities from the University of Notre Dame, USA, for methane emissions studies - CRP12 CR (SPAdes)... | ecosystem: Environmental > Aquatic >... | reverse complement strand
AGCAGCGTTAGGCGTGGTCCCGCGACGCGCAACTGCAAGGTTGGCAGCGGTTGGCGGCTGCGGCTGCGGTGAAGAACCGCGGCAAGGCGCAGCAGGACGCTTAGATGGCGGGCAGGGATGGCGATGTCTTTGGGTAATTCCGCGAAAATATCGGTGGGGAATTTGCGGCGGTGGCCCTCGACCAAGGCTGCCAACAGGCCCTGTTCGCTGTTGGAGAAACCGGGCAGCTCGGCATGCCGCAAGATATAGGCGCCATGTTTGTGGTAATGGCTGTGAGCGATGACCAGGCCAATTTCATGCAGGCGGGCGGCCCATTCCAAGGCATAGGCAAGCTCCTCGTCCTCCAGTTCCCAAGCGGTCCGCGCTTGCGCCAGCAAGTGCAGAGCGGTGGTCGCCACCTGCTCGGCCTGGGTGCCGTCCATGCCATAGCGCTGATTCAGGGTGGCGACCGTGCGGTGGCGTACGTCCTCATGGCGGATGCGCCCCACCAGGTCGTAGATCAGACCCTCCCGCAGGGCGCCGTCGGAGACCTGCAGGTGCTCGATGCCCAGTGCCTCGCAAAGGCCGTGCAGCACGGTGAAGCCACCGGTAAAGACCTGGGCGCGGGCCGGGTGGAGGTCCCAGCGAGCAGCAATGGTTGGAAGCTTGCCCGCTTCCAATAAGGCGGCGCGCAGCCGCCGGAGGGCGGGCAGGGTGATTCCCTCATTGCTCCAGCCTTCGGCAATCACCACATCGCGGATGGCTTTGATACTGCCCGAGGCGCCGATCACCTGCTGCCAGCCCAGTTCTCGATAGCGCAGCGTGATTGGCTCCATCTTCAGACGCACCGTCAGTTCCGCATCGCGCAGGTCGGTTTCCCGAATCCGGTTGTCGGGAAAGTGTCGCTGGGTCATGCTGACGCAGCCCATTCCCAGGCTTTCCAGGTGCAGTGGCTCGAACCGCTCGCCGATGATCAGCTCGGTGCTGCCGCCGCCAATATCGACCACCAAGCGTTGTCCGCCCACGTTCGCGGTGTTGTGAGCCACGCCAAGGTAGATGAGTCGCGCCTCCTCCATGCCGCTGACCACCTCCACCGGATGGCCCAGTACAGCCTCCGCTTTGGCTACGAAATCCTGGCCATTGCGGGCCTGGCGCAAGGTGTTGGTGCCGACCACCCGCACCCGTGAACCGGGTATATGGCGCAAGCGTTGGCCAAAGCGGGCCAGACAGTCCAAGGCCCGGGCCTGAGCCGGTTCGGATAATCTGTGCTTTTTATCAAGACCAGCGGCCAGTTGAACCATTTCCCGCAAGCGGTCGACAACCTGCAAATGGCCGTCCGCCAAGCGGGCGACAATCATATGAAAGCTGTTCGAGCCAAGATCGATGGCGGCGAGGGTGTCGGACACGGTGCTAGTTTCCTGAGCGTGGGTGACGGCCTTCCCAGGATGCTCCGGCGGGAAGGGCGCAAGCGTTGTCAATCGTTCAGTCTTTCAGACTGCGCAGTTGCGCAGGCGTCAAGGCCCAGCGCAATCTGCCGGCGCCGGGCTCCGCGCGGGCGTCAAAATCAATCAGAATAACCCCACCCTTTTTCAAGGAGAGCAGCGGCCGCGGCGTGCCAACCAGCAATAAGCCGGCCAGCAGGTTCAGCTGTGGTTCGTGGCCGACCAGGGCTACCGTACTGGTCGCGGGCTGTTCAGTTAGCCAGACGAGCAGGGAATCCAGGTCGCCGTAGGGCGCCAGATCCGGACGCTCCAGGATGGGGAGGTCGCCGAAGGCCAAGGCAATGATCTCGGCCGTTTCCCGAGCGCGTCGCAGCGTGCTGCACGCTAACACATCGATGCCCTGTACCTGGAAGCGCAGGCGATTGGCTCCCTTGCGCATCTTCTTACGACCCATGTCGATCAGCGGGCGCTGCGCGTCCGTGCCGCCGGTGCTGGCGAATTCCACCGCGTCTTCAGCGATGGCATGACGAATCAATAGCAATTGCATGACGGTAAGTCCTCGCGGCAAGCCGGCGCTCTGCGGGGCGAGTAGACAGGCGCCTGGATGGAAAAGGCCGGTGTCGGTTAATGTCCTTCGGTAGCGACGGCTGATGGCTCGCCCTTGGCCTGCATCTGCCGTTGCGGGGGGAAGTCACAGGTAAAGATACTACCGATGCCTACCAGACTGTTAATGCGCAGTTGGCCGTTGTGGTTGTTAATGACATGCTTGACGATGGCCAGTCCCAGGCCGGTGCCGCCCCGTTCCCGGTGCCGGCCGCGATCCAGCCGGTAGAACCGCTCGGTAAGCCGGGGGATGTGCTGGGGGGCGATACCCTCACCATCATCCTCCACTTCCAGATGGGCGCCGCATTCATTGGTAAACCAGCGGATAGCGATATGGCCGCCGTCGGGAGTATAGCGTACGGCATTGAATGCCAGATTGGAAAAGGCGCTGCGCAATTCCTGTTCGCAACCGATGAGCCAAAGCGCCTGATCGGCCTCGACGTGTATCTGGTGGCCCCGTTCGCCGCTGAGGGCGATGGCGTCCTCGGCAATTGCCCTCAGCATGGCAGGCACGTCGACAGGCCGTTGAGGGGGACCCTCGATCTGGGTTTCCAGTCTGGAGAGCATCAGCAAGTCCTCGATGATGCGCAGCATGCGGTTGGATTGCTGTTGCATGCGCCGCAAGGGCTGTTGCCAGTGTGCGATCTGAGCGTCGTCGTGATCCAGCAAGGTTTCCAGGTAGCCGCTGACAACCGTCAGTGGGGTGCGCAGCTCATGGGAGACATTGGCGACGAAATCCCGGCGTATCTGTTCCAGACGATGGACTCGTGAGATGTCCGTGGCCAGCAGCAGGCGCTGTTTTTTGCCATAAGGTTTAATGCGTACACTCAGGATCAGATCAGCATTCACCGGGGAAGGAAATTCCACGCTGCTTTCGTAAGTCCGCTGGTTAAGGAAAGCTACCAACTGGGGATGGCGCACCAGGCTGGTGACGGGTAAGCCGATATCCCGCCGCGCGCTCAATCCCAGCAGGTCCTGGGCGGCCTTGTTACGCCACAGGACTTCGTCATCGTCGCTCAGTACTACGATAGCATCCGGCAGGGCGGCGGCGGCCATCCGAAACTGTTTGATGATGCGGGACAGTTTGCGTTTCCGCTTGCGGCTGCGTTGCCGCAGGCGGAAAGCCCCCTGATAGACGGTCTTCCAGGTTGCACTGGGGCGCAATGGCGCCGTGGTCGGCGGCTGGACATGAAAATCCTCGCGCAGCCAGCGTTCCAGCCGATAAAGCTGGAACAGTTGCCAGACCAGAATCACCAGGGTAGCGGCAAGCAGCGCCAGGGTCATCCGGCCGATCAGCCAGCCGAGCAGGACGGCGCCCGCCAGCAATCCCAGAGTGCGTCCGATCACCTTCGGCCAGAGGTTGCCCACCCCTAGGTCCTCAGGGAGAAACGATAACCGGCGCCACGCACAGTCTGAATCAGGACATCATGACCATAGGGTTCCAGGGTTTTGCGCAGGCGGCGGATGTGCACATCCACGGTACGCTCTTCCACATATACATTACTGCCCCATACCCGGTCGAGCAACTGGCTGCGGCTGTAGACCCGTTCCGGGTGGGACATGAAAAATTCCAGCAGGCGATATTCGGTGGGGCCGATCTCCAGGGTGGTGTCGCCAGCGCAGACCCGGTGACAGGCGATATCCAAGATCAGGCTGTTCGCCTGCAGGATCTCGGTTTCCGCCGCCGGCCCGCCCCGGCGCAGTACCGCCTTGATGCGGGCCACCAGCTCGCGGGGTGAGAAGGGTTTGGTGACGTAATCATCGGCGCCGCTTTCCAGGCCGTGCACCTTATCTTCTTCCTCGGCTCGGGCGGTCAGCATGATGATGGGGATCTCCCGGGTAAGTTCTTCTTTTTTCAGGCGGCGAGCGTAGTCAATGCCGCTCATGCCGGGCAGCATCCAATCCAGCAGGATCAGATCGGGTAGGCCGTTGGCGATCATATTCTGGGCTTCACGAGCATCTGCCGCTTCCTGAATCTCGTAGCCGGCATTGCCCATGGCAAAGCCAATCAATTCCCGGATCGGTTGCTCATCTTCAACAATCAAGATACGTTTCGCGTTCATTTTACAAGGGTTCCCGTTAACAACGGATTATTTAAGGCGAGCAATATGACAAGCAGGTTACAAGACAAATTTCTCTTTATCGACATGGCTATCCCGCAAACGGCGAAGCAAGCAATAGTTTTTTTCTATGGCAATGTTTAAATAATTCAATTTCAGCAATGACAAAGGAGCTAGTATGCTGAATTCCGAGCCATGAAAACCACTGCAACCCAACCAGGAGATAATCATCATGAGTGTACTCGTTGCCCAACAGGCCCCTGATTTCACCGCGCCCGCTGTGCTCGCCGACGGCACTATTACCGAGCATTTCACGCTATCCGAGCTGCGTGGTAAACACGTGGTACTGTTTTTCTGGCCGCTGGACTTCACCTTTGTGTGCCCCTCGGAGATCATCGCTCACGATCATCGTATCGAGCGCTTCAGGGACCTGGGCGTTGAGGTGGTGGGAATTTCCATCGACTCCCAATTTACCCATTACGCCTGGCGCAACACGCCGGTGAACAAAGGGGGGATCGGGCCGGTGCGATTCCCTATTGTAGCCGATGTCAAACATGAAATTACCCGCGCCTATGGCGTTGAGCATCCCGCCGGCGTTGCCCTGCGCGCCTCTTTCCTGATCGATAAGAACGGCGTGGTGCAGCATCAGGTGGTGAACAACCTGCCTCTGGGACGCGACGTGGACGAGATGCTGCGGGTGGTGGAAGCCTTGCAGTTCACCGAGGAGCACGGCGAAGTGTGCCCAGCCGGCTGGCGCAAGGGCCAAAGCGGCATGAAGGCTGATGCCGATGGGGTAGCCGATTATCTGGCGAAACATGCTGCCAGTCTCTAAAGTCAAGGGTAGCTCGGGGCGCCCTGCGCGCCCCGGGTTTTCGGCAACCATTCAGCCGTGGGCTGTCTGAATAAAAAGAATTTGCAGGAGATTTATCATGAGTAACAGTAAGCATTGCCGGCTGCTCATCCTGGGTTCCGGCCCAGCCGGCTACACGGCAGCCGTCTACGCCGCCCGCGCCAATTTGCAGCCGGTGCTGATCACTGGCTTGGCGCAGGGTGGCCAGTTGATGACCACTACCGATGTGGATAACTGGCCTGGCGATGTCGAGGGACTGCAAGGCCCCGGTTTGATGGAACGCATGCGTAGGCACGCCGAGCGCTTTAATACCGAAATTACTTGCGATCATATTCACACTGCCAGCCTGGAGGAACGTCCCTTTCGCCTTATCGGCGATGCCGGCGAGTACACGGCGGACGCCTTGATCATCTCCACCGGCGCCACCGCCATGTACCTGGGGCTGCCCTCGGAACAGTCCTTCATGGGCAAGGGCGTGTCTGGCTGCGCCACCTGCGATGGGTTTTTCTATCGCAACCAGAAGGTTGCGGTGATCGGCGGTGGCAACACGGCGGTGGAGGAGGCGCTGTATCTGTCCAACATCGCTGCCGAGGTGACCGTGGTGCACCGGCGTGACCAGTTCCGCGCCGAGAAGATTCTGGTCAGCCAGCTTATGGACAAAGTGCGCAATGGCAACATCCGTCTGGCGGTCGACAGCGTGCTGGATGAAGTGCTGGGAGATGCCAGCGGCGTAACGGGTATCCGCCTCCGCAACGCCAAGACCGATAAACTCACCCAGGTGGATGTGCATGGCGTTTTTATCGCCATTGGCCACAAGCCGAACACCGAGCTGTTTCAGGGCCAGTTGGAGATGAAAAACGGCTATATCCAGGTAAAAAGCGGAGTGGATGGCAATGCGACCGCTACCAGTATCCCCGGTGTGTTTGCGGCGGGCGATGTGGCGGATCATGTCTACCGCCAGGCTATCACTTCCGCCGGCACCGGCTGCATGGCGGCTTTGGATGCGGAGAAATATCTGGATCAATTGGACAAATAACAACCTTGCTCCAACAGAAAACCGCAAGCGCCCCGGCCGGTTGCCCGGTACTATTTGACACGACGGCGTGGACGCGTTGAACTTGGGCAAATCCACGCCGTTTGTTTCCCCTGCCCAACCCAAGGGAGTTGAAGTCATGGAGTATCGTCCCAGAAATCTGCTGATAACCGGCGGTGCCGGCTTTATAGGCTGCAATTTCGTGCGCTACCTGCTGAAGACCGACCAACAGGTGCACGTTTTCAACCTAGACCTGCTGACTTACGCGGGATCTCTGGAAAACCTCAAGAAGTTGCCCGATCCAGGCCGGCATCACTTCGTGCAGGGTGACATCTGTGATCGCGATTTGGTGACGCGTCTGCTGCGCGAGCGGGAGATCGATACCATCGTGCATTTCGCCGCCGAGAGCCACGTCGACCGCTCCATCAGCGGTCCGGCGGCATTCGTGCAGACCAATGTGGTGGGCACCTTCACGCTCCTGGAAGCGGCCCGCGAACGCTGGCGGGGTCAGGCCGACGGTGGGAATGGACGGTGCCGTTTCCATCATATTTCGACCGACGAGGTCTACGGCACTCTGCGAAAGGCCGATCCGGCGTTTACCGAAACCACCCCTTACGCCCCCAACTCGCCCTACTCGGCAGCGAAGGCCGGTTCGGATCATCTGGTAAGGGCCTATTTTCACACCTACGGGTTGCCGGTGGTTACCACTAACTGCTCCAATAATTATGGGCCTTATCAGCACGCTGAGAAGTTCATTCCCACGGTGATCCGCTCGTGCCTGCGACAGCAGCCAATTCCGGTATATGGTGATGGCAGCAATATCCGCGACTGGCTGTACGTGGAAGATCACTGCCGCGGCATCGACGCCGTGCTGCGCCGGGGCGCGCCGGGTGAAACCTACAACATCGGTGGCTGCAATGAATGGGCGAACATCGATATCGTGAAAAAGATCTGCGCGGTCATGGACGAACGCCGTCCCCGGCAAGCACCGCATGACCGCTTCATTACCTTCGTCACAGACCGCCCTGGTCATGACTGGCGTTATGCCATCGATGCCACCAAGATAAGCGCGGTCTTGCGGTGGGAGCCGGCAGAGACATTCGAAACCGGTATCGTGAAGACCGTCGACTGGTATCTTGACCGCGAAGCCGGTGGGTAATCGAACGGGGTGACACCGTGGAATGCCTTTATGTTTCCATTTCATTGAGTAAAGCTAAAGCATGAGCCATCCCGCCTTTGAGTTCATCCGCAGTCAGGCTATCCCGGCGCTTAATCTGGAGGCCCAGGAGTACCGCCATCATATTACCGGTGCCCGTCACCTGCATCTGGCAGCGGATGATAGCCATAATGCGTTTCTGGTGGCTTTCCTCACGGTGCCTCAGGATTCTACCGGCGTGGCTCATATCCTGGAGCATACGGTGCTCTGTGGCAGCCGGCGCTATCCGGTGCGCGACCCCTTTTTCATGATGACGCGACGCTCTCTGAACACCTTCATGAATGCCTTTACCAGCAGTGACTGGACCGCCTATCCCTTCGCCAGCCAGAATCGCAAGGATTTTAACAATCTGCTGGATGTGTACCTGGACGCCGTCTTCTTCCCACTGCTCGACGAACTGGACTTCGCTCAGGAGGGTCACCGGGTGGAGTTCGCCAACCCCGGCGACCCGGACTCTGAGCTGGTCTTCAAGGGCGTGGTGTTCAACGAGATGAAGGGAGCGATGAGTTCGCCGGTGCAGCGTCTGGCCCAGACCCTGCAATCCCAGCTTTTCCCTACCACCACCTATCACTACAACAGCGGTGGCGAACCCGACGCTATTCCCGATTTGACCCACGCTCAACTCAAGGCTTTTCATGCGCGTCACTACCATCCCTCCAATGCGGTCTTCATGACCTACGGCGACATCCCCGCCGCCGAGCACCAGGCGCGGTTTCAGGCTCAAGCGCTGGGGCAGTTTCAGGCTCAAGCGCTGGATCTGGCCGTTCCCGATGAGCGGCCGTTCAAAGCGCCCGTCAGCGCGACTGCCCGCTATGCTCTGGAAGGAGAAAGTAACCCGACCGGCAAGACGCATATCGTGCTGGGCTGGTTGCTGGGCAACACGGCGGACCCCCAGGCGGTGATGCAGGCGCGCCTGCTTACCGGCGTGTTGCTGGATAACGGCAGTTCGCCTTTGCGCTTCGCCCTGGAGACTTCGGAACTGGGAACCGCACCCTCGCCGCTGTGTGGGTTTGATGATTCCACTCATGAAACTACCTTCGTGTGCGGTCTGGAAGGCTCCGATCCAGAGCACGCCCAGGCTGTCGAGGACCTGGTTCTGGGGGTGCTGAGGGAGGTGGCCGAGCGGGGTGTACCGCAGGATGTGGCGGAAGCGGCCCTGCACCAGTTGGAACTCAGTGAACGGGAAATCACCGGTGACGGGTTTCCCTACGGCCTGCGCCTGTTGCTGGAGGCGCTGACTCCGGCCCTGCATGGCGGCGCTCCCGGGGCGGCCCTGGACACCGGTCCGCTGCTGGAGACGCTGCGCCAGGCAGTTTGCGATCCAAATTTTATCAAAGATCTGGCGCACCGCCTGCTGCTGGATAATCCCCATCGAGTGCGCTTGGTGATGTCTCCCGATACGCTGCTGAGCGCCGGGCAGGCCGAGGCGGAGAGGCGGCGCCTGGCGGATCTGAAGGCGGCCCTCGGTCCGGCGGATAAAGCGCGTGTGATGGAGCAGACCGGGGCACTGCAGGCTCGCCAACAGCGGGTTGATAATCCCGAGTTGCTGCCCAGGGTAGGTCTGGAAGATATCCCGGCGGAATTGAAGATTCCCGAAGGCGAGCTGCGCCCGCTTGGTCACCTGCCCACCACCTGGTATGCCCGCGGCACTAACGGCATGGTCTACCAGCAAGTGGTGGTGGATTTGCCGCTCCTGGAGCAGGAATTGCTGGATCTGCTGCCGGTGTTTTGCGCCTGTCTGACCGAGGTGGGCAGCGCCGGCCGGGATTATCTGGCAACCCAGGCGCTCCAGGCGGCGGTAACCGGTGGCTTGAGCGCCCGCTGCCTGGTGCGCGGCAGCGTGCACGATGTGCAACGGGTCCAGGCTGTCGTCGTGCTGGCCGGCAAGGCCCTGGCCCGCAACCACGCCCCACTGTCCGAACTGCTGACCAATACTTTACACGGCGCCCGTTTTGATGAACTGCCACGGTTGCGGGAGCTGGTCGCCCAACTGCGCGCCCAGCGTGAAGAGGGCGTGATCGATCATGGCCATGCCCTGGTTGTGGCGGCCGCGAGTTCGGGTTTGAGTCCGGCGGCGGCCTTGACCCAGCGCTGGGAGGGACTGAGCGGACTGCGTATTCTCCAGGCGCTGGACGCTGCCCTGGATGATGAAAATGAGTTATCGGCCTTTGCCGCGAAACTGCAACGCATTCGCGACTGCCTCAAGACCGCGCACCGCCAGTTGCTGGTGGTCAGTGAAGCCGAAGGGCAGGGTGATATCGCCGAGGCGCTGGCCGCCTGCTGGCAAGCCTTCCCTGCCCCTGTGGCGGCCTCCACCGTGGCGGTCGGTCCGGTGAATGCCCTCATCCGCCAGGGCTGGAGCACCAGCACCCAAGTCAATTTCTGCGCCAAGGCCTATCCCACGGTACCGCAGAATCACCCCGACGCGCCGGTTCTGCAAGTGCTGGGAGATTTTCTGCGCAACGGCTATCTGCATCGCGTTATCCGTGAACAGGGCGGTGCCTATGGGGCCGGAGCCAGTTACCATGCCGATAGCGGCGCCTTTCGCTTTTATTCCTACCGGGACCCGCGCCTGACGGAGACCCTGGCGGATTTCGACCACGCCCTGGAATGGCTGCAAAACGCCGATCACGCCGACCTTGCCCTGGAGGAAGCCATCCTTGGCGTCATCGCCGCCATTGACCGGCCCGGTTCACCCGCCGGCGAGGCGGTCAGCGCTTTCTTTGGCAGCCTGTTCGGGCGTACTCCGGCGCAGCGCCGGGCTTTTCGGCAACGTGTGCTGCGGGTGACCTTGGCCGATCTCCAGCGGGTAGCCAGCCTCTATCTGCGCCCTGAGCGCGCCAGCAGCGCGGTCCTGAGCAATGCCGAGAGCTTGAAGGCGCTGACGGATTTAGAGGTGTTTGCGGTATGAGGACCGCGTTGGTGATCGATTCCAAGCCCCTGTATAACTGATTCGTAACAGACGGGACGCCTGATGAGCGAACGCTACGACATCCTGATTATAGGGGCGGGCATCAGCGGTTTGAGCATGGCCCATTATTGCCGCCAGCAGGGGCTTAACCCCCTGGTCCTGGAAAAGGAGGAGAGGGTAGGCGGCAGTTTGCACTCGCAGCGGTTTGACGGTGAGGAAGCCGCGTTCTGGATGGAGTTGGGCGCCCACAGTTGTTTCAATTCTTACGGCAATCTGCTGGCGATGCTGGAAGATTGCCACCTGTTGAGCCGGCTGCAAAAAAAGGAGAAGGTCGGTTTCAGGCTGTGGGTTGACGGAATGCTGCAGTCCATCCCGTCGCAACTGCATGTTTTGGAACTGCTGGGTTCACTGCCGCATCTGCTCACTCAGAAAAAAGCCGGGCAAAGCGTCGCCGATTATTATGCCAAGATCGTGGGTCCGCGCAATTTTGCGGCGGTTTTTTCCCCCGCCTTTGATGCGGTTATCTGCCAGCCCTCGGCCACGTTTCCCGCCGACCTGTTGTTCAGGTCGAAACGGCGGCGTAGGGACATCATTCGCAGCTTTACGCTTCCCGGGGGCCTGCAAACCATCACCGATGCCCTGGCGGAGCAAGCCGGCCTGCGCGTATTGACTGGCCAGGACATTCAGACGCTCGCGTTCATGAACGGCGAATTTATCGTATCTACCGCTGGCGGTAATGCGTACGCGGCGCCTTTTCTGTGCCTGGCGACTCCCGTTGATGTTGCCGCTGAACTGCTGCAAGCCGCCTTCCCGGAACTGGCCCGGCTGCTGGCGCGCCTCCGGATGGTTGCGGTGGAAACGGTAGGGGTGGTGGTGCGCAAGGAGGTCGTGAATCTGCCGCTGTTGGCCGGCATTATCGCCAGGGACGACTGTTTCTTTTCAGTGGTTTCCCGAGATACCGTGCAACACCCGTGCTATCGGGGCTTCACCTTTCACTTTAAACCTGGCCTGCTGGACCATGCCGGCAAGCTGAAACGCATCGGGCAGGTGCTGGGAAGCGAACCGGAACAACTGGTCTGGGTGGCCAGCAAAGCGAATCATCTGCCTGCGCTGACGGTCGGCCATGGCGACTTGATTCGAGGGATCGACCGGCAGATTGTCGGCCTGCCGCTGGCGCTTACCGGTAACTATTACACCGGTGTCTCTATCGAAGACTGTGTGGCGCGCTCGGCCAGCGAGTTCTCCCGGTTACGGGACTTGCGCGGGTTCGGCTCCGGCGGCCACGGTTCTCGTCAAGCGGTTGAGCAGTAAAAAGCGATAGCCAGAACTTTACCGGTTATCTGGGCAACTCCAGCCTTGCTTCCAACCCTCCACCCCGGCGGTTGGCTAAAGTCAACTCGCCGCCATGGGCGCGGGCGATATTGCGGGCGATCCCCAAGCCCAGGCCGGTCCCGCCGGTATGGCGGCTGCGCGAACCTTCCAGCCGGTAAAATGGCTCGAAGACCCGTTCCAGTTCGGCTTCTGGGATACCGGGACCGGCATCGGCGATAGTGATGCTGAGCCTGTCGAGCTTATCTTCCACCTGAATGAAAGCGCGCTGGCCGTAGTGCAGGGCGTTATCCACCAAATTGGTCAGGCAGCGTTTCAAGGCCAGCGGCCGGCTGCGGAAGGGAACCTGGGCGACACCTTGAATGTGGATCTCCCCGCCGCGGTCTCTGGCATCCTCCTGCAGGCTCTCCAGCAGGGCGTTGATGTCCATCAGGGTAACCGGTTCGTTGTGTTCGGTGCCGCGCATGAAATCGAGCGTGGCCTGGACCATGGACTGCATCTCGTTCAGATCGGCCTGGAACTTCTCCTTTAGCGTCTCGTCTTCCAGCAGTTCGGTGCGCAGCCTGAGGCGGGTGATAGGCGTCTTCAAATCGTGAGAGACAGCGGCCAGTACGCGCCCGCGATCCTGGATGTAGCGCATCAGCCGGGTCTGCATGGTGTTGAAAGCCCTGGCGGCCCGCTGTACCTCCAGCGGACCGGTTTCGTCTAGAGGCGGACGCTGGATGTCGCGACCCAGTTCTGTCGCCGCATTGGCCAGCAGCGCCAGGGGGCGGGTGAGCCAGCGCACGGCGAGAGCCGCGAGTAAGGCCACCGAGATGAGCAGAATCAGCAGGATCAGCAACAGCCGATAAGGCCAGCTAAAGACTTCCTCGGGCAGGTGGTGACGGAAGGTGACGATACCGCCATCGCTAAGCCCCACCTGGACGACGAACTCCTTGCCTTCCAAGTCACGGGCGTACCAGCCACGGCGATGGCGATAAGGGAGCGTCTGATCGGGACGTTGCTCGGCAAGGGGAGGGGGGTTGCCGTCGTTGATTTCCACCCACAAGGGCCGATCGCCAGGTAGATAGCGGCGGAGCAGGGCGGTGAGTGGGAGGGGAATCTGGGAAGGTGTGGCAGAGGCGTCGGGCTGCCAGGGAAGATCCATGCTGATGCGGGTCGGCGGCAGATCCAGTGCGGCCACCAGCCGGCGGCGCTCGCCAATCGGCAAGGTATCCAGCAGATTCACCAGGGCGGCGATGCGCTGGGCGATATCGGCTCCGAACGCTCGGTGCAGAACCTGTCCGCGGTCATATAATTGAATCGCCGCGCTCAGCAATTGGGCGAGTATCAAGCCACCCATGAGCAACAGCAGCAGACGGCCGAACAGGGACCGGGGCAACAGGCGCATCAGGGCTCCCGGTTGACGGCGGCGGCCAGTACATAGCCCTCGTTGCGCACCGTTTTGATGAGGTTGGCGGCCCGGGGATCGTCATTCAGGCGCCGGCGCAGGCGGCCAACCTGGACATCGATGCTGCGGTCGAAGGGTAGCGCTTCCCGGCCCTGGGTCAGGTCCAGCAACTGGTCCCGGCTCAGTACCCGTCTGGGATGCTCCAGAAATACCAGCAGCAGGCGGTATTCACCGTTGCTCAAGGGAACCACCACACCATCCGGGGAGCACAAATGGCGGGCATTCACCTCCAGGCTCCAGCCGGCGAAATGGAAGCGCCGCACCTCTCCGCTACCCACCGGCAGACTGCGGGCGCGGCGCAGCACGCCCTTGATGCGGGCCAGCAGTTCGCGGGGATTGAAGGGCTTGGGCAGGTAGTCGTCGGCGCCCATCTCCAGGCCCACGATACGGTCGGTGTCATCACCCCGGGCGGTGAGCATGATGACCGGCAACTCGGAGCGGGCGCGCAGGTTGCGGCACAGCACCAGTCCATCGTCGCCGGGCAGCATGATATCCAGAATGATGAGATCCACCGGACCCTGTTCCAGAGCTGCCCACATGCCGTGGCCGTCGGCCACGCCGGTAATATGAAAGCCGTTTTTACCGAGATAATCGCCCAGCAAATCGCGCAGCTCGGCGTCGTCATCGACGATGAGGATATGTTCGTTCATAACGGCATAGTCGGCAGGGATAATCGCTCCTGGGTTGTTGAAAAGGTTCCGTCTCAACGATACGCAAGATCAGACGAATCCGCTGTGGGCATCGGTCGACGATTCAACCGGACGGGCACGATAACAGCGATGATCCCAGCCCATCGGATCGCTGGAGTATGATTAAGTCAGCTTGCGCATTCCACCGCCAGCAGACCGGAGCGGCCGGGCACTTCAGCCCACCCCACCCGGTGGCGGGGCAGGCTGGCGAGGTCCAGATCTCGATAGGTTGCCTGCAGTGGTCCCAGCTTATCACCGGCGGCGCGCCACAGTCGCAACAGGCGCTCCATCACCGGCAACAGTTGCATGCCTTCCAGTTCCGCATGCAGAGTATAGACATGGCCATTGGCCAACACGGTCCGACTCGCTGCGAACACCACCTCGTGAACGTTGGTCTCATCGCTGCCATCGCAACCGATAAGTTCGTCCAGGGTAGGCAGCGTGGTGGGAATTTGTGGACAGGCGGACACCGTGTCATCCATGACCGGATAGAATGCCGCCTGGCCACGGACATCACTGGCATACCGAAAACCGAATTCCGCTTCCAGCGCCAGCGCATGAGCATTGATTTGCCAGCCCGCCGCGCCGATTACCGAAGCCTCTCGCCCGAACACCTCCCGGAAAGCCCCCATGGCCCGCTCCAGTTCCCGCCTCGTCCAGGCGGCATCCTGTTTCGCCACGAAGTCTTGCCAGCGTATGTGGTCATAGCAGTGAATGCCAACCTCATGTCCGGCTTCCGCCGCCGCCCGCAGGATGTGTCCGGCGCGCCGACCGATATGCGGACCGGGCAGCAGGGTGCCATACAACAAGGTCTTCAAGCCGTAATGGCGCGCGACCGAGGTGCGCCGCACCTTCGCCAAAAACCCTGGGCGAAAGATGCGCCGCAACGCGCGTCCTGTGTGATCGGGGCCCAGACTGAAAAGAAACGTCGCCTGGACCTCATACCTGGCGAACAGCCGTAACAAGGCCGGCACTCCTTCCAACGTGCCACGCCAGGTATCGACATCGACCTTGAGCGCGATTTGCATGCTCGATGCCCGTCAACTAATCGTTGTCGAGCAAGGCCCGGGCGGCGGCTACCTGGTGGCGATAGGCCTCGAAAATACCTTGGAGCGCCTCGCGCACAGCCACCCGCGGCTCCCAGCCCAGTTCCTGCTTCGTGTTCTCAATCCAGGGTACGCGCGTTTGGATGTCCTGATAGCCTTTACCGTAGTACTTGGCAGAGGAGATCTCCTGGAGAGTCACTTTTTCGGCGCAAGCCCGGTACTCGGGGTATTCCTGGGCAATCTCCAGCATCACTTCAGCCAACTCGCGGACGGACAGGTCGTTGTTTGGATTGCCGATGTTATAAATCTTGCCGGACGCTACCCCGCCTGGGTTCTCGAGGATCTTCAGCAATGCCGCAACGCCGTCCCTGATGTCGGTAAAACTGCGCCGTTGCAACCCCCCATCGACCAATTGAATGGGTTCCCCGCGAGCGATGTGCCCCAGGAATTGGCTGACCACGCGGGAACTTCCCTCCTTGGGTGTGTGCAGACTGTCAAGTCCCGACCCGATCCAGTTGAAAGGACGAAACAAGGTGTAATCCAAACCGTGCTGTTGTCCGTAGGCGGCGATGACGCGGTCCATCAATTGCTTGGCGCACGCGTAAATCCACCGCGGTTTGGTCAGCGGTCCCAGTATGAGATTCGATTCATAGGGATGGAATTGCCCATCGGCGCACATCCCATATACTTCGGACGTCGACGGAAACAACACTCTTTTCCTGTAGCGCACGCAGGCGCGGACGATGGGCAGGTTAGCCTCGAAATCAAGCTCGAATACGGAAAGCGGGTCCTGCACATAAGTCGCGGGAGTCGCAATCGCCACCAGCGGCAGCACGACATCGCATTTCTTGATGTGATACTCGACCCACTCATGATTGATCGTGATGTCGCCTTCAAAAAAATGAAAACGCTGATGATCGATCACGTTGGCAAGGCGCATGGACTGCATATCCATGCCATAGACGTTCCATGGCGTGGTATCGAGAATGCACTGGGAAAGGTGATGCCCGATAAAACCGTTAACACCTAGAATCAGGATATTCAAGACAGCACTGTCTCCGTAAGCTAATGATCAAGCAATTACCAGCTCCGGCGTGCCGAATAGCCGCCGAAACGCCATTTCATCAAGAGATTGGCCATCCACAGCGACCGAGGTCAGGCAAAGGCGGTTACCGTCCGCGCAATCGGCCCAACAGCGGCCGGCATGCCAATAAATCCGTGTCCCCTTTCCGCGGGCGGCCGCGCCTCGGTAGTGGCTGCCCAACAACTGGAGTCTGACCCCGCGGACATCGAAGAACGCGCCGGGATACGGCGGCGCCACTGCGCGGATAAGGTTGTGTATTTCCCAGGTCGTGGCCGTCCAGTCAATGCGGCCATCCTCGGGGCGGCGTCCACCAAAATAGCTGCCGGCGGCGAGATCGAGCGGCGTTTCCCGCGCCGTCCCGGCCAACAGGGTCGGCACGCTGCGCATTAACACCCGTTCCGCGGCGCAGGTCACCTTCTGAAAGACATCATGAGCCGCATCATTCGGCAGAATCGCTACCGTTTCCTGGTCCACCAAGGGTCCCGCATCAGGCTTGCTCGCCATCCGGTGCAAACTGGCGCCGGTTGTGCTTTCCCCGTGCAGCACTGCCCAGTTGACAGGCACGCGGCCACGATACTTCGGCAGCAGCGAGCCGTGAACGTTGTAGGCCCCCCGCGACGGCAACGCAAGCAATTCCGCGCCGAACATATGCCGGTAATAGAACGAGAACAACCAGTCCGGTTGACAGGCGCTAACCTGCTCGATCACGTCGAGCGCGTTGGGCTCGGGCGGGGTAATCACGGGGATGTCATTTAACCGCGCCAATTCGGCAACGCTGGCGAACCAG
>Ga0209048_10003024_pt1 | contig 16480 bp, 19 predicted proteins | sample FrelakmetCRP12CR_FD_187146 | JGI IMG/M metagenome (GOLD analysis project Ga0209048, IMG submission 187146) | Freshwater lake sediment microbial communities from the University of Notre Dame, USA, for methane emissions studies - CRP12 CR (SPAdes)... | ecosystem: Environmental > Aquatic >... | reverse complement strand
AAACCAGTCACCCACCGGTCAGGCCCCTGACGCGTGAAAACCCCCGCTGAGCAGGGGTTTTCCGAGGTGGGCGATACTGGACTCGAACCAGCGACCTCTGCCGTGTGAAAGAAGATCCACGGCGCGTCACGACTTCCGCAATAGGGCCATCAAGGGTCGCCAAGGGCCATGAAACCGCTGGTCAGCCAGCATGTCCCAGTCAGGTGTCGACAGCCCACGATGACCCAATTGCGGAAATGGACGGAAGACTTTCGCGCCATTTTCGCGGCATCGCCGCGCCATCGGTCATCCGAAAATGGCGCGACTGTGGGCACGGTCTGTGAGCGTCGACGATGCCGATGCGCAGGTCCCGGCAGGTTCACCCGCCTGCGTCTCGGAGGAGCCGTTCCAGCTCAGATCCATCACCGGGGCGTTCCGCCCCACAACCCACCTGTCCGTGAGCCCGGGGTATTTCGATGCCACGCCGTCTCCAGCCTGCACCGACGCGTTCTCGGCACCTTCGGGCTTGAGTCTCCTCCGCGCGTGCTGGCTGCCTGCCGGACGGTCCGCCAAGGAGCGCTCACGGTTTGGGCCTACAGCCTCTACTGAGTCAGAAGGCGTCGTCAGAAGGTGTGAGGTGTTCGCTAGCGGTTTCACAGCGAGGAGGCACGGACGATGGCCACGTTCCTCGCGTACATCGGACCGGTCCCCGGGCGGCTGTACCCGCTCGTCCCGACCCTTCTGGAGTCGAAACGCGGGGTCATCGTGTCGCCCTTCGAACAGGTGTCGCTGAGGCCGAGCCTCTGCCCAGTATCGGCACTGATGCCTCGCGGCTCGCTTTGGAGCTTGCGCGCGTCGCACCCCCCGACCAGCAGCCGCGAACCCGGTTGGGCACGCGCACGCGGGCCCGGAGCCAGTTCGGGAAGCGGGCAGCGGCACCGCTCGACCCAGCGTGCCTCCGGGCAGCCGTCCGGACCGCGATCGCTCGACGTCGTGGCACCGAGATCGTCACGTCAGCGTCCGCCGCCGCGTGCGGGCCAGCAGCCGCGGCCGACGGGCTCGACCAACTCGCCGACCGGCGCCCCGACAAACGGATCCGTTCGAGCCTCTCGACTGGAGCCCGCGCCGACCTCGTGGAAGGAGGACAACCGTGACGAAGTCGAGGACCGTCGCGCCGGTGGCGATTCCGCCGACGACGGACACCGCGATCATCCGGTTGGCCGGTGTGGAGAAGGAGTACCGCACGGGCAAGCTGTCCTACCGCGCCTTGCGAGGCGTCGACCTCGCCATCGAACCCGGGGAGATGGTGGCGATCGTCGGCCCTTCGGGTAGCGGCAAGACCACGATCCTGAACCTCGCGTCAGGGATCGACCGGCCCACGGCGGGGGCGGTGACGGTCACCGGACGGCGCATCGACACCCTCGATGAGGAGGAACTGGCGACCTGGCGTGGTCGGCACATCGGCATCGTGTTCCAGTTCTTCCAGCTCCTCCCCACGCTGACGGCACTGGAGAACGCGGTGCTGCCGATGGAGTTCGCCCGCGTCGGAACGGGACGGGAGCGAAAGGCGCGAGCGCTTCACAACCTCGACCTGGTCGGCTTGGTCGACAGAGCAAACCATCTACCCGTCGAGCTCTCGGGCGGCGAGCAGCAGCGGGTGGCGATCGCCCGTGCGCTCGCGAGCGACCCGCCGATCCTGTTGGGCGACGAGCTCACCGGCAACCTCGACAGCGATACCGCGGACGAGATGTTCGACCTGCTCACTCGACTCAACGACGCTGGAACCACGATCGTCTACGTCACCCATGACAACGGACTCGCGGCGCGCTCTCCGCGAGTCGTCACGATCCGCGACGGCCTCGTCGTTGGGGACTCCAGGAACGTCTGATCATGGGTGCCACTCTGGCCCGGAAGGCGTGGCGCGATCTCGGGCGGCGCCGAGCCCGCTCTGTGCTCACCTCCGCCACCATCGCTTTGTCGGTGGCCGGCATCGGGATGCTCGCCGTCCCGACTCTGATCGACCGCACCATGAGCGCCGAAGTCGACGAGACGCACCTGTACAACATCACGCTGCCGGTGCGCGACATGGAGTTCGACGACGCCACCGCCCGCGAGCTGGCGGCGCTCCCCAACATCGAGGCCGTCAGCGCCCGCGTGACCTACTCCACGCGGGCACTGGTCGGCGACCGGCGTATCCCCGCGACCGTGTGGGGCGTCGACGACTTCACCAGCCAAGCGATCGACGTGGTGCACCTCACGAGCGGCACCGCCCCGGCCGACGGCCAGGTGCTCGCCGATGACGGCAATGCCGATGCCGTCAGCGTGACCCTCGATGCGGGCGAGGACCTCCGCCTCCTGGCCGCCGACGGATCGGTGGCCTCGCCGCAGGTGGCGGGTGGTGCCCGCAGCCTCGCGTCCTGGCAGGGACCCTGGGATCACCCGAAGCATCTCACTCTGTACGCCAACAACGACACCGTGCGCGCGCTCTCAGGCGTCTCGGGGGTGAACAGCGTCGCGTTGCGGCTCCACGACACCGAGCCTGGCGAGGTGGACGCGACCGTGACGCGCTTGCGTTCGTGGCTCGACGCGAACGTCGGGCCTGGCGCCCTGACCGACCTGCCCGTCACCCGCGCCGAGAGCGACTGGCCAGGTCGGGTGTTCGCCCACCAGATGACCACCTTCGTCTACGTCCTCGCGGGGCTGGCGCTGATCACCGCGGTGTTCCTCATCGCCAACACGATGAACACCCTCATGGCGGAGCAGACCGCCGAGATCGGCATCATGAAGGCGATCGGTGGCCGCCGCCGCCAGATCGCCGGCGTCTACCTCCGCGCTGCGCTGTACCTGGCCCTCTTCGGCGTCGTGGTCGGCGTCCCGGTCGGCATCGTGCTCGCGCACCTGATCGCGGGCTTCGTGACGAGCAGCGTCCTCGGCGTCCCAGGTCGCTTCGCCGTGAGCATCTCGGTCATCGCGTTCAGCGCCCTGTTCGCCGTGGTCCTGACCATGGCCGCTTCGGCGCCGGCGCTCCGGCGGGCACTGCACATCCCCGTTCGCGAGGCTCTTCAGAGCCAGGGTGCGGCGGTGACCTTCGGCATGTCGCCGCTCGATCGCCTCCTGGTGAGAGAACGACTGCTCCCGCAGACCATGAGGTTCGGCGCTCGGAACCTCGTCCGGAACAAGCGGCGGACGGCCGCGACGACGCTACAGATCGCGCTCGCAGTCGCGACCGCGCTGGGGTTCCTCAACATGGCGATCTCGTTCAGGAGGTCGCTCGAGAAGGACTACTCCATCATCGACTGGGACGCGAGCATGTACGCACCGGCCGGTGCTCGCCGCCTCGACGCTGCCGCCCGAGAAACCGCGGCCGACACATCCGGCGTCGAGCGGGTCGAACCGGTCCTCCTCAACACCATCGAGTACGCCGACGAGGCGCACCCCGTGTTCGGGATGACGGGTACGCCGCTCTACCACCCGGACCTGCGCGACGGGCGCTGGTACGACGCCGACGAGGCTCGCCAGGGCGCGCCGGTCGCCGTTGTCGGACCCAACCTCGCCCGCGAGAACAACCTCCACCCAGGTGACACCGTCACCGTCAAGACAGCCGGCGGTGAGACGGACATCCGGATCGTCGGGATCGACCGGAGTCAGCAAGACGGCGGACGCGCGTTCTACGTGCCCCTCAAGTGGCTCCAACAGGCGAACGGGTGGGGCGATGCCACGAACATGCTCTGGTTGTCGATGACCCGAACCGACGAAGGCGGCATCGACCGCGCCACCAACGCGGTCGAAGACGCGCTCACAACCGCGGGCTACCGGGTCGCTCCCGAGAAGCTCTACTCGCTGAAAGCCGAGAACAAGGCGGCCAATGACAACATCCTCAACATGATCATCGTCGTCGGCGGTGTCGTCGTGGCGATCGGCATGGTGGGCCTCGTCAACTCGATCACGATGAACGTCATCGAACGCACCCGCGAGATCGGCATCCTTCGCTGTGTCGGTGCGCGGGCGCGCAACATCCGCCGGGCGTTCGCTGCGGAGAGCGTCCTGCAGGCAATGCTCGGATGGGTCCTCGGTATCCCCCTCGGCTTCCTGCTCTCCTGGGCTCTTGCACGGCTGACATTGACGATCATGGAGCTCGAGATCGCCACCGTGTTCGACCTGAGCACAGCTCTCGCCGTCCTCGTCGCCACAATGTTGCTCGCCGCCATCGTCGTCCTCGGCCCCGTCAGGCGAGCGACTCGTGTCAACCCTGGTGACGCACTGCGATACCTGTGACACCGACGCGTTGGCACCCCGAACTGGCGGGCTCGCGATCCCAACCTTCGACGTCTCTCGGCAGGTGGGAGCACGGTTCCGGCCAAGGATGTCCGATCATGATGCTCGCTTCGGTGGGGCGGTACCTGTTCGGGCGACGTTCACTCGTCAGTCTTTGACTCAACTGCATACGACTGGAATACTGTCGGGCAATGGAGACAGAAACGAACATTGCCGTGCGGGCGGCGCGTCACGCCGCTTTGGGTGACCCGGTGCGGTTGGCGATCGCCGATGAGCTTTCGACCTCGGACCGTTCGCCGATCGAGCTGCGTCGGCGCCTCGACCTCGAATCGAACCTGCTCGCCCATCACCTCGACGTGTTGGAACGGGTCGGGCTCATCGAACGGTCCCGCTCCGGCGGCGACGGTCGCCGGCGGTACGTCCACCTGTTGCCCGCCGCGCTCGACGGTCTCGCTCCCATTCGAGAGCTTCCATCTGGGGCGGCGTTGTTCTTGTGCAGCGCGAACTCGGCGCGTTCGCAGCTCGCCGCGGCGCTGTGGCACCAGGCCACCGGTGCGTCAGCCACATCGGCGGGCACACACCCCGCGAAGCGCGTGCACCCGGGGGCGGTGGCCGCGGCCCGCCGAGCAGGCCTCGATCTCGAAGACGCCACGCCTCACGATCTCGCCGACATCAGGACGCTCCCACCGCTGGTGGTCACTGTGTGCGATCGGGCCCATGAAGAACTCGACCCCGACGGCACCTGGCTGCACTGGTCGATCCCCGACCCCGTCCCGGACGGCACCAAGGCAGCGTTCGACGCGGCGCTGGCGGAGCTGCGCGACCGCGTCCGTGCCGTCGTGGCGGTGGCGAAGGCGTCATGAGCGACGATTTGCATCCCAGCGACCTCGAGCTCAGCCTTGATGTCGAGACCGGCATCGGTGCGCTCCGCCTCGACCTCACCCGCCGTCTGGCCGCCGAAGCATTCGGGACGGCCATGTTGATCGTCGCGGTAATCGGTTCGGGCATCGCCGCCAGCCGCCTCTCGACCGGTGATATCGGCGTGCAGCTGTTGGAGAACGCGGCAGCGACCGCCGGGGCGCTCATCGGGCTGATCCTCATGTTCGGTGCGGTGTCCGGCGCGCACTTCAACCCCGTCGTCACCATCATCGACCGCCTCCTCGGCACCACCACCACCCGCGACACCGGCCTGTACATCGTCGCCCAGGTCATCGGCGGCTGCCTCGGAGCGATGCTCGTCAACGTCATGTTCGAACTGCCCGCCGTCAACGTCTCCGCCCACACGCGGTCCTCCCCTGCGCTGTGGCTCTCCGAGGTCGTCGCCACGGTCACCCTGCTGTTGGTAATCCAGGGCTGCGTGCGTTCCGGGCGGGCCAACGTCGTGCCGTTCGCGGTCGGCGCGTGGATCGGCGGCGCTTACTGGTTCACCTCGTCGACCAGCTTCGCCAACCCCGCCGTGACCATCGCTCGCACCCTGTCCGACACCTTCGCGGGGATCGCCCCGGGCTCGGCACCGATGTTCATCGTGATGCAGCTGATCGGCATGGTCGTCGCGTTCGGACTTGTTCGCCTCTTCTACCCGCACAACCACTCGTAGACCCCCGATGACTGACACCCGCCCTGAGGTCCTGTTCGTCTGCGTGCACAACGCGGGCCGTTCCCAGATGGCTGCCGCGCTGCTCGCGCATCACGCGGGCGACCAGGTCGTGGTCCGCTCTGCGGGCTCCGCGCCGGCTGATGACATCAACCCTGCCGTCGTCGAGGCGATGGCTGAGCTCGGCATCGACCTGCGCGCCAACGGGGCGCACCCCAAGAAGCTTGATGAGGCCGCGGTCAAGGCGTCCGACGTCGTGATCACGATGGGCTGTGGCGACGCCTGTCCGATCTATCCGGGCAAGCGCTACGAGGACTGGAAGCTCGATGATCCCGCCGGCCAGGGCGTCGACGCGGTGCGCCCGATCCGTGACGAGATCGACCGGCGCATCCGTGCCCTGATCGACGAGCTCATCCCAACCGCCAACGCCGACATTTGACAGGAGGCCACATGGCTGGGCCGAACATCAACGATCTGCCCCTCGATCAACAACAGCTCGTCCGCAAGTCCGTCGCCCTCCTCGAACCGCAGTTCGCCGGGACCTTCGGGCCCGAGACCATCCAGCGGTTCATCATCGACTCCCTCGACCGGCTGCTTCCCACTGCCAAGGTCACCGCCCACCTACCGGTACTGGCGGAGAAGTTCGCCAAGGAACGACTCCGCGCTCTCGCCCGCGTCGAGAACGCCACCGGCCCCCGCGCGCCCGGGGTGCTGTTCCTCTGCGTCCACAACGCCGGCCGTTCCCAGATGGCCGCCGGCTGGCTGCGCCACCTCGCCAGCGACCGAGTCGTGGTGTGGTCTGGCGGGTCCGAACCCACCTCCGAGATCAACCCATCGGCCATCGAAGCCATGACCGAAGTCGGTATCGACATCACCGCCGAGTTCCCCAAGCCGTGGACCGACGAGATCGTCCGCGCCGCCGATGTCGTCATCACGATGGGTTGCGGCGACGCCTGTCCCCTGTACCCCGGCAAACGCTATGAGGACTGGGAGCTCGACGACCCCGCCGGCCAAGATCTCGACGCCGTCCGCCCCATCCGCGACGAGATCCGCGGCCGGGTCGAAGCCCTCATGGCGTCACTCGACCTCGCCGTGACCTGACTCGATCCCGGTCCGCTACGGAGCGAGCGCCGCCTGCAACGCCTCGAGACGCTCGGACACCACCCGGTACCACGCCCACTTGCCGCGCTTCTCTCGGGTGAGCAGGCCGGCGGCGACGAGCATCGACAGGTGGTGCGACACCGTGGGCTGGGACCGCCCGATCGGTTCCACCAGATCACACGCGCACGCCTCACCCGCATCGGCAGCCGCGACCATCGACAGCAGTCGCAACCGCGCCGGATCCGCAAGCGCCTTGAACGCCACGGCCAGGTCCTCGGCGTCGGACTCGTCGAGGACCCCGGCCGTGACCGGAGCGCAGCACCCCTCGAACACCTCAACCCTCACGGCAACCTCGAATCCAGATCGAAACCGAACCCACGCATTGACATCTGTCGATGTGTTGGTAGAGTGCGGCTCACATCGACCGTCGTCGATACACCCTAGCCGGAGGAATCCCGTGTCCCGTGTCCAGCTCGCCCTCAACGTCACCGACATCGACAAGGCCGTCGACTTCTACTCGAAGCTGTTCGCCACCGAGCCGGCCAAGCGCAAGCCCGGCTACGCCAACTTCGCCATCGCCGACCCGCCCCTCAAGCTCGTGTTGTTCGAAGGCCCCGAAGGCGCGACGCTCAACCACCTCGGCGTCGAGACCGAGAACGCCGCCGAGGTCGAGGCCGCCGAAGCCCGCCTTTCGGACACCGGCCTCGAGACCACCGGCATCGACGACACGATCTGCTGCTACGCCACCAAGGTCGAGACCTGGGTCACCGACCCCGACGGCGCCAAGTGGGAGTGGTACGTCAAGACCGGCGACGCCGACCAGCTCACCAACCAGATCCTCGGCGACGGCGAAACCGCCATGTGCTGCGCCCCCGCCGCCACGGAGCCCGTCACGCTCGGCCGCGCTCCCGCGTCGACCGACTCCGGCTGCTGCTGAGACGCCGACCGCTCGCGTCCCCGTGACAACTCGGGAGCACCGCCGTCGCGTCAGGACCTTGGCCTCTGTGCGCCGGTGTCGTTCCCTGCGATGGTCAAAGACGTGGATGATTCAACATCTGTTGAAGTGATTGCGGCCCGGTTCCGGGCTCTCGGTGACCCGACCCGGCTCCGTGTCGTTCGGGAGTTGGCGGAGGGCACGTGCTGCGTGTGCGAGCTACGCGACCGCATCGAGATCGCTGGACCGCTTCTGTCGCATCACCTCGCGGTGTTGCGCGACGCCGGCATCATCACCGCCGCACGACGGGGACGGTGGATCGACTACTCCCTCGACCCAGCCGCGCTCTCCGACCTGGTGCATGCACTCCCCGCCCTGGTCGAAGCGGTCCGGTGACCGCGCCCACAGTCCCGCTCGGCCGGGCCGCGCGGCGCCGTTGGGGCGGGCTCAGCGCCGCCGCGGTGCTGTGGGTGGTGCTCTATCAGGCCAACCTGGCGTTGTGGACCTGGCTGCTCGGCGACATCGCCGGCGTCGACCTGCACACCAGGGCGGGCGACTCGGTGCTGTTCTTCGTGTACGACACCACCAAGATCGCCCTGTTGCTCACCGGGATCATCTTCATCGTCACGGTGCTGCGCAGCTTCATGAGCGTGGAACGCACCCGGGCCCTGCTCGGCGGGCGCCGCGAGGGGCTCGGCAACGTGGCCGCCTCCGGGCTCGGTGTCGTCACCCCGTTCTGCTCGTGCTCAGCGGTGCCGGCCTTCATCGGCTTCGTCGCCGCCGGCGTACCCCTCGGTGTCACCCTCAGCTTCCTCATCGCCTCCCCGCTGGTCAACGAGGTCGCCATCGTGTTGCTCTTCGGTCTGTTCGGCTGGCAGATCACCGCGATCTACATCGGTGCCGGCCTCGTCGTCGCCACCGTGGCCGGCTACGTGCTCGGCCGCCTCGGCCTCGAGCGGTGGGTCGAACCGTTCGTGTTCGAGACCCGCCTACGCGGCAAGGTGATCGATCCGTCCGCGGGCCTCACCTGGGACGACCGCCTGCAGATGGGCCGCGAAGAAGTCGCCACCATCCTCCGCAAGATCTGGCCCTACCTCCTCGTCGGCATCGGCCTCGGCGCCGTCATCCACGGCTGGGTCCCCGCCGACTGGTTCGCCACCCACGCCAACGGCCCCCTCGGTGTGCCCATCGCCGTCGGCGTCGGCGTCCCGCTCTACTCCAACGCCGCCGGCGTGCTCCCCCTCGTCGAAGCCCTCCACGCCAAGGGCATGCCCATGGGCACCGTCCTCGCGTTCATGATGTCCGTCGTCGCCCTCTCGCTCCCCGAGATGATCCTGCTGCGCCGCGTCCTCAAACCCCAGCTCATCGCCACCTTCGTCGCCGTCGTCGCCACCTCGATCGTGATCATCGGCTACGGCTTCAACCTCATCTTGTGAAAGGGACCAGCCATGGACATCAAGATCCTCGGTAGCGGTTGCCGCAACTGCGAGAACCTCGAAACCAACACCACGAGCGCCCTCGAACAGCTCGGCATCAACCCCACCATCGACCACGTCACCAACGAGATCGACATCCTCGCCTACGGCGCCATGACCACCCCCGCCCTGGTCATCGACAACGAGGTCGTCCTCGCTGGACGCGTCCCCCCACCCGACCAGATCCGCCAGATCATCACTGCCCACCGAACCGCCTGAGCATCCCGTGGCCACGACCCGCGACCCCGCTCACCCCGAGGCGGTCACCGCCCAGCTGTCGACCCTCGACCGGTTCCTGCCGGTGTGGATCGGGCTCGCCATGGCCGCCGGGCTGCTGCTCGGCCGCCTGATCCCCGACCTCAACAACACCCTCGAAGCGATCAAGGTCGACACCGTCTCATTGCCCATCGCCATCGGGCTGCTGGCCATGATGTACCCGGTGCTGGCCAAGGTCCGGTACCGCCACATCGGCGACGAGTTGACCGACCGACGAGCGCTGGGCCTGTCCCTGCTGCTCAACTGGCTGATCGGCCCAGCCCTCATGTTCACGCTTGCCTGGGTGTTCCTGGCCGACCTGCCCGAGCTGCGCACCGGGCTCATCATCGTCGGCCTCGCCCGCTGCATCGCCATGGTCCTCATCTGGAACGACCTGGCCTACGGAAGCCGCGAACTCGCGGCCGTGCTCGTCGCCATCAACTCGCTGTTCCAGATCGTCATGTACTCCGTGCTCGGCTGGTTCTACCTGAGCGTGCTGCCGGGTTGGCTCGGCCTCGACACCGCGAACCTCGATGTGTCCCTGTGGGCCATCGCCAAATCGGTGCTCATCTTCCTGGGCATCCCCCTGCTGGCCGGGTTCCTCACCCGCACCATCGGCGAAGCCCGCAAAGGCACCAACTGGTACGAACACAGCTTCCTGCCCCGCATCGGCCCCGTCGCCCTGTGGGGCCTGCTGTTCACCATCGTCGTGCTCTTCGCCCTCCAAGGCGAACAGATCACGAACCACCCCCTCGACGTGGCGCGCGTCGCCATCCCGCTGCTCGTGTACTTCGCCCTCATGTGGGGCGGCTCGTTCCTCACCGGCTACCGACTCCGGTTCCCCTACGACCGCAACGCCTCCATCGCGTTCACCGCCGCGGGCAACAACTTCGAGCTCGCCATCGCCGTTTCCATCGCCGTGTTCGGCGTCACCTCCGGCCAGGCCCTCGCCGGCACCATCGGCCCCCTCATCGAAGTCCCCGCCCTCATCGCCCTCGTCTACGTCTCCCTGTGGGCAAGACGCCACTACTACCCCAGCCCCGACCCGACCCCTCGGGACCACCCATGACCTCGACCCATCGCCATCCTCACCGGGGCCCGCACCCCCATCGGCACACCCCGACGCGACCGCGCCATCGCCGCGCCATGCTCGGCGGACGAACCTGGGCTCGAAGGTCCTCGAATTGGTCAGCGGGCGATCCCCCCGGTTGTGCCGTCGTCGGCAAGGCCGGGCGCCGCCGACGACGCTGGAGGCGCGTCGCGCTCGAACGTCCTGCCGAGGTCGTAGGCCTGGTCGAGGTACCGGCTGATCGTCTCCGGCGGGGCGGAGGTCGCCGCGTAGAAGTAGACGTGTTCGACGTCTTCGATGCCGGGAAAGCGGAAGGCCCAGTCGTCGATGACTTTGCCGATCGCGTCGCGGACGCCCGCGTCATAGGCGTTCTCGTCGAAGATGGTCGACGTCATGATGAGCACCCGCTGGTGGTGCAACAGCGGGATCCGCCCGTTCACGTCGCCACGCCACCCGGCGGATGTCAGCCCGAACGCGAAGTCCAAGGTCCAGACGCGATCGATCCAGCCCTTGAGGATCGACGGGAAGCTGCAGAAGTGGATCGGGGCGACGAACGCGAGTGCGTCCGCGTCGGCGACCTTGGCCTGCTGGGCAAGGACGTCTTTGGGCATGCGGCTGCGGATGAGCGCGGCGATCTCGGCCTGCGATTTGCCCCGCAACGCCCGCTCCGCGAGCCAGCGCTGCCCCGGCCAGCGACACGACTGCATCACCCGGGTGCGCAGATCCATCAACTCGAGGATGTCGTCGGGGATGGTGCCACTGATGTAGCTCGGTGCATCCCGGTCTCTGAAGACGGGGTCGAAGTTGATGGCGTGGAGGTCGACGACCTCGCTGGTGTGGCCGGCGTCTCGCAACCCTTCGGTGAACCGTTCGAGTACGCCGTGGCAGAACGAATGGGGGTTCTCGTGCGCGTAGATCGTCAGCACCTTCATGTGAGCCTCCCGTTGTCTCGGGCTCAGCCGGTGGCGCGTCCACTCGCCCTCCGCGCTTCAGCGCCCGTTCCGCAGTTCCTTCTCGATGTCTGCCTCCGTGATGGGCCGCCGGAGGTAGACGTTCCAGGCGTCCAACACCAAGAGCACACCCCAGCCGGCCAGGACCCAGCCCGGCCAGAAGTACCCGAAACCGGCGATCGCCCAGACGCCGATCAAGAACGCGTTGACCACCACGTAGGCGACGAGGTCACCCGCGAACTTGCGCTTGCGCTCCACCCGTTTGCGAGCGGACGCGTACTCCTCCGAACTGCCAGTGGGACGTGGGGTCTCTAGCGAGTCGGTCATCGCAACCCCTTCCTTCGTTCGGCCACCGCAACCCAGCCGCGGTGACCTACCACCGACGATCCGCCCGCTGTCATCGTCAGGCCAGAGCCATTGGTCCCCCTCACAGCACGAGGTCGCCGACAGCGTCGCCGTCGCCCCCTTCCGAGGCGCCCGATCCGCGCGACCACCTGGACCTGGGACTACGAGACTCACACGGCCGGAGGGGCCGACCTCGCGTGGTCTTGCTCGACCAGTTCGAGGATCCGATCGGTGTTCTCACGAATCGCGCCGAGGTTGCGGAACATCCACTTCGGTGGTGCGTTGTCGGGCATCGATTCCACCTTCTTCTCCCAGTCGACGTTCTGAACCCTCAGCCCGAAGCGCCTCACCAACACCAACACGGCCAGCCCCGCAAGCACCGCGACGAACACAAGCACTCTCCTCATGGAACCGATGGTGCATCCAACCGGAACCGCGCGAACAGAGGAGAAGGCCTCTTGGCCGCCAGGGAGGCCGGCTGCACACCAGGACAGGCCCTCGGACACTGTGCCCACCTCGCACCAAGGCGCACACTGGAGATGGGCCGCAGGACGGCAGTGGTTTGTTTTTCGCGGACGAAGAGAACGGAGGGTGACGATGCATCTTTCGAATAGGGACGTGTTTGCCACCGGCTTGGTCGCCGCAGCCGGTGTTCTCTACATCTTGTGGGCAGCCGGATCGACGCTCCCGGGCTTGAGCAGTACCCGCTCGACCGGGATCGTGGTCCTCGCGCTCGGATTCCTCGCCTCCGCCTCCGCGGTCGTACCGACCTTCGACCAGTTGCTGCACGGCAACAAGACGTACCTAGCCGTCACATCGACGATCGGCCTCGCAGCCGCTGCCGCCGGCGTGTACATGCTGGTGACCGCGAGCGGGACGAGCCTCACCGTCGTGATCGTGGCCATGGTCGCGTTGTGGCTGATCGCCACGATCCATCACAGCAAGCGTCGCCCCGATGTCCCCGATCCGACACGCGCCAGCCCCCAGCTCGACGAGTTCGTCTGACCGCTCGAGCAATCCCGCTTTGGTCCCGAAGCGGCCACGACGACGGGAACTGATGCCCTGGCGAGAACTGCACGGCAGAGTTCACCCGATTTCTCGCGCCATTTCCGCGCCATCGACCCTCCCCGCGGAGGGCCTCCGGATGCAAGAAAACCCCTGCTGAGCAGGGGTTCTCTTGGGTGGGCGATACTGGACTCGAACCAGCGACCTCTGCCGTGTGAAAGAAGGTCAACGGCGCGTCACGCTTTCCGCGATAGGGCCATCAAGGGTCGCCAACGGCCATGAAACCGATCGTCAGCGTGCGTATCCGCATCAGGCGTCGACAGCCCACGATGACCCTTCTGCGGAAATGAGCGGAAGATTTTCGCGCCATTTTCGCGCCATCGCCGCGCCATCGATTCCTAGAAAATGGCGCGGGCTCGGAGGCGGTTCGCCATAGTGGCGCGCCCCTACGAACCGGTTCTCGCCACCATCGACCCCGCCGAGGTGCTGCCCGCCACCAACGCGTCCTCGAATCACAACCCCGATACGCACAGGTCGTTCATCACGGGGCGAGCACGCCCAGAGCGGTCACGATGGCGACACCGAAGCCGATCGCCATCTGGCGGGCGCCGATCACACCCACGCGAGGTACCGGTCCGCGGGCCGAGAGTCGCTGGAACACCACGACGGCCATGATCGCGATCGCCCCGGCGAGGACCGACGGCTCGATCCCCACCGCACACGCTGCAACGGCGAGCGCGGCCACGTCCGCGACGAGAGGCGAGCGGGCCGCGCCGTGCCGGTGGTGGATGCGGGCGATCTCGGCGCGGACGAAGGGGATGGATGTGATCACCCGAGCGGCGATGATGAGCCACAGACCGAGCGCCAGCCGGGAATCGGCGCCGTCGGCGAGCACGATCATGGCCGCAACTGCGCAAACCCCGACCGCGCCGGCAAGCTCGGGTACCAACTGCCGGCTCCGTGACCGCATATCGAACCACAACTCAACAACGACCAATGGCGCAGCGACCAGCGCGGGCCACCAGAACGGGCCGGTGGCGAACACCGACGCGACCGTGACCAAGGCAATCAACACGACCACCTCGACGGCGGCCACGCGGCCGGCGACGACCGTGCGCTCCAGGTGTCGGTGCCGCCGTCGGTCGACAAGCACCAACTTGAGCGGGGTGCGGGCGACGAAGGCCACCAGCGCAGCCGCCGCCAAGCACCATCCGGCACCGCTTGACGCCACGAACAAGCCGAGCACCGCCGGCTCGAGCGTCAAGCCCCACCCGCCATGCTCGGTGGGCAACGCCACCGAGCGGAGCACACCGCGACGGCTGGGAGCGAGAGACCGCTGCAACGGAACGGACCCATCGTGGTCCCCGGCTGAGTCGACCATGCCCGGTTCTTCGGCCATCAGGGTGTGTTCACTGCCGCCGGAGCGGCCAGTCTGCGGCAGGACCTACCGCAGTAGCGCTGACCACGATCCAATTCGGTCTGGTCGATCGGGGTTCGGCAGTTGTGGAAGGTGGTCATGGAGAGGGGGTGGTGGTGCGATTGTCGTGGTCGAAGCCGGAGGAACCGAGGTTAGGAGCAAGGCGACCCGACAGACCGATCCGTCGCCTACCAACACATATCTCTACATATTTGTAGAACAATAGGTCTTTGGACCCGCGCCTTGGGGGTCAAGATGCCCTCCCGTCCGTGCGCAGGCGGAGGCCTACTTGTCCTCGTCCCCCGATGAGGAGAGTGCCCATGCCTGCCGAGATGTCCCCCCGCCCCGATCGCGGCGGTCGCGCGAGTGTGCTGGAGAAGTGGGGGTGGGCGGCGACGGCCGGTGTGGCGGTGATCGCGCTGTGGCTGTCGTACGCCGCGTTCGCGTTTGGGCCGTCGAACAGCGCGGCGTCGACCGGCACCGCGAAGTCGAGCGGTGCGAAGACCGTCGACCTCGAGGTGGGCGACCTGTTCATCAAGCCGTCGATGATCGAGGTGCCCAAGGACACCGACCTCGCAATCGTCGTGAAGAACACCGGAGCCATGGCCCACGACGTCACCCTCGCCAATGGCAAGGGCACCGGCTCGATCGCGCCCGGCGCGACCGCCACGGCGGCCCTTGGTGTGATCAGCGAGGACACGACCGCGTTCTGCACCGTGCCCGGCCACAAGGAAGCCGGGATGCAGCTGATGATCCACGTGACCGGCACCACGACGACCGCCGGGGCCACGGCCGCTGCGGCGAGCGCGGGGTCGGGCGGGGCCAACCCAGACGATGCGACCATTGACTTCAACGCCAAGCCGGCGGCCGATTGGAAGCCCTATGACCCGACTCTGGCGCCGGCCCCCGGTGGGACGACCCACGATCTGACGTTGCACGCCACCGAGGTGGACCTGGAGGTCGCCCCCGGTGTGACGCAGAAGATGTGGACCTTCGACAACAAGGTGCCCGGACCGATCCTGCGGGGGAAGGTCGGCGACCTGTTCAACATCACGCTGGTGAACGACGGCACCATGGGCCACTCGATCGACTTCCACGCCAGCAAGGTCGCGTGGAGCGACGAGATGCGCACCATCCAGCCCGGCGAGTCGCTCGTGTACCAGTTCAAGGCCGGCTTCGCCGGTGCGTTCATGTACCACTGCGGCACCGCGCCGACGCTGCACCACATCGGCAACGGCATGTACGGCGCGCTGATCGTCGACCCACCCGACCTCGCGCCCGTCGACCACGAGTACGTGCTGGTGCAAAGCGAGATCTACACCGGGCCGCAGGGCCAGCCGGGTGACCTGACCAAGATGCAGAACAACCAGTGGGACGCGGTCGTGTTCAACGGCTACGTGAACCAGTACAAGTACTCGCCGATCCGCGTCGAGCCCGACCAGCGGGTGCGGGTGTGGGTGGTCGACGACGGTCCGTCGGAGAACTCCTCGTTCCACATCGTGGGCACGATCTTCGACACGGTGTTCAAGGAGGGCAGCTACCTGCTGCGCCCCGACGCCCGCCAGGGTGGCTCCCAGGCGCTTGACCTGCAGCCGGCCCAGGGCGGCTTTGTCGAGTTCACCTTCGCCGAGACTGGCTTCTACCCGATCGTCACCCACAAGTTCTCCAACGTGGGCAAGGGCGCCATGGGGCTGTTCCAGGCCGGCGACGCGCAGATGCCCGCGGCGGGCGCCAGTCACTGAGTGCGTCGACGACGGCTCGGCTGCTGCTCGATCCTGAGCGTGCAGCCGGCCCGGCGAGGGTCACGAGCCTCGAGGCCGGTGACCCGAATGCCGCCGGTCGCCGATGCCATGCCCTGAGCAAGGCCGTGGTGCAGGTCGCAGATCAGCTCGGGGTTGACCGTGGCGGCCTCGGCGAAAGGGCAGTTGCCGAGCGAGATGACGGTCTCCCCCTGATCGTTCTGGCCGACCGATGGCTCGAAGCCCTGGCGGGTGAACTCCACCACGATGCGCTCGAGCGGCGGCAACTCGGCATCGACGGGGATGCGGCGCCCGGCGCGGCGGCCCACCGCCAGAGGCGGG
>Ga0209048_10003023_pt1 | contig 16490 bp, 14 predicted proteins | sample FrelakmetCRP12CR_FD_187146 | JGI IMG/M metagenome (GOLD analysis project Ga0209048, IMG submission 187146) | Freshwater lake sediment microbial communities from the University of Notre Dame, USA, for methane emissions studies - CRP12 CR (SPAdes)... | ecosystem: Environmental > Aquatic >... | reverse complement strand
GGTACAGGTTCGGGCTCGGGCACAGGCGCGGGTTCGGGCGGCGGTTCCGGCGCGGATACAGGTTCGGGTTCGGGCACAGGCGCGGGTTCGGGCGCGGGTTCTGGCGCGGGTATAGGTTCGGGTTCGGGCTCGGGTTCCGGCGCGGGCGGTAGCACGACCGGCGGCGCGGGCGACGGTTCCGGCGCGGGCGACGGTTCCGGCGCGGGTACAGGCTCGGGCGCGGGTTCGGGCGCGGGTTCTGGCGCGGGCGCGGGTTCTGGCGCGGGCGCGGGTTCGGGCGCGGGTTCTGGCGCGGGCGGCGGCGCGGCCATCCGGTAGATCCGGGTCCCAGTCACCACGACCGGAGCCGAGGCAGCCGCGGCAAGCGCGCCGCCCGCCTCGGCTTCCGGGAGGACCACAGCCGCGCTGTCCGAGTTCACGACCTTGGGCGCGCCCGGCGCCCCGGCGCCTCCGGGCGACTCTGCGCCCGTGTCCCCGGTTGACGCCTGTCCCCCGCCCAGCCCAACCGCCTCCCGGACGCGGCCGACAAACGTGTGGTGCTCAGGCCCCGTGGGTTGCGGCTCCGGCTCCCGCGCCAGCTCCTCCGCGACCGGTTCCGGACCTGGCACCTCCACCTTCGACCCCGTCCACTCCAGGAAGCTGCCGCACGATCCGCAGAAACTATCCGTGGAAACGTTCTGGAACCCGCACTTGGTGCAGACGATCACGTGGCGCTCCCTCGACAGCCAGCCTGCGCGCATGCACTCGACGCGCCCCGCTGGGAGGTCCGGCCGCGCGCGATCGGGCCCGCGGAGCGCGCACGCATCGTAGCAAGCGAACGGCGTATCTCGCGCGTGCCGATCACGCCTGGACGATCTCGATCCGATGCGGCACGTGGGCCGGCTTCGCGCTCGCCACCAGCGCGTCGAGGCCGGCCGCCGAGACTGCCTTCGGGTCCTTGACGCGCACCCGGATGAAGAGGTCCTCTGAGGTCCCGGCGGGGATTGATCCGCCCGCATCGTGCGACCAGGCGGTGGCGCCCGGCTCCGCGATCTCCACTTCGCCGCCGCTGAAGACGGCGACGTGGGCAGCCAGGCCACCCGCGGTACCCCGGATCTTGAAGAGGTCGACGGCGGAGGCGACGAATGCCCGGCGGCGCTCGATGGGCCAGGTTTCGTCGAGCGCCGCGCCCGTCCACGCTCCCAGCCATTCCAGGAAGTCCTCCGGCGCCAGCGCCGGATCGAGGTAGGCGGGGAAGCAGTCGAGCACCTGCACGACCCCCGCGAGCACCTCGTCGAAGGCCGCGGTGAGGCGCTGCGTCATGTCGTCGTCGCGATAGACGCCCGGAAGCTGCTCCCCGAGCGGGTGCGGCGAGCGGAGTCCCGGAATGTGGCCGCGCATGCCCTACGCCCCCTCGACCAGGAGCTGGTGCTCGTAGCTGAAGACGAGGGCGTGCGGTTCCAGGTCCAGCCGCTGAGTCACCTGGCCGCGCTGCCCGGTGATCGGGTCGGCCCCGAAGAGCCGGACGTCCTCGACCAGCTCGGTCCCGCGCAGCCCCTGGAGCACCGCGTAGACCTCGCCCACCTGGACCGGGCGCCCGAACGGCCAGCCCGTGCCCTCCGGCCCGCCAGTGATCGGGTGGAAGTAGCCGTAGATCGCCCGCATCGCGTCGTCCTGGAGGCGCGTTGGGTTGACGCGCGGGCGCGCCCGCAGTCGCGCCACGATCGTGATGCCGCGGTACGCCGGCGGTTCCACGAGGATGCGCGTGCCCACGACCCGGCACTCGTCAAGCCGGGCCGCGACGCGCGCCAGGGTCTCGTCCGAGGGGAGCAGCTGGTCAAAGCGGAGTCGACCCGCGTCGGCCTGCGCGGATGGCACGACCAGGACGCGAACCGAGCCGGCATCGGCGCCGTCGCCGGCGGCCACCGCGCGGACCCGGGCCAGCTCGGGCGCAGCCTCCAACGCGAGGTGCTCGAAGTCCTCGGTGGTCACCGCGCGGCCGCGCGTGCGGAGCGAGATCGGGCCGCGCAGCTTCGCGTTCTCGATCTCCTCCCCATCCACGCCGCCGGCCATGGACTGCCGGTTCTCCACGCGGGAGACGTACGGGATCGAGGTCTTCAGGACGCTGATCGCCCGCGGCGCGAGGTTGCCGGCCCGCCCGCCACCGGTCAGGTAGGCGTCGGCCCGGACGCGGGCCCCTTTCGTCGGGATCGCCCCGTACTGACGGACAGTCCCGTCCGCCTCGCGAACCCCCGGGCCGAACGAGATCTCCCCCGCCACCGCGTCGAGGACGAAGTGCCGGTCCTCGGGCCCAGACCCTGCGAAATCCGGCACCTGGGTCCATTCCTGCCAGCCGTCCTCATCGTGGGAGACACCCAGCGTCATGGGTCGGTCGCCCGGCACGACCGGGCGCCGCTTGACGAGGAACCGGCCACCGGCCACGCCCTCCGCCACGCCCATGATCTCGTCAACGATCACGTCCGCATGGACCGCCGCCGCCGTTCCGCCGATCGTGGCGGCCTCCAGGCCCCGCACCTTCGGCGAGGACGAGTAGAACGGCTGCCCATCCTCAGGTTCCGTGACGCGGGCTCGGAGCCAGCCTGCCCGGACCTTCTCGACCACGGACGCGACATGGCCAGCCGGAAGGTGGACGACCACGTCGCCGTCCCGGTTCAAGCCGCCGGTCGTGTCACGATCCAGCTCGCAGGCCTCCCAGTCCGCGCCCGTCCAGGCCTCCCAGGCGAGCGGCGGCCAGGTGGGATCCACCCCGACACCCTCGATCGTGCAGGCGAACCGGAGGCGGAGCGCGTTCGAAGGAGCCGGCTCGCTGAGGCCGACCAGGAGGATGTTGCCGGGCTTCGGCTGGCTCTCGAACGCGAGGAAGTCGCGGGCGTTGAGAACCTCGGTGGTCCGATCAACGTTCACCTTCCCGTCGACGGACGTGAAGGCCGAGACGACGGAGACGGGCACGATCGGGAGGTCGTCGAGCGTCGTGAAGACGATCGCCTCGTCGGTCTCCGTGCGGATCGTGGCCGCCTGGGTGCCGCCCTGGATGCGGATCGTGTCCGGTTGCGGCCCCGCCAGCCAGAACGTGATCTGGCCGCTGGCCGCGGACGGCGGGAAGAGCCGGATGCCGATGAGCTCCAGGAACTTCACGTAGTGCCGGTCCGGGACGCGGTTGAGCCGGTAGAGGAGCTGGTCCGTCATCCAGGCAAAGAGCTCGATCAGGGTCACGCCGGGGTCGGAGACGTTGTGGTCCGTCCACTCCGGGCAGCGCTGCTGGACGAGTCGTTTCGCGTCGTCGACGAGGTCCTGGAAGCGGCGATCGTCCAGGTTGGGGACCGGCAGGGCCATCGCTCACTCCTCCGCGGGGATGACGTAGAACGGGAATACGAGGTTGCGCGGATCGTTGGCCGACCCGATCGTGTAGCGGATGTCGATATAGAGCGTGGCCTGGTCTTGCGGGTCCGGGGTCACGTCCACGTCGCGGACGTCGATCCGCGGCTCCCAGCGGCGCAGCGAGCGGCGCACGTCGGCCGCGATCCGGCCGAAGGTCGTCGCGTCGGCCAGGCCGAAGATCTCGTCGTGGATGCCGCAGCCGAACTCCGGCCGCATCGGGCGTTCTCCGTACGCGGTGCCCAGGATCAGCCGGATGCTTTCCTCGATCTCGCGCTCGCGCGTGACCAGGGCGATCCCGCCCGCCGAATCGGTGCGCAGGGGAAACGCCCAGCCGGCCCCGATGAAGTCGTCGTTGGCCATGCGGTCCTCCTCAGCCCAGCGAGACCTGGGAGCCCTTGACGGACGTGACGCCGCCGGACTCCAGCGAGAGCTGGCTGGTTCCGCTCACCTTCGTAGTGGCCGGTGAGCTGATCTCCACGCCACCCAGGCCGCTGATCTTCACGGAGCCCTGGCAGTCAATCGTGAAGTCGCCCCCGGTCTTCATCTCGACCGTGCCGCTCCCGTCGGCGGTGACCACGACTTTCTTGTTGGCCGAGTCAACCTGGACCTGGATGCTGCCGTCGGCCGAGGAGATCAGGATCCCCTCGCTTCCCGACTTGTCCGAGAAGACCATCTTCTGCCCGGTCCGGCTGACGAACGCGCGCGCCTTCAGCTCGCCGCCGTCGAGCTCGATCGGGGGCGGGGCATCCTTGCCGTTCCAGAGGCCACCCAGCACGTACGGCTCGCGGACGCTTCCGTGGTGGAACGCCACGAGGACCTCGTCGTTCACCTCCGGGATCCACACGAACCCGCGCTTGGCCCCGTTGCCCGGCGCCGCGACCCGCGCCCAGTCGCTCACGAAGTCAAGGCCTGCATACGGCAGCCGCACGCGGACCCGGCCCAGGTTCTTCGGGTCGTCGTTATCCGTCACGATCCCGACCTGGACGCCGCCGAGGCCCGCGGTCGCCACGCCATCGCCAGCCCCGCCGCCGCCCCCTCCGCTCGCCAGGCCCAGCAGGGAGCGCTCCTGGCGCCCGCTGATCTCGAAGTGCGTGCGGTAGCCGGTCCGCGTCTCGTAGACGTGGCGGGTGTGAGTGAGCGTGTAGCGGCCGGCGAACGGCTTTGCCACCAGCGATACGTTGACGGCCACGCCGGCCTTGATCTTGGCGTCGCCGCGCGCGATGCCGGCCGCCTCTGCGAACACGCTCCCGATCTGCTCCGCGATCGCTTTCGCAGCCGCCTCCACCTCGGACTGCGTGTGGCGCGGCCGGTCGCCGGTCACGTGGCCGGGAGAGCCGAACATTGCCGCCAGCGAAGCCGGCGAGTCGGGCAGCACGGCACCCGTCGTGGCCCCCGGCGCCTGGGCGGTGAGGTCGCGCTTGGCCGCGATATCCCAGCCCTTGACCGTCACGTCGCCCACCTGGCCGCCCGCCGTGACCCGGGGCCGGAACTCCAGGAGCTCCTTGCCGAAGACGAACGTGAGCGGGTCGGTCGTGGACAGGTCGCCGGGCCCTGGAGCGGCACCGGCGTCCGGGGGGTTCCGGAAGTCCAGCTTTCCGTCGCGGACGGCCACCTCGAACCCGATCTCGCGGGCGAGCCCACGCAGGAAGTCCCAATCCGTCTCGGCAGCCTGGTGGACGAATAGGTGGACGGACCCGGAGTCGTCAATCTGGCCCTTCTCGAGGCCGGCGCTGCTGGCGATGTCGCCGGCAATGTCGGAGTACTTCTTCTGGGCGTGGACCATCGAGATGCGGCCGCGCATGAGGCGATGGGAGGCGTCGTAACCCCGGATCAGCAGGATCGGCGCCTTGCTCTCCCGATACTCGGCTTCGAGCGCTGTGACCTCGCCGCTGATGAGCTGGCCCGGGTTGGGGTCGCCGAGCGCCGTCGAGCTGATCTTCACCTTCGAGCCAACCTTGACCCGGGCCTTCTCCGCGACGTCCATCTCCGGCGACTCCTGGAGCGTGATGACGAACGTGTCGGGCAAGTGGAGGTGGTCGTCCACCACCACGTGGATCACGGATGACTCCAGGGCGCGGTCGAGCGGCTGCCCGTCGATCTCGATCTGGAACGCGCTCGCGACGAGGGCATCGGGCACGCGTCAGCCCTCCCCGTTTGCGAAGCGCTTCGCCTCGCCCAGCGACGGCACGAGGATCCGCGTCCCGGCGGCAACGCGCAGCGGGTCGTCGATCTCGTTGAAGGCGGCGATCCCGCGCCAGAGAGCCGCGTCGCCGTATTCGCGGTAGGCGACCCCGGCAAGGCTGTCGGCGCCGTCCAGCACGAGGCTGCGCCGGCTCTCGCGCGATCCGGACGTGGGGTTCGTGCCTTTGGGTTCCTCCGGGATCTCCTCGAGCGTGACCTGGCAGGTCGCCCGGACCGGCGTCCCGTCGGGCTTGAAGAGCGTGTATTTCGCCTGCACCGTCTTGAGGAAGCAGCGGTAGCCCTCGAAGACGTGATTGCTCCCCCACTCGAAGCCCAGCATCGGCGGCCTGGGCAGGCCGCGGGTAATGGAGTTCGGGGTGGGCTTGGTCCACTCGAAGAGCGTCTTGACGCTGGTGGTCACGTCCGCGCCCGGCGTGTCCCAGGCGTCGAAGGTGATCTCCATCTGGACGTTCTGGGGCCCTGCCCCGGCGAACTCCGGGCGGTTCGCGGAAGGCGCTCCACGCGCCTGCGGTCGGTTCCAGTTCGCCGACTTGGAAGTCGTGATCTCCGCCGGGTTGTACATGAAATCGAGCTTCTTCGTTTCGGGGTCGCCGTCGACCACCGTGAGCAGCGCCTTCTTGAGCGGGCCGCCGGTGAGCATCAGCGGGTGAACCCGTTGTGGATGAGCTCGAGGACCTCGACGGCGACCTGACTGGCGCCCGTGTCAAGCGTGGGCCCGGACCACTTTGCCGGATAGACCCCGGCCAGCTTCCACGAGGTGACCTTCGTGCCGCCCGAATCGAGCAGCTCGATCTCAGCCGTGGATCGTTTGGGGTCGCTGGCCACGGAGGCGAGCCACGCAGCGACCTTGCCCGTGTCTTTGTCGATCGGCCGGGTGAGCTTGATGTTCTGGTACTTCGCGCGGCCGGGCAGGCGGTGGACGAAGTCGTTCTGGCCGCCCTCCTTGACCTCCTGGATGTCGTACTCGACGGTCAAGCCCTCGCACTTGTTCCAGCTGCCCAGCTCCGTGTGGTCGTCGAGGGTGACCTTGAAGCGCAGGACGAGGCCGTACCCGGGATCGCTCATCTCGACCTCCAGCCCGCGTGGCACGCCACGGCGTTCACACGTCCACCAGCATGCCGGCGCGTTCGCGGTCGAGGAGCAACTCGGTCGTCAGGCGGGCGCGAATCGTGTCGTAGACGTGCTCCGCGAGCTCCTCGTAGTCGGTGCCGGGACCGCCCGCACCCGTGGCGCCGGGCTGGCCGGCCGACCCCGCCGCGGACCCGGAGCCTGCCGGGCCGGTCCCCGGCGTGACACTCACCTCGTCGATGGTCACGGCACGCTGCACGAACGGTGTGGGAAGTGCGGCGACGGACGTGAACCCTGCCCCAGCGGTCCAGCTGCCCACGCCGCCTGATCGGCCCGTCTCGGCCGCGTCCGGCTCGGCCGTCTCCACCGCCGAGCGTGCCAGCGGCAGGCCGGAGCTGGTGGCCGGCGCCGCACCGCGACCCGCGGCCAGCGCCGCCCGGGACACCACCGGGCGATCGTCGCGACCGAGGGCGGCGACCGCAGGGGACGGGGCCGGAGAGCGACCTGCGCCGCCGAACCCGGCTGGGCTCGGATCGGTTCCGTCGTCGCCGGTGCCGAGCGACGGGATCGCGAGGCGGGCGACGACCGGCGCTGGTTCCATGCTCGGGCGGTAGCCCAGGGTGGCAATGGCGGCCGGCTGGCTGGCGCGCATGGCGCGACCGGCGACCAGTGGCGCAAGAGCCGGCGAGGTGCGCGTCGCCGGCAACGCGCCGGGTGCCCGCGCGGGATCGCCTCGGCCCGCCATCGCGTGGCTGCGCTGGACGGCCGCGAGATCCGCCGACGCGACACGGTCCCGGGTCGCGCCACCATCGCCGGTCGCGGCACCGTCGCCGGTCGCGGCCCCGTCGATCGCGAAGGCACTCGTGAGGCCCGATTCCGGGCCGGCGATCGGGCCCGCGGCGGCCGGAACCGTTCCAGCCGTTCGCGCCGGCCCAAGCGTCGTCAGGCCAGGCTCGGCGGCACCGTCCACGTCGACGTCCGTCGCCGCTTCCGCCTGGGCGAGACGCGAGACGGCGATGGTCGTGTCACCGATCAGCGGCCGCGTCGAGCTCGCGGCACCGCTGCCGGTGGGTTCGCCGTCCGCCTCGGCGGACGCCTCGGCCGCCACATCCACCGAGCCTGGGTTGGCCGCACCGGGAGCCACCGGCGAGTCGTACGGGAGCACGGTCACGGGCCCGGTCGCGGCCGGCGACCGCCGCGCGACCACCAGGCGAGGGAGTGGTGCGGACGTCGCCGCAGCTGCCGGCACGGCCGTCTCGATGGGCAGGCTTCCCGATGTCGAGCCGGGCGCCTCGGTCGGACGCGCGAGACGGGCCACGGGCAGCGCGAGTCGACCCGCCTCCGGCGCGGCCAACGGTGGCCGACCGGTGAGGGGCGCACCGAGGCCCAGGCGCCGGGACTCGCCGAGGGTTCGCCTGGCGACCACCGGGGCGAAGGGACCGTCGCTTTCAACAGGCACGGGCGGCGTGGCGGCGACGATGCCCGGCACTGATCCGGACGCCGGACCCGTCACGTCGACGGACGCGCTGCGCTGAACTCGTGCCCCGGTGCTCCCCGTGCCCGCCCCGTCGGGCTGGCCGGAGACACTCGCGTCCGCCGACGGTGGTGCCGGAGTCCCGGACGACGCTCCGGATGCAACGGTCCGGGCCAGGGCCAGGACCGTCGCCGGCGCCGTCGCGTCGGCGACGCGCGTAGCCGAGAGCGCCGGGGTGGCCGACGCGAGCCGCGCGACCGGCAATGTTCGCGGGGCGAGGCCCGGGATATCGGCCGGCGTCTCGGTGGCGGCGAGACTCGCGAGATCATCACCAGCGGATCCCTCGAGCGGCGAGCTTTCCTCCGCGCCGCTGCCGACGTCGCTCGGCGGCAGGGTCGCGACCGAGGCCACGGCACGCTGGGCGGTTGGCCGGCCACGGCGGGCGGCCGCCGGCGCCGGCAGCGCGACAGTGGGCGCTCGATCGGCGCCGGAGGGCGCGTGCTGGACCAGCGGCACGGCGATGCCGCTCACCAGTCCCGCTGGCCCGTCGGCCGTCACGTCGTGGCCAAGCGGCACGAGCATCAGGTCAGGCACGCGGCGGCCTGCCAGGTCGCGCGCGAACCCCGCGCTTGGCGCGGTGAGGGGCGTCTGGCCCATGGCCCGCTGGACCGCGGGCATGTCGCGCCAGGCGGCCGGACGGGCCACTCCACCTGGTCCTGGATCCGTGCCCGCTGCGGAAGGGGCGGCCTCGCCTGCGCCGGGCGAGGGATCGTCCCTTCCCGGTGCACCGCGGAGCCAATTCGCGAAAGGCCAGCGCACGACGAACTCACTCCTCTTCGGTCAGGCGCCGGTTGATCCCCGCGATCTCGTCGACGAAGCGGAGCCGGTCGGGGTGCTCCAGGTCGAGGATCGCGTCCATCGACCAGTGAAAGTGGTAGGCGACGTACGCGACCTCCTCGAAGAGGCGGTCGGCCGCATACGTCAGGACCCCCCCGGCGAAGCGCCCCCGATCTCAACCCTGAACTCGTGGCGACAGGCCGGACAGGTCACCGCGGCCTGCGACGTTCCCTCCTGGTTGACGCGCCGGTAGAGGTCCTGGAGAAATGCGAGGTCGGAGGCGAACATCCCCTCGATGACCTGCGACGTTACCTGGCCAAGGGTGCCCAGCCGGACGACGACGCGGGACAGGAGGATCACCGTGAGGTACGCGTCGTTCTCGCGAACTCGCGGGTCGCGGAGCGGGAGGATCTCGTCGCGAGCCGTCGCAAGGCGCATGGCGCCCTCGCGGTGGAGGGCGCCCGAGTCGTCGACATAACCGCGTGGAAGCACGAACGGGAACTCGGTCCGCAGGCCTGCCGGCGCGGGACCGGGCGCGCCAACGGCGGCCGGTCCCGCGATCAGGTCGAGCACCACGTCACTTCACCCGCTCGAGCCGCTCGCAGACGATGGTCACTTCTTCGATGGAGGGGGTGTTGTCGCCGGCCTTCATCCCCGTCGCGGTGAGCTTCGAGACCCAGGCATCGAAGAAGTTGTAGCGGGCGACCTCCTGGTGGGTGAAGTCGAGCTGGACGATCGACCCCTCGCGACGGGCACCTACGAGATCGCCGTCGATCGCGGCCTTGTGCCAGTTCCAGAGGTCCATGCTGGAGTCGGCGGCACGCTTGAGGGTGATGGTCGGCGGCTTCATGGCCCCGATCATCTGCTTGATGATCGGCTTTCCAAGCATGTCGTTCGCCTTGAGAGTCACCACCTCCATCTCGGAGGTGATCCCGCTCACCTCCTGGAACGTGGCGATGGAGGTGCCCTTGACCTCGATCTTGAAGCGCTGCGCGACGAGCGCGTCCTGCGGAAGCTTGGGAATACCGGGCATGGCGAGGGTTCCTCCTGTCGGTCGGCGTCAGCGGATGGTCGCGGCCACGGTCATTCCGTGAGCGACGTGCCGCCCGAGAACTGGGCAAGGCGGAAGATCACGAACTCGGCCGGCTTCACCGGGGCAATCCCGATGTCCACGATCAGCTGGCCGGCATCGATCGACTCGGCCGTGTTGTTCTCGCCATCGCACTTCACGTAGAACGCCTCGGCCGGGGTCGCGCCGAAGAGCGCGCCGTCGCGCCAGGTGCGGACGAGGAAGGCCCCGATCGTGCGCTTCACGCGCTCCCAGAGGTCCAGGTCGTTCGGCTCGAAGACGACCCACTGCGTGCCCAGCAGGATCGATTCCTCGATGTAGTTGAAGAGGCGGCGCACGTTGAGGTAGCGCCACGCGGGGTCGGACGAGAGCGTCCGGGCGCCCCAGACGCGGATCCCGCGCCCCGGGAAGGTGCGGATGCAGTTGACCCCGATCGGGTTGAGCTGGTCGTGCTCGGCCCGGGTCAGGTTCAGCTCGAGCGAGATGGCGCCCCGCACGATCTCGTTCGCGGGCGCCTTGTGAACGCCCCGCTCGCCATCGCTGCGGGCCCAGATCCCGGCCATGTGGCCGGATGGCGGCACGAACGCTGCCTGGCCGGCGATCGGGTCGAAGACCTTGATCCACGGCCAGTAGAGCGTGGCGTACTTGGAGTCGTAGCCCGCCTTGTCCTGGCGCCACTCCTTGATCTGCTGGGCGTTGTAGTCGGGCGGCGCGTCGAGGATGGCGACGCGATCGCCCATCAGCTCACAGTGGGCCATGATCGCGAGCTGGACCGCCTTGACGCCCTCGAGGTCGAGGACGCCGCGCTGATACAGTGCCATCAGGTCCGGCGCGGCCACCATGGTGATCTCTTCGATGGCCTCGAGGCCGCCGAACCCGGTCCGGTCCGCCGTGTTGCCGACGTACTCGCCGGGCGTGACGCGGGCCGGGCCCGCGCTGGTCCCACCGGCAAGCGCTGCCTTCGTTCCGGTGGCGGGAGCCACGTCGCCCTTCGCCGTCTCTTCGAGGCGGACCAGCTTCGACGTCTTCGTGGCGGTGAAGACGTTGTTGCGGCCCTTCTTGACGCTGACGTTGTCGTAGACCTCGGAATCGCTGCCGCGAGTCACGACCAGCCTGAAGACGCCCTCGCCGGGCTCGGACGGGTCGCTGACCTCGACGGTGACGTCGTTGCCCGTCGCACCGGCCTCCAGGGCCACGACGCGGAAGGCCGCCTGGCCCTTGTCCGTGGAGCTCGGCAGCTCAAGGCGTGCGGTCGGCGCGCCTGCACCGTCGGCGCCGATGCGGACGATGTAGGCGGTGGTCCCGCCGTTGAGGAAGAACCCGTAGACGGAGTGGGCCAGGTATGACCCCTCCATGAAGTCGCCGAACGTGGTCACGAACTGGGTCCAGTTCGTGACCATCACCGGCGTGTTGGCGGGCCCCCGCTGGGCCAGGCCGACGAAGGCCGCAACGGCCGTCCCGACCCCCTCGATGGGGCGCGAGGCGGCCTGGACCTCCTCGACGTAGACGCCGGGCGAAAGGTAGTTCGGCATGCGGATAGGCCCTCCCGGGCTGCGGAGGTAGGGACCGGTCGAGCGTGGCACCGGGTACCCGGCTCCCACAACGGGCGAGCGGACAGCCGAATGGGCCGGTCGCGCTGCCCGATCGGGCACCGCGGGCGGCCCGATCGGCTGCCCCGGGGCGGCTTGCCCGCGACGGACCACCTTGCGAGGCTGACCGGGCGAGCGGCCGTGCCCGCAGCCGGACGCGCGCCTCACCGGAACCACGGCGCGGGTCGGTTCGCGACCAGGAGCTCCGCGACGTGCAGCCAGGGGTGACCGGATGATCGAGGAAGTCGACGAGACGCTCCGGGGCCTGATCCGGACCGAGGTCCTGAGCGGCAGCCAGGTAGAGGTCTCGTTCGACGCCCCGACCAAGGACTGGGCCGCGCGCCGGAACGCGCCCACGATCAACCTGTACCTCTACGACATACGCGAGGACCTGTCTCGCCGCGACGCGGGCTGGACACCGATCTACGCGGCGGAGGGATATGTCACCGGCCACCAGCCGCCGCCCCGCTACTACAAGCTCCAGTACATGGTCACCGCCTGGACCCAGCGACCGGAGGACGAGCATCGGCTGCTCTCGGCGTGCCTCGGCACATTCCTCCGCCACGAGACGCTCGGCCCTGCCGAGATGACGGGCGCGCTGGCGCAGCAGCCGCTTCCGGCGATGGTCAGCGTGGCCCTTCCGCTCGGGCCGGATCGCTCCATCGCGGACGTCTGGTCGGCCCTCGGCGGCGAGCTCAAGCCCTCGCTTGACGTGGTGTTCAATACCCCGTTCGTGGTTGGCCGCAGCATCACCGCCGGGGCGCCCGTTCGCGAGTTGCCGCGCCTGTCGATTGCCCGCCCCGACGATGGCGGCGAGCCCGAACGCCCGACGCGCGCCGTGCGGGTTCGCAGGAGCGGACCGCTCGCCCCGGACGAGACGTCGGCCATCCAGGACGAGACCGTAGCAGGCGGCACGAAGGCCAAGCCCGGGCGCACGTACCGCATCCGCGGCTACCCGCGGCCCTGACCCCGGATGACCGTCGCGTCCCCCGTCACCGACGCGTCCGTCCGCCACCTGGCGGCACGCCTGGAGCTGGTCGAGGCGCGCATCCGCGTGGCGGTGGCCCGCCGACGGGCCACCGACCCGGATCCGGACGACCGGTTCCGCGGCCTGTACATCTCGGACGTCCAGGTGGACGAGATGCTGGTGGGCGCCCCGGCGCCGCTCCTGCCAACCGCCCCGGATGCCGACGCGATCGTGCGCCTCGGCGCCGTGGAAGCAGATGCAGATGCGGCGGAAGCCGCCGGGGTGGACGTGCGGCTGCGCCGGCTGGTCCGCTCGTTCGAGCTCGAGCCCCTCGACGTGGAGCTCCTCCTGGTTGCACTGGCGCCGGACCTTGACCCGCGCTTCGAACGCCTCTACGGCTACCTTCACGACGACGTCTCGCGGCGCCGGGCCAGCATCGGCCTGGCGCTGGAGCTGGTCGGGGCGGGCGGCGCGTCCGGCACGGGTCGGGCGCGGCTCGGGCCGGCGGGACCGCTCATCGCGGGTGGGCTCCTGGTGGTGGAGGACGTGGACCGGCCATTCCTGACGCGCGCCCTTCGCGTGCCGGACCGGGTCGCCGGCCACCTGGTGGGCGACGACACGACAGACCCGCTGGTGGCAGCCCTCGAAGTGACCCCATCCGGGCGTGACCTTGCCGGCGCCGAGCCGCTGGAGCGCGGCCTGCGCGCCGGCGCAAGACTCGTCTACGTCCGCGAACGGATCGGCACCGCGCCCCTCACGGTGGCCGCTCGCGCACTGGCACGCCTGGGTCCGCCGCCGGTGGTGATCGACCTGGGTCGCCTCGGGCCGCGCGAGGAGATCGGCGACGCCGCGACGGCCGCGATCCGTGAAGCGCGCCTGCGGGGTGCCGGTCTCGTGGCGGGCCCCGTGGAAGTGCTCGCGGAGCGCGGCGCGGCCAGCGTCCGGGCCTTCGCGGAAGCAGCCTGCGTGACCGTCCTCCACGGCACGCGCGGCTGGGATCCCGCCTGGTCACGGACGGTCGCCTTCCTCGTCGAGGCGGAGCTCCCGACGTCCACGGAGCGCCACGACGTCTGGCTCGCGGCCCTCCACGGGTCGGTGTCGGAGGACATGGCGGCAGCCATCGCCGCGCTCCCGTACCGGCTGGCGCCGGAGCAGGTGGAGCGTGCCGCGGAGGCGGGCCGCCTGACGGCGGCCGCGTCCAGCCGGGCGCTCGCCGTGGGAGATGTCGCCGCCGGCGCCCGCTCGCAGAACGCGGCGGGCCTGGATCGACTCGCGCGCCGGGTCGAGCCGCGCGTCGGATGGTCGGACCTGGTCCTCCCGGCGCCGGTCGTGGAGCAGCTCGGCGAGCTGACGGCGCGGGCACGTCATCGCGACCGCGTCCTCGACGACTGGGGCCTTGGCCGCACGTCTCTCAAGGGGCGCGGCGTCAGCGGCCTCTTCGCGGGCGACTCCGGTACCGGCAAGACGATGTCGGCGGAGGTGATCGCCGGGTCACTTGGCCTGGACCTCTACGTGATCGACCTCTCGACGATCGTGGACAAGTACATCGGCGAGACAGAGAAGAACCTGGACCGGGTGTTCAACGAAGCCGACCGGGTCAACGGCGTCCTCCTCTTCGACGAAGCCGACGCGATCTTCGGCAAGCGTTCCGAGGTGAAGGACGCCCGGGACCGCTACGCCAACGTTGAGGTCGCCTACCTGCTCCAGAGGATGGAGGTCTTCGACGGGATGGCGATCCTGACCACGAACCTCCGCGCCAACGTGGACGAGGCGTTCCTCCGCCGGCTGGACGCGATCGTCGACTTCCCGATGCCCGAGGTCGAGGACCGGCGTCGGCTCTGGGAACGCAACCTCTCGGCGAACGTGCCGAAGGCAGACGACATCGACATCGACTTCCTGGCCCGACGCTTCACCCTGACCGGCGGGAACATCCGGAACGTGGCGGTTGGCGCCGCGTTCCGCGCGGCCGAGGGAGAGCGAAGTCTGGCGATGGCGGACCTCGTCCGCGAGACGGCACGCGAGTATCGGAAGCTGGGTCGCCTCTGCGTCGAGGCGGAGTTCGGTTCCTGGTTCAGCGTGATCGCGAGCATCTGAGATGGAAGTGCGCCGGCGGCCCGACCCGCCGCGCAGGGATTGACGGGAGCGCGACGATGACAGGTGACGCCACCACCGCACGGGAGGACGCGAGCATGCATCGCCACGAGCGCGACCGGGAAGCGGCGCCCGCTCGCCCTGTCCGCCGGTCCAACCACGATGACGCGGCGACGGCACTCGCGGCCCGGGCCGCGGCGGCTGGCCGGACCGAAGCCCTCGCGCCGGCTGCCGTCCTGCGCCTCCAGCGAGCCGCCGGCAACGCCAGTGTTGCGCAGCTCCTCGACGGCGACGCGGAAGCTGCGTCGCCCGTGAAGGATGTCGTCGGCCGAGGAGGCGGGGCGCCCCTGGAACCCGCGGTCCGGCAGCGGATGGAGTCGAGCTTCGGAACGGACTTCGGGGACGTCCGGGTGCACAGCGGAGGGAGCGCTGCGGCGTCGGCCCGGGCGGTCGATGCGCACGCCTACACCGTGGGCAACGAGGTCGTCCTTGGTGATGGCCAGGCGCCGGGTACGCCAGCCCACGATCGGACGCTCGCCCACGAGCTGACCCACGTGGTCCAGCAGAGATCCGGGCCGGTGGAGGGCACGCCCACGGCGGGAGGGATCAGCGTCTCCGACCCCGCGGACCGCTTCGAGCGCGCTGCAGAGACGACGGCGGACACCGTCATGAGCACCGGGCGCGCCGGCGACGTCGGGGGGCAGGCGGCGCCGGCGGTCCAACGCGGGATCATCATGGAAGAACCGGAGCAGGAGGTGCAGGAGCTCGCGATCCAGCGCATCGACGACGAGGAGCATCTCCTGCTCTAGGTCCACGGCCCAGGTTGCCGGAGTACCGGCGCCGCGCCCTGGAGGGCGTCGAGGGTTTCGTCGCCGAGGCGACGGGCTTCTGCGATCTCGGCATCGGCGCGTGAGGCGACGACAAGACACGGGGATCCGCCGGAGTGTCGACCGGAGGGAGCGACGCTCCAGGCCCGCGCCCGGGTGGCGCACACGGTCCCGGAGGACCCGCAGACGAAACCAACCGGCGGCCGTGCGACCGTCGCAGGCATCGTTGGAGCCTCCGTCGTCGCCTGGTGACCGCCGCCTGCGGATCGAGCGCGACGCCCGCGCGGGTCGTCCCCGAGCCCCGGCTCCCGCGGCCTGGGACGACACCGTCGAGCGCGGCGGGCTCGTCGGTCGGCCCGCGACGCTCGCGGCGATCGCCCGCCCTCTCACGTGATACCGGCACCCGGCCCCCGTCCGGTGCGCGCCGGCACCGAACGGCACGAACGCCGGTCGTCTCCCGTACCACCGGCGTGCGCCACGGCGCCCGGCCGGGGCTATCGTCAGGGTGTGGCGCATCAGCCGGAAGAGTGCGCCGAAGTGGAGTGCGGCGTGGATCTCGGGGCCCAGTTCTGCGAGCACTGCGGACGTGACCGGGATTGGTACACGTCCACTCGCAGCACCTATCGCGACTGCCCGACCTGCCGCGCCGCCTGCTGCGCCGACTGCTGGAACGTCGCCGACGGCGCCTGCCTGAAATGCGCGCCGTACCGGCTGGTCGACGCCCCGGCCCACGAGCGGGTCGTCATCGCCTCGGGGTCCGCCCGCGGCGAGACGAGCCCGGCGGCCGACCCGTACGCGGACCTGCGCGCCGACCCGAACCTGGCGACCGCGCGGCCGCGCCCGACCCGCACGTTGGGGGCGGCGCGGATCGACAGCGGGATCCACGCACCGGGGGCGGCACGTTGGGAGCCAGACGCGACACCGATTGCGTTCGCGGCGCCGGTCCATGTCGGGGCAGGCCCGGGCCGGCGTGCCGGACGGATCGGGG
>Ga0209048_10003022_pt1 | contig 16492 bp, 11 predicted proteins | sample FrelakmetCRP12CR_FD_187146 | JGI IMG/M metagenome (GOLD analysis project Ga0209048, IMG submission 187146) | Freshwater lake sediment microbial communities from the University of Notre Dame, USA, for methane emissions studies - CRP12 CR (SPAdes)... | ecosystem: Environmental > Aquatic >... | reverse complement strand
CAGCGCGAGGGGGCCGCCCTGAAGCGACCCCCCCTGGGGCGCCGCGGACCCGGCCGGAGGCCGGATCGAGCTACTTCTGGCCGTGCACCGTGAGCGTCAACGTCCAGACGGCCTTCTCCCCGCCGGTCCACGGACGGCTGTACTGGACCGAGACGGTGCTCGACTTCGCGCGGAGAACCGTGAAGGTCCAGCTCTCGGTCCCGGCGGCGCCGGGCATCGGCGTCTTCGGCGGCGTGGACCAGTGCTTCTTGAGGGCCAGCGCTGCATGGTCATACTTCAGGGTGCCCCAGCCGAAACCGGTCGAGACGTTCGAGCAGAGCGTGAAGGTGACCGTGCTGCCGACCCGGACCCACGCCTCGCGCTGGACCGGTGACTTCCCGCTGGCCGGGTCCTGCGCGGCCAGGAACTCGTCGCACGTGATCGTGAGGCGCGTCTCGTTGGTTGACGAGGCGGTGGCGGTCCGGCCGTGGGCGGCCGAAGCGACATAGGTGTCGTCACCGGCCCACTTCGCCAGGAACCCCGTTTGCGCGGAGACTCGGGCGTAGAAGTGGACCGTCCCGTCGGACGCGACCGTGGGGGACGCCGCGAGCTTCCACGCTCCGGTGGCGGTCCTGGTCCAGATCTGCACGGCCCTGCCGGCCAGGCTCGGGTCGGTCTGCACCAGGTAGGTGACGTACCCGCCCTTCGGGACGCCGACTGTGCTCGCCCCGAAGCCGGTCGTTCCCCGGTTCACGCCGGGGGCGATCGCGTCGGTCAAAGTCGGTCCGTAGTGGTAGACAATCTCGCAGGCCCACGCCGCCCCGGGAAGGATCCCGAGCGCCAGGCGCGGGTACTTCGAATCCGTGGTGGCGGAGTCGTTGCAGCGCGTGGACCGCCACAGGTATCCGGCCGGAAGCTTGTCGAGGTGCGGGTTCACGATGTAGCTTCCGGCCGGGACGGCGACGGCGACGCCGGACGTGAACGCGACGGGCTGGCGGGACACGAACGATGGGACGGCGACGCCCGTGAGCGACGCTGCGAAGGCGGTCGCGTCGGCCGTCCCGCCCTGAACCGTCACCGTGAGCGCGATGCTGGCAGGCGCACACGCCGTCGTGCCCGGCGTCGAGCTGCTCCCGACCTTGTCGGGGAAGGCGGCCCAGCGAGCAGACAGTGTGGTCCCGGCATCCTTGCTGGTGACCACCACGAGCGAGTGGGCGCCGGAGTGCGGCGACGCCAGGGTGTCGGGGATCCAGTCGGCGAGGCTCGTCGTGTACTCGACGTCGTACCTGGCGAGACCCTTCAAGTCGCTGCTGATCGTCCAGAAGTAGTCGAGGTCCGTGGCGCACAGGCCCGTGACCGTGGGCGGCGCGGCCGGTGCCTGGTCGACGGCCAGCACAGGCGCAGCAGCCGGGAACAGCAGGATGAGCGCGGCGAGCAACGTGACGGCGCGGAACCTCATGCGACCCTCCCTTGGGCGCGACCCGCGGGTCGGTCTCGCCAGTGGCTCGGCGCGGTCCCGGCGACCGGGTGAGGACCGCGCGTCAACGCCCCCGCATCCGCATGCATTCTCGCACCGGCGTCCATGCTGCGGCATAGCGACGTTTGGCCGGCCCGCTCGACGACGCCGGCGGGTGCAACTTCCTGCCGAACGCCTCTGGCGCGCCCGGGCGACCCGGGGTGAAGTGAGCGAGGGCGACCGAGCCGCCACCGACGGCCCGCGTCAACCGTCTCATCGGCGGCTCAGCCAACAACAGCACCAGCGGCGGTGACTGATGAACGCGAAGCGTCATCCAGCGTCCCTCCTCCTCGGGGTCGTCCTCGTCGCGTGCACGGGCACGTCGAGCCCGCCGTCCCCCACCCTCGCACCCGCGATCTCCGCGGGCCCTGTCACGGCTGCCCCGACGTCGGATTCGCCGGCTACACCGACGGAGACCCCGACCTCGACTCCCGCGGCCGTGCCCTCCCCGACTCCACCGCCGACTGCTGCGACCGGCGAGATCGCCTTCACCGACACCGTCGACGGCGTCGAGGGCGTCTACGTCGCGGACGTCGCCTCGGGCACGACGACCAGGCTCGCCGACGGTGGCGGTCCGGCCTGGTCGCCCGACGGCACCCGGATCGCCTTCGGGCGAGCCTCGAGCGACGGGTGGTTCCTCTGGGTGATGAATGCCGATGGGAGCGCTGTGCGCAGCCTCGGGGTCGGGCTTGGCCCGGTGTGGTCGCCGGACGGTACCCGGATCGCCTTCTCCACCTCGCCGATCGACCTCGGTGACCTGTGGGTCATGAACGCCGATGGCAGCGGCAGAAAGAAGCTCGAGGGCGGCCTCCAGCGCGACTGGTCGCCCGACGGGACCCGGATCGCCAGCGTCACGGACGCGCCGGGCGGGGGCGAGCCGCACCTGGTGGTCGCGCGCGCCGACGGCTCCGGCGTGACCCGCCTGGCCGTGGGGCAGTTCCCGGCCTGGTCGCCCGACGGCACCCGGATCGCCTTCGTCAGCTGGAGCGAGCAGCCGGCGATCCAGGGCGTCGACCCTTTGAGCGGCAGGATCTCGACGATCGCGCAGCTCGAGACGGATGCCCGCGCGCTGGCGTGGTCGCCCGACGGCAGCCGGCTCTCGTTCATCACGCCCGGCGGCGACCTGCGGGTCGTGTCAGCCCTGGGGGGCGAGGTGACGACGGCGGCCAGCGGCCTGTCCTTCGACGCGGCCCGGTCGCCCGACGGCAACTGGTTCGTCTTCACGGTCACCGACCCGGAGTCGCCGACCTCCGACATCTACCTCGCACGCGCCGACGGGTCGGACCGGCTGCAGCTCACGACGTCGGGCTCCGCCTCGGGTCCGGCCTGGCGGCCCGCACCCTGAGACGGGCGTGCCCGCCTACCGGATCTCGAGCTGTGGCACGCAAGAGGCATCTGACCCCGGGGTCACGCCCTGCGGCCGGGCTGCGCCCGCTGTACCGTGAGGAGATGCACGGAGGCGCTCAGCGCGGTCGCGCGCAACGTGGGCCCGGGCAGCCGCGAGTAGGACGATGAACGAACGGACGTTCCGAGCCGTCGTGGCGGCCGTGCTCGTCGGGGCGCTGGCCCTTGCGGCGGTCGTGGCGTTCGTCGCGCTGCAGCCCGCATCGCCGAGCCCATCACCCGGCGTGACGCCCACTGCCCGTCCGACGCCGACGGCGACGCCCACGCCCACCCCGACGCCGACGTCGTCACCCCAGCTGGTGTTCGGGGATGTCGGCGTCACCGCCGTCGGGAGCGTCCCCCGGGGCAGCGCATCGGGCACGACCCTCGTGCTGCGCTTCATGGAGCCGACGATCGACGCGATCCCCGACGCCGCGGGGTCGTTCACGGTGACCCTCACCGATCACGCCGGCGTGGGCGCGACGCTCGCGTTCACCGGCACGCCCGTGTTCGACGCGCCGGGGTCGCTGGGCGTCAGCGCCGAGCTCGCCGCCGGCAACGTGCTGAGGATCAGCATCGTCGCGTCCGACCGGGTGAACATCGAGCCGATCACCGTGACCGGCCTCGGGATCAGCGCCTCCGCGGACGCTGCCCTCGGGCCGATCAACGCGACGCTCGGCGGGTTCAGCGGCTCCCTGGCGGCCGGCGTGGCGAACGTCATCCTGCCGTCGCCGGGCACGGTCGTCGCGGGGCAATAGACGGTCCGGGCGCGGGGGCGCAGGCGCGGCGGTCTCGGCGAGCGGTCGCCCCGCGCGGTCAGAACCCGGCGCGCACGAGGATCGGGGCCATCCGGCGCGCGGCGCGGGCGCGGTGCGAGACGGCCTGTTTGCGCTCCGGCGGCCATTCGCCGACGGTCGCGCCCCCGGGCGGCTCGGACGCCGGCTCGAAGATCGGGTCGTAGCCAAAGCCGTTTGTGCCCCGTGGCGCCACGGCGATCCGCCCGGAGAACGTCCCGCGGGCCAGCACGACCGCCAGGCCGCCTCGCGGGCCGGCGCGCTCGGGCAGCGCGAGGGCCAGCACACACCGGTAGCGCGCGCCGCGCCGCGCGGGAGGCAGGCCGCCGAGCGCACCCAGCAGCTTCCGGTTGTTGTCCTCGTCGGTGGCATCGTCGCCGGCATACCGGCGCGTCCGGACGCCGGGACCGCCGCCGAGAGCGTCCACCTCCAGCCCGGAGTCGTCGGCGAGCGTCGGCAGACCGGAGAGCCGCGCGTAGAAGCGAGCCTTGAGCGCGGCGTTAGCGGCGAACGTGGTGCCGGTCTCGTCGGCCTCGTCGGCGATCCCGATGTCGGCCAGATCCACGAGCTCCGCTCGCTCGAGGTGGAGCAGGTCGCGCAGCTCGGCCAGCTTGTGGCCGGAACGCGTGGCGACCAGCAGCCGGGGACGATCCGTCACCGGGCGGCGAACCCCCGCATCGTCACCGCTTCACGGTGGCGAGCACCGCGGCCTGCGCCTCGAAGAGTCGCCCGAGCCCGAGGTGGGCGAGGTCGAGCAGGCCGTCCAGCTCCTCGCGGGAGAAGGCGCGGCCCTCGGCGGTTCCCTGCAGCTCCACGTACCGGCCGGCGTCGGTCCCGACGACGTTGAAGTCGACCTGCGCGACGTGGTCCTCCGCGTAATCGAGGTCCAGGACGTTCGCCCCGTTCACAGTCCCGACGCTGACGGCCGCGACCTTGCCCACGAGAAGACGCTCCATCCCGAACGTGATCAGCGCCGCCGCCAGGGCAACGTAGCCGCCGGTGATGCTTGCCGTGCGCGTGCCGCCGTCCGCCTGGAGGACGTCGCAGTCCACGGTGATCGTCCGCTCGCCCAGCCGCGACAGGTCCACCACCCCGCGCAGCGACCGCCCGATCAGGCGCTGGATCTCGTGGGTCCGCCCGCCCACCCGCCCGGCCGTCGACTCGCGCTGTGTCCGCTCGGCGGTCGCGCGGGGCAGCATGGCGTACTCCGCGGTGACCCAGCCGGTTCCCTTGCCGCGGAGATGGGGCGGAACGCGATCCTCGATCGTGGCCGCGCAGAGGACCTCCGTGTCCCCGACCCGGATCCGGCAGGAGCCCTCCGCCCACTTCTGGAGCCCGAGCGTGAAGCTGACCGGGCGCAGCTCGTCGGGCCGTCGCCCGGAGGGCCGCGCGACCGGCGCGCGGTTCCCGATCGTCATGATCCCGTCTCCTCGCCGGCGGTCGCCGGCCCCGTTGCCTGTGCTTCGACCCCGCCGGCGGCGGTCGCCGGCCCGTCGTCGGCGGCCAGCTCCGCCTTCGCCTGGTCCCAGAGCTCGTCGAGCTGCGCGAATGAGAGGTCCCGCAGGGCAACGCCTCGCGCCGCAGCCAGGCGCTCCACGATCCCGAAGCGCAGGCGGAACTTGCCGTTCGCGCCCCGCAGCGCCGCCTCCGCGTCGACGCCATGATGCCGCGCGAGGTTCACGAGCACGAGGAGGAGGTCCCCGACCTCCTCGGTGCGCGCTGCAGCCGACGACGCCTCGGCGAGCTCCGCGAGCTCCTCGTCCACCTTGGCGAGAACCCCGTCGACGCTGGGCCAGTCGTAGCCGAGGTGGGCGGCCCGTTCCTGCATCTCCTGGCTGGCGGCAAGCGCGGGAAGAGACCGGCTGATGCCCTCAAGCGCGCTCTTCGGCAGCGTCTCCCCGTCCCCAGCCGACGCCTCCGCGGCCCGCTCCGCCTGCTTGATCCGCTCCCACTGCCGGTTCACGTCCGTCGCGGTCCGGGCCTCCGCGTCCCCGAAGACGTGGGGATGACGCCGCACGATCTTGCTGGCGATGGCGGCCTGCACGTCGGCGAGGTCGAAGATGCCCGCCTCCGCGGCGAGCTGCGCGTGGAGCACGACCTGGAGCCAGAGGTCGCCCAGCTCCCCGGCGAGCGCCGGCGTGGCCCCGTCCGCCAGCGCGTCGTAGACCTCGTAGGCCTCCTCCAGGAGGTGGTTGCGAAGCGACTCGTGGGTCTGCTCGCGATCCCACGGGCAGCCATCCGGGGCGCGGAGCCGATTGGAGATCCAGGGCAGCCCCCAGGGCGAGGCAAACGCGGCCTCCGCCGCCACCGGCCCGAGGTAGACCGGGTCGGCCAGGTCTGTCGCGGAAAGCTCTCCGATGGTCGTCCCATCCAGCGTTCCGAAGCGCCCGACGACATGGTCCGCGGGGTACAGCCGGCGGAGCACCGCGATCGGGTCATCCCCGCCGGGGCCGTGCCTGCCGGGGAGCGGCGCAGGCGGCTCGACCGGACGCGGGACGCGAAGTGCGGCCAGCGGCACGATCATGACCGGACGCGTCGGCTCGAGCGGGAAGCCGACCAGCTGCTCCGCGGGGATCACCGCCATCCCGTCGGCCGGGTCCAGCCCCCAGCGCAGGCGAGCCTCGGCGAGCAGCCCGTCCAGCATCGCCGGGCCGTCAGGCTCCGGAGGACGTGCTGACCAGCCGCTCGATCGTGGTCTGCGTCGGGTCCGCCTTCACGCCCTGGTACCAGTTGGTGAAGGCGCTGCTCTTCAGCGTCTCGGCCTGGGCTGCGTCCGGCTTGCGGTCCTGCACGTTCGTGACCTTGAAGAGGCGGATGCCGTCGCTCGCCACGATTGGCGCGCTGATCTCGCCGGCCTGGAGGCTGCTGATCGCGGCTTCCTGCTCGACGGCCAGCTGGTACTTCGCGATCCAGCCCAGCGAACCGCCCTTGGTGGCGGACGGGTCGATGGAGTTGCTCGCCGCGAGCTTCGCGAAGTCGGCGTCCGGCTTCGCCGCCTCCGTGGCCAGGTGGCCGGCCCGCACGAGCGGGATGTCCGCGGAGACGAACTCGATCACGTGCCACCCGAACGCGGACTTGACCGGCTCAAGCAGCTGGCCGGGCGTGAGCCCGGGGGCGTAGATGGCAGCCGCGAACGCCGGATCGAGCGTGGTCGTCGTGTCGGCCTGGGAGAAGTACGGCAGGAACCCGTTCTGGGCGCCGGACCCGGTGTCGTCGCTCGATGCGGCGAGGGCCGCGAAGGTGGCAGTGCCCGCCTTCAGCTTCGCGACAGCGTCGACCGCCAGCTGCTTCGCCGCTGCCCAGGCCGGGTCGTCGGGCTTGACGTCCTTCGCCTTGGCCGGATCGTGGTTCGGCGAATAGAGGATGTGCTTGACGAGGACGGAGCCGGGCGTGACAGCCTGGCCGCTGTTGTTCTCAAGCACGATGACCGAGACCTCGCGCTGCTGCGAGGCGGAGTCGACCACTTCGGCGAGGATCTGGGCCTGGACCAGGTCGCGGACCACGAGGGCGCTGGCCACCCGCTTGTAGGCGTCCAGGCTGATTCCCGCATCAGTGATCCGCTTCGTGAAGTTGGGGTCGACCTGCTCGGGGGCGATCTCGGTGAGGCGGCCGATCCGGAAGGTCCCGTCGCTGCCCTTGATCACGTCCGTGTAGCCGGGCGCGGCGAGCGCGAAGATGGCGCCCACGAAGGCCGCGTCCGGCGACGTGGCCCCCTTGTTGATGAAGAGCAGGTCGCCGTTGCTGGCGATGGCCGTCGCGTCCCCCGACGCCTTGACAACGTCCTCCCACGCCTTGCCGCCCTTGAGGTCGGCAAGCAGGCCGTCGGCCTTCTTCTGGGCCGCCGCCACCTGCGCGTCCGTCGCCGCGGACGCACCGGCGCTCACCTCGGGGACGATCGCGATCTGGAAGACGTGGCGGCTCTCGGCGGTCGTGGCGTCCTTCGTGATCTGGGCCTGGACCGCCGTGTCGCTGGCCGTGGCGCTGCGTTTCGCGCCAAGCTGCAGGAGGAGCTCCGTGTCGATCTCGTCCTCCAGCGCGACACTGGCAACTTGCTGCCGCTGCTGGGAGATGTACTGGAGGACCTGCTGGCCCTGCGCGGCGGACATGCGGTTCGCCTGCACGCTTTCGCGGGTACGCGACTCGGCGTCGTCGAGGCGGAACCCCTCGATCCTGATCCGCTCGTTGAGCTGGTCCTTCGTGATCGAGACACCGTTTACCTTCGCGACCGGCGTCAGGTGCTCACCGATCCAGCTGGCCGCCCCGGCGCCAACGAGGAGCAGGAGGGCGACGACCACGATCAGGCCGAAGCCGAGGTTGAAGTAGAGGTTCCGGCGCGCGTCGGACTCGTGGCTGCCGCGGCGGCGCGTGGTCGGCTTCGTGGTGGGGCGAGCGCGGAATGTCATGGGTGGTTGGTGCTCACAGGTTGGGCGCGCGACGCGCGGCCGCACGCGGCTCGGGGGGTCGGTGGCATCGTACCGCACCCGGGGGTGACGGCCGTGGGCCGAGCCCGAGCGCGGGCCGCAGCGTGCTAGGGTACCCCTGATGAGGTCGCGTCCGTGAATCCCCGGAACGTCGCGCGCGCCACGCTCCGGCGCAGCCGGAGCCGAGCGGCCGCCTGGCGGGTCGCGCTGGAACGGCGCCTGGTCCCACCCGACGGCGATCGCGCCTTGCGCCGTCGGCTTGCGGCAGAGGGTGCCTCGCTCCACCCGGTGGCCCCGCGGCGAGCCTGGGAGGCGTGGGTCAACCGGGCCCTCGGGACCCAGGCCGAAGCGGCTGCGGCCGTTGCCGAGGTCACTGCCTGCGGTCTCCCGCCGCACCAGGACACGCCCAAGAACTGGGACCTGCTGGTCGCACTGGGCCTGATCCTGGATCGAACGAAACCGGCCGACCCGATCCTCGAGATGGGAGCCCCGTCCTACACCCGCCTCCTGCCCTGGCTGGCCCTCTACGGGTACCGCGAACTCCAGGGCATCGACCTTGTCTGGAAAGCGCCGTCGCGCACGGGGCCGATCCGCTTCCAGCCGATGGACCTGACGCGAACCACGTTCCCGGACCGGTCGTTCGCGGCGATCGCGTGCCTCAGCGTCGTGGAGCACGGCGTCGACATCGCGGCCTACCTGCGCGAAGCGGCGCGCCTCCTGCGGCCCGGCGGCCTGCTCGTGACCTCGACCGATTTCTGGTGCGAGCCGATCGACACGGCGGATCTCAGCGCGTACGGGGGCCCGGTCCGGATCTTCACCGCGGCGGACATCGCGGGCTGGATCCCGGTCGCGGAGTCGGTTGGGCTGGACCTCGTCCGGCCGCTGGACCTCGCCTGCGACGAGCGCGTCGTGACCTGGGAGCGCCTGGGGCTGCGCTACACGTTCGTGAACGTGGTCCTGGAGCGGCGCGGCTGATCCGTCAGCGCGACCAGCCGGCGCCCAGCCGCATCACCTGGCCGGGTCGGACCGCGCGTCCACGCACGCTGTTGACCGTGTCCACCACGAGGTCTGCCACGGCGTAGACGCGTGCCCAGTCGATGGCCGCGTGGGCGGTCACGACCACGATCACGTCACTCTCGGCCAGGAGCGCCTCCAGCGCCACGGAGTCGCGCACGACGCCGTCCGCGTCGCGGAAGGTGGGCACGTGCGGGTCGTGGAAGCGGACATCGCCGCCGCGCGCTGCGAGTCCCGCGAGGACGTCGGCTGCCGGCGAGGTCCGGGCGTCCCGGACGTCCGGCTTGAACGCGACGCCGAGGACGCCGACCTTTGCGCCGCGGAGGGACCGGCCGCGGGCATTGAGTGCCTCCGTCACGAGGTCCACCACGTGGCGTGGCATCTGCAGGTTGATGTCGCCGGCCAGCTCCACGAACCGGTCGGTGAAGTCGAACTGGCGCGCCCGCCAGGCCAGGTAGTACGGATCGATCGGGATGCAGTGCCCGCCGACGCCCGGACCGGGCGTGAACTTCATGAAGCCGAACGGCTTCGTGGCGGCGGCGTCGATCACCTCCCAGGCGTCGAGGCCCATCCGCTCGCAGAGCAGTGCGAGCTGGTTGACGAACGCGATGTTGATGTTCCGGAAGACATTCTCGAGCAGCTTGGCCATCTCGGCCGCATCCGGCGAGGAGAGCTCCACGACCCGGTCGTTGACCCGCCGCAGGAGTGCCGCTGCCCGCGCCGTTGACGCGGGGGTGGTTCCCCCGACGAGCCGCGGCACGTCCTTCGCGGCACTTGCCGGGTCGCCCGGGTTCACGCGCTCGGGTGCGAAAGCCAGGTCGAAGTCGCGACCGGCGAGCAGGCCCGTCTCGCGCTCGAGCACCTCGCGGAAGGGGCCGGTGGTGGTCCCCGGAAACGTGGTGGACTGGAGGACGATGAGCTGGCCGGCCCGGAGCGCCGGGCGGATGGCCTCCGCGGCGGAGAGGACCGGCCGGAGGTCGGGGTCCTTGGAGTCCGTGATCGGCGTGGGAACGCACACGAAGACTGCCTCCGCGTCCGCCAGCGGGGCGTCGGCCGAGAGGTGGACCTCCAGCCCGGCGCCGAGCGCGGCCCGCAGCCGCTCGTCCGTGATGTCGTCGATCGGCGACATGCCCGTACGCAGCTCGGCGACCCGGGCCGGGCTCGCGTCCGCACCGACGACCCGGCAACCGGATTCCACGAACGCGATGGCGAGCGGGAGCCCGACGTAGCCGAGGCCGATGACTGCGATGGTGGGGTGCTGGTTCACGGTGTCTCCCTGGCTGGGCGAGCGTCCGACGCGTCGGACGTCAGGTGGATGAGCGGTCGCAAAGGAGCGTTTCGACGAGCGTCACGTAGGCCTGGGCCTCGCGGTCCCAGGCAAGGCTCCGGGCGGTCACGGAGGCGCGGGCCACGGCCGCGCCGCGGGCGGGCGCGTCGTCGACGAGGCGGAGGATGGCCGCCGCCATGCCGGCCGGGTCGTCGGGGGCGTACCAGGCCAGGTCTTCGCCCGGGAAGTAGTGGCGCGCCGTCGGCATGTCGGCCGCGACGACCGGCTTGCCCATCACCGCCCCCTCGATCGCCTTCGTGGAGAGGCTGATCTCGGAGAACCGCGTCCGCCGGATCGGCGAGAGCACGACGTCGGACGCGGCGAGGTGGCCGGCGACGGCGTCGATCGGCACGCGGCCGCGGAAGTGGACCTGGTCGGCCAGCCCCAGGGCAGCCGCCCGCGCCTCGAGCCGTTCCTGCTCGTCCCCGCGACCATACAGGTCAAGCTCCACGCGGAGCTCCGGGCGCTGGGTCGCGAGGCGCGCCATCGCGGTGAGGACATCGTCCAGCCCGTAGAGCGGCGTGAGCGCGCCCGCGTACGCAAGGCGCAGCGTGCCGTCCTCCATGAACGCGCGGCTCGGGTGGGCAGCGGGGTCGAACCGGGCAAGCACCGGCCCGTTCGTGACCACGCGCAGCCGGCCGGCCGGAATGCCCATCCCGACAAGGCGCTGGTGGCGGGCCTGGTTCACCGAGAGCGCCAGCGTCGCCATCGCGATCGAGACACGCTCCACCGCGCCGAGGCCAGCGAGGATCGCGCCGTTGGCCAGGCCGGGCCAGCGCGAGCGGAAGAACTCCGGGACGGCCTCGTGCAGGTCCAGGATCAGCGGGACCCCGAGGAGCCGGACCGGGAGCGCGGCCGCGATCAGGAAGTCGGGTGGCGTGTGGACCTGGACCAGCCCGTAGCGCCGGCGGCGGTGCGCGCGGGCGAGCGCGAACGCGCTCCGGGCCGTGAAGTCCGCGTACTCCAGGAGGTAGGTCGCGATCGGCGAACCCTGGTGGCGCTGGACGTCCAGGCGCGTGATCCCCACCCCGTCCAACGCCCCGACCGGATCGTCTCCCGGGCGGCGCAGCGAGAAGACGTCCACCTCGTGACCCGCTGCCACAAGCGCCTCCGCTTCGCGCCGGACGCGCGGATCCTCCTCGTAGTAGCTGTGGACGAGCATCGCGATCGGCCGCGGGCGGCGGCGCGGGCGGGAAACCGGAAGCATCGGCGCCATCGTAGCGGCTTGCGCGACCGCCGGGCGCGCAGGGTGCGGCGAGGCGGTTGGCGAGGACGGCGCGAGCGGCCGGCGCCGGCCGGCGGCGACCTGCGGTGGCCCGCCGGCCCGGCCCGTTGCGGCCCGTTGCGGCCCGGCGCCCCTCGCGCCGCGCCACTTCCTCAGCGCGCGGCGAGCCAGTCCGCGATGACGCCCGCGATCCGCTCGCCGGCCCGGCCGTCCCAGAGCGGCGGCGGCTCCGCCGGCGCCACGAACGAACCGGCCAGGATGCCGGCAACGGCGTGGGGCGCCTCGTCGGGGGTGACCAGGCGGTTCGTGCCATGCGTGACCGTGATCGGCCGCTCCGTGTTCGGGCGCACGGTGAGACAGGGCACGCCGAGGATCGTGGTCTCCTCCTGGATCCCGCCTGAGTCGGTCACGACAACCGCTGCGCCACGGACCAGCGAGATGAAGTCCAGATAGCCCAGCGGCTCGACGACCCGGACTTCCGCCAGGTCGCCGAGGCCCGCGGCCTCGAGCGCGGCGCGGCCGCGCGGATGGAGCGGGAGCACGACCGGCAGCTGGGCCGCGACGGCGCGGAGCATGCCCACGAGCAGACGGGCCGACGCCGGATCGTCCACGTTGGCCGGCCGGTGGAGCGTCGCAACCGCATACGGGCCGACCAGGCCCAGCGCCGCGCGCTGGCGCTCCGGGTCGAAACGATCCAGGTTCGCGAGCAGCGTGTCGATCATGGGGTTGCCCACGAAGTGGATCCGATCGGCCGGAATGCCCTCGTGCGCAAGGTGGGCGATGGCTTCCGGGCTGGTCACGAAGCAGAGGTCCGAGAGGATGTCGGTGACGCGCCGGTTGACCTCCTCCGGCATCGTCATGTCGAAGCTGCGGAGCCCGGCCTCCACGTGGGCCAGCGGCAGGCCGATCTTCGCTGCGACGAGCGCGGCGGCCGTGGTGGAGTTCACGTCACCGTAGACGATCGCGAGTGCCGGGCGGAGCTCGCCGAACGCCTGCTCCAGGGCCACCATGATGGCTGCCGTCTGGACCGCGTGCGACCCGGAGCCCACGCCAAGGTTCCGGTCCGGTTCCGGCAGGCCGAGGTCGTGGAAGAAGACCTCGGACATGGCGGCGTCGTAGTGCTGGCCGCTGTGGATGACCACCTGCGCCACGCCGCAACGCTCAAGCGCGCGGATCACCGGGGCGGCCTTCATGAAGTTCGGCCTTGCGCCCACGACGTGTGCTACGGTCCCGGACATGGATCTCCTCTGGGAACGGTCGGCCCGGCTGCGGATCTGCCGGTCGGGCCCCGGGCAGTATCCCCCAACGCCCGCGGCGGCGCGGCCGGTCCGCCGAAGCATCGCGCGCCCGACCGCACGCTCCGCATGAGGTTTCGCGCGCCCGACGTGCAATTTCGGATGCCCGGCGCCTCCCAGCCGCTCGCCGCGCGCGAGGTCCGCCGCATCCTGCGCTATCGAAAGCTGGCGGCCTTCGATCGCATCACGAGCCGGATGGCGCCGCAGCTCCGGGCACGCCTGCTCCAGCCGCCGCTGGCGGTGGTGACACCGCTCGCGGCCCGGGGCCCGGGCCGCGCGCTCGCGGCCCCTGCGGCCGTCCTGCTCCTCTGGGAGCTGGGCCGGACCCAGGACGCCATCGCGCTTATCGACCGCGCGGCCCCCGAGGCAGGGCCCGCTGCGCTCGTCCGCCTGGCGCGCGTCTGCTTCGCGGTGGGCGAGGTCGGGCGCGCGAAGCCGCTCGTGGATCGGCTGCCCGAGGGGCACGAACGCGCGGGCCTGGAGGCCGAGCTCGCGTTCGCGGCCGGCCGCTACACGGACGCGATCGCGATGGCGGAGATCGCTACGCGCCGACCGGGGGATCACCGGGGACACCGGCGCACCATCGAGCGTGCGCACGCGGAGCTCCAGGTCCTGGATCCGGCCTGGCGTCCTGCACTCCCCGGGGTGCCAACCCACAGTGGGGCTCCGAAGCCGGGACGGATCCTCCACCTGCTGACGAACTCGCTCCCACACCTGCAGACGGGCTACACCGTGCGGGCCCAGCAGGTGGCCGTCGCGCAGCGGGCCGCCGGCCTGGATCCCCACATGGTGACGCGGGCGGGCTTCCCCCTGGTGGAGGGTCGCGCCGGCGCGACCGTTGACCACGTGGACGGGATCGCCTACCACCGGATCGCCCCCGGGATGCCGCTCAGCGGCGCGCCGGGCGTGATCGTGACCCGGACCGCAGCCGGCCTCGAGCGCCTGGCGGCCCAGCTCCGACCGGCGGTGCTTCACCCGACGACGAACTTCCTCAACGCCCAGGCGGCGCTCGCGGTCCGCGACAGCCTGGGAATCCGGATGGTCTACGAGGTGCGCGGCTTCCTCGAGGAGACCTGGGTGTCGCGCGTCGGCGACGGCGCGGAGGCTGCGGACCGATACCTCCGCGGGCGCGAGGTGGAGACCGCCTGTATGGCGGCCGCGGACGCCGTCGTCACGCTCTCCGAGACGATGAAGGCAGATATCGTCGCGCGCGGGATCCCGGCCGAGCGGGTCAGCGTGGTCCCGAACGCGGTGGACGGCGCGCGGTTCACGCCCCGGGCTCGCGACGAAGCGCTCGCGGGCCAGCTTCGCATCGCGCCCGGCGAGATCGTCCTCGGCTACATCTCCAGCATGGTCCGCTACGAGGGGATCCGCTACCTGATCGAGGCCACGCGGCTCCTGCGCGATCGCGGTCGCCGCGTCCGGCTGCTCCTGGTCGGCGACGGGGAGGAGCGCGGCGCGCTGGAGGAGCTGGCCGACGAGCTGGGGCTCCGCGCGAACGGGGCAGCGATCTTCACGGGCCGCGTCCCGCACGCGGAGATCGAGGCGTACTACTCGATCATCGATCTCTTCGTCGTGCCGCGAACGGTTGACCGCGTCTCGCAGCTCGTGACGCCGCTCAAACCCTACGAGGCAATGGCGATGGAGCGCTGCCTCGTGGTGAGCGGGGTCGGGGCGCTCCTCGAGATCGTGCAGGAGGGCGAGACCGGGCGTTCGTTCACGCCGGAGGATCCGGTCGCCCTCGCGGATGCCCTCGAACCACTCCTCGACGACCCCGGGGAGCGGGATCGCCTGGGGCGCAACGCGCGGGCGTGGGTCCTTGAGCATCGGACGTGGGAGCGGAACGGGGCGCTCTACCGCGAGCTCTACGAGCGCCTCGGAGCGCTCCGGTAGCCCGCTATCCTTGGCAGCGATGACGCAGGACCCTTTTGCCGGCGAGCCGATCCCGGGTGGGCGCCGGCGCTCCCTGCGGTCGGTGGCGCGCGCTGCGGTACGGCTCCTTCCAGCACCCCGTGACGAGGCCCTGGCCTGGGTCGGTCGCGACCTCGTCGCGCTGGTGACCGGACGCCAGGTGAAGCGTCCCGCTCGGCGCGTCGACGCGCCGGACGCCGCGGTGCTGGATCGGATCCGGGCGGACCTGGACGGGGACCGCCCCACGGAGGCCCTCGCACGGATCGAGGCGGCGCTCGGCGCCCGGCCAACGAACGTGCGCCTGTTGACGCTCCGCCGGTTCACCCTGACGCGGCTCGGCGAGCTGAACGCATCGCTGGACGCGCTGGCCGACCTTCGTGCCGTCGCGGACGATCCCGGGCTCGCCCACCTGGAACGCGAGACGGTCGCCCGGCTCGTGGAGACGGATCCGCGCTGGCTGCCCCGGGTCCCGGGCCCGCCGCGCCGCGTGGAGCCGCGCCCGGGAGTCGTGCTCCACCTGCTCAAGGAATCCGTGCCGCATCGCCAGACGGGCTTCACCACGCGGAGCCGCTACATGGTCCTGGCCCAGCGCGACGCCGGCCTCACGCCCGTGGTGGTCACCCAGCCGGGCTTCCCACGGAGCGCGGGCAGCCCGGGCGCGCCGGCGATCGAGGAGGTCGACGGGATCCGGTACCACCGCCTGGATCCCGGCGGCGCATACCCGGCCGAGCGGCCCTTCGATCTCGCGCTGCGCGACTACAGCTGGCTCGCGGCACGCGTCGCCCGCGAGGAGCGACCGGCCGTGATCCACGCTGCGTCCGGCCCGCGAGGCTGCGATGCGGCCCTCGTTGGCCTGGCGCTCAGGGCGCACCTTGGCATCCCGGTCGTCTACGAGATGCGCTCCTTCTTCGAGGGCACCTGGTCATCGAACGTCGAGGCGAGCGAGCACGCCGAGTACGCGCGCCGACGCTGGGCGGCCGAGACGCGCGCCATGCTCGCCGTCGACGCTGTTGTCACGCTCTCGGAGACGATGCGCCGCGAGGTGATCGAGCGCGGCGTGGCCGAGGACCGGGCGGTCGTCGTGGCCAACGGCGTGGACGTCGAGCTCCTCGCGCCGCGACCGCGCGACCAGGCGCTGGCCGCGCGGCTCGGGCTCACCGGCCGCGCCGTCTTCGGGTACCTGGGCAACCTGGACCACGCCCGCGAGGGCCAGGAGCTGCTCGTGGAAGCCACGGCCCGCCTCCGCGCTCACGGGCGCGCCGTGGCGTGCCTGATCGTGGGAGACGGAGAGCGCCGTCCCGAGCTGGAGGCCCTCGCGGCACGCCGGGGCGTCGCGGACGCGGTGGTCTTCGCGGGCCAGGTTCCGCACGACGAAGTCCCCGCGCTCTACGCCCAGTTCGACGTCTTCGTGGTCCCGCGCCGCGACGACCGGGCCGCCCGCTCTGTCACGCCGCTCAAGCCGTTCGAGGCGATGGCCTCCGGCCTCCCGCTCGTGGTCAGCGATCTTCCCGCCCTCGTGGAGGTCGCGGCGCCCGACGAGCGCGGCCTGCGCTTTCCCACCGACGACGTCGACGGCCTGGTGGCGGTCCTCGAACGGCTCCTTGACAACCCCGCGCTCGCGGCCCGC
>Ga0209048_10003021_pt1 | contig 16494 bp, 16 predicted proteins | sample FrelakmetCRP12CR_FD_187146 | JGI IMG/M metagenome (GOLD analysis project Ga0209048, IMG submission 187146) | Freshwater lake sediment microbial communities from the University of Notre Dame, USA, for methane emissions studies - CRP12 CR (SPAdes)... | ecosystem: Environmental > Aquatic >... | reverse complement strand
ACGCGCCTGCTCTTAGGGCAGGTGCTTGCTGCGGCCTCAAGGTATGAGGAGGCACTGACCGAGTATCTGGATATCGTCCGCCGTGACCGTGGCTTCCGTGACGGCACCGCCCGCAAGGCGATGCTGGACATTTTCGACCTGCTCGGATCGGACAGCCCGATCACCAACCAGTACCGGTCGGAGCTGGCTAAAGTCCTATTCAGCTAAAGGGCGCGCGGCAAGCGCCATTTCAATTGGCCGCTCCCCATTGGGGCGCTGCAGGCTTCCAAGTCCGACAGGCTGCATGCTTATGCGGGCGGCGGTGCGGCATCCCCGGTGTGGCGATCGAACGGCTGCGGCGGCACCTTCCCCTCCTCGTGAGTCTCATTGTAAAATTGGCGCAGTAGCGGCAGGCCGGGGTGGACCGCCCCGCGTGCGATGGCGTGGATCATCTCGACGATGCGTTCGTTGACCGGCACAGCGATGCTCGCGTCCCGCGCCCGCGCGACAACCTCCCCATTGAGATAGTCGACCGCCGGCTCGCGGCCGCGTTCGATCGCTTGCAGCATCGAGGAACGCAAGCGACGGAACTTTGCGCCGACGGCCAGCAGCAATGCGTGCTTGGCCATCAGCGTCGCCGACCCGGATGCCGTGCGCTCCGTCGGAGTCAGCGCCACCCAATCGAGGTCGATGGTGCCCGAGACCTTCTCCAGTTGCACGCCGCGAGCACGGGCGACTTGCACCACTTCGGTCATCACCTCGAGCCCGAGACGCCGCACAAACCGGTGACGTAACAGCGCACCCAACCGGTCACCGCCGATGGTGCCGAGCGAGCTGATGGCGCAGTTGATCGCCAACTTGCTCCAGCGCGCGCCACGCAGGTTCGCGGTGATCTCGGCCTGGCCAATCGGTTCAAGCAAGGCCCGGACCATTTCGAGCCGTTGGTCCGCAGCACCGTCGAGCCGCCCGAGCACGAATCCACCCTCGGAGGTGCGCTCGTAGATGCCCGGCTCGATCATCGATCCGCCCCAGGCCACGATCGCCCCCAGCGTGCGCTCCGCACCAGCAATTGCCGCGACCCGCTGCTCACAGAGGCCGTTCTGAAAACATACCAGCGCCCCGTTTGCAGCGAGCCTCGGAAGGGCCGCGCGGGCGGCGTCCTCAACTTGCGGCGGCTGTGTCGCCAAAAAGACAAAGTCGAAGGGGCCCGCATCGCTGGGGAGCGTCGCCGCCGCGCAGCCAGACACGACGTGTTCGCGGTCTTCATCTCGCACCACCAACCCGCGGTGATTCACGGCATCGGCAATCGCCGGGTTGTGTGTCACGACGAAGAGGTTATGGCCGCGCTCCAGGAGCTTCGCGGCCATGATACCGCCGATGCCGCCACATCCCATCAAGAGAACCTTCGGCTTCGTCATGGATGCACCTTCTCCGTGGAACGTGCGCCGTTCCAAGACACCTGCCCGTTCATTTCGCCAATCATGCCCGTGACCGACAACCGCCGCAAGTCACTGATTCTCAGCAGTGACCGCGGCCGTCGCGCTTGATTCAGATCCCGGCTCATGCTCAAGAACCGAAGAGACCTGCAGCAAAGGAGACGCATATGCCCATCGATACGAGCATCGTCGGAAAACGGCTGGACCCGATTCACCACACCTACTCCGAACGAGAGGTGATGCTCTACGCCCTCGGGGTCGGCGCGGGCACCGACGACCTGCAATTCACCTACGAGCGCGACCTGAAAGTCCTGCCGACCTTCGGTGTGATCGCCGCCTTTCCCGCGATGTTCTCCTTAGGCCCCGTCATGCAGGTCAACCCCATGATGGTGCTGCATGGCGAACAGCGCATTGAGCTGTATGCTCCGATTCCAACCCGCGGTACACTCACGACCACCCCGACGGTGCGCGCAATCTACGACAAGGGCAAGGGTGCGTTGGTGATCGTTGACGCCGAAACAGTCGACGGCAACGGGAGGCTGATCTTCAAGAACACATTCGGAACGTTCGCTCGCGGCGAGGGCGGATTCGGTGGTGACCGTGGTCCCAGCGGGCCGCGCAACGCACCTCCGGACCGCAAGCCGGATGCCGTCGTCGAGATGGGAACGCTCGTGCAGCAAGCATTGATCTATCGGCTCTCGGGTGACATGAACCCGCTACATGCCGACCCTGACTTCGCCAAGATGGGCGGCTTCGATCGGCCGATTCTCCATGGCCTTTGCACCTTCGGGCACGTCGGCCGCGCCGTGTTGCGCAGCTGCTGCAACAACGAGCCAACGCGTTTGAAGGCGCTCGACGTGCGTTTCGCGGGCGTGGTCTTTCCCGGCGAGACCATCGTGACGGAGATGTGGAAGACCGGCACGGCCGACGTGATCGTGCAGGCCAAGACCAAGGAGCGCGGTGAGGTGGTGATCTCTTCGGCGGCGGCAACGATCGCGCAGTAACCGCACCCATGAAGAACATGTCGCGGCGGGAGCCCCATGAACCGCACTGATGCAGTTGCCGCCGGGCTGCCCCGAGAGCGCGGCTCGTCACTGCGCGATATCTGGCAGCTGTTGCGCCCAACGCAATGGAGCAAGAACCTGGTGGTGTTCGCCGCCCTGATCTTTGCCAAACACCTCTTCAACCGCGCCGATGTCTTCCTGGTCAGCCTCGGCTTCGTCGCCTTCTGCCTGACCGCCAGCGCCGCGTACGTCATGAACGACCTGCGCGACTGCGAGCGCGACCGGCAGCATCCCCTGAAGTCGCTGCGCCCGCTACCCGCCGGTCGCGTGCGGCGCAGCACGGCGGCGGTGCTGGCCTTCGCTCTCCTCACCGCCGGCCTCACCATGGCCCTCACGCTCCGTCTGGGGTTTGGCGTCCTCGTCGTTGTGTATTTCGTCCTGCAGATTGCGTACACGTTCTGGCTCAAGGAGGCCGTCATCCTCGATGTCATGGCAATCGCGGCCGGCTTCGTGATTCGCGCCGCAGCCGGAGGGGTAATCATTGCCGTCCCGGTCTCACCCTGGCTGATCATCTGCACGTTTTTGCTGGCGCTGTTCCTCGGCTTCTCGAAGCGGCGCCATGAGCTCATCCTCCTGGAGGCGCGCGCCACGGAGCATCGCGCCAGCCTGAAGGAGTATAGCCCCTACTTTCTCGACCAAATGATCGCTGTCGTGACCGCCTCGACCGTCGTCGCCTACGCCATCTGGACCGTGTCACCGGAGATCCGCGAGAAGCTGGGAACCGAAAAACTCTACCTGACGATTCCGTTCGTCTTGTTCGGTATCTTCCGCTACCTTTACCTTGTGCACCAACGCGAAGAGGGCGGTAACCCGACCCAGTTGCTGCTCACCGACCGGCCATTGCTGCTCGACGTATTGCTGTGGATCACTACTGTGGCGGTATTGCTATATTGGAAGCCATGAGCGCGATAGGGGCACCGTTCACCGGCCGTCGAGTCGAGAAGCCGTGGGGCTACGAGCTGATCTGGGCCGAATGGCCACGGTACGTTGGCAAGATCCTCCACATCGAGCAAGGACAGCAGCTGAGCTACCAGTATCACCGGCAGAAGGACGAAACGATTTACGTGTTCGGCGGCGTGCTAGAGCTGCAAGTGGCGTCCGCTGATGGTCCGCGGGAAACGCTGCGGCTGCAGCCGGGGCAGAGCTTCCACATCCCCCCGGGGCTGCGCCATCGCATGACCGCGATCGAGACGTGCGACGTGCTCGAAGCCTCGACGCCCGAGCTCGATGACGTCGTCCGCCTCGAAGACCGCTACGGACGAGTTGAAAGGTAGACGATGGCAAAGCCGCGCGCACTGATCACCGGGGTTACGGGACAAGACGGGTCCTACCTGGCCGAGCTGCTGTTGGAGGAGGGCTACGAGGTCTTTGGCATGGTGCGTCGCGCCAGTACGGAGAACTTCGCGCGCATCGAGCACCTGCGCCACGACATCGAGCTCGTCCAAGCCGACCTCCTCGACCAGCTGTCGCTCATCACCGTGCTGCAGCGCTTGCGGCCCCGCGAAGTCTACAACCTCGCGGCCCAGTCGTTCGTGCCCACTTCGTGGGATCAACCCATGCTCACGGCGGAGTTCAACGCCGTTGGCGTCACACGCTTGCTCGAAGCCGTCCGTCTGGTCGACCGCACCATTCGTCTGTACCAAGCCTCGTCTAGCGAGATGTTCGGCAAGGTGCGTGAGGTGCCGCAGACCGAGCAGACGCCCTTCTACCCCCGCAGCCCGTATGGTGTAGCCAAGGTGTACGGGCACTACATCACCGTGAACTATCGCGAGAGCTACGGATTGTTCGCGTGCTCCGGAATCCTGTTCAACCACGAGTCGCCACGCCGCGGGAAGGAGTTCGTGACGCGAAAGATCTCCGACACCGTGGCACGTATCAAGCTCGGCATCGCCAAAGAGCTCCGCCTCGGCAACCTCGGCGCCCGCCGCGATTGGGGCTATGCCAAGGACTACGTGCGTGCGATGTGGCTCATGCTCCAGCAAGACCAGGCGGATGACTACGTGGTTGCCACCGGCCAAGAGCACAGCGTCCAAGAGGCGGCCGAGATCGCCTTCGCCCACGTTGGACTCAATTGGCGCGATTATGTGCGTGAGGATGCCGCCCTGCTACGGCCCGCGGAAGTTGATCACCTGATCGGCGACGCCGCCAAGGCGCACGCCCGCCTCGGCTGGCAACCGATCTTGAGCTTCAAGGGACTCATGGAGCTCATGGTCGACAGCGATCTCGACACCGTACGGCGCGAGATCGCCAGCGACCCTGCGGCACGTCGCAACGGCTGAGCCGTGCGCCGCGACAGTCTGCAATGCGGTTTCTGATCACCGGGGTGAGTGGCTTCGTCGGCACGACGCTGGCGCACGAGCTGCTCGCCGCGGGCCATGAGGTCTTTGGCACGACGCGGCACGTGGACGCGGCGCGCAGGACCCCGCTGCCGCTGGATGCGGAGCACGTGTGCGTTGCGACGCTGGATGATGCCGCGCGTCTCGCGGAAGTGGTGCGTGCCGTGCAACCGGATGGGCTGTTCCATTTGGCTGGATTCACCAACCCCGCGGCATCCTTCAACGACGCCGAGGCAGCCTACGCCGCCAATCTCCACGGCAGCCTGCACGTGTTTGCTGCCGCGTTGGCGCTCCGCGCTCCCTGCCGCGTCGTCTGGGTGGGTTCCAGTGCCGTCTATGGCCACGTCGAACCAAACGAAACCCCAGTCACCGAGGCCAATCTCTTTCGGCCGTTGAGCCCGTACGCCGTGAGCAAGGCTGCAGCCGACCTGGCCGCCTACCAGTGGTCACGCGCGCGGGGTCTCGACGTCGTCCGTATGCGGCCGTTCAACCACACCGGACCAGGACAAGACCCGTTGTATGTGTGTTCTGATTTCGCGCGCCAGCTCGTCGCCGTCGAACGTGGCCAACAAGCCGCGCAGGTTGAAGTCGGCAACCTCGACGTCACACGCGACTTCAGCGACGTGCGGGACATCGTGCGCGCCTACGCGTTGGCGCGGGAGCGGGGCAGGGCGGGCGAGGCGTACAACGTGTGCAGCGGCGTTCCTCGCACCGCGCGCGAGATCCTCGACACGTTGATCCGCTTGAGTGGGGTCGACGTCCGCGTCGTCGTGCGCCCGGAACGCCAGCGCCGCGTCGATGTCCCGGTACTCGTCGGCAGCGCCGCCAAACTGCGCGCGGCCACCGGTTGGTCGCCGATGATCAGCTGGGAGCAAACGCTCCGCGACCTGCTCGCCGACTGGCGCCAGCGCTTGGCGACCGACACGCGGTAATCGAATGCCCGCGACGGCCGACGGCTCGGGGTAATCCCAAGCCGTCGGTCCGCATTCGATTGTTTACTGAGCCACTTGGGCGCTGTTGACGACAATATCTTGGATCTCTGGCGAGGCGTTGAGGTCCGGGAAGGCACCAGCCAGTGCTCCACCAGAGGCAGAACCACTCGCCAAGGCCGTGCAGCTCAAACGATTGCCGCGGAAGATGATCGCGGGGTCGGGGACCGTGTTGCCGTCATTCGAGTCCGCGTTGAGAATAGTCGCGCTAGCGCTGCCGGTCGTCATTATCTGCGGCAGCGCGGCGCGCCCCGCCTTCGGGTCGTCTGCTGTGCAGAATTGCCCGTCGTCGCCGTACTCCGGCGTCGACCCGGTGCACGGGTTGAGAGTGAAGCCCAACTCCGTGGCCACAGAGAAAACTGCTGAGCCCGGGCCGCCCATGTCGCTCAGCGTTGTGACCGGCGGATGGGCCATGCCGGTGCTGCCGCCCGAGTCCTGTGTGACCGTCAGGTTGATCCCATCGAGGCTGTCGCATCCAACCACGCCTGTTCCAGCGTTGTCCGGGCCATACACGAAAGTGCAGGGCTTCCCGACACTGGCGCACACACTACCACCCGCCGTGTAGCCGGCCGAGCAGTTAGTCGATGGTAGCCCGCTCTTATCCCACACGGTGCCGCCACAGCTCTCGAACACGACGGGGCGTGTACAGATACAAGCAGCGCCGAGGACGCTGATACCAGGGGTGACGTTGGTCAAGGCCGGCAGGATGGCTGGGATCTTCCCGTCCTTCTCTTTACCGACGATCAGTTGCCGTGTGGTGTTCGCCGGGAAGGCGATCCCGACGGTGATGCCGATCCCGCTGTTGATCTGGAGGCCGCTGGTACCCTCCACGAGGTTTGTACCGTCAGAACTCCCCGGCACAAGCGTAATATTGACTGCGGATTCCTTCGTACAGTTGGCGGCGCAGCCTTTGCCGCCGAAGGTCTTGCAATGCACGCACGTACTGCTGGGGCAATCGGCGTCGCTGCTGCATCCGAACAGCCCTTTCGGGCCATCGAGGCAGACGCCATCACCCTGGCACTGGCTCTCGGCGGTGCAATGCGTGCCGGCGTTTGTTCCGCCGATGCAGGTACCCGGGCCGGGGTCGCACTCTTCCCCAGTCTGGGTGACGCCGTCGCCACATACCCCTCCGGCTGTGCAGCCAACGAGGGCGCTGTTTACGGCCTGAATGGTCAAGGCCACTGTCACCGGAGTGCCGGCAGGAACAATTCCCTGCGGGCACGCCGCAGCGTCGGCGGTACCCAGAGCAATGTCGACCAGTGTGACGACCTCGTCGATCGTCACCCCCCCGCTGCCGTTGCAGTCGCCGGCGCACGCTGCGCGCGCGGCGTGCGGCGCGATTGCGAGAGCTGCTGTGACGACCAGAATCGCCACAGTCCCAAACGTGCTGCGATACCAAGTTGAGCGATCAGTGCCTTTCATGAAGATCCTCCTCTAGTCCTTCAACCATCGTTTCACGCGTTAGTCGAGTAGAATTAGCGGCTCTCCGCCGCACGGGTCGCGCGCGCGTCCCAGCACCTGATCGGCCAGGGGACGAGAACGCCTCAGCGCCACTTGCTCGGTCACCGTTCCACCTCGCGCTCTCCGTCGGTCGACTCCCGCGTCCACGCCTAGTTCAGCTGATACGTCATCCGCATGGAGATCTGTGAACGATCCCTGAAGAAGCCGAGCGACTGAAACGCGCCGCCGACGTTTATGTAGTTCAGATCGAAGAGCAGCGAGTCGGTCCAGCGGTACGTCAGCGTTGGGTTGACCGCCCATGTCCCCCGCACGTAGCCGATGAGGGTGATGCCAGGCGTCAGCCGCCCGTGCAGGTAGTCGGTTTGCAGGTGTGTCTGCCCGAACATTTCGACCTTCTGCATCTGCACGAAGTCTGAGGGCTGAGGTTTCGGGTTGCTATAGGTCCCCGCCTTCTGTTGGCCGTCGAAGTAGAAATCCTTCCGCGATGTCTCACTCATGTTGTACGAGCCGACGACCGCGGTCACCCAGACGAAGCTATTGGTCGGATTCAACGGCCGGAAGAAGAAGAAGCGATCGTAGCCCGTTTCCCAGCGTAAAAAATCGGCGTGCGGCAGCCCGCCTGCAACGGCGAACTGACCAACGCATTGTGTCGGGTTTCCCTGTGCGTTCTTGCACGCCGTAGTGAGCAGGGCGGGCCTCGAGTTCACCTGCGGGATGAGCAGGTTGGCGCTCGGGATGAAAGCCGGCTCGTGATTGAAATACTCTGCCTCCATGCGGATGATGCCGTTCAACGGCTGGGAAAAGAAGGTGTTGCTGAGACCCACCACCGGAACGAGTTGGTGAACCAACTCCGTCCCGAGAATGGGCTTGCACGGATTCGCCGAACCCGGCGAGACCACGACGCATGCCGGCGAAGACGGCAACGGCTTCGCCACACTGTCGATGAGTGGCACCGGCGCCTGGTTGAACGACTTGTAGATCCACGCGCTCACCGTGTAGTCGCGCGCCACCACCGTCTGCACGCGCACGCCCCAGCGGCTGTTCGACATTTTCGAAGACGGTATGTGGTCGATGAGCGCAAACTGGGGATGGTTCAAGATGTTCAGCAAGGGATTCGACTGCGGATCTTGTGAAGGGGCGGTGTACGGGGAGAAAGTCGGCGGCGGCACCCAACCCGTGTTCGTATCGATGTCGCCAGGCACCCAATAGCCTTCCACAAAGCCACTCGACAGCGGTCCGAGCGTGTCGAACAGTGAGTAGCTCGAGCGGATCGTCCAGAGCGGGATGCGCGCCTCGTCCACATCCTCGAAGATGCCGGGGGCTCCCAGTGTCAGGTCGAACGGGTTGTTCTGATCGAGCAACGCGACCGTGTCGGACTCGCCCCAGGAGATCGCCTGCTTGCCGACCCGGAGGAAGACCGGACCCTTGCTGTAGCTGAGGTACAGCTCGTTGATCCGTTGCTGATTCCCGAAGATATGCCGCGGATCATCCCGGTTGGCCGTCCCGTACAGCACGTCGTTGATGTTCGTCGCTTCAAAAAACTGCGCCTGGGTTTTACTCAGCTGGCTGTTGTATTGACCCGTCGCGTAGTCGTAGAGCCCGTCATAGAACCCCCAGGCGGCGAGGCGGAAGTCGAGGCCGTCGGGCGCTATGGCGCCGAGGCCGTTGGTCTTCATCCACGTCGTGTACGGAACGAGCTTGGCTTCGAGCTCTGGATTGAAGAAGTTCCGATGCTGAACGAGTTGCCCAGCCTTCACCGACGGCGTCGTGTCGCCTTGCGATGTTTCAAGACGGACGGATCCCTGGCTGTACGCTCGCAACCGCAAGCTGACGTTCTGGTCCTCATCGAGGTAGATCGCTCCCGCCGTGCGCGGCTGCCCGAGCTCCAGGAACAACGCGAGCACCCACCACCATCCGCTGAAGATCGCTATCCGCCGCATGCTCTCCCCCTTTTCCGCCGGCCCCGGTGCCGGAGTCGCCCAGAACTGCGGCACGGCCGAGAGCCCAGAGTGAATCAACTGATTAATTGATCGGGCTTCTAGTCCGTGCCGTGTGAGACTGTCAAGCAGGTTTTGCCTCGGCGCGCCGTTCCGTTCTTCTAGCCGGCGGACGCACCGAGCCGGCCGCGTGCCTTGACTTCCCCGGCAGGTTCTTGCATTCAAGCAAGCGATTCAAACGATTGATTGAATACCACCGAGTTGTGCCGGAGGGGAGTCGTATGCCGCCGATCCTGTACGAGAAGAAGGGACGTATCGTCGTCATCACCATCAACCGCCCCGAACGACGCAATGCCCTTAACTTCGAGGCATTCGGACTGCTGGCCAAAGCCTGGATGGACTTCCGCGACGACCCGGAGTTGTGGGTGGCGATCGTCACCGGCGCGGGCGACAAAGCCTTCTGCGCTGGCGGTGATTTGAAGGAATTCATTCCGATGGTGACCCAGAATATCGGTGAGCTCTCCGCGTCGGGCGGCTCGCAGACGCTCGGCGGGGACATTCCCGTCAACGCATCCCTGGTCGCCGTACTGCGCGAGACGGACATCTACAAGCCAATCATCGCCGCGGTGAACGGCTTCTGCATCGCCGGCGGCATGGAGATGCTCCAGGGTACGGATATCCGCATCGCCTCCGAGAATGCCAGCTTCGGCATCGGCGAGCCGCGCCGCGGCTTGTTTCCGGGCGGTGGATCGACAACGAAGCTGCCGCGCCAAATCCCCTTCCCGTGGGCCATGGAGATCCTGCTGACCGCGGAGCCGATCAGTGCGCAGAAGGCGTATCACTACGGCGTCGTCAACGAGGTCGTACCGCTTCCGGACCTGATGCCAACGGCGATGCGCTATGCGGAGCTGATCTGCAAGAACGGACCGATCGCCGTCCGCAAAGTGAAGGAGTCGGCAATGAAGGGCCTCGGTATGCCGCTGAAGGAAGCGCTGGACCAGGAGATGATGTACTCGGCGGAGGTGTTTTCCACTGAGGATGCAACGGAAGGCATCCTCGCCTTTCAAGAGAAGCGCGAACCCCGCTGGAAGGGGAGATAGCCGTCAGCGCTCAGCTATCAGCGTGGAACCTCCGGCTGAAAGTTGACAGCTGAGCGCTCAAGTCGGTCATGAATAGTCTCAGCGGGAAATACGCGATCGCAGGAGTCGGCACCTCACGTTTCGGCAAGCTCCAGGGCGTGAGCACGATGGGCTTCACGCTCGAAGCCAGCAAACGTGCAATCGAGGATGCCGGCATGTCGCGCGACGACGTGGACGGTGTGCTGGTGATGATGCCCGCGATCATGGGCGAGCAGCACGGTTGGGCGGCGCGCGTCGCCGCCTACCTCGGCATCGCGCCAACCTTCTCCGCCACCATGGACATGGGCGGCGCCACCGCTTGCGGCTCGGTACAGACCGCCGCTGCGGCGATCGACGCCGGCTACTGCCGCGCCGTCCTCTGCTGCTTCGCGACACAGAACTGGCCGCAGGGCGTCGCCATGCAGCTGTTCGGCTCGGAGTTCCAAGTCCCGTACGGTGACGTCGGCGCCATTACCCTCATGGCGCACATCAAGCGCCGGCAGCAGCACGAGCACGGATACAGAGACGAGCACTACGGCCAGATCGCCGTGACCTGGCGCGAGCACGCCCTGCTCAACCCGGACGCGCAGATGAAGAAGCCGATGACGCTTGAGGCCTACATGAACTCACGCTGGGTCGCCGAGCCGCTGCGGCTGTTCGATTGTTGCCCGAATACCGATGGCGGCGGCGCGTGCATCGTCACGTCCGTCGAGCGGGCCCGCGACCTCGCCAAACGTCCGGCGCGCATCCTCGGTGCCGGCCAGTCGCACTCGTCGGAGATGATTCATCCGCGCGGCAACGACGGCGCACACTGGGGCGGGACCAAAGCCGCGCAAATGGCATTCGGCATGGCCGGCGTGACGCCCAAGGACATCGATGTGGCACAGCTCTACGATGCCTTCACACCGCGCGTCATCCACGACCTCGTCGCCTACGGCTTCTGCGAGCCCGAAGAGGTTGGCGCCTTCATCGAAGCGGGCAGCCTCAGCTTGACGGGCGTTCTGCCCTGCAACACCGCCGGCGGTCTGATCTCCGAGGGGCATCTCTCCGGCTTCGGCCACATCCGCGAAGGCGTCCGCCAACTGCGCGGCGCATGCGGCCCGCGCCAAGTCAAAGATGCCGAGCTGTGCCTGGTCACCGGCTACGGCGGCGCCCCGCACGAAGCGCCACCGACGGTGAGCTACAGCGCCGTGATTCTGGGAAAATGAGATCTACAACGGATTGAACGGATTAAACGGATTGGAGAGCAGATGACCGCGCTGCTGTATCGGGATCTCACGTACGAGATCATCGGTGCAGCTATGGAGGTTCATCGAATCTTGGGACCGGGGTTCTTGGAGCCGGTATATCAACGAGCAATGGAAGCGGAGATGCGGCACAGAGGGATTCCCTTCGAATCACAGAAGCGATTGCCACTTGCATACAAAGGCGAGGCTCTCGGGGACCACGTGCTCGATCTCGTGGTTGACGATAGAGTCGTCGTCGAGCTGAAGGCGGTGAAGGACCTCACCGACCAGCACCAGGCACAAATCATTTCCTACTTGAAAGCGTCCAGTCTGCAAGTTGGCTTGCTGCTCAACTTCGCAAAACCGAGCTTGGATCACAAACGCGTCCTATTGAAGGATGCTCTCCTCCCTCCAAATCCGTTCAATCCGTTCAATCCGTTGTAGAGAACTCTGGAGATCATCATGTTCGCCATCGAGAAGCCGCTCCCTCGCCCAAGCGAAGACAGCGCCCCGTACTGGGAGGCCGCACACAAAGGCGAGCTGCGCATGCAGCGCTGCAACGACTGTGGCCACGTGCGCTTTCCACCGTCAGTCCTTTGCGCGCGCTGCCTGTCTGAGCATCACGAATGGGTGAAGCTCAGCGGCCGCGGCGTCGTGTACAGCTGGATTGTGGTGCATCAATCACAGCACCCGGCCTTCAACGCCGACACGCCGTATAACGTCACCATCGTCGAGCTCGAGGAAGGCCCGCGCCTGCACAGCCACATCGTCGAGTGCCCCAACGAGCAGATCCGCATCGGCTTGCCGGTGGAGGTCGTGTTCGATCGTGTCAACGACGAGGTTACGCTGCCGAAATTCCGGCCGCGGAGCTGGTCCTAAAACGAGGAAGGAAATGTCAAACTGGAAATGGCAAATGGAAAACGGGAAACCGGCAAATGGAAGATCCGCGTCCGCACAATTGGCCGGTTTGTAATTTGACATTTGCCATTTCCAGTTTGACATTCTCCGCAAGGACCGAGGATCGACTTCTCATTTGCCGCTGACCCGAGTCTGTTGTCTGACTGTCTGTCGTCTGTTCCCTGGTGCCGTCACTGACAAAGGTCAGCCCGATCGACGGCCTTTGCCCTTCACAATTTTCCTGCGGCTGCGAACAAGGCCGGTGGGAAGGGTGTGAACTCGGGAGGCCCTGAGCTGGTGTGCTCCGTGCATCCGGCGGCTGGGCAGCGAGGGAGGGTGCAAGGATGGGTGTGTTTGACCTTTCGCTTTGGCAGCTCATCGCGTGGATCGGCATGGGGGTCTCATCGTGGTTCTCGCTGACCTGCGCCTACAGTGGCTGGGATTTCTTCACCCGGCGTCGCCGCGAGGATGCACCGTTGCCGGACTGGACGCCGGCGGTAACCGTTCTCAAGCCGCTCAAGGGCCTTGACCCTCAACTGTACGAGAACCTCTCTTCATTCTGCCGCCAGGACTATCCGCACTTCCAACTCGTGTTCGGCGTTGCCGATCGGCAAGACCCCGCGGTCGCCGTGGTGCGGACACTACAACGCGAGCATCCGGCGCTTGATATCGAGCTGATCATCGATGGGCGGCTCTACGGCACGAACGACAAGGTCTCTAACCTGATCAACATGTACCGCGGCGCCAAACACGACATCTTGGTGCTCTCGGACGGCGACATTCGCGTTCCGCGCGACTACTTGCGACGGGTTGTAGCGCCACTGCGTAACGAGTGCATCGGACTCGTGACGTGCATGTATCGTGCAGTGGCGGCGCAGCGCGATCTGCCCACGCTGCTCTGGTGCTCCACGATCAATGCGTTACTCACGCCGCAGATCCTCGGGGCGCGCAAGGTCGAGAAGCCGACGTATGCGTTTGGCGCCACGCTCGCGCTGCGGCGGTCGACGCTGCAGGCGATCCACGGATTCGAGGACATCGCCAACATGCTGGCCGACGACTACCAACTGGGCAACCGCATTGCATCACAGGGACTGCAATTGTGGCTGAGCGAGTGCGTTGTCGACACAGTTCTCGCGGTCGGCTCGTGGCGCAGGCTCTTTCAGCACCTCCTGCGCCGCGCGCGCACCAACCGTAGCCACCGCCCCGTCAGTTACTTCTTCACGATTCTGACGCAGGGGCTGCTCTGGGCAGTCGTGAATGCGGTTGCGGGTGGCCTCAGCATGTTTGCGCTCTGCGTATCGGCGCTCGCGATCGGCATCCGGTTGGCCACCGTGGCTGTGGTGGGTGGTTATCTTCGCGTTCCGTTCCGTATGGCGGACCTGGTTCTCGTGCTGCTCACGGACCTGCTGCAAATCGCGGTGTGGGTGGAGGGCTTCCTCGGAAACAGTGTCTGGTGGAGCGGCCGTCGCTTCCGCATCCTGAAATCGGGTGAGATGGAAGCATTTCCCATCACCTCGTCCCCGTAAACGCCGGCCTCCAGAAGTTCGGAAGAGTCCCAGCAATCGACTTGCGACAACCGCGAGGCTGCACAGGGCAGCGGCTCGCCTGGTTCGCGCTGAGCAGTTGGAGCGGCCCGCGCGCGCATCGTCAACAGCACGCTGACGGGTTCGCACCCGACTGTTGGGGCGTTGCTGGTGCCATTCGATCCCGCCGTCCCTTCGGTCCTGAAGGAACTCGCCGGCGGTGTCAATCGGGGTTCAACGGACCGTGACTTCGACGCGGCGGTTGTTACGGCGGCCCTGCGCGGTGGTGTTGGATTGGGCGGCGTACTGCTCGCCGAAGCCTTGCACTGTCATTCGCGGCGGCGCGATACCTTGTGAAGCCAAGAAGTCTGCCACATTTTGGGCGCGTGCGAGCGACAGTCCCTGGTTGTTTACTTCGCCGCCGGTCGAGTCGGCAAACCCTTGCACGAGAAACACCGCCTGTGGGTAGGGCTGCATCTGTTGGACGAACCAGGTGAGTTGCCGATACGCGTCTTGGTCGAGGTTGGGGCTGCCGACGGCAAAGTAAACCACCGCGGCGTATTTGCTCGCCTGCGCGTGGGCCGCTGCGGCTTGTGCGTTGGCCGCATTCTGTTGCGCCTCGAGGGTTGCCATTTCCTTGTTGTAGGTCCCCTGGTAGGCGGAAGGGCAGGCCTGGCCCTGGAGCAGCAACCAGCCCAGTGAGATTGCGGCGCCGGCGCGCGCTCCGATCGGCTTCATTGCCGCTTCCTCCCTTCGTACGCGGTGACAACTTCGTCGACCGATAGCTGAAAGTCGTGATTCGTGTCCGCCTCTTCGAACTGGCGGAAGCGTATCGCCACGAACTCGGGCAACGAGACCCGCCCGTCGCCGCCGGTGTCGGCATCCTTGAACGCCCCGGAGAATGGCAGCCGTTCATACTCGTCGATGCTGAGAAAGCCGTCCTTGTTGGTATCGGCGTTGTAGAAAACCTCGACGAGGCGGACGTGAAACTCCTCGACGTCTATCTGGCCGTCCTTGTTCGTGTCGGTCTCGGCAAAGGCAGCCCGAGGATCGTATGGCTTTCCCTGGTCTGCGGCCCACGCTCCGCTGGTGAGCATGAGTGCCGTGCTGGCAAGGAGGGGCGACAAGAGGGCAAGGCGCATAGTAGTCTCCTTCGCGGTCATCAATCCCTAGCTGCTTTGAATCTGCCAGGTACCGTCCGGCTGGCGGCACGCCGTTCCGTATGACTGCTGCGGCTCGCCACCGATGGTGATCGTCTGTTGGTATTGACGGCAGTACTGGCCGTTGGCGAGCTGATACGTCTTGGTCGGCGTGATTGAACCGGAGTTGCCGGTCTGCGGATTGTTCCACACGGACGGCTGGCCCGCCTGGTTCTGCTCGAAGGCCTGTTGGGCGGCCTGCGTTGCCTTCTGCTTGTCGCTGTTGTCCATCTTGTGCCCGACGAAGCCACCGATCAGGGCTCCCCCAACGGCAGCACCAACAATCGCGGCGGGACTGCCACCGGCAAGTGCCGCAATGCCGGCGCCGGCACCGGCACCCAGCAGGCCGCCGAGCATGGCCTTGGGGTTCTCCTGGTACTCTTGCTGCATGGCGGCGCACGAGGACAGGGTGAATGTCAGCAGCACAATGGCTGCAACCTTGCAGAGGGTTTTGCGACGCATGATTTCCTCCCGACGCTGTGGAACCATACCTGGTGGGGCGAAATTCGACAACGTGCTGACACGCCAGCAGGCACCAGACTCTCTCGATGCGGGAGCGGCGAGGTGGTTGCTCCCGGAACAGAGACTGACAGCAAGCTACTTATTCTTCTTCGCCTTCACCGGTTGCCCTTCGAGTCCTCCGTGCCGGCAACTCCGGTACGGGTTTCGGCGGCTGCGACCCTAGCGTGCTTCAGTTCGCGGAAGCCAGCACCTTTCCCATCTTTGAGTCAATGTGAATGATCCAGAACGCCTCGACATCCTCTTGGCTGATCATCGCCACCACGCCCACCTGCGGAGCAAAGAAATAGTACGCGGTGTCTTTCGTGTGGGCAGGCCCGACCTTCCCCTCATACTTCAGGCGCATCAGGACCGCCTGGTACGTTCCGGCAGGTACGGTCACCTGGTACGTGCCGACGTACGTGTACGAGGCGTTTAGGTTTCCTGAGTAGTCCTGCTTCGTTGGATCGTCGAGGTAGTTCACCGACACCGTCTGGGAAAACGTGCGTGTCTCGCCCGGCTGTATGCCTTTTATGAGGAAGGGATTCGCCGGTGTCGTGATCACCACGACGCCTTCGTCGGAGTCGGTGACCGCAGGCATCATGAGGTCGCCAGCGAGGCTCTGCCGGACGAAGCCGGCGAGCGTCGGCGAGATCCCAAAGCGCCACGCCGGCGACCCGCCGGGCCGGTTGCGTTTTGCGACCTTCAGCGTCTGGGTGTTCCCTGTGTTCGGTCCGGCCGTGACCTGGTAGGTCAGCACCCGCTCTTGAAGCGGGAAGTAGACCGAGGGGTCCGCTATCGGATTGCTCGGCAGCGCCTGACCGACCACCC
>Ga0209048_10003020_pt1 | contig 16494 bp, 13 predicted proteins | sample FrelakmetCRP12CR_FD_187146 | JGI IMG/M metagenome (GOLD analysis project Ga0209048, IMG submission 187146) | Freshwater lake sediment microbial communities from the University of Notre Dame, USA, for methane emissions studies - CRP12 CR (SPAdes)... | ecosystem: Environmental > Aquatic >... | reverse complement strand
CCTGCCAGCCCCCGCCGCCGGTGGCGACGCCCCTACGGCCACGCCCCCGCTGACCCGGCCGGCGACCCGCTGCGTCGGGACGAGGGGTTCGAGCGGGGCCCGGGGATCCGGAAGGGATCAGCGCCCGCTGCGCGCCCGGTACGTGGCCCGGGCGCCCGCCGCGTCCTTGTTGAGGCGCTTGGACAGGTGGAGCCCCTCGAGCACGAACTCCACGGCGCTGGCCACGGCGGCGGGGGACTCGCTCCCCGCCAGCGTCGCCACCTGGCTCCGCAGCGCCGGCATCTGGTTGAGCAGCTCCTGGTAGGACGAAGCGGCCACGTCGTCACCGGCGTGCACGACGGTGCCGTCCTCGAACGCGTCGACGACCGCCCGGCACTGCTCCATCGGGCAGCGCTCCTTGAAGACGGTGAGGACGGCGGCCTTCACCAACCGGTCGACGACCTGCTCGTCGCGCCCCTCCTCGAGGGTCTCGATCTCGACCTTGCCCGACGTCGACGACACCAGGGCGTCCAGGTCGCTGATCCTGGGCACCGCGTCGGCCTCGCCGAGGCGGAGGGCCCGGCGGGCGGCGTTGGCGACGAGGGTCTCGTAGTTGGAGATCGAGAGCCGCACGCTGACGCCCGAGCGCTGGTTGATGTGAGGGCTCTGCCGGGCCAGGTGGCTCAGGGTCCCGACGATCTCGGCCATGAAGTCGGGAACCTGCACGTGCACGCCCAGATGGTCGAGTGACGCGGACTCCTGATGGACGACGTCGAGCTCCGTGGCCACGTCGAGCGGGTAGTGGGTGCGGATCTGTGCGCCGAACCGGTCCTTCAGCGGCGTGATGATGCGTCCCCGGTTGGTGTAGTCCTCGGGGTTGGCCGAGGCGACGAGCATCACGTCGAGGGGCAGGCGGATCTTGTAGCCCCGGATCTGGATGTCGCGCTCCTCCAGGACGTTCAGCAGGCCCACCTGGATGCGCTCGGCGAGGTCCGGCAGCTCGTTGATGGCGAAGACCCCGCGGTTGGTGCGGGGAACGAGGCCGTAGTGCAGGGTCAACTCGTCCGAGAGGTACCGGCCCTCGGCCACCTTGATGGGGTCGACCTCGCCGATCAGGTCGGCGATCGACGTGTCGGGGGTCGCCAGCTTCTCGCCGAAGCGGTGCGCCCGGTGGACCCATTCGATCGGCGTGTCCTCGCCCTTCTCGGCGATGAGGTCGCGGGCGTGGCGGCTGACCGGGTGGTAGGGGTCGTCGTTGATCTCCGACCCGGACACGATGGGCATCCACTCGTCGAGCAGGGCGGTGAGCGACCGGATCATCCGGGTCTTGGCCTGACCCCGCTCGCCGAGGAAGATCACGTCGTGGCCGGCCAGCAGGGCGTTCTCCAGCTGCGGGAGGACGGTGTCCTCGTAGCCGAGCACACCCTCGACGAGGGGCTTGCCCTCCCTGATCCGTGCCGCGGCGTTGCGCCGGACCTCCTCTTTGACGGGGAGCGACTCCCACCCCGATTCGCGGAGCTGCCCCAGCGTTGCCGGTCGAGAACTCATGCGCGGAAGCCTACGCCGCCCCGGCTGCAACGACGTCGGCGGCCTGCGGCGGTCGGCCCACTACCCTGGCGAGCCCATGGAGCTGGCGGGCAGCTGGCGGGCCGCCCCCGCCGACGAGGCGCTGCGAAGGGCGTTCGCTGCGCCCGGGTTCGACGACCGCGCCTGGGAGACCCTCACGGTCCCCGGGCACTGGCGCTCCACGGCCGCATTCGCCGGGCTCGACGGCCCCATCCTGCACCGCCAGGCCTTCGAGGCCCCGGCACCGGCCGGGGGGCGGCGCGCCTGGCTGACCTTCGACGGCGTGTTCTACGACGGGGACGTCTGGCTCGACGGCAGCTACGTCGGGGCCACGGAGGGCTACTTCTTCCCCCACACCTTCGAGGTCACCGAGGCGCTCACCGCCCGGTCCGACCACGTTCTGGCCGTCGAGGTGGGGTGCGCCCGCCCCTCGGACCGCACCCACAAGCGGGCGCTCACCGGGGTGTTCCAGCACTGGGACTGCCTCGATCCGGGCTGGAACCCGGGGGGCATCTGGCGCCCCGTCCGCCTGACCGAGAGCGGCCCCGTCCGCATGGCCCGGCTGCGCGTCCTGTGCGTCGAGGCGAGCGCTGAGCGCGCCGCCCTCGAGGTCCGCGCGGTGCTGGACGCGACCACGGCCACGACCGCCCTGCTCCGCGTCCGGGTGGTCGGCCCCGGCGGCGCCACCACGACCGAGCTGGTCTCACGCCACGCCCTCGCCGCCGGCACCAACCGCATCCGGCTGCGGGTCCCGATCGAGCAGCCCGCCCTGTGGTGGCCGCACGTCCTCGGCGCCCAGGAGCTCCACGACGTGACCGTCGAGGTGCTGGTCCCCGCCGAGGCGGCCCGGGACGACGATGGCCGCCACAGCCGGCGCGGGCGCGGGCGGGAGGGGGAGGTCACGGCCGAGGAGCTCGCGAGTCACGTTCTGAGCGACGACCGCACCGTCCGCACCGGCCTTCGCCAGGTGCGGATGAAGCGCTGGGTGGTGACGGTGAACGGCGAGCGGCTGTTCATCAAGGGCAGCAACCAGGGCCCCACCCGCATGGCCCTCGCCGAGGCCACCCCGGCGGAGCTCGAGCGCGACGTGGTCCTCGCCCGGGATGCGGGACTCGACCTGCTCCGCATCCACGCCCACGTGACCCGACCCGAGCTGTACGAGGCGGCCGACCGCCACGGCCTGCTCCTGTGGCAGGACCTCCCGCTGCAGTGGGGCTACGCCCGCAGCGTCCGTCGCCAGGCCGTCCGCCAGGCCAGGGAGGCGGTCGACCTGCTCGGCCACCATCCGTCGGTCGCCATGTGGTGCGGGCACAACGAGCCCCTCGCCATCGACGTCGAGCCCGGCGCGCTCGAGGCCAACCCGGCCCGGCTGGCGGTCAGCGTGGCCGCGCTCCAGGAGTTGCCGACCTGGAACAAGACGGTGCTCGACAGCTCGATCGGCCGGGCCCTGGAGCGGGCGGACCCGAGCCGACCGGTGATCCCGCATTCCGGCGTCTGGCCGGGGCCTCTCACCGGGGGCACCGACGCGCACCTCTACAGCGGCTGGTACTACGGGGAGGAACGGGACTTCCCCCGCCTCCTGGCGCGGTTTCCGCGACTCGCCCGCTTCGTCACCGAGTTCGGGGCACAGGCGGTGCCCGAGACGGCCGACTGGATGGAGCCCCAGCGCTGGCCCGATCTCGACTGGGCCCGGCTCGAGAACCACCACGCGCTGCAGCTCGCGACCCTCGACCGGTTCGTGCCCAGGTCGGAGCACCCGACATTCGAGTCGTGGCGGGCCGCGACGCAGGCGTACCAGGCCACCGTCCTGCGCTTCCACATCGAGACCCTCCGCCGGCTCAAGTACCGGCCGACCGGCGGGTTCTGCCAGTTCTGCTTCGCCGACGGGTACCCGGCGGTGACGTGGTCCGTGCTCGACCACGAACGCCGGGCCAAGGCCGGCTACGAGGCGCTCAGGGCCGCCTGCGCCCCGGTGATCGTCGTTGCCGAGCGGCCGGAGGCCGTCTACGAGCTCGGCGAGCAGCTCGACCTCGACGTCCACGTGGTGAGCGACCTGCGCCACCCCGTGGGCAGGGTCCGCGTCGTGGCCACCCTGACCTGGGAGGGCGGCTCGCGGACCTGGGGCTGGGAGGGCGACGTCCCGGCCGACGCCTGCGTGAGGGTCGGCACCGTACGGGCCGACGCACCTCCGGTGACCGGCCCCGTTCGCCTCGAGCTGACCCTGTCGGGCGACGGGGTCGCGGCCACCAGCGGATACGACACCGAGGTGGTCGCGGCACCCTGACCGAACCTTCGGGGGATTACCTGCACCGCGGCCGTTGGTGGGAGGATTCGGGCCGTGAACGTCCACACCCACAGTTACGACGCCGTGATCGTCGGAGCCGGGGGCGCCGGCCTCCGCGCCGCCATCGAGGTGGCTGGCAAGTGCTCGGCCGCGGTGATCACCAAGCTCTACCCCACCCGGTCACACACCGGCGCCGCGCAGGGCGGCATGTGCGCCGCGCTCGCCAACGTCGAGGACGACTCGTGGGAGTGGCACCTGTTCGACACCATCAAGGGCGGGGACTACCTCGTCGACCAGCCGGCGGCCGAGATCATGTGCCGCGGCGCGATCGACGCGGTCATCGAGCTCGAGCACTTCGGCCTGCCCTTCAACCGGACTCCGGACGGGCTGATCGACCAGCGGCGCTTCGGCGGCCATACCCGCAACCATGGCGAGGCACCCGTCCGGCGGGCGTGCTACTCGGCCGACCGCACCGGCCACATGATCCTTCAGACCCTCTTCCAGCAGTGCGTGGCCCGCGACGTCAACTTCTTCAACGAGTTCCAGGTGCTCGACATCGCCTTCGAGGGGTCGGGCGCCGACCGCCGGGTGGCCGCCGTCGTGGCCTACGAGCTCGCCACGGGGGACCTCCACGTCTTCCAGACCAAGGCCTGCCTGTTCGCGACCGGCGGGTTCGGGAAGATGTTCAAGGTCTCCTCCAACGCCCACACCCTCACCGGTGACGGGCCCGGCCTGCTCTACCGGCGGGGCATCCCGATGCAGGACATGGAGATGTTCCAGTTCCACCCGACTGGCATCTACAAGCTCGGCATCCTCCTGTCGGAGGCGGCCCGCGGCGAGGGCGGGATCCTTCGCAACGTCACCATGGAGCGCTTCATGGAGCGCTACGCGCCGACGGTCAAGGACCTCGCCCCACGGGACATGGTCAGCCGGGCCATCCAGACGGAGATCAACGAGGGTCGCGGCGCCGGCCCCAACGCCGACGCCGTCTACCTCGACCTGACGCACCTGCCGCCCGAGCAGCTCGACGCCAAGCTGCCCGACGTCACCGAGTTCATCCGGACGTACCAGGGCATCGAGCCCAAGAACGAGCCCGCCCTGATCCAGCCCACGGCCCACTACGCCATGGGTGGCATCCCGACCAACGTCGAGGGCGAGGTGGTGCTCGACGCTGCGGGCACGGTGGTCAAGGGACTGTACGCCGCCGGCGAATGCGCCTGCGTGAGCGTCCACGGGGCCAACCGGCTCGGCACCAACTCCCTGCTGGACATCGTCGTGTTCGGCAAGCGGGGCGGGGCGGCAATGGCCGACTACGTCCGGAGCTCCGACATGCCCGAGCCGATGAAGGGCGCTGCCGACGACGTCCGCGCCCGGATCGACCAGCTCAAGTCGGCCACGGGCGGCGAGAACGTCGCGGACCTGCGCGGCAAGCTCCAGGACGAGATGCAGGCGAAGGCCTCGGTGTTCCGCACCGGCGAGAGCCTCCGCTCCTGCCTGCAGGCCGTCCGTGAGCTCCAGACCGCCTACACGAAGATCGCCATCGACGACAAGGGCTCGGTCTTCAACTACGACCTGGTGGAGGCGCTCGAGCTCGGCTACCTCCTCGAGCTGGCCGAGACCCTGGTCGTCAGCGCCGAGGCCCGCACCGAGAGCCGGGGGGCCCATTCCCGGGACGACTTCCCCAACCGGGACGACATCGGCTGGATGAAGCACACGCTCGCCTCGCGCTCCGAGGACGGCACCGTCACGCTGGACTACAAGCCGGTGGTTGGGGGAGCCTACGAGCCCATGGAGCGCAAGTACTGATGGTCGCCGTCACCGAGCCCGCCCCGGCTGCGCCCGCCCCCCGGCCGACCGCGAAGCCCGTCCAGAAGCTGACCGTCCACCTGCGGGTCAAGCGGTACAACCCCGAGACCGACACCAAGCCCCACTGGGACGAGTTCACCGTCGAGGCCGAACCGACCGACCGCATCCTCGACGCCCTCCACACCGCCAAGTGGACGATCGACGGCACGCTCACCTTCCGGCGCTCCTGCGCCCACGGGGTCTGCGGCTCGGACGCCATGGTGATCAACGGCGCCAACGGCCTGGCCTGCCTCCAACTCATCCAGGACGCGGGCACCGAGATCAGCCTGGAGCCCATCCGCGGCCTTCCCGTGATCAAGGACCTGGTCGTCGACATGGAGCCGTTCTTCGCCCAGTACCGGTCGGTGCTGCCCTATCTGGTCAACACCGACGACCCGGGCTACAAGGAGCGGCACCAGTCCGCCGAGGACCGCGAGCGGTTCGACGACACGACCAAGTGCATTCTCTGCGCGTGCTGCACGACGTCGTGCCCGGTCTACTGGGGCAACTCCGAGTACGTGGGCCCCGCCGCCATCGTCAACGCCCACCGGTTCATCTTCGACAGCCGGGACCGGGCCGGCGAGCAGCGCCTCGACATCCTCAACCAGAGGTCCGGGGTGTGGCGGTGCCGGACCGCCTTCAACTGCTCCGAGGCCTGCCCCCGGGGGATCAAGGTCACCCAGGCCATCCAAGAGGTCAAGCGGGCGATCCTCTACGACCGGGTGTAGCCGGTCGACGTCGGTCCGGCCACCGGCCCGGGTACGCGCTGACCCCCGCCCCGGTGTGACGCTGGCCGGGGCTCCGACCCTGGCCTGGGCGGACCCGACAATCTTCGCGGTTCGGGCATCGGTCGGGGCGCCCGGTCGGGGCGCCCGGTCGGGGCGCCCGGTCGGGGCACCCGGTCGGGGCACCCGGTCGGGTGCGCCAGTGATATCTCCCCTCCTGGCGTAGTTACCACTGGCGCGCCCGGACACCACGGGCGGGGCCACCGGACCGCAGACCCGACGCGGGGTCGCGACCCGCCGCCGCTCAGGGCCGTGGCCTCGGCTCGCCCGCCGACCGCCGCCGGCACGTCCACCGACACGCGCGCACCCCACCGCTCGCCTACCGCCCCGGGGTCCGGACCTCCGACGGGGCCTCGTGCCGGGTCTGCGGATCCCACCAGCTCACCCAGGCCCACCCGGCCCTGGTCGCGGCCCCAGGCACGGGGGCGGCCGCAGCCGCCGCCGCAGCCGCAGCCGCCGCGGGGAGCTCCAGCCGGCAGAGCGCGTGGATGACCCGCCTGCCCGGGACGGTCACCGGGCTCAGGTGTTCGGGCATGAGGACCGCCAGCGGGCGACCGCTCGCCGCCGCCGCGAGGACGGCCCGGCCGGGCCTTCCGCCCGCACCCCAGTCGGTCGTGAGGGTGGCACCGACCGCCTCCGTCCCCTCGAGGGCCACCCATCCACCGACGGGACCTCGACCCCACCCGGCTGCGCCCCCCTCCACCCAGCCGGCGACCCGCCACCCCGATGCCACCCGCTCCTCGGCGGCGCCCCACGCGTGCTCGCGGTGACCCACGGCGGACACGTCGATCCGCTCGTCGCCCAGGAGGACCTCGCCCCCCACACGGCACCACTGCCCGTACCCGTCGAGGTCCGGGACCTCCACGGCCCCGGGCACGGGGGCTCCCGCCCCGGCGCCTCTCCGAGCGGGGGCCACCGCCTCCCATTCGAGGTCGAGGCCGAAGGGGACGAGGTCACCACGCTCGCGCCCCCATGCCTCGAGCGGGTCGTCGAGCATCACGGCGAACGTCTCGAGCCCCACCGACCAGTGATCGAGCGGCGTCTCGCAGGTCAGGCTCGCCCAGACCCCGTCGGCCCGCACCTCGGTGCCCCTCGACGGAATGGGGATGTCGTCGGCCCGCAACGCCACGAGCGGTCGCCCATCCCCAACGAGCGCCGCCCAGTACCAGGCTGCCCGCTCCGCCCGTCGATAGGCGAGCCGAACGTAGCCGCCGAGCGAGCCGTCATGAGTGGCAAAGTCGAACCACCACCGCTCCTCCCAGTCCCCGTCGGCGGCGGGCACGTGACGGCGCTCGTCGGCCGGCACGACGGGCCGGGCGTTCACGTCCGGATGACGGCCTCGTCGCCCGAGCAGTCCACCTCGACGGGGGTGCCGTCCGCCGGCTCACCCCGAGGGAACGAGGCCGACATCACGCAGGGCACCTGGAACTCGCGGCTGACGATGCCGACGTGGCTGCGCAGTGTGCCGCTGGTGCACACGATGGCGGTGAGCTCGTCATAGATCGGTGCGAGGAACGTGGCCCCCGCGTCGCGCACCACGGCGACCACGCCCTCGGCCGTGGAGTCCATGAGGTCGAGGACGTCGTCCGGGCCCTGCAGGACCCGCCAGGTGCCGCGCACCGGGGCGTGGTCGAACACCTTCATCCCGCGCCCGATCTCACCCATCGGCCGGATCGTACGCGAGCCGGACACCGGAGCGCCGGCGGGTGTCCCGGTGCCGGCCGGCGTCCGTCAGCGGGGATCCCCACCTCGCTGGGCGGCCGACCCGCCTTCCGACCCGTCGGCCTCGAACCTGACCGCCACCCGCTGGCCCGGTCGGCGCTCCTCCTGCTTGGCCAGGCGGACCAGCGCCCGCCGGTCGGCCTCGGTGAGCGGCGGTTGGATGATGCTCCTCGGCCAGAGGCGCATCTTGCGAACCGCGTTGACCTCGGCCGCGTAGACCGTGAGCTGAGAGCCCAGGGCGAGGAAGGCGAACAGGCCGAGGACCAGGCCGAACGTCCCGTACGCCTGCTGGGTGTGCCGGAGCTGGTGGGAGACGAGCAGGGTCCCGAACGTCTGGAGCATCGTCCAACCCGCACCGGCCAGCACGGCCCCGGGCAACAGGTCCCCCCACCGGAGGTCCTTCGGGCTCAGGATCTTGAACACCAGCAGGTACAGGCCCACGTTGATGATGAGCGAACCCACGACTCCGAAGGACTTCAGCAGCGACGGCACGGCCGGAATCCCGCTCAGGACGGCCGGGGCGGCAGCGAGCAGGACGCCGAGGCCGAGGATCGCGAAGAACAGCAGGCTGCGGAACATCCGGGTCACGAACGAGGGCCGCTGACGGTTGGGGACGTCCCACACCTCCTGGAGGGCGAACTGGACGGCCTGGGCGACCCCCGTGCCGCCCCAGGCCAGCCCGAGGAGACCCACGACGAGGGCCAACCCGCTCCCGTTGAGGGTGTGGATGTTCTCGCCCAGCTGTGCGCCGATGATCGGGAACTGGGCCAGCGCCGAGTCCTTGATGCTGTCCTGCAGCGACGGGTTGCCGGCCAGCACGTATCCCAGGATCGTGAAGGCGAGCAGCAGCAGGGGGAACATCGAGAGGAAGCCGTAGTACGCGACGAGGCTGCCCAGCATGCCGCCCCGGTCGTCGCCGAACTTCTTGATGACGCCGAACGCGAAGGCGAACGGGCGGTGGCGCTGCTGCCACCTGTCGATCGGCCGCACCACCCGCTCCACGGGGTTTGTCATGGCCATGGTGTACCCGACCGGGAGGTGCTGGTTCGCCCACCTCCCCGTCGTCCCCCATCATGGGAGGGTGCTGTCCGTCCGGAACCTGACCGTGGAGGTGGGCGGGCGCCTCACCCTGGTGGAGGCGTCGTTCACGGCGCGCGCCGGCGACAAGGTCGGCCTGGTCGGGCGCAACGGGGCCGGGAAGACAACCCTGCTGAAGGTCCTCGGAGGCGAGCGGGAGTCCTCGGGCGGCGCCATCTCCGTGCAGGGCGGCCTCGGCTACCTGCCGCAGGATCCTCGCCCCCAGGGGGAGGGCGTGGACGCCACCGCCCTGTCCCACATCCTCTCCGGTCGGGGCCTCGACGAGGCGGCCCGCCGGCTCGAGAAGCTGCGCCTGGCCGTGGAGGAGGACCCCTCGGAACGCAACGTGGGCCGGTACACGCGGGCCGAGGAGCGCTTCGCGGCGGACGGCGGCTACACAGCCGAGGCCGACGTGCGGCGCATCTGCGCCGGCCTCGGGCTCAAGGCCGACCGGGTCGACCTTCCCCTCACGGTCCTGTCCGGTGGGGAGCGGCGGCGGGTCGAGCTGGCCCGGATCCTGTTCGCCGGCTCGGACGTGCTGCTGCTCGATGAGCCCACCAACCACCTCGACGTCGACGCCAAGTCGTGGCTGATGTCCTTCCTGCGGTCCTACCGCGGTGCCCTCGTCGTCATCAGCCACGACCTCGAGCTGCTGGACGAAGCGATCACCAGGGTGCTCCACCTCGATGAGGGAGCCCTGCACGAGTACAAGGGCACGTACTCCCAGTACCTGGCGTCCCGGGCCAGGGACGAGGAGCGAACCGCCCGCCTTGCGGAGCGCCAAGCGGCCGAGATCAACCGGCTGAGCTCGCTTGCCGACTCCATGCGCCACTCGACGGCCACTCGGGCCCGGGTCGCCAAGTCGCTGGACAAGCGGGTCGAGCGGCTTGCGTCCCAAGCCGTCAGCGGCCCGGCACGGCGCCGCCAGATGGACGTGCGCCTCCCACCGCCGCCGCCGTCCGGGCGCACCACCCTCGAGGTCGCGGGCCTCGCCAAGTCCTACGGCGGGCCGCCGGTGTTCAGCGACCTCACGTTCGACGTGGGACGGGGCGAGCGACTCCTCGTCCTTGGCCTCAACGGCGCCGGCAAGACCACACTGCTCAGGATCCTTGCCGGTGTCACCGAGCCGAGCACAGGCACCGTGCGGACCGGCCACATGGTCTCGGTCGGGTACTTCGCCCAGGAACACGAGAACATCGCACCCGGCACGCCCGCCATCGACCATCTCCGGGACGGGGCGCTGCGGACGGAGCAGGAGCTGCGCAACCTCCTGGGGATGTTCGGTCTGCCGGGCCAGATGGCCTTCCAGGACGCCGGGACCCTGTCGGGTGGCGAGAAGACGAAGCTGTCCCTGGCCCAGCTCGTCGGCGGCCGCCACAACCTGCTCCTGCTCGACGAGCCGACCAACAATCTCGATCCGCCGTCGAGGACCGCGATCGCCGCCGCCCTGCGTGGCTGGCCGGGGACGATGGTGCTCGTAAGCCATGACCCCGAGTTCGTCACGGAGCTCGCCCCTGACCGGGTGCTGCTGATGCCCGACGGAACGCTCGACTTCATGAGCGACGACCTGCTGGAGCTCGTCGAACTGGCCTGAGTCGAGCGAGGACCGCCGCACCGATCGGGGTGGCGGCTAGGGTCTCGGGGGATGGTCCGAGGCGGTGCACGAGGTGCCGCACAACACGTGTGAGCCGGAGCGTGTCTGATGGATCCGCTGGGTGACTTCGGGCGGCGGGTCGAGGACACGCTCGACGGGATGGCCCAGACCGTGGCGGACCAGGTCGTCGAGCGGGTAGTGCGGGCGCTGGACGTCGACGAGCTGCTCGACCGCATCGACGTGGACCGCCTGCTCGACCGCATCGACGTGGACCGCCTGCTCGACCGCATCGACGTGGACCGCCTGCTCGACCGCATCGACGTCGCGGCGCTGGTCGATCGGGCCGACATCGGGGCCGTGATCGGGCGCCTCGACGTCAACGGCGTCGTGGAGCGCATCGACGTCGGCGGCATCGTTGAACGCGTCGACGTGAACGCCCTCGTCGACCGGGTGGACCTCGATGCGCTCGTGCAACAGACCGAGCTCGGTGCGATCGTGGCCAAGTCCACGAGCGGGCTGACCACCGCGGCGCTGGACGCGGTCCGCAGCCAGGGCGTCGGCCTCGACGTGTTCCTCAACCGCTGGGTCAACCGGATCGTGCGCCGCGACCTGCGGCCCCCCGCCGGGCCGCCGCTCCTGGTCCCACCGGTGCCGGAGCCGGAGCCGGTGCCGGTGCCGGTGCCGTGAGGGTCCCCGACCTCGTCGACCGGGAGATCACCCTCCAGGGCCACTACGCCGGGGGCGTCACGCGGCTCGCCGCCTTCGCCATCGACATCGGGACGACCTGGCTGGTCTACGTCGTCACCCTGGCGGCTCTCGGCTACGGAATCGGGCTCGTGACCGGGGCCTCGGTGAACTGGAACGACTATCCCGTGATCTGGACGGTGGGCCTCGTCGGTTGGGCATTCGTCTACTTCGCGTACCCGTGGGCACTGAGCGGAAGGACCCTGGGCATGGCGGTGCTCGGCCTTCGGGTGGTCCGCAGGAGCGGCGCCTGGCTCGACCCCAGGCATGCCGTGATCCGGACCCTCGCGCTCCCGCTCAGCTTCCTCCTGTTCGGGCTCGGCCTGATCGGGATCGTCATCGGACGGGAGCGGCGCGCCCTCCACGACGTCATCGCCGACACGACGGTCGTGTACGCGTGGGACGCCCGGGCGGCCCGGTTGCGGTTCATGGCCCGGAGCGCCGAGGCTCCGATTCCCCCCTACCCGGGGCGCCCGCTCCCGGTCCCTGCTGGACCCGACGACGGGGCGGCCGTCGACGACGCCGTCCGACCGGGCCGGTCCGGCTAGTCGCCGCCCGGCATCGCACCGCACTCACGAACGGTCCCCGGCGCCTGGCCTCCCGGGCGACCACGGCTCGACCGGGCCAAGCTGCAAACATGGCAGCCACGCGCACGGACGCGGGCATCGCTTCCGAACGCGCCGAACGGAGCCTCGACCATGGATCGCATCCGGACCGCTGCTTCCGCCGAGCTCGTCGGTCGCCCAACCGTCGAGTCGGTCGAGGGGTTGCTGGCCGGCTTCACCGAACACCAACCCGTCAAGGGGGCTGAGTCGCTCTCCTCCGCGACCTTCGAACGTGTCGTCACCTGTCCACCTGTACGGGCGGTTGGCCGAGGCCATGATCGACCATAGCCCGATCGCCCTCGACGGCCGGATGGTTCTCGATGTCGGAGCCGGCTCGGGCGCCGTCTCGCGCGTGCTGGTCGACCGCGGCGCCCGCCCGGTGCAGGTCGACTTGGCGGTCGGCATGCTGCTCGCCAACCGGTCCGAGGGCCTGCCGGCCACGGCCGGCGATGTCACCGGGCTCCCGGTCCGCACCGACTCCCTCGGGGGGGGCGGCGGCCGGGTTCTGCCTGAACCATCTCACCGATCCGTTGGGTGGCCTGCGAGAGCTCGCCCGCGTCGTCGAGCCCGGCGGCGTCGTCCTCACGTCCACGTTCGGTCGTCAGGACCCGCACCCGGCGAAGGCGATCGTCGACGAGGTCGCGCTTCGCTACGGGTTCGTCATCCCCAGCTGGTATCGCGAGATGAAGACGACCATCGAGCCCCTGCTCGGCACCATCGACAACATGCGCGGCGTCGCGGACGCCGCCGGCCTCGCTGAGGCGGAGCTCACCGAGGAGAGCGTCGACTCCGGCATCGACACCCCCCAGGCCATGTCGGCCTACCGACTCGGCATGGCCCACCTCGCCCCCTTCGTCGCGAGCCTCCCACCCGACCGCCGACACGCGTTGCGCGGCGAGACGGTGGCCGCCCTGGAGGGCCTGCCCCCCGTCCTCCCCAACGTCATCGTTCTCGCCGCCTGCGTCGGCTGACACCCGCTCCGGGGCCACGGCCTGACCGGCAGCTCACGGGCCTGGTTGGGCTATGGTCGCAGGCCAGCGATGCAGCTCGGCCTGTTCAGCATCAACATGGGACCCACCAGCTGGCCCGAGGCGCTCGCGGCGGCCGCCCGTGCAGCCGAGGAGGCCGGTTTCGACTCGGTCTGGGCGGGAGAGCACCTCATCCTCCCGAGTCCCCAGGTTCCGCCCTCGCCGATGGCGCCCCGGGACCGGGCCCTCGACGCCGTCGTCGCGCTGACCTGGGCTGCCGCCCACACGACCCGCGTGCGGCTCGCGACCGGCATCATCATCCTCCCCCAACGCAACCCGGTGGTCCTGGCCAAGGAGCTGGCGTCCCTCGACGTCCTGTCCGGCGGCCGGCTCACCTTCGGTGTCGGTGTGGGCTATCTCGAGCCGGAGTTCCGGGCGGTAGGCGCCAACTTCGCGGACCGGGGTGCGGTAACGGACGACCACCTCGAGGCGATCGCCCACCTCTGGTATGACGAACGCCCCGAGTACCACGGGGCGTTCACCTCGTTCTCGGGCGTCGATGCCCACCCGAGACCCGTGCAGCAGCCCGTTCCGGTCGTGGTCGGCGGGCACTCGGCTGCCGCCTTCCGTCGAGCCGTGGCCCGGGCCCACGGGTGGTACGGGTTCGCCCTGACGCCGGAAGCGGCGGCAGGCTGCCTCGCCGGCCTGCGCGACGCCGCCACGAAGGTCGATCGACCCGCCCATCTCGGCGAGCTCGAGATCAGCATCACCCCCCGCGGTCGGCTCACGCCCGAGCGGGCGGCGGCGTTCGCCGAGCTCGGCGTCGACCGCCTGGTCCCCATGCCGGCACCGGACCCCGACGGAGTCCGACTGGTGATCGACCAGGCCCGCGAGGCGATCGGCGGCCTCTGAGCGGGCCTGGTAGGCGACACCGCGGGGCTCGGCCTGGCAGGCTACGTCGCCGTGCGGACCGACCCGAGAGGTGACCGATGGCGTTGACTGTGGACGAGCAGCGGGCCGAGGCCAACCGCCTGATCGGCTACCACGGCGCGATCTCCAGGCAGATGACGATGGAGCGGACGTCGCTCGAGTCCGCCCTGATCCCGGTGACGGCCTACATCGTGACGGCCGCCGCCGAGGCCTGGTACCGGCACCCCGCGATGGTCCGGGCCGTCGACGCCGCCCGGCCGGCCGGGGAGCTGGGCGCCGCCGGCCGCCGGCCGGGCAGCCAGATCAACGCCGTCTACCTGTGGTCGGTGGCCAACATCTACCTGACCGGGCGGAAGTTCCTGACCGGGTTCGGCCTGGCCGAGGACCGGCCCGAGCCGACGTTCGCCATGCTGGATTTCTGGGAGCGGGCGGCGCTCGGCTACCGCGCCGACGGGCATCGCCAGGCGTGGGACGCGGGCTTCGTGCTTCGCCCCTACGGCGACGAGATCGTCGACACCCTGCTCAAGGGCGTCGCGCCGGTGACCGACGACTCGCGTCGCGCCCGGATCAAGCGGTGGAACGCGACCGTCATGTCCTACCTGTTCCTTCTGTACTTCGACACGCGTGTCGGCACGGGGGACTCAGGACCGTACCCGCTGCCCGACGGCCGAGTGCTGCTCGTGCGCGACTTCTACCGGCTCGGACCGAGCGACTTCTGGTGGTCGGAGGTCGCCGCCGGCATGCCGTACTCGTACCTCACGGCGGCCCTCGTGCTCGAGGGCGTCGACCTGAAGGTCAACGACTGGGGCACCTCGATCACGGACCCCGAGGACTACCTCGACCGCCTTGTGGGGTTCGGGCTGTTCACCACGGACACGCCGGATCGATCGCTGCGGCCGGTCGATCTCGGGGAGCTCGACGACATCCTCAGCGAGGTCAGGACGACCCAGAAGCAGCTCTACCGCGCCATCGCCGCCATGACGCGGGACGAGAAGATCGCATGCGGCGCCTACGTCTACTTCACGTTCCCACGGCCCCTGGCGGAGGCCGCCGGGATCGCCGACCAGCTGGACTGGACGGTTCCCCGCGACACCCTCGACACCCTCGAAGGCGTCGGCCGGCTGTACGACCTGATCTCGCCGATCGTGGGGGGCGAGACCCCGATCGATCCCGACGAGGAGTACTACACGCCGATCCCGGGCTGACCGCCGCGGCCTGTGGGGGCGTGGGGTCGACGACTCCCGGGGCGTCGTCCCCGAGGATGACGCCCCGGTCGTCCGAGGGAACGACGACGGACCCCGGCCGGAGCACATACCGTCGGAGACGGTGCTGAAGAAACTGCGCTCCTGGTTCCAGGCCCACCCCATCATCGCCGACGGGTCGCTGGCGGCCGTCCTGTCCGCCGCCGTGATCCCCGCGCTCTGGGTGGGTTACCGGCGCGACACGGTCCAGTACCGCCAGCCCGACGCATGGGCCGTCCTCCTGTGCCTCCTCGCCTTTGTGCCGCTGACCTGGAGGCGGTCCCACTACAAGGCGGTGATCGCCGTGGTCGGGACGGCGACCGTCGCGTTCTACGCATCCGGCTACCCGCCCATGCCCGGAGCCGTCCCCGTCGTGATCGCCCTCTACACCGTCGCCGCCCACCGCCGCGACAACGAGCGCCCGGCGTGGTTCCTCGTGCCGACCGCCCTGGGTGTCACGATCAGCCTGCTGGCCTCGCGGGCCCAGGCGAGCGTGCTCGACGGCTTCGTGAGCGCAGTGGTGTTCGGCACGGCGTGGGTCGTGGGCGACAACGTCCGCACGCGTCGTGCCTACACCCAGTCGCTCGAGGAGCGGGCGGCGCGGGCCGAGCACGACCGGGAGGCCGAGGCCCAGCGGGCTGTGGCCGAGGAGCGAGCGCGGATCGCCCGCGAGCTCCATGACGTCGTCGCCCATTCGATGAGCGTCATGGTGATCCAGGCCGGCGCCGCCCGCCGGACGCTCGAGCGCACCGCCGCCGGTGCGACCGACGGCGCGCCCCCGGATCCGCGGACGGCCAGCGTGCTCGAGGCCCTCACCTCGATCGAGACGAGCGGACGCGACGCCCTGTCAGAGATGCGCCGCCTCCTCGGGGTCCTTCGCCAGGACGGCGACCAACCCCCCCACCGCCCTCAGCCCACCGTCGCCGAGCTCGGGGCGCTGGTCGACACCCTGCGCGAGGCCGGGATGGACGTGACACTGACCGTCCGCGGCGAGCCGCACCCGCTCCCGTCCGGGATCGAGCTGTCCGCCTACCGGATCGTGCAGGAGGCGCTCACGAACACGTTGAAGCACGCCGGCCCCGCCCACGCCGACGTCCGCCTCACGTGGGCCGAGGACGCCCTGGAGATCGAGGTGCTCGACGACGGTCGTGGCC
>Ga0209048_10003019_pt1 | contig 16496 bp, 17 predicted proteins | sample FrelakmetCRP12CR_FD_187146 | JGI IMG/M metagenome (GOLD analysis project Ga0209048, IMG submission 187146) | Freshwater lake sediment microbial communities from the University of Notre Dame, USA, for methane emissions studies - CRP12 CR (SPAdes)... | ecosystem: Environmental > Aquatic >... | reverse complement strand
CCGGCGTGGGCCGGGTCATGCGTCCCCCGACCCGGCGGCGTCGCCGGCACCGGTGGCGGTGGCCACCGGGTGCGGCTCGGCGTCCGGGTCGAGTCCGGCCCGGACGAGCTGGGCCCGCACCCCGGTGGCGTAGGCGGCGGCCTCGGCGGCGATGCGGTCGTCATCCCACCCGAGCTCGGGGCCGATCAGACCGGCGACCGCGTCGGCCGCCCTGGCCGCGGCCCGGGCGTCGCGGTAGGAGGACTGGGTCCGGCGGTCGAGTACGTCCGACACCGACCGGGCCATCTCGTGGCGGACGGCCCAGAGCGCCTCGACCCGCAGGTAGGGGAGTCCGGCGACCAGGGGCTCGAGCAGCTCGGGCCTGCCGTCGGCCAAGGCCAGGACGGCGCCGGCCTCGGTGCCGAAGCGCCCGCTCAGGTGGGCCGTCCTCGACCCGACCGGGTCCGACGGGTCGGGTCGCACGTTGGCGCCCGCGCCACCGGCCTGGGGGACGACCCGGCCGCTCCAGGGCGCGCCGTGCAGTCGCAGGCTCTTGGTCCGGCACGCCAACCGCCCACGACCCAGGCCGTCGGCCACGGCGTCGACCGTGTCCTCGGCCATCTTGCGGTAGGTGGTGAGCTTCCCGCCGTTGACCGTGATGAGACCGCCCGCTGAGGTCCGCACGGTGTGGCGGCGGGACAGGTCGGCGGTGCGTTCGTGCGAGGCGCCCTTCTGCTCGGGGGCGAGGAGGGGTCGGAGTCCCGACCAGATGCCGGTGATGTCGGCCCGGGTGAGCTGCCGGGTCGAGATGGCGTTGGCGGCGCCCAGGATGTAGTCCACGTCCTCGGGCGTGCACGACGGGTCGTCGAGCGGGCCGTCCCAGGCCGTGTCGGTGGTCCCCAGGTAGACCTGGTCGCCCCACGAGACCGCGAAGATCGACCGCTTGTCCTCCTTGACCGGGATGACGGCGGCGATGTCGCAGGGGAAGGCCTCTTCGGGCACCGTGATGTGGATGCCCTTGGCCGGCCGGATCGAGTGCGGGTCATGGTGCTCGTCGAACGTCCGCACCTCGTCGGACCAGACGCCGGCAGCGTTGACCACGACCGTGGCCCGGATATCGAAGGGCTCGCCGCCGTCGGGGGCGACGGTGGCGCCCCGGACGGTACCAGAGGTGTCGCTCACCAGGCCGGTGACCCGGGTGTGGTTGGCTGCGGTCGCACCGTGGTCGAGCACGGCGGTACGCAGGACGGTCAGAGTGAGCCGGGAGTCGTCGGAGCGGGCGTCCCAGTAGAGGAAGCCGGCGACGAGCCGGTCCGCCCGCAGCGTCGGCATGTGGGCCAGGGCCTGCTCTCGGGTGACCTTCTCGTGGCGGCGGCCGATGCGCACGCCCCCGGTGAGGTCGTAGAGCCATAGGGCGGTCCGGTAGACCCGGGCCACGCTCTTGTTGACCACGCCCGACTTGCCGAAGAGCGGGATGAGGAACGGGAGCGGCGTGACCAGGTGGGGGGCGTTATCGAGCAGGCGCTGGCGCTCCGCCAGGTTCTCGTAGACCAGTCGGTACTCGTTCTGCTGCAGGTACCGGAGCCCGCCGTGGATCAGCTTCGACGACTTCGACGAGGTGCCCGAGGCGAAGTCGTCCTTCTCTACCAGGGCGGTCCGGAGTCCCCGGCTGGCGGCGTCGAGGGCCACCCCAGCGCCGGTGATCCCGCCGCCGATGACCAGGACGTCGAAGGTCTCCGAGGCCAGGCGGGCCAGAGCATGCTCGCGTCGGAACGGATCAGGGTGCGCCGCCGGCGCGGTCACAGGGTCAGGCATGGGCAAAGCCTGCCACAGGTGGGCGGTCGCGCCGGAGGGCGGGGGCGGGACGGCGCCCCGGGGCGGATGATTCCGACAATCAGTGTCAACGAACAATCGCTGGTGATACGTTGCCGAGGTGAGGACGCCCGGCGAGCTGGCACTGCTGTTCCGCAGCACCGGACGCAAGGTCACGGCTCAGCGGCAGTGCATCTTCCGCCTCCTGCAAGGAGACGGGACGCACCCGTCGGCCGAGGCGGTGCACGCCGCCGCGGTGCTCCAGATGGAGACCATCTCCCTCAAGACCGTCTACCAGACCCTCCACGACCTGTCCGAGCTCGGGGAGATCGCCGCACTCGACGTCGGGACGGGCAGAACCCGCTTCGACCCCAACGTCGACGATCCCCACCACCACCTGGTCTGCCGCCGCTGCGGCAGCGTCCGCGACCTGGTGGTCGACTTTCCCGGGCTCGCCATCCCCGACGGCGCCGACCTGGGATTCGAGCTCGGCTCCGCCGAGGTGATCTTCCGGGGCCTCTGCCCGACCTGCCAGGCCGTGGACGGCGCCGGATCCGGCCGTCGCACGGCCGTGGCGCCCTAGCCGCCATACGACAGCACACACCCAGCAACCAGAAAGGACTACCGTGCCCGAACTCAAGGACAGCCAGACCGAGACCAACCTCAAGGAGGCCTTCGCCGGCGAGAGCCAGGCCAACCGCCGGTACCTCTACTTCGCCCAGAAGGCGGACGTCGAGGGCTACCCGGACGTGGCTGCCCTGTTCCGCTCCGTGGCCGAGGGGGAGACCGGCCACGCCTTCGGCCACTTCGACTTCCTCCGCGAGGTGGGGGACCCGGTGACCGGTGCCATCGTCGGCCCGACCGAGGACAATCTCAAGTCGGCCATCGAGGGGGAGACCTACGAGTACTCGGAGATGTACCCCGGCTTCGCTCGCACCGCTCGTGACGAGGGGTTCGACGAGATCGCCGAGTGGTTCGAGACGCTGGCCCGGGCGGAGAAGAGCCATGCCGGCCGCTTCACCGAGGGACTCACCTCCGTCTCCTGAGCCGGAGGGAGGTGACCGGGCCGGGATCCCCGGACCCGGTCACCTCCGCCCTGCCGCCCCGGGCGACGCCGGAGGCGACCAGAGAGGACCGACCATGACCACCACCTACAGCCCCGACGACCCCGCCTACTTGGACGAACCCGATCTGCGGGTCGAGCTCGGACGGGTCTTCGAGCTGTGCCACGGCTGCCGGCTCTGCTTCAACCTGTGCCCGTCGTTCCCGACCCTGTTCGACGCCGTCGACGCCCACGACGACGTCGTCTCGGCCATGACGCCGGCCGAGCAGGACCGGGTCGTCGACGAGTGCTACCAGTGCAAGCTCTGCTACCCGAAGTGCCCCTACGTGCCGCCCCACGAGTGGCAGCTCGACTTCCCCCGGCTGATGATGCGGGCCCACGCCGTCCGCCACGCCGACGGCCTCCCGCTCCGGGACCGGGTGACCGACCAGGTGCTCGGCCGGACCGACTTGCTGGGCCGGGTGTCGACGGCGGCCGCCCCGGTGGTCAACGCGATCACCGGGACACCAGGCTCGCTGGCCCGGAAGCTGATGGAGAAGACGGCGGGCATGGCCGCCGAGCGCCTGCTCCCTCCCTATGCCCGCACCCGCTTCTCCACGTGGTTCCGCCGACGAGGGGCGACCCGGGGACCGAGAGCCTTCGTCGGCGGTGCCCCCCAGGGCGAGGTCTCGGTCTTCCCCACCTGCTTCATCGAGTACATGGAGCCGGCCATCGGCCAGGACCTGGTCAAGGTGTACGAGCGCAACGGCATCTCGTGCTCGATGCCCGAGGGAGCCACTTGCTGCGGGGCCCCGTGGCTGCACCAGGGCAACGTCAAGTCGTTCACCAAGGCGGCCCGGGCCAACGTCGCCGCCCTGGCCGAGGAGGTCCGTGCCGGCCGGGACGTGGTCGTGGCCCAGCCCACCTGCGCCTACGTGGTGAAGAAGGACTACCCGCTGTACCTGGCCGGCACCGAGCTGGCCGCCGACGCCGCCCTGGTGGCCGAGCACACCTCGGACCCGGCCGAGTACCTGATGGCGCTGCACAAGGGCGAGGAGACCTCGCTCGACACCGTGTTCCCCGGGCGTGCCTCGGGGGCCGTCCCCGACCAGGTGACCTACCACGTGGCCTGCCACCTGCAGGCCCAGCACATCGGGCTGAAGAGCCGCGACCTGCTGAAGGTGGCCGGGGTGAAGGCGACCCTGGTGCAGCGGTGCTCCGGCATCGACGGCACGTGGGGCTACCGGGCCCAGAACTACGAACTGGCCCGGAAGGTGGCGAAGCCCATGGCGAAGGAGATCACCGCCGCGGGCAGCGCCGTGGTGTGCGGGGACTGCCACCTGGCCAACGGCGCCATCGAGCAGGAGACCGGCACCCGGCCCGTGCACCCGATGCAGCTGATGGCCCGGGCCTACGGCATCCCCGAGGAGCAGGCGTGACCGCCCGGCCGCTGACCCTCGACGACATCAGCGACCAGCGGGCCTACGAGCGCGAGCGGGACGAGTTCCGGCGTGCGGTCATCGCCGAGAAGAAGCTGCGACGGGTCACGGTCGGACCCGTGGTGACCCTCACCTTCGAGAGTCGCACCACGGTCCGGTTCCAAGTGCAGGAGATGGCCCGGGCCGAAGAACTCACCACCGACGAGCAGATCCAGCACGAGCTCGACGTCTACAACCGGCTCCTTCCCGCCCCGGGCGAGCTCTCGGCCACCCTGTTCCTCGAACTGACCACCGAGGAGCAGGTCCGGACCTGGCTCCCGAAGCTGGTCGGCATCGAGGGCTCGACCGTCCTGCTCATCGGCGAGGGCACCGGGATCCGCATGGTCCGGTCGGTCCCCGAGGAGGAGCACCGCTCGCACCTGACGAGGGACGACGTCACCTCCGCCGTGCACTACGTGCGCTTCCCGTTCACCCCGTCCGAGGTGGCCGCGTTCGGGGCGGGCCCGGTGACCCTGATCGTCCATCACCCGGAGTACCCCGACGGCCGGCCCGGCGTGGTGCTGTCCAATGCCACCCGGGCCCTGCTGATGGAGGACCTCACCGGCTCCTAGATTCGGCAGCAAGGTGAGATGAATGGTGGAGAAAGAGTCCCACCCACACCTGACCTCCGAACCGGCGCCGCCTGCGTGAGCAGCCTGCGCCCCGTCCACGTCCCACGCCGAGAGCAGAAGCTCCAGGCTGCGTGGTTCTGCCCTGCAAGCGGCTGGTGCCGTGGCGCCCAGAGGCACTTCGGTCTTACCCATCCTCGGGTCAGCGTTTCGAGTCTCCGGTCGTATCCCGGCGACGTTGCTGCTGGTAGTCCGTGAGTCTCCCAGGTGGGCCTCGAGCAGTCGCCTGCCCTCGGCTTCCAGGTTGCGTGCGGCAGTGACGTCCCGGTCGAGGCACAGGCCGCACGTATTGCACTCGAAGACCCGCACCGCTGCGGGCAGCTTGGCTTTCACTGCACCGCAGGCGGAACAGGTCTTCGAGGAGGGGTAGAACCGGTCGACGGTGACCAGGGTGGATCCCCGATCACTCGACTTGTAGGTGAGCTGGCGCCGGGGTTCGGCCAGCCAGGCGTCGGCCAGAGCGCGGCCCAGGTGGTGCTTGGCGTTGCCCATGCCGGCCACGTTGGCGTCTTCGATCACCACGGTGTCGAAGCCGCCGGCCAGGGCGTTGGCAACCATGGAGTTCCAGATCCCGGGCCTGGGCGATGGTGCCGTGCAGCCGGGCCCGTCGCAGCTTCACCCGGGTCCGGTTGTTGGAGCTCTTCTGGCAGCGGGCCAGCTTGCGGTCGACCGTGGCCAGCTTCCCCAGCTGCTCCTCCAGCACCGGGGGTTGGCGATGTGGCCGTGGTCGTCGGTGAGGCCAGGAACTGGCCGGGACACGGTGGCCAGGTGGGCGATGCCGGCATCGAGTCCGATGATCCCACCGTGATGCTTCACCGGCTTGATGGCTGGGGCCACCAGGTAGCGCACCGACAATGAGGCCTGCCACCGGCCCCCGGTGTAGGAGATGGTGACCTTCTGGATGGTGGCCGTGCCGGCCTCGATCTTGGTGGCCAGGTGCCGGGTGGACCGGGTGGTGTGGACCCAGGCCAGGTGCGCACGCCGGCGCTGTACGTCTCGATCGGGAGAACTCTGGGGGAGCATCAGCCGGATCCGGTGGCCGGTGGGCTGTGCGCCAGTAGGGTCCTCCAACCACGACAGTTGGTGGTTGATCTCGGTGAAGGTGACGGCTGCCTTGGATCGGTCCCGGCTCGTGAACCGGGGGAACCCTGCTGACCGGTTGCCCGGGCGCGGCTACCCGCCCCGGAACTCGGGCGGGCGCCGGGCCATCGATGCGGCGATCCCCTCCCGGAAGTCGGCCGACTCCATCAGCCGGAGCTGCTCGGCCCGCTCGTGGGCGACCATGGCCGCGAACCCCTCGACCAGCTCGGCCCTCATCGTCCTGCGGATCGACCGGACGGCCAACGGGGCCGACCCGGCGAGCTCGCCGGCCAGCGCGTGGGCCCCGGCCCGGGGGTCGTCGTCGAGCCGGTCGCACAGCCCGATGGCCAGCGCCTCGTCCCCGCCGACCCGCCGTCCCGTCGTCAACAGGTCGAGGGCCTTCTGGCGCCCGACCACGGCGGCAAGGGTGAGCGAGATCCCGAACCCCTGGTGGAAGCCCAGTCGGGCGAAGTTGGCGGCAAAGCGGCTGGACGGGGCGGCCACCCGGAAGTCGCCGGCGAGCGCCAGCCCGAGGCCGCCGCCGACGGCCGAGCCCTGTGCGGCCACCACGATCGGCAGCGGGCCGTCGATCAGCTCGGTGGCCGTGGAGTACAGGGTGGTCAGGGCCTCGGGCTCCGGCTTGTCGGTCGCCCCGAAGTTGAGGCCGGCACAGAAGTGCTTCCCCTCCGAGCACAGGACGACGGCGCGGGCCCCGGCGTCGTCGGCCCACCCGATGGCGTCGACCACGCCGGACAGGAGGGCGGCGTCGAAATAGGTGGCCGGCGGGCGGTGCATCTCGACCTCGGCCACGTGAGTCGGGGTGACGGCCACGGTCACGTCGCCGAAGGTCGTACCCTTCGGGCTCATCGCTCCTCCTCGGACCGGGTGGTTCCGGATGTGTCGCCACCGGCCCTGGGCCAGGCGGCCACCTCGGCCAGGACCTCGTCGGTGTGCTGGCCGCTCAGGGCGGCGGGCCGGTGGACGGTCGGACCGCCGAAGGCCGAGAACCGGACCGGCTGGGGGATCACCTTGTACCTGCCGGCCAGAGGGTGCTGGTCCTCGGGCAGGGCGTCCACCAGCTCCTCCAGGGTGGGGATTGCGGAGGCCGGGACCTGCGCCTGTGCGCAGAACGCCAGCCACTCGGCGGTGGTGCGCTTCGTGAGCACGGCGGCGACGTCCCGGTAAAGACTGTCGGCGTTGGCGATCCGCGACCGGGCGCTGGTGATGCGCTCGTCCTCGGCGAGGTCGGGTCGGCCGCCCTCGCGGAAGAGGTCCTGGTAGTTCTCCCTGGTGTAGGCCAGCACGTTGATCCACCCGTCGGCCGTTCGCTGGGGCTGGCGCTCGGGATTGAGGATCCGGAGATAGCCGGGGGGTCCCTGCGGGGGCACCGCGGTGGCTGCGCCGACGTGCTCGACCAGGGTGAAGGCGGTGAGCACGTCGATCATGGGGACCTCGACCCGCTGCCCTTGACCGGTGCGCTCCCGGTGGAGGAGGGCGGCCAGCACGGCGTAGGCGATGGTCAGCCCGCACACCTTGTCGGCTACGAGGGTGGGGACGAGCACCGGGTCGCCCCCCTGGCGGCGGAACGTGTCGGGGATGCCGGAGCCCGCCTGGATGACGTCGTCGTAGGCGGGGGCGTCGGCCGCCGGGGAGTCCGACGGGTACCCCTGGGCCTGGCAGAAGACGATGTCCGGACGCACGGCGGCCACGTCCTCGTAGGTGAGGCGGAGCCGGCCGAGCGCGCCCGGGCGGAGATTGGTGATCACCACGTCGACCGTGGCCGCGATGTCGAGCGCCCGTTGGCGGTCGACGGGGTCCTTGAGGTCGAGGACCACGTTGCGCTTGTTCCGGAGCAGGTTGAGGGCGATGCCGGACAACTGGGGCACCGGCCCCGGGCTCATGACCCGGCTGAGGGTGCCCTTCGGGTCCTCCACCGTGATCACGTCGGCACCGAGGTCGCCCAGGATCTGGGTGGCGAGGGGGCCCATGACGACCGAGCTGAGGTCGAGCACCCGCACGCCGTGCAGCGGGCCCGGTGACGTCGATGGCATAGGGCGTTCCTTTGGTGCTGTGCCCGACGGCGCGCCGTCCGGGCGGGGTGGCCAATGGTAGCGACCCGCCCCGCACCGCCGGGCACGGTCATCTCGATGGAGCGACGACGGGGGGAGACGGATCCGACCATGCTCACCGCCGCCTCCCCGCGCCGCGGCCACCGAGGAGTGGCACGGATGCCGACGACGCCGTCGGTCCGGGCGCTCCCGGCGGACCGGGCCGGATCCGGCCGACCCTGGTCGGCGAGTTCAAGGACGCGGTGACGCTCCGGGCCGTGCTGCTCGTCGTCGGGGCCGCCCGGAACGGTGCCTGGCAGGGAGGCAGCAGCGAGCCGGCAGGGAGACGGCAGGGAGACGGCAAGGAGACGGCAAGGAGACGGAGCGCTCCCGGGCAAGGTGCGTGTCCCAGGGTGGCGGCGTCGCCCGAGGGGGCGGCCCGCCCGGTGCCGACCGCACCAGGCGGCGATGCACCCCGGTGCACGGAGGGACCACACATGAGCAGTGCGACAACCACGACGATCGTAGGGAACCTGACCAGGGACCCCGAGATCCGCTATACCCGTGACGGTCAGGCGACGACCAATCTCGGGGTCGCCGCCAACCGGAGGTGGCAGAACCGGGAGACCAACGAGTGGGAGGAGTCCACGTCCTTCTTCGACGTCGTCATCTGGCGGGACCTCGCCGAAAACGTGGCCCTCAGCCTCACCAAGGGGATGCGGGTCATCGTGACCGGGCGGCTCGAGCAGCGCAGCTGGGAGACCGAGGAGGGCGACAAGCGGTTCAAGGTGGAGATCGTGGCCGACGAGGTCGGCCCCGCCCTCCGATTCGCCACCGTCGACGTCCACCGGGTGGTCCGCCCGGCGTCAGACGGCGACGCCGGCACCCCGTCCGACGGAGGGACGGCCGGTGGGTGACCCGCCGGCCCCGGCGTCCGTCCGGTTCGGCCCGAGGGTGGTGCTGACCAAGGAGGAGGTGTTCGGTGCGTGCCAGGCGCTGGCCGATGCCGGCCGGGTCCTGGTGCGATCCGGGGGCACCGAGGAGGCCGACTCCTTGGGCTCGCTCTTCGTGCTCCTGGAAGAGCGCCTCGTCACCCCGTGACCTCACCCGTCGCGCCGATCCGCCCCCGTCCCGGGGGGAGGGCGGGGGCGGATCGCGGGGTGGGGGGATCTACGGGACGGAGCCGGGCTCAATCCTCGGTGGGCTCGAACTCGAGCGACAGCGAGTTCACGCAGTAGCGCAGCCCGGTCGGACCCGGCCCGTCCGGGAACACGTGGCCGAGGTGGCCGCCGCACCGGGCGCAGGTGATCTCGGTCCGGCGCATGCCGAACGACTTGTCCACGTGCTCCACGACGGTGCCGTCGGACAGCGCCTGGGTGAAGCTCGGCCAGCCGGAGCCGGAGTCGAACTTGGTCGAGGTGGGGAACAATTCGGCACCGCACCCGGCACAGGTGAACATGCCGCTCCCCTCGACGTGGAGCAGCTCGCCGGACCAGGCCGGCTCGGTGCCCTTCTGCCGCAGGACGGCGTAGCGCTCCGGCGTGAGCCGGGCGCGCCACTCCTCGTCGGTCAGCTCGACCTGGCCGGCGGTGGCGGGCTCGTCGGTGGTGCTCATGGGGACTCCTTCGTTCTCGGTCCTACTGTCGTCCACGGTGCGGGCCCCGGCGTTACAGGTGCCCGCCCGGTCGGGTGCGCCTTCGTGGGCTCCCAGGGACGTGACGGCGATCAACTGCAAGAACGCCGGAGGGCGCCGAAGTGTTCCCGCCTGCCCCTGGCCCCCTGCCGTCGGGGGCCCGACGACGTCGCCGATCGGCACCCGGGGGGCGGACCGGCCCGAAAACCCGTTTGCTAACGTCGCGTCGGATCCGCACCTGTGCCCGAGGGCACCGTGCCGCCGCCTCCCCCGACCAGGGACCCCACCCACCAGGACGCCGCCCCCATGGACCTTCGAGACCGACCCGAGGACGAGGCCTTCCGCACCGAGGCCCAGACGTGGTTGGCCGACCACGTGGTGGGGGAGTTCGCCGCCCTCGGCGGCCGGGGCGGCTCCGGCGACGAGACGTTCGGCTTCGAGGTCCGCCTCGAGTGGGAGAAGGTCCTGGCTGCGGGCGGGTGGACCTGCCTGGGCTGGCCGGTCGAGTTCGGCGGACGGGGGGCGTCCATCGCCCACCAGGTGATCTTCAACGAGGAGTACGTGAAGGCGAAGGCGCCCGGGCGGGTCAGCATCCTCGGCGAGGGGCTGCTCGGCCCGACCCTCATCCAGTACGGCACGGAGGCCCAGCAGGACCGCTTCCTGCCCCGGATCGTGGACGGCACCGAACTCTGGTGCCAGGGCTACTCGGAGCCGAACGCCGGCAGCGACCTCGCCAACGTCGCCACCCGGGCCGAGCTCGACGGCGACCAGTGGGTCATCACCGGCCAGAAGGTGTGGACGTCGCTGGCCCACCAGTCCGACTGGTGCTTCGTGGTCTGCCGGACCGAACCCGGATCCTCCCGCCACAAGGGGCTCTCCTATCTGCTGGTCCCGATGGACCAGTCCGGCGTGGAGATCCGTCCCATCACCCAGCTCACCCGGACCTCCGAGTTCAACGAGGTCTTCTTCGACGGCGCCCGCACGGCCGAGGACCTGGTGGTGGGCGAGCCGGGCGAAGGGTGGCGGGTGGCCCTTGCCACCCTGGGCTACGAGCGTGGAGTGGGACTCCTCGGCCACCAGCTCTCGTTCCGCCGCGAGCTCGACCACCTGATCGCCACCGCCCGGGACAACGGTCGGGCCGACGACCCGGTGATCCGCCAGCGGCTGGCCCGCTCCTACGCCGAGCTCGAAGTCCTCCGGTACAACACGCTGCGCAGCCTGTCGGGCTACGACGGGCCGGTGGCGCCGCCCGAGGCGTCGATCATCAAGCTCTACTGGGCCACCTGGCACCGGGAGCTCGGCGAGCTGGCCATGGACGTCCGCGGGCCCGCAGGCCTCATCGCCGAGTCCGCCCCCTACGAACTCGACGAGTTCCAGCGGACGTTCCTGTTCAGCCGGTCCGAGACCATCTACGGCGGCTCCAACGAGATCCAGAAGAACATCATTGGCGAGCGTGTCCTCGGACTGCCGCCCGAACCCAAGGGAGACCTGCGATGACCGACGCAGCCATCGGTGGACCACGGGCGCCTGAGCCCCCGGCCGGCCACGGCCTGCTCACCGGCAAGATCGTGGTGGTGACGGCGGCCGCCGGCACCGGCATCGGATTCGCCACGGCCAAGCGCTGCATCGAGGAGGGGGCCACCGTGGTGGTGTCCGACGCCCATGAGCGGCGTCTGGGTGAGGCGGCCGACACCCTGGCCGAGCTGCCCGAGTCGAAGGGTGTCCGGCCGCTGGCCGTGCCGTGCAACGTCACCGACGAGTCGCAGGTCCAGGGGCTCTACGCCGCCGCCTTGGCCGAGCACGGGCGGTTCGACGTGGCCGTCAACAACGCCGGCCTCGGCGGTCAGGTCGACGTGGTGGACATGACCGACGACCAGTGGGACCTGGTCCTCGACATCACCCTCACCGGCACCTTCCGCTGCACCCGGGCGGCCCTGCGCCACTTCTACGCACGCGGGGGCGGGGGGGTCATCGTGAACAACGCCTCGGTGCTCGGCTGGCGTGCGCAGGCCGGACAGTCCCACTACGCCGCGGCCAAGGCCGGGGTGATGGCCCTCACGCGCTGCTCGGCCGTCGAGGCCGCCCCCCACGGCGTGCGCATCAACGCCGTGTCGCCCAGCCTGGCGGTACACGCCTTCCTCAACAAGGTCATGGCCGACGAGGAGTTGGCCGAGCTCAGCCGCCGAGAGGTGTTCGGCCGGGGAGCCGAGGTCTGGGAGGTGGCAAACGTGATCGCCTTCCTGGCCAGCGAGTACGCCACGTTCATGACCGGTGAGGTCGTGTCCGTCTCCAGTCAGCACCCCTGAGCGCCCAGGCCGCACCCGGGCAACCGGCGGCGGGCAGGCGGGTCGAGGAGGGCCATGCACTACCCTGACGGCGTGTCAGATGTGACGGATCCCAGGGGGGACCTGGAGTGGGGGACGATTCCCGGACTCGTCCAGGACGCCGCGGCCCGGTTCGGCGAGGCCGAGGCCATCGTGGACCTGCACGGACCGGACGGGACGACCACCCGGTGGTCGTTCGACCGGCTGGCCGAGGAGGTCGCCACCGCCACACGCGCCGTGGTGGCCCACGGGATCGAGCCCGGCGACCGGGTGGCCATCTGGGCCCCCAACTGTGCCGAATGGGTGGTGGCCGCGCTCGGCGCAGTTGGTGCCGGTGCCGTGCTGGTCCCGCTCAACACCCGCTACAAGGGGGCCGAGGCGGCCTACATCCTGCGCGCCTCGGGCGCCCGGATCCTCTTCACCGTCCAGGGGTTCCTGGGCACCGACTACCCGTCGATGCTGGACGAGGCCGTGGCCGCAGGCCACCCGGTGCCCGGCCTGGAGACGGTGGTGGTGCTGCGGACCGACGACGCCGACACCCCGGCGACGGGCGCGGGAGTGGTGGGCTGGGACGAGTTCCTGGCCGGTGCCGAACGATGCGAGGCCGAGGTGGCCGCAGGCCGGACTGCATCCGTCGGCCCCGACGACCTGTCCGATCTGGTCTTCACCTCGGGAACCACGGGCAGTCCCAAGGGGGCCATGACCACGCACGGCCAGACGTTGCGGACGTTCGCCACCTGGGCCGAGGTCGTCGGCCTGCGGGCCGGTGACCGCTACCTGATCGTCAACCCCTTCTTCCACACCTTCGGGTACAAGGCCGGCATCCTGGCCTGCCTGATGGCCGGGGCCACCATGGTGCCGGAGCCCGTGTTCGACGTGGACGTCGTGCTGCAGCGGGTGTCCGAGGAGCGCATCTCCGTGCTGCCCGGACCGCCCACCATCTTCCAGTCGATCCTCGACCACCCGAAGCGGGACTCGTTCGACCTGTCGACGCTGCGGCTGGTGGTGACCGGCGCCGCCGTCATCCCGGTGGAGCTCGTCGAGTCCCTCTGGTCGGACCTCGGCATCGACACGGTACTCACGGCCTACGGGCTCACCGAGGCCACCGGGACCGTCACCATGTGCCGCCGGGGCGACTCGGCCGAGGTCATCGCGGCCACCTCGGGACGGGCGATCCCCGACGTCGAGGTGCGCATCCTCGACGGCAGCGGTGACGAGCTGGCGGCGGGGGAGTCGGGCGAGATCGTGGTCCGGGGCTACAACGTCATGTCCGGCTACCTCGACGACCCCGACGCGACGGCGACGGCCATCGACACCGAGGGATGGCTGCACACCGGGGACATCGGGTTCCTCGACGCTGCGGGCAACCTGGCCATCACCGACCGGCTCAAGGACATGTACGTGAGCGGCGGGTTCAACGTCTACCCGGCCGAAGTGGAGGCCGTGCTCCGCCGTCACCCGGGCGTGGCCCAGGTGGCCGTGGTCGGCGTCCCCGACCGACGGATGGGCGAAGTCGGCCTGGCCGTGGTCGTCCCTGCCCCCGACGCCGACGCCGACGAGGTGGTGGCGGACCTCCCCGGCTACGCCAAGGACCAGCTCGCCAACTTCAAGGTTCCCCGCCGGGTGGAGGTGGTCGACGCGTTGCCGACCAACGCCAGCGGCAAGGTGCTGAAACGCGAGCTCCGGGCCCGGTTCGGGACCTAGGGCCCGACCGGTCCGGCACGGGGTAGCCACCACACCGTCCCGTCACACCGACGACGCACCAGCAAGCGACACCGACCAGTCCAGCAAGCGACACCGACCAGTAAGGAGCATCCCGTGCGAGGCATCGTCTACACCGGTACTGACGTGGAGGTTACCGACCAGTTGGGCATCGGCGACCCCGGGCCCACCGAGGTCCGGGTGGCCGTGGGCGCCGCCGGCGTCTGTCACAGCGACCTGTCGGTGATCAACGGGACCATCCCGTGGAAGGCCCCGTCCGTGCTCGGCCACGAGGGGGCCGGCGTCGTCGAGGCGGTCGGCAGCGAAGTGCGCTCGGTCAAGCCCGGCGACCACGTGGTCATCGCCACCCTGGCCAGCTGCGGCACGTGCCGGGCCTGCGCCACGGGTCACCCGACCTGGTGCATCAAGACCTTGGGCAACGTGTCGACCCCGTTCACCTACAAGGGCGAGCCCGCCTCCAACTTCGCCGCCACCTCGGTGTTCGCCGAGTCGACCATCGTCAAGGAGGTCCAGGCCGTCAAGATCTCGAAGGATGTCCCGATGACCTCGGCCTGCCTCATCGGCTGCGGTGTGCTCACCGGTGTCGGCGCCGTGCTCAACCGGGCCAAGGTGAAGGCGGGCGAGACGGCAGCCGTGTTCGGCGTGGGCGGGGTCGGCCTCAACGTGATCCAGGGCCTCCGCCTGGCCGGCGCCAGCCGGATCATCGCCGTGGATACCCTCGCCTCCAAGGAGGGCCTGGCCCGCCAGTTCGGCGCCACCCACTTCGTCGATGCGTCCCAGACCGATGCCGTGGCCGCTATCCGCGAGATCGTGCCCCCCGGGCCGGCCACGGTGACCGGTGCCCTCGGGTGGGCCGGCGGGGTCAACTGGGCGTTCGACTGCGTCGGCCATCCGGCCGTGCTCCGCAACGCCCTCGACGTCCTCGACTGGGGCGGCAACGCGCTGGCCATTGGCATCCCGCCGCAGGGGACCGAAGTGTCGGTCGACGTGAACGCCCTCGCCTACGTCGACCGGGGCCTGCTCGGCTGCCGGTACGGGTCGTCGCGTCCCCACCACGACATCCCGCTGATGGTGGAGCTCTACCTGTCGGGCAAGCTCATGCTCGACGAACTGGTCACGGAGCAGAGGCCCCTCGAGGGGTTTCGCCAGATCGTCGAGGACATGGAGGCGGGCAAGCTGGCCCGGGGTGTCCTCACCTTCTGACCTTGCGGGCCCGATCGGCCGGGCCGCGGCTCCTGACCCTGGACGCGCAAGACCCCCGGCTCGAGCCGGGGGTCCTCGCATGCCGTAGGACGCTGGGTCGCTCAGGCGAGGGCGTCCAGGATGTGGGGGACCGCCTGGTCGACGGTCACCACCATCGTGGACTCGAACTCGAGCCACTGGGAGTAGTTCAGGTTGTTCCGGTAGCTGCCCAGGATGTCGTCGGTGTCGCTGATCACCACGCCGCCACCGCCGTCGGCATTGACGTAGTGGGCGATCTCGCCCGGTGCCTTGCCGTGCTCGCCGAACACCGCCATCAATTCGGCGGTCTCCGCCTTCGTGATGTACGGCTTCACCTTGTAGGTCGTGACAAAGATCATTGCTACTCCTTGCAACATTGGACTCATGGACGCCTGAGTCACACCGCTCGCCCTCCGAAGGGGACGCCGCTCCGACCCAGGGCACGGCGACGGAGTGGAGCACTGCCGTCCGCCATCGGCACGCTGTCCTGTGTCGGACGGAGGGGGATGCCTTCCGCCACAACACCCCTACGTGGTTGTACACCCGGGGTCCCTGGTGTTCAAACGGTGTTTGCAAACAGGTGTGGACAACGGGCGGCCGGTCAGGTCCGGCGCTCCCGGAGGGCCGGTCCGCGCCGGCGGTACGCTCCGGTGGTGCACTGGGCCTCGGTCGCCATCGGGATCGCCGTGCTCGGCTCGGCCGTCGCCATCCTCGTGTTGAACACACGGATGGGACGCACCGGGTTGGGCAAGTGGTTCGCACCTGTCTGCGGAGCGGGGGCCGGCGTGGTCTTCATCGCCCGCGGCCTCGGTGTCTACTAGGCAGTCCGACTCGACCCGACCGACCCCGACGACCTGGCCTTGGCCAGCACACTCCAGGACGGACTGGGCATCCGTGCGGGCTCGAGCCGCCCGTGGGCCAGCGGCCGCTTCGACGAGGCGAGCTCCGAGGCGACCAAGGAGGCGCTGCTCGCCCTGGGACGGGGGGTCCACGACTCGAGGCGTACCTTCGGCGGGCGCGGGGACGTCGACCCGGTCCGGTTCCTGATCGGGACGGCCGGAGGGTTCGGCGGTCTGCCCGAGGAGGAGGCGTACTACGGCGTCCGCGCCGACCCCCGACGTGCGGGCCGATTTCGGCTGACCGTGGCGGACGTGCCCGCGGACGGGTTTCGGTCGATGTCGGTCTACGACCGGAACGGGTACTTCGAGGAGAACCCCTTCGGTTCGTACAGTGTGGACAGCGTCACGGCCACGCCCGATGCGGACGGCTCGGTCACCGTGACGTTCGGTCCCGGGCCCGACGGCTCGCCCAACTTCCTCTTCGTGCAGGACGGATGGAACTACGTCGCCCGGATGTACCGGCCCCGACGGGCCATCCTCGACGGGTCCTGGGCGTTCCCGGAGCCGCAGCCCCTGGCGTGACGCGGCCGGCGCTGCCCGGCGACGCAGCCGGGCCGGTCAGGCCGGTCGGTGGTCACCGAGGGACTCGAGGGCCCGTTCGCACAGGTCGTCGATGCCGGCGGCGGCCA
>Ga0209048_10003018_pt1 | contig 16503 bp, 19 predicted proteins | sample FrelakmetCRP12CR_FD_187146 | JGI IMG/M metagenome (GOLD analysis project Ga0209048, IMG submission 187146) | Freshwater lake sediment microbial communities from the University of Notre Dame, USA, for methane emissions studies - CRP12 CR (SPAdes)... | ecosystem: Environmental > Aquatic >... | reverse complement strand
GGTACCAGTCGCTGGAAAACTAAGATATTGATTTAAAAAGCACTTATGGAGTTTTGTCAGTCAATCAGGGGGCAGGTGTTGAATCCCCGGCGCCATTGGGACAACGGGCCGGCAGCGGTAATCGTCCTGGGGTCGGCCAGCACTCGCTGGCCGCGAAACAGCGGCACATATCCGCCGTGATACCTTGGCGCGGCTGGCCCGGTTCGATTCCGGGCGAGGCCTCCACCCCAGGGCGGCTGGGCTTGGCGCATCAGACCCGCCCGAGAAGCCAAATTCTCTGCACGAGGGATGCTGTCCGGGCCGTGATGGAGAATTGCCCGCTCCGGTCCGGGACGACGTGCCCGCCCACAAGATACTGGTCCTGACTGGTCCCCGAACCCGGAAGCACGAGTCCGCCGCTCGCGAAGAGATCAAGATCGCCTATCGCCGGCAGGTTCGGCGTGCCGTGGCCCGGATCGTCCGCACTTAGCCCACAGGCATGAAAAAGCTCGTGCAGGGCAACGGCCATTCTTACATTCTCGGTCACCGTGCGTGTCGCGCTCACCTTTGGATTCGCCGGGACGAACACGAAGGCCCTCTTGGAGAATATGAACCCGCCGAGGCCAGAGCCCTCAATTCTGAAGCAGATTCCTTTGATGTGGCCGAGGCTCACATCGAGATTACCAGTCTGAGGATTTCCAAAACCGTCAAAAAACGGGCAAGAACCGTTCGAAACCTCGAACTGTACGTTTGCCCCTGTGCCGTTCGGATTGGGAGCTTGATTACTGACCACCAGTCTGACCCCAAGTAAATTAACTTGGGCCAGTCTGTTGAATTCCAACCGGATGCGTTCGAACAGCCCCATGCCCCACGCGGGCTCCCGGACCATGTTGGGACCGGGAAAGACGGTCAGCTGTCCGATCTTCTGGACGTGCGCTTCCCATGGAGTTGGCATGTTATGACGCAATATCTCCGGACGCGCCTTGGGCGATGTCGCATTGAATGACCCGCACGAAGCTCTGGCCTTGCTCCAGTTGGGACATTTCCTGGTCGAGCGCGGCCATCGTCATGATGCCGACGATGTCGTCCGCCTTGGTTTGATAGCTGCGATTGATGATGTTTCGCTTCTGCTTGTAGGCGAGCACCGCTGCTGCGGTTTCTCGACCATAAATCGAATCCTGCGTGATCGGCACGCCGTCCAGTCTAGCGACTGCAAGCTGGATCTTGAGCACATGCTCGCCGCTCGCGCCCTGCGTGATGTGCGCGGCGTGCGATACGGCGGCCGCCTCGAGTTTGGGCTCGCCTCGGAAGAGACGCGATTTCAGTGCCATGTGCCCCCCCGCTTCTATTTCTCGGACGCGAAGATAATAGCATAGCTTAGGAGTTACGCAGTTGCCGGTAAGGTATAGAGGTTCGAGTAGCAGCGGAACCGTCAATGACGCTAAGACATCCAGTTTGCTGGACAGGGCGATTCAGAGCTCACCGTCGCGGATCATAGGACGGCGGCAACCCCATCTTTTCCCTGAGGATGGCTCGTTACTCGCGCTGACTGAGCGAGGATAACGCGGGTTCCGGCTCCGCGAGGCGGCATCGATGCTTGCTGCCATCAGCCTGGGGGTCGGTCGTTAACTCGTCGTTCTCGCCCGGGTCGTTCGGCCCGACAGTTCATCCAGATCGGTGGCAATACGCTTCAGCACGCGCAGCACCCGCCCCTGATCGAACGCCACCAAGGCGGTTTGGGGGTCCGTTGCGGCGCGCAGATTCACCACTACCGTTTCGCCACGCGCCAACTGTTCAAGCCAACTGATACACCCACGTAATATTTCCACTTCTTCAGCCAGGTGCGCCTGAAAATCGATTGCAGGGGATGATGAGCTCGCTGCCGTACTTTCGGTAGTTGTCAAGATAGTTGCCGTATATTCTATTCGTTCCGTAAGCATTTGGCCGGCGCACTTTTTACCTCAGCACTGGGGTTGAGCCAGACCTCGGTGGCGGGTTGCCAGTTTCGGATAGGCCCTGACCAACGCTCGGGATGGCGAGCGTTAGCCTGCTCATAGACCGTCTGGCGGTTAGCCAAGATCGCTCCATCATGGCCTTGGTGCCGCTGTTCGGGGGTCATGCACTGGATACCGCTGTGGACGGTACTCCTGGTTGTAACCCTGCACGCACTGCTGCATCCAGGGGCGCGCCTCTGCTAAGCTGACAAACCCCTGGTCCGCGTACGCTGGGCGGTACTTACAGGTGCGAAATAAAGCCTCCGAGAATGGATTGTCATTACTGGTCCGAGGGTGGCTATAGGAAGTACTGACGCCTAACCGATACGTTGTTGGCGCTGATTCAGTCCGACGGCTTCTTCGACGGACGTTACCGGAACAAGGTCATTCAGGTGGACTCCAGCAAGACCAGCGCGGAAGAAGAGGAAATGATCGCGCGGCTACTCAAGGTGGAGCACACGGAAGAGCCGACCGAGATCGTCATTCACGTCAACATGCTCAAGGAAGGCTGGGACGTGACCAGCCTCTACACCATCGTCCCGCTGCACCCACACTGCACGCACAAATAAACTGGCTTTTATTGGATTAAAATGGATGGGATGAAACAAAAAAATATAGAAAAGTTATTTATTAACAGCAATATGAGTTTATTTTTCGGATGGCGGTGGATTGTGCTGAATGCGTTGTTGCCTAATTACGAACCAGGCGGTAGAGAGTTCGAATCTTTCCGGGCGCGCCATAAAAAACGGGTTAGGTATATTCACCTAACCCGTTTTTTTATTGTGACTGACAGATGTATGAACCGTGACCGAACGAACTGGCCGATTCGGAATTTACCCTTCAGTCTCGACGAAGTGAGCGTCCTGGATCGGCAGAACCTGATCGAGTATGCCGTGCAGAACTTGTCCTGGTGAACCAATGGAGTCAACGTTGGCGACCAATGCCGGCGCGTAATGCTCTAGGAGTGGAAAGGTGTCGCGCTCATAGACTTGCCAGCGCCGGCGAATGACCTTTTCATCGGCGTCGTCGTAGCGGTTTTCCTTCAGCGCTCGCTTGCGCAGGCGCTCAAACATGGCATTTTCATCTTTGCAATACAAGTGGATGACCTTGAGCACCTCGATATGCTCTTGCATAATCTGCGCTTGCTGCAAGGTGCGGGGGATGCCGTCGAGGATGAGCAGGTCCACGCGGGGCTTGTAGTCGCCGAGGATCGTGTGGGCGTGAATGGTTTGCAACCAGAGTTTCACGGTCACCTCATCGGGCACCAGTTCGCCGCGTGAACTGTATTGGTAAAATGCCTTGCCGATGTCGCTGGAAATATCGATATTTCGAAAAACCTCGCCGCAAGAGGAATGGAAAAACCCCGGTATCTCTCCCAAGATCTTACCCTGTGTTCCTTTACCTGATCCGGGAGCACCGAAGAGAAGGACGGTATTATATCGGTTCATAGTAGCCTTGACTCGGTTAGAGGACTGGCCATCTACCGCTTTGCGCGGACGGAATTGCTTAATCCACCTCACCAATAGAGATCGAACGTTATAATTTTCTTGAACAGCAACTAAAAAAAGTAGACATAATTAAAGTTGGTATCAAGTTTTATGTTGTTACCGGGTCAAATTGGTGAACGCTTGGGGGGAATCGCGCGACTCGCGGCGGTTCTTCACCTCAAGAGGTTCTTCCAGCACGGCTCCCACGCCGTGCAAACCGCCAGCGATTTGCGGTAATTTCCGGCGAGAGTGCCTATTCGTGGAGCAAGCGCTTGATCACCGTGTGATGCCACCAGCCTTGACCAGACAGTGTCGGTACCCGCTCATCATTGAAGCGCCTGGCGATTTTCGAGTAGCTAAAGCCCTCCGCTCGGAGGATTTCGGCGCGCTGCCGAAGTGACTCGCGGTGGGCGTTTGAAGTCGCCGCAGAAGAGGCGTGGTTCATCTCCAGCGTCGATCTGACGGTGTCAAGAGACCAGCTCAGTTCAGCGGCGATATCTTCTAGCGGAACGCCTTGGGCATGGAGTTCCCATACCCGTTCCCGCATTGCCAGCAGTTGTTTATCCTGGTTAGGCATGTCATGTGCCTCTTGCGAAGTTGGGCACGCTTGCCCAAGGAGAGCCAGCGATGATATTCAGCCCAGCTGGAGTTCTTCAAGCTTCCTGCGCACCTGTTCGGCGTGTCCGGCCGCTTTCGCCTTTTTCCAGTGGTAAGCGACTTTGCCGGCGGGATCGATCAATACCGTGGAGCGGATCACGCCTTCGCTGATACGCCCGTACATATTCTTCTGCCCCCACGCGCCATACTGCGCCAGCACCGTGTGGTTCTCATCGCTGAGCAGGGTAATGCTAAGGTTATGCTTGCTGATGAACTTCTGATGACTGGCGAGGGAATCGGGACTGCAACCGAGAACCGTTGCCTTGAGCGCTTCGAACTGCTTGAGACCCCCAGTGAAGTCGCAAGCTTCCGTCGTGCAGCCGGGGGTGTCGTCCTTGGGATAGAAATACAGAACGATCCAGCGGCCCTGCAAATCCTTGAGACTGACCGGGTTGCCATCTTGATTCGGTAACGTGAATGCGGGTGCTTCCTTGCCGACTTCAAGGGTGGCTTGAACCATGACTAATACCTCCTACTTTTCGTGATTTTAATCTTTATAGCCAGTCACTTGCGAGGTGCGCAGGGACCGGCGGGTACAGCTAGTATGTGCAGGAATGCGGGAAATAGTTCGGTCGAGAGGCGGGATTAGTTTTTTTACAACACCGCCTGCGCCAAATGATTCCCACTGTAGTTGTGATTATGCGCCTTGAGTGGCTAGACTGTAATCACTGGGAAAGCATCTGCAACCGTTATTTTGTCTGGCAATTACTGGGAGGGTAGTAATGAATATTGGCACGCTTCTGCCGCGGCATGCGCGTTATCGGCCTGATCATCTGGCGCTGGTCGTCGGTGAACAACGGCTGAATTACCGGAAGTTTAACGCCTACGTCAACAGACTGGCCAATGCCCTGCTGGCAAGCGGTGTCCGCAAGGGCGAGAAGATCGCTACCATCTTGCCCAACTGCCTGGAGCTGATGGCGGCCTATTGGGCGGGAGCGAAGACGGGCATCGTCATTGTCCCCAGCAGCACCCTGCTCCAGGACAGCGGCCTGGCTACCCTGCTCAGAGATTCGGATACGGTGCTGGTGCTCGCTGACGCCTCCTTCGGCGACGCCCTGGACCGCATCCGCGGCGAGTTGCCGGCTATCCGCGACTATGTTCTGGTTGGCGGCGGGGGGACGGCGCGTAAGGGTTTTCATGGTTATGTCGATTTTGTCGGCACCGCCTCCGAGGACAACCCGCCGGATGCCGGCATCACCGATGCCGATGTGTTCAACATCATGTATTCCAGCGGCACCACTGGCGCTCCCAAAGGTATCGTGCACACCCATTACGTGCGCGGCATGTACTGCACGATGTTTGCCTCGGCCTGGCGGATGACGCCGGAGAGCGTGGTTCTGCACGCCGGCGCCATCGTCTTCAACGGCGCCATGCTGGACCTGATGCCGTGGATGTACCTGGGCTGTACTTACATTCTGCACGAGTCTTTCAACGCCGAAGCCGTGATCCGCGCCATCGAGCAGGAAAAAGTCACCCATATCGTCATGGTGCCTTCACAGATCATCGCCATCCTCAATAGTCCGACTTTCCGGCCGGAGGCGCTGCAATCGCTGGAGATGCTGCATAACGTCGGAGCGCCGCTGCTGCTGGAGTACAAGCGCCGTATCAACGAGCTTCTGCCGGGCCGTTTTTACGAACTGTATGGATTGACCGAAGGTTTCATGACCATTCTCGATAAGCACGATGCCATTCGTAAGGTGGGTTCGGTAGGCGTGCCGCCGGCATTTATGGAGATGCGCATCCTCAACGACGACGGCGAGGAATGCAAACCTGGCGAGGTCGGCGAGATCTGCGGTAAGAGCCCGATGATGATGCCCGGCTACTACAAGCGTCCCGATTTGACCGCGAAGGCCATCATCGACGGCTGGCTGCACACGGGTGACGCCGGTTACGTGGATGATGACGGCTATCTGTTCCTGGTCGACCGTATCAAAGATATGATCATCACCGGCGGAGTGAACGTCTATCCGAAGGATATCGAGGAGATCATCATCCAGCACCCGGCGGTCAACGAGGTGGCCGTGTTTGGGGTGCCCGACCAGAAATGGGGGGAAACACCGGTCGCCGCCGTGGTTCTGGGCGAGGGTAAGACGCTGGAAGTTAAAGAATTGATCGAGTGGACCAACAGCCGCGTCGATGCCAAGTTCCAGCGCATCAGCGACGCGGTGATCATGGAGACGTTTCCACGCAATGTCGCTGGCAAGACGCTCAAGCGCGAAATGCGCGATCAGTATAAAAAGGGCAATGAGTAACCAAGCCCGCCGCCCTGAATTGAGCATGGATTGAGCAAGTGGCCAAAAAAAGCCTCCTCGTGCGCGCGGGCTGAAGCTTTCAGGAGGAGCCTGAATGACCAGGCCGGATCAGGTTAGCATCCGTTTGTGAATGGCATGCTACAGCCGCAATGCCAAGTAGCCTTGCTTCACCGATGAAAAATCGCCTGGGGTTTCTGGTGACCCTGGTATAACACCTGGACAGTTGACCCCTGGTTGGTTGGTTGGTTGAATGAACTGACCGGGGGTTAAGCTATTTTGGACAGTCTTCTACTGGCGAGCTGTCGGGCAGCCTGCTCAAGCCAGGTACCGCCGCGCCGCCGCACCGTTAGATTCCGCTCAAACCATCAACCGGCGCTTGATCAACTTGATGGCGAGCAGCAAGGTGAGCAGCGTGTAAACGGTAAGCACTGAGAGGTGCAGCAGGGGATTATTGAGCGGTAAGCCCGTAATCAGCGGCCGGACCAGTTCCACAGCATGGATCAAGGGGAACCCCTGCGAGAGCCACTGAATAGCCGGGGGCATTTCTTCCAAGGGAAAGAACACGCCGCCGACCAGCAGCAGCGGCGTAATGATCAAGGTGTTGTAGTACAGGAAGAAATCGTAGTTCTTCGCGAATGCCGTAATCACTAGGGCCATGGACGCAAAGCAAAGGCCCGTCAGCAGCACCACGGGCAGGGCAAGCATCCCTTGCCAACTGGCCACTGCCCCCAGGAAAGCCGCTACAATCAGGATGGCGGCGCCACTGAACAGGCTCTTGGTCGCGGCCCACACCACTTCGCCGATGACGATGTCCGGTACATCCAGTGGAGTGGCTCGCATGGCGTCCCAGGTTTTCTGGACATCCATGCGGGTGTAGGCGGAATACATGCCTTCGAATGAAGCTGTCATCATGGCGCTGGAAACCACCATGCCCGAGGCGAGGAATACAATGTAGGGCATATTTTGAACGTTGCCCACAAAACTGCCCAGTCCATAGCCGAGGCCCAGCAGGTATAACAGGGGTTCGCCGAAGTTGCCGAGCAGCGCCGGGCCAGCCAGCTTTACCCAGACGCGGAAATTGCGCTTCCATACCGGGAACCAGCGTAATGTCACAGTGCCGTTTGGGATTGCGTATCTGAACAGATCCATATTGGCTCTCCCTATTGGCCGTCCCGCAGTTCGCGGCCGGTCAGTTTCACGAAGACATCCTCCAGATTGGCTGGCCGGTGCAAATAGGACAGATTGGGCTGTTGGTTCACCGCTTCCAGCAAGGGCAGTTCGTCGCTGGCGTAATAGAACAGGGTTTCCCCGACTTGCTCGCTGCGCGCCGCCAACTCGACCGCTACCTCTCGGTGCCAGGTCTCCAGCCCGGTTCCAAAGACCTCTACCACATGCGGCTCGATGTACTTGCGGATCAGGTCGTCGGGGCGGCCGCTATCCAGAATGTGTCCGTGGTCCATAACAGTGACGCGATCGCAGAGGCGTTGCGCCTCCTCCATGTAGTGGGTTGTCAGCACCAATGTCATCCCTTGGGCGCGCAATGCGCGCAGCCGCTGCCAGATAAGCTGGCGCGCCTGGGGGTCCAGGCCGGTTGTCGGTTCGTCCAGGATCAGCAGTTCAGGCGCGTTGATCAACGCCCGGATCAGGGACAGACGCCTTTGCATGCCGCCGGACAGTGTCGCGATATGGGCGTCCCGCTTCCCCGCCAAGGAGGCAAAATCCAGCAGGTCCTGAATGCGCTCATCCAGCTTCGCGCCGTGTAGACCGAAATAGCCGGCATAGGTGCGCAGATTTTCGGCGACGGTGAAATCCGGGTCGAGGTTGTCTTTCTGCGGCACGACGCCGGTGCGTCGCCGCATCATTGAGGCCTCGCCAGGAATCGCATGGCCGAGCACGTGCAGTTGGCCGGAGGAAGGCGGCGTATTGCCAATCAGCATGCGCAGAAACGTAGTCTTGCCGGCGCCATTTGGCCCGAGCAGTCCCCAGCATTCGCCGGCTCGCACCTGCACATCGACGCCATCGACCGCCGCATGATTGCCGTAGCGCTTGGTTAGTTTGTCTGCCTTGATAACGGGAGTCGTCATGGTATCGCGGGTTGGTAAAGAGATTGTCGCGGCTCATGGCCGCTCCTGAGATTATTATGGTCAACGTGCGTCTGGAATGGACTCGCTCGCGCTAGGCAAAGCCAGGGTTACACGACTGTTTTGCCAAGGTCATTCTCCTTGGTGCATTATTCCCCTGAATGGCGTGCGCTACCTGCTGGGCAGGGCGTCCAGTCTTGTTGTTAATCGCTTGGTAAGGGCAATAACTTGAAGAGGTTATCATTATAATGGTGGAATCCGATCAGCGGGTAAGTTTGTTTCGTTTGCCGCACAGCGCATAGTGTAGCCGTGGGGCGGACTATTGCATGGTTTTTGCGCGCTGTTACCCTCTAACTTGCTACCCGCGTTGCCGTAGGGTAAAGCACCCCTATGATCCTCCTACATGACTATGATTGCCGTTCCAGGCTGCAGGATTGGCCAGGTACCTTTGCGAGCCTGATGGATCTGTATGAACGCAACTATATCGGTATACGCCGTCTGATTCCCGTCATGCCGCCTGTCAACGCCTGTTGGGTATCGCGAGTGCCGAACGGTCTGCCCCTGCACCTGGACATCAACGAGCGGTTCCGCTACACCACGGAGCTTTCCCTAACCTATCATTTTTTTCGGGAGGGGGGTGTCGTGGTCGAGCCTGATTTGCGCATACGGGTTTATCATGATGCACGGCTCGCGGAGGTTATGACGGCGCATTTGCGTAGCTTACCCGGCTTCAAGACAGCGGAAGAAAGCACTGGAGCGCAGTTACGTTACCGCTGGCATGTTAACCGGTTTCTTTTTAAATGGTTGAACTACTCCCTTCATCAGGGTCACCGCTTTGCCGAAAGTGCCTAGGTGACGATTTATTTAAATACTGGTAGAGGCTGGAACTGTTCCAGATTTAGTTGACCGAATTAGTAAACTATCCTATTTTATAATCATCTGGTTAAAAGGTATTACCAAATCCGCTGTGCAACTATCTGGGTGCTGCCATGAGACTCTCCACAAAAGGCCGCTATGCGGTCACCGCCATGATGGATATTGCTATCCATGACAAGCTTGGCCCCGTCACTCTGGCGGATATCTCGCAATGCCAGGGTATTTCACTGTCCTACCTGGAGCAGTTATTCGCCAAACTTCGCAAGCGAGGTTTGGTGGAAGGAGTGCGAGGTCCAGGTGGTGGTTATCGCTTGGCCAGGCCGTCGGTGGGGATCACCGTGGCCGATATCATCAGTGCCGTGGATGAAAGAGTCGATGCCACGCGCTGTGGCGGGCGCGAGGATTGTCAGGAGGGTCGCTGCTGTCTGACCCATCAGTTGTGGAGCGATCTCAGCCAGCAGATTTTCTCCTTCCTGGAGGGGATTACCCTGGCGCAATTCGTCGAGCGTCCCAAGGTGCGGGAAGTGGTGACGTGCCAGAATACCATGCATGCGCGCAGCCAGAGCACGGAAAAAACGGTAGCAGCTTGAGCGTTACTGTCCCCGGCAATGATCGTTTTCAGTTCAGCTTGCGAACCACGACATTGCCGACGGAATACCCGGCGCCAAAGGAACAGATCAATCCCAAGTCACCCGCATTGAGATCCCCATGATACTTGTGAAAGGCGATGATGGAGCCTGCTGAACTGGTATTGGCATATTCATCCAGAATCACGGGCGCTTCCAATGGGGCAGGGTCACGTCCCAGCACCTTCTTGATAATCAGTTGATTCATATTGAGATTGGCCTGGTGCAACCAAAAGCGTTTCAGTTCGGTCACTGTCAGTCCAAGTTCAGCCAGATGTTCCTTGATCACCTCCGCCACCAGGGGTGTGACTTCCTTGAATACCTTGCGGCCCTGTTGAACGAAGAGTTTGTCCACCGTACCAATTCCTGCCGGTGCGGTGCGGTTCAGAAAGCCGGCGTTATTGCGAATATTGCTGGAAAAATGGGTCTTGAGCTTGCTGCCGAGGATTTCAAACGGATCGCCGGCGCTACAGGTATCAGTGCTTTCCATGACTACGGCGGTGCAGACATCCCCAAAAATGAAGTGGCTGTCGCGGTCGCGAAAATTCAGATGTCCGGAACAGATTTCCGGATTGACCATTAGCACGCAGCGAGCATTCCCACTGCGCAACATGTCGGCGGCGGTCTGCATACCAAACGTGGCTGACGAACAGGCCACGTTCATATCGAAACCGAAACCATCGATGCCAAGCGCCTTCTGAACCTCGATTGCCATCGCCGGATAAGCGCGCTGCATGTTGGAGCAGGCCACCAGTACGGCGTCTATGTCGGCGACTGTCTTCCGGGCTGCGACCAGGGCGTCTTGGGCAGCTTGAACCGCTATTTCGGCCTGGATGGAGAGTTCGTCGTTGGAACGTTCAGGCAACCGTGGGCACATGATGGCAGGGTCCAGGATGCCGTTCTTGTCCATGACATAGCGGCTCTGGATGCCGGAGGCTTTGACGATGAATTCGGTGCTGGACTCCAGCAGAGGTTGCAGGCTGCCCGCCTCGATCTGTAACCGATGTTCTTCGTTGTAGTCATGCACGAACGCATTAAAGGCAGTAACCAGTTCAGCGTTGTTGATTGAGTGAGGAGGAGTGTAGAGTCCCGTCCCGCTGATAACTATTTTCCGCACACTAATTCCTTATTCAGACCTATGGTTGTTGACTGTCTTATGCCTTCCTGACAACGCTGACTCTGTCCATTCTTCGAGATAAAGAAAGGATAGGAGTGTCGCTACAAATGAAAAACCTCTTGATCAGGGCTGATTGATCAAGAGGTTTTGCTTGCTGAAAGCCAAGTTACTTGGCCAATCTGCGTTTATCCTTTGCAGACAGCAACCTCTGTTGAGATGAATCTTGAAATCAAAATGAAATATAACATAGTACGCACCGCTTTGGGCAGTGGCTGAGTTTTGCAGCCGGTTAATGCTTTCGAACGAAAAGTCGCAGCGGTGGGAAATGCCGGCGCCCATCGCGCGGGCATGGGTTGTAATAGGTGCGAATAATTACCCTTGGATGCTTTTTAATAAGTTTGCCCTTTCATGCTTTTTCGAATACGTTTGTGTTATACCCACAAGCGAGAGAGAAAGGCCTGAACGAGTTGTTAACCAAAAGCGTCCACTTTTGTGCATAACAACGAAGCTCTGCCCCTACCCATGTCTGGAAATAGCTACGGAAAACTGTTTACCGTCACCACCTTCGGTGAGTCTCATGGCCTTGCCCTGGGGGCTATAGTCGATGGTTGTCCACCCGGCATGGTGCTGTCCGAGGTGGATATTCAAGTGGAATTGGATCGTCGTCGTCCCGGCAAGAGCCGTCATACCACGCAGCGCCGAGAACCCGATGCAGTGAAGATTCTCTCCGGCGTGTTCGAAGGCAAGACCACCGGCGCCCCCATCGGCATGCTCATCGAGAACATGGACCAGCGCTCCAAGGACTATAGCGAGATCATGGACCGCTTCCGGCCCGGCCACGCCGACTATACCTATCACCAGAAGTACGGCATTCGCGACTATCGGGGCGGTGGCCGCTCCTCGGCCCGCGAGACCGCCATGCGGGTGGCCGCCGGGGCGATTGCCAAAAAGTATCTGCACGAGCGCTATGGGGTCATCATCCGCGGCTACCTGGCCCAACTCGGGGCGATCCGTCCCCACAAACTTCTTTGGGAAACGGTGGATGATAACCCCTTCTTCTGCCCGGACCCGGACAAGGTCGCGGAACTGGAAGCCTTCATGGATGCCTTGCGTAAATCCGGGGATTCGATCGGCGCGCGGGTGACGGTGGTGGCAAGCCAGGTGCCGGTGGGCTGGGGCGAACCGATTTTCGACCGCCTGGACGCCGATCTGGCCCACGCCCTGATGAGCATCAATGCGGTGAAAGGGGTGGAGATCGGAGCCGGTTTCACCTCGGTGACGCAGCACGGCACCGAGCACCGGGACGAGATGACGCCGCAGGGGTTTCTCAGCAATAACGCTGGCGGTGTCTTGGGAGGCATCTCCACGGGCCAGGATATCGTCGCCAGCATTGCCCTCAAGCCCACGTCTAGCATCCGCTTGCCGGGCAGGAGCATCAATCTGCGCGGCGAACCGGTGGAAGTTGTCACCAAAGGGCGTCACGATCCCTGCGTGGGTATCCGTGCTACCCCTATCGCCGAGGCCATGGTGGCGATTGTATTGATGGACCATGCGCTACGCCACCGCGCCCAGAATCTGGATGTGACGACGGCGACTCCGCCTCTTCCCGGTTCAGTTGCTTGAAGCCCGCCCCGGTTACCCCCGCGCTGGGGGGGTGAGCGTGGTCGATACCTCGCTTTACCTGCGATTGTCGGGTTTTTACCTGTTTTACTTCGCCACCCTCGGCGTCTTCGTGCCATATTGGAGTCTGTATCTCCAGTCCTTAGGTTTCGAACCGTCCCGGATCGGCGAACTCACTGCCATCACCCTGGCCACCAAAGTGGTAGCCCCGAATGTGTGGGGCTGGATTGGCGACAGCATGGGCAGGCGTATGGCCATTGTGCGCTTGGCGTGTCTGGCTGGGGGGCTATGCTTTGCCGGCGTCTATCTGGCCAGAGATTCTTTTGCTGGACTGGCGCTGGTGATGTTGTTGTTCAGCTTCTTTTGGAATGCCGCACTGCCCCAGTTCGAGGTAAATACCTTGAACCATTTGGGCAGGGAGGTTCATCGTTACAGCAGCATTCGCCTGTGGGGGTCAGTGGGTTTTATCGTCATGGCCGTGCTCGTGGGCGCCCTTCTGCAGCACCTGGGCGTGGGTATTGTGCCAATGGTGTTGCTGGGGTTGTTCGCTGCCCTTTGGCTGAACAGTATCATGGTGCCGGAACAGGCGATAGGGTACCGACGTCTCGAACATGAATCGATAACTCGGGTATTACGCCAGCCACGGATAGTGGTTTTTTTCCTGGTGTGCTTTCTTATTCAGGCTAGCCATGGGCCGTACTACGCTTTTTTTTCCATTTATTTGCAGGAACGAGGCTATTCTCGTGACTTGATTGGTGGTCTTTGGGGCTTGGCTGTGACGGCCGAAGTGGGGGTATTCCTGCTTATGCCCTGGTTGCTACCGCGTTTCGGAGCGCGGCGATTGATTTTGGTGACCCTGGCGCTTACCAGTCTGCGCTGGTTGCTGATCGGTGGCTTCGTCGCCAATCTGCCCCTGCTATTGGTTGCCCAGACCCTGCATGCGTTTAGCTTCGGCGTCTATCATGCGGTGGCTATTTCGCTGATCCACCGGTTTTTCACAGGACCCCACCAGGGTCGTGGGCAGGCCCTTTACAGCAGTTTAAGCTTTGGTGCCGGTGGGGCGCTAGGCAGTCTTGCCGCAGGTTATCTGTGGACCAGTTTGGGAGCGGAGATGACGTATGTTCTCGCTGGAGGCTTGAGTGCGTTCGGGTTGCTGGTAGCTGCGTGGGGTTTACGCCTTTAGTTCACGATGGCTGCGCACACGAGGACGAACATGAACAAACTGAGAATTGTCAGAGCCGATATCACGGCTATGCAGGTAGACGCTATCGTCAATGCCGCCAACAGTGCCTTGTTGAGTGGCGGCGGGGTATGTGGTGCCATTCATCGGGTCGCCGGCCCGGAATTGCAAGCCGAGTGTCTGATCTTGGGCGGCTGCGAGACTGGGCAGGCCAAGATCACCAAGGGTTACCGGTTGCCAGCTCGGTACGTGATCCACGCCGTGGGGCCAGTCTGGCGGGGTGGCTATAACGGCGAGCCGGAATTGCTCGCTTCCTGCTACCGTACCAGCTTGCAGTTGGCGGTGAAGTATGGGATTCGCACTATCGCTTTTCCCGCCATCAGTTGCGGAATATTCGGTTATCCGGTGCAGGAGGCGGCACTGATCGCTGTACAGGAAGTGAAAAATTTTCTTAACGCAGATAACAGACTCGATCTGGTCTGCCTTACGTGTCTGGATGGCGATGTCTATTCGGCTTATGAGCAAGTCTTGCGGCGTTTAAATGCATGATCACAGTGGCGGTAAAAACCGCAGCTTACCTGTCGGTTGCAGATGCAAGGGTGTGCTATAAGCCGGGATCATATATCCATGCTGAGTGGTGGCGCTGGCTGCTCCGCGAGCGTGCTGAATATTTTCAGTTCCGCTGTGGTAGCCGCGTCCGGGCTGCTTTGACAAGCCGGTAACCGACCCCCAACCTCGCGCTCCTCAAGCAGAGACATGAAGGCAGTTTCGAGCATCCTGATGTAGGCTTCGTTATCGAGCGTAGCCTTGGGGATATCGACAGGGTTGCCGATTGTCACTGGCGTTTCACCGCGCGCTTCGATGGGTATCTTGATATCCAAGGCAAAGAACGCGGTGACCGTGACTACAAAGAGAAGCAGGGCAGCAGGTAGGGCTGGTTGAAGCGATCGACGGCATGCATTCATGGCATTTACCTGTACAATTGTAACTTTTCATGTACAATAAAAATACACATAAATAAGTTATATGTCAATAAAATAGAAACATATAATTTACAAATAATATACATATTCATTGTTTAATTATACAATAATTATATGCAAAGTAATACCGCTCACCTTTCCATCCTGGCTTTGACGTGGTTGCTTTACGGCCTGCTCCATTCACTGCTGGCCTCTCTGGGGGTGAAACGGTGGGTTACAAAGTGCTGGCCAACGGTAACCCCATGGTATCGGTTGCTTTATAATTTTTTGGCTGTCGTTTTGCTGCTTCCACCGTTAGCACTTACCTTGGCTTGGCGGGGAACACCGTTATGGGAATGGAGAGGTATCTGGGAATGGGTTGCCGAAAGCGCTGCATTGGCCGCAGTTTTTGGATTCTTGTGGACCTTGCGCTACTACGATGGCAGGGAATTTTTGGGGTTACGGCAACGGCGCCAAGGAGAGCAGGGCATCGAGGATCAGGAATGCTTTTGTCTCTCGCCTTTGCACCGTTATGTGCGCCACCCTTGGTATTCGTTAAGTTTGGTGATCATCTGGACGCGGGACATGGACCCCGCCTTGCTGGTAACCGGCATCGGCATGACCGTGTATTTCGTGATTGGCTCGCGGCTGGAGGAACGCAAACTGCTCTTTTATCATGGCGATGTTTATCGTCAATATCGAGAGCAGGTTCCTGGTCTAATCCCGTGTCCCTGGATGCGCTTAAGTAAAAAGGCTGCTGCGGAATTAATGGTATCAGCCGAGCGGAGGAGGTCGATCGTTTGACGAGGGAACTGAAAAAAGTGGGGACTCGCAAGAGAGTTTCTCGCAAGTCTCTTCTCAATTCGTAATATTTAGGCGCGAAATTATCAGTTTATCAGTTTTTCTCAGTTAATTTCCGAATGCTCTCATTGAGTACATCCACGCGCTTGGCGAGTTCCTGAATATCGTGATCCGTCGGTATGCTCAATCGATTTAATGCGCGGGCAACACGATCCTGGAAGGCCTGCTCCAGCTTATCCAACTTCTCGGTAGCTTTATCCTTCATCTCTTCCACTCTGCCTTTTATTTCCTCTACTTTATCGCTGGCAGCTTTTTTGGTGCGTGCTTCGACTTCCTCTCCTTCCTTAATCAGGGATTCAAATAGCTTGCTGCCTTCCTCCTGGGTAATCACAAAGGCGCCTAAACCAGCTAACCAAATCTGATTGGCAGAGTTCATAATGCTATTAGCCAGTTGCTTTTCAGTGGCCTTGCTTTTCGGTAATGTTGCCATGACTCTCTCCATCGTGGAGGTTATAAGCTAACAAGAAAAAACGATTTTAAATTTATTCTTGCGTAATTGAGATAATATAAATATTTTATATATTAATAATTAAAATTAGAGCAAACATACTAAGGTCTGTTCATAATTAAGCCAACCAGATATAAACGCAGACGAAATTTATCTTAAGCAGAAAGCCCTAGGCGAATTTCTTGTGCCGGATGGTGATCCGTCGAAATTGCCTGATTCGATTGAAAGAACGTTCGCTCAAGCCGCGATTTTTGTATAACAGCAGCTTGGTAATTGTAAACGGGTCTCAATGAATTCGTTAACCATCGAATATCTCCTTAACCTTCTTAAGCCATTCTTCCAACAATTCTTTTGCCGGTTTGG
>Ga0209048_10003017_pt1 | contig 16504 bp, 19 predicted proteins | sample FrelakmetCRP12CR_FD_187146 | JGI IMG/M metagenome (GOLD analysis project Ga0209048, IMG submission 187146) | Freshwater lake sediment microbial communities from the University of Notre Dame, USA, for methane emissions studies - CRP12 CR (SPAdes)... | ecosystem: Environmental > Aquatic >... | reverse complement strand
CGCCCCGGTAGATCTCGCCCAACGCGTGCTCGAGGTGTTTCTGGGTGACACCCGGATGCGCCAGTCTCGCCACCATCGTGTAGGTCCTGCTGAGGTCGATCGCTCGCTCGGCGTCCAACGATCAATCCTCCGACCTGCGCCGATGTTCTCGCGTGGCTCTTCCTGCTGGCTCCAATCGTCGCGAACGGGCAAGGCTGGCTCGACGCGCGGGCGCGAACAATCCGGAGTTCTACAATGAGCTTACCTGCCGGACCATAAAAGGATGGCGCCACCGTGCCAGTTCAGCGGAATCGCATGCGGCACTCTTCTCGTCGAGTTCGGTCAGGCGACACCTTCCCCCCTAAAGCGGAGGCCCCGGCCGAGCCAGGGTCTCTGTCTGGCGGCGACACGTTCGATCTGAACTGAGTTCAACCGCCGCCCGTTCCGACGCATCCGGGCCGCTCACCCGGCGACACCGAACGCGGGATGTGCTTACCTATTCTTCTTCGCGTCAACCGGCTTCAAGTCCCACTTCGCATCCGCAGTCATGTAGACGACGCACTCACCCGGGCCGACACACTTCGTCACGTGCGGATAGGTGTTGGGCTGCGTGTAGTAGGACCCGGGAGGGAACTTCATCTCCTTCCCGTCCGCTCCGGTCATCGACATCGTGCCCGAGATGACGACAAGCCGTGTATTGGCGGTGTGCGTGTGGAGCGGAGCGGTAAAGCCGGCGTTGAACTTGTTGAACGCCCCGAAGGCGCCCGTCTTCGAGTCGCCCCAAACGGTAGCCATCTTCACCCCGGTTGCAGCGGGGTTCGCTTCCCACTTTATCTGGTCCGGCGTAAACATCACCGGTTTGCCCATGTCGGCCGCCTGCAGGGCGGCCACCGGTACGGCGAGGCCGATGAGCGTCGCGAGAGCAATCTGGGTCAATCGTGTCATGGTGTGTCTCCTCCACTGAGATCGTCGTTGAATTATTGGGCTCGAGCGATCAATGCTCGCCCAGTCGTCAAGCACCACAAATCGTACCACGCAGCCATCTGAGCGCCCGCCGGTCTATTGCTGCGCTGCAAGAGCAGGTTCCATCGCCTGATAGGCCTGTCCGGCCCTTGAGCGCACGTGCCCGCGAATCTGCGAAACTGTCTGCGCCGTGACCGCCAACCTCTCCCTCGCCGCCCGCGTGATCTCGGAGGGTTACCTCCCTGCAAGGTCCGCTTTACTGCAGGGCCCGGACAAGATTCTGACCGGGCCCGTCGCGCCTGACCGCATCCGCGGCATGTTGCTCGGGCTCGCTATTGGCGACGCGCTTGGCAACACGAGCGAGGGCCTGACAGCGGCGGAGCGCTCGGTTCAACATGGAGAGATCCGCGACTACCTGGCGAACCGCCGCTCGGGTGGCCGTCGCGTGGGGCTGCCCTCGGACGACAGCCAGCTCGCATTCTGGACGCTCGAGAGCCTGCTCGAGTGCGGCGAGCTAAACCCCGAAGACCTGTCCAACCGTTTCGCCTCCCGCAAGATCTTCGGGCTGGGCCAGTCCGTGCGCCAATTTCTGCGCAACCGCGAACGCGGCGTCACGCCCTGGTATCACTGCGGTGCCGAGAGTGCCGGCAACGGGGCATTGATGCGCATCGCACCCGTCGTGCTGCTGCACCCGGAAGGCACGAGTGCCGCTCTCTGGCTGGACGCGGCACTCGCTTGCATCGTAACGCACCGGGATGCCTGTTCGGTGGCGTCCTGTATCGCGTTCGTCGACCTGCTCGCGCGCCTGCTGCGTCTGCCCGCCCCCCCTCCTCCGGAGTGGATCACCACGACATTCCTGGCCGCGGTGCGCAAAGTCTGCACCGATAGGCCCTACCGCCCGCGGGCCGGACGCTACACCGACTGGGAGGGCCCCTTCCCGGATTACCTCGAGTTCGTGCTCGGAGAAGCGAGGCAACACGGCTGGGGGACCGTGGAGGCCTGCGACGCCTGGTATTCCGGGTCGTACCTCCTCGAGACCGTGCCGAGCGTGCTCTGGATCCTCGCCAATCACCTGCACGACGCGGAAGAGGCGATCGTCCGAGCCGTCAACGACACGAAGGACAACGATACGGTGGCCGCGATCGTGGGCGCGGCCGTCGGTGCGCTGCACGGTCAGGACTCGTTACCCAGACGCTGGCAGATGGGACTGATCGGACGGACCGCGGCTGGCGATGACGGCCAGGTGTTCCGCTTGATCGAGGCCGCGGTCAGACAGGTCTGGGAAACGGAGTAGGCACCCCGGCCGATCAAGCGCCGCAGCGGCCATTCACCGGCAGGTTTGCACCGCGATCGATCAGAGAGGCATCGACAGCCTGCTGGCGTTGCTCGGTCAGCGTCCCGTCCTGACTCGGACCTTCCTGGTATCCGCGGCCGTGCGATGTGGGCGCCGCTTCTGCCGGCCAGCCGACTTCGCGGCCGATGCCTTTGCGCGTTGCGGCAGGAACGTCGCAGCGAGCTCGTCCAGGGCCTCACCAATGTACACCGCGAGTCGCTGCACGCTCGGCACGCTGTCACGACACGCGACCAGACCGAACGACAGCTGGTCGGCGTAACTGAGCACCGTGATGTTGAGCGCCATGCCGTGGCCGACCTGCGAGACGGGATAATGAGCGACCATCTCCGCGCCGTGAAAATACAGCGTCTCCCGCGATCCCGGGACGTTCGAGATAATCAGGTTGATCAGCGGGCGCGCCATAGCGCCTACGCCAGGCAACCAGGCGAGCACGCCCGGAATGGACACAATCATCATGTAGTGGAGGGCCGCCGTCTCCGTCATGTGTTTGAGCTGCGCCTTGCCGGCCTCGCTCGTCCGTCGAATCAACTCGAAGCGCTCGCGGACATCGGCGATGTTGGTGCCGAGGCGCGTATTGAAGTACGTCACGGCGTTGCCGCTGGTGGTGCCCTCCTCGTGATGGAGCGCTACCGGCACCGCGGCAATCAGCGAGTCCTCGGGCAATTCGTCGCGTTCCTCGAGGTAGCGACGAAGCGCGCCGCTGCAGGCTGCCAGCACCACGTCGTTGACCGTGCCGCCGACGGCTCGACCGATCGCCTTGATGCGCTTCAGGCTCGCCAAGTGCGTCGCCACGCGTCGTTGTTCTCCGACGCGGACGTTGAAGACCGTGCGCGGTGCTTCCGCAATCGAGACCAGATCAGGGTCCTCGGCGGCGCCGAGTGCCGCACCGACGGCGGTCGACAGACCGCGTACCAGACTGGGCAGCGCCTTGATCTCCTTTTCGATCATCGCTGGCCACCCCTCGGGCAGGCCACTGGATCGCGCGCGCCGCTCCAGGTTCTGGCGGGAATCCGCCGACCAGAACGGCGGCACGAAGCTGTCGGCTGGGTCAGTCGGCAGGTTCGACAGCTTCATGAAGTTGGCGCCGTCCATCAGCGCGTGATGCATCTTGCAATAGGTCGCGAATCGATTGCCGGCGAGTCCCTCGATCAGGTGAAATTCCCAGAGCGGTCGCGACAGGTCCATGGGATTGGAGTGCAGGCGGGACACCAGCGCGCCGAGTTCGCGTTCACCACCCGGGTAAGGCAGCGCCAGATGGCGCACGTGGTACTCGAGGTCGGCATCGTCGATGACCTCCCAGCTCGGCATGACTTTGCCCGCGAGACCGCCGCGCAGTCGATAGTTGAGAGGAGGTGCCGAGACCGGGAAGCCCCGCAGCTTCTGGAACAATTTCGAAACGAAGTGGGGAGGCGCCCCGGCCGGAATCTGGAAGATCTGCAGGCCGGCCACATGCAAGGGCGTATTGCGGGTCTCCGCCAGCAGGAACACCGCATCCAAGGCGCTGAGAGGAATTCGCTCGACCATTGCCCCACTCTCCATGCCGCGATCCGCGGCGACCGAAGCCGCGCCGGCGCCGCTGTGCTGTCTGACTATACGCCCGTCGAAAACCGATGACCCGTTGAAGGACGGGCCCTGCTAAGCCACCGCGCCACAGCGCAGCTCAGAGGCGCTGCCGAAGCAGTGTGGAGCAGCCCGACTGCCGTCGGCCGAGCCCCCATGCGGTGGACGGACCCCCGCTGTTGCGAGCGCCGTAGGCGCTGCGCATTCCTCGCCGGAGCGCGAACCGCGCCTGCAGTCGCCCCACCATTGCCCGCGCGGCAACGTCGATCAGCGTTTCGGGCTGACCAGTTCTACGGTTGGAAAATAGGTCCGATAACGACCGACGTCCCGCGTCAGGATTGGCATGCCACGGACCGCGGCGTGGGCTCCGATGAAGAAGTCCGGCAGCACGTTCCTCTTCGCCGCGGCTCGACTGCGCTCCCGGTAGCGCAAAAACACCTTGCCCGCAAGGAACAGCGCCTCGCGCGGAATCTCTTCCACCTCGAGCCCGCCATCCGCCATGACCGCCTCGAGTTCCTCGATCCGCGCGAACGCCATGGCCAGCTCGGCGTAGATAACCGGATTGATGCAGATCGGGCCACGCAGGCTCGCAGCATCCAGCTGCCGCTGCGACCAGTCAGCCCAGGTCGGATCGTCCTCCACCAGGTCCAGCAGGACGTTGGTATCGACGAGAATCACCGCACCCTCACCGCCCGCCGCGAGTCAGCGCCAGGATCTCCTCGGTCCGCATCTTCACGGTGGCCCGGCCCCGGAGCTTCGCGAATCGGCTCTTGGGCGCACGCACGGCTCGATGCACGCGGCCGCGCGCCACCGCCCTCAGTACCACATCTCCGGCATCGGTCAGTTCGAAGGCTACGGCAGACCCGGCCTTGATTCCGAGCCGATCCCGCACCTTCTTCGGAATCGTGACCTGACCTTTGGAGGTGACATTGCTGGCCATCCAAGTAATACCTTCACTACTGACGGTATTACTTTAGCACTGGCGCCCCGCGCTGCGCCATTTGCCCCCGGAGGCGCCGCTGGGCGGTCCCGGTGATTCCACGCCCCCCTGGAGAATCGCACTCCTCCCGGTTCTGCTCGGAGCGACTGTGCCGCCGTCGCACGGCCTCACGTTCCAGGCGCAGGGAGACGATCCCGTCGTCTTTCGCGACCCGGCCGCGTCCCTTCCGCCGTGCGGAATCCACTCAGGCCGCGGCAGTCCTGCCGGGAATCAGCGCTGGGCGCGAATGCCCGCTACCGCGCTCAGGCCTTGAGATCGACCACCACCTCGCCGGACACCGGATCGGTGACGCCCAAGCCACCACCGAGATCCTCCAGCATGCCGCGGATGCGCTCGAGGTTGCCGATCATCGAGGTCCGCGCCGCGGCGATGCTGGCCATGTCTTTCCACTCACCAATCAGGCAATAGGTGCGCTCACCGGTCTTGATGATCCCGCCGCCGCGCATCCCAGGAAAGTCCCGCTTGAAATTTCGATGCGCATCCAGGAACTCCTGTTCCCGGCCGGGCTTCACCTTAAAGCGAACCACGTTATACGCAGTCATGTCACTCCTCCTTGCCGGGCGATGGGGTGATCGCCACGCGCGGCGCTCGCGCGACCGCGCGGATTCAGGAATGGGACGTGTCTTGCTTGGCGATCTCTCTCCCCCGGAGCAGACAGTTTCGCAGATCAGTGGAGCCTAGATGCACGGCAGGTCGGCCGAAGCGTCTCCCGCGCGCGCTCCGGGCATTTGTGCGCCGCGGCAGGAATTGCACCTGCGCCGTCTCCGGCGGTCCAATTTATCTAAGCCGTCGTAAGACCCTTGGGCGCTGGGGGTAATGCTGCTGCCGCGCAAAATTGCCGCGTTGTGTCCGGCCGCATATTCGCAGCGCCGCCCTGAGACTGTTCGGCCCGGTTGCAGTCAGGCCACTCTCCTCGAAAGGGGGTTACGCATGTTCATGCTCGAATATCGATCCCTCAGTTGGTGGTACTGGCTCGTGACCGTGTGCTTCCTGACCGCCGGCGTGTCCGTCTGGGCGCCGGGCTTCCTGTGCGCCATCGGCGTCACCGTGTTTCAACTCCTGCACTTCATCGTTCGTGAAGGGAGCCTGAGCCCGTTCCCGGTCCAGGTGCGGCTCGCCTACGTGCTGCTGCTGCTGGTTGCGGTCCCGGTGAAGCCCCGCCTCATCTATTGGCTTCCGATCATCCGGACCTGGGCCCAGGTGCTCACGGGCTATTGCACCATGGCTCGAAGGGTCTCGCTGCTGCCCTGGAACCGCAACGAGCCGGTTGCGGGGGCGTTGCTCCGACGAACCTACCTCTCCGCACCCGTCCGGGGCAGCATCTTGCAGGGTCTGCCGCCGATATAGGTTCATCGCGCCGGCCCCGAACCACGACGCGACGTTGACGCCGGGGCGATCGCCTGCAAATCATGTTCTTGCGGGGGCGTGTGGCGTGTTGAACTGCCATCGGGCGCGATTGATCAAAAGTCGACTCGAACACCAATCACCACCAGGGACCGGTGAGCGGCCCTTCAGCGGATGAGGAGACGGCCATGACGGAATCAGCGGCGATCAAAGTGGGGCAGCTCGGGATTCGCCATCTCATTGATGGCGCAGCCCAAGGCGGCATGGGCGTATTCGAACTGACCGTTCCCTCTGGCTCGAATGTCCCGCCGCCACACAGCCACACGTTCAACGAAGAGTGCGTGTACGTTTTGGACGGGACGCTGCGTTATTCCGTCGATGGCGAGACTCGGGACCTGCGCCCGGGTGACTGGATGCACACACCCAAAGGCTCGGTGCACGGGTTCAGCAATCCGTACCATGAAAGCGCCCGCGCGCTGATCTTGCTCACGCCCGACATCGGCGCGCAGTACTTCCGCGACGCGGCCGACGTCGTCAACGCCGGCGGACCCCCGGACCGCACTCGGATGTTGGCGGTCATGGCGCGGTACGGCCTCGTTCCGGCGGCACCCAGCGCCGCACGAGTCCCCTGACCCACGCATCCCGATGCAGCACTTCGCGCAGCCGCGTGGCGAAAGTCACGACGCGGGTGACGTGCGGTCTCGCGGCCGGCAAGGTCTGCCGCAGCGAGGGCCGCGCCATCCGCGAGTTCCTGAGGAGCAAAGACTGGGGCTCCTGGTCGCGGGAGGACATCAAGGCCGAAGTTATCGCCCTGTCCAACCAGCGCCAAGAGAACGACGCCACCATAATTGCCGCAAAGAGTGTGCTGCGGCCAGCCGCGGCGCGGCACCGGCGTCGAGGCCAGAAAATTGCGAGGCCAGGATCATCGTCCTGACGAGTACGAGGAGTCGGTGATGGACGTAGTGTGGACATCGCAGAGCAACCCCGGCAAGCAGGTCATGCTTTCCGTGGCGTGCACCGTCGTCGGCCTGGTGCTGCTGATCGGCTATGGTGACTACGTCAGCCATGCCGGCACCAACGGGCTCGCGGGTTTTCTACTCGGCGCGCTGCTGTTGACGGCTGGAGTGGCCGCCTATCTCGCGAGCAGCCGACAGACCGTGGTTGTCGATCCCAAGGCGCGTCGCATCATCATCGATGACTTGGGCCGCTTCGGCCGGAAGCGGCGGACGATTGCGTTCGGCGACATCGCCGAAGTCCACATCGGCTATCTCGGCAAGGCGTCCAACCTCGTCGAGTGGTACTACCTCGCACTCAAGCTCCGGAGCGGCGAGAACTACCCGCTGTTCGCCCCGGGCCGCTTCTATGAGGGTGCCTCGGACCGAGCTACGTTGACGGGCTGGCAGCGTCGTCTCGAGGAATACCTGCGCGCGTAATAGGGGCCTGCGCGGCTCGCGCAGGCCTCGGCGCCTGGGCACACTCGACATAGGCTGGTCCTGAGCGAGGGCCGGATACGGACGGCCCACGAGTATTCACACGACTGGCACGGCGACGATTGATTTCGGTTGCGCTGCTCTCGCTCGATCGCGGCACTGTCTACTCATGGCGCAGCGGCACGCTCCCGCCTCGAATCCGGCGGGAGCGCGACAAGCGAGGCGATCGTCCGACCGTCAGCCGTCGTACTTGAACGACAGAGACACCCGCGCTCGATACGCGACGACCTTGCCGTCCTCGACCTTCATGTCGAGCTTGGTGACCTCGGCGATGCGCAGGTCACGCAGCGACTTGGCGGCCGCCGCGATGGCGCTGTTCGCGGCGTCTTCCCAGGAGACAGTGCTGGTGCCGATGATCTCGGTCACGCGATAAACGCCACTGTCCGCCTTCTTATTGGCTTTCTTTGCCATGTTCCTGTCCTACCCTGGTAGAGAGGCGCGAGCCAGTGGGCCCGCACCCCGGGCCATAAATTATACGCCCGCACCGCCGCCCTCGGCCCTTGGTGCAGCCTGACGCCTCAGGCCCCAAGGCCAATCGTCAGTGCCCAACGCTCGAATTGGAAGACGCGGCACGGGTCAACGCGTAACGGGTGCATAGCCCTCCGCATCCGCCGCCGCTGCTGAGGCTCGCGATTTGACCCCGTCGCATTCTTTTCACACTCGGGTCCCCCCGGGCCTGTATCATCGACCGCCCTTTGTGTGTGCCGTCCGCGCCCCGGCCCCCGGGATGACCCTCCAGCGGCGCACTCTCCCCCACAATCAACGAGTTGCGCAGGCCCACAAGCCCGCGACCACGGAAGCCATGAAGACCCCTGCAGGCCTGCAACCGCTCATCGACGATGGCGTGATCGACGAAGTCGTCCTGTCGCTGAAGAGCGGCAAGGAAGCGACCGTCTACGTCGTGCGCTCAGGCACGCATACGCGTTGCGCCAAGGTCTACCGGAATATGGCACAGCGCAGCTTCCAGAAGCGCTCGCAGTACCAGGAAGGCCGGAAAGTCCGTGGCAGCCGACAGACCCGCGCGATGAGCAAGAGCACGGCGTTCGGCCGCCGGGAACAGGAGGCAGCCTGGAAGAACGCCGAGGTGGACGCGCTATATCAGCTCGTTGGCGCTGGCGTACGCGTACCCAAGCCCCACGGCTATTTCGACGGCGTTCTGATCATGGAACTGGTGACGGATGTGGCGGGTAACCCGGCGCCGCGCCTTGGGGAGGTGGAGCTGTCTGCGGAGACCGCCCGCGAGTATCACCGCTTCCTGATCGGGCAGGTCGTGCGCATGCTCTGCATCGGCCTGATTCACGGCGACCTTTCGGAATTCAACGTGCTGGTCGCTCCCGACGGCCCCGTGATCATAGACCTCCCCCAGGCCGTCAATGCGGCTGGCAACAACGCCGCGCGGGCCATGCTCGAGCGGGATGTGAACAACCTGAGATCCACGCTCGGCCGCTTTGCCCCGGAGCTCCTCGCCACCGAGTTTGCAAGGGAAATGTGGGCGCTCTTCGAGCAGGGCGAACTGCGGCCGGACAGCGAGCTCACGGGCGTCTTCGCGCTCGATGACACCGTCGTCGATCCGGACGGCGTGATGCTCGTCATTGACGATGCGCGCGAAGAAGAGATGCAACGCCGCCTTCGCCTGGCGAGCTAAGCCAGAGGTTCAAATCCCGGGCGGGATCAAATCGTGGCGGCGGACCACGGGACGGCGCTCGGCGTGCCGGTTGTCTTTCCCGCCGACCTTCTTCCGGAAGTCGCCAGTGTGCGCGGCGACGGGGGGGCGCGGTCGGTTCTGTGGGGCTATAGCAGCCGCGTCGTGACCGTGCCCATGCCCTCTGCGGCGCTCGACATCGACACGACCCATGACTTGCGCCCCCTGCCCGACCTCAACGCCCGCCCCGACTGACCCTGCGATGCCGGGCTGCCGCACAGGGCGCCATGGTCGCGGGCGACTTGCAGCCGGCCCCAAGGCCGCGCTACAGCAATCTTTCCATGCGCACTAGGTGACTCCGCCGATCGGCGGCAACGGAGCGAATCGGAAGAGTAATCAATAGCCTGCCGGCTGGTTTGGCGAGGTTCGTATTGGCAGGAGCTGCTGCCCCAACAACGCAGCGACTTCCGCGAACTGCAACTCCCTGAGGCGGCTGGGGAATCCCGAACTTACCGCCGGCAGAGGCGGGAAATCCTGCCGGCAGTGGTGGCCGGAAGCACCGGAGGAACCCCGGGAAATGCCGTATATCGCGACGACTTGGAACGCGCGATAAGGGCCTTGGTTACGGCCACGGAGACAGCCGGTGCCACGCAGCCTGTCTCGTCGAGAGTTCCTCCAGCAGTCCGCACTCACGACCGCCGGAGCGACGGTCGCTGGAGCGGGATCGCTTCTCATGGCCCAGGCCGCCGCCGCCGGCGTGGAGCCGGCAGTCCTCGGGCCCGGAACCGTCGCTATCACGCTGTCGGTCAACGGCACGCCGCGGGCGCTGGAGATAGAGCCGCGGACCACGCTGGCCGAGGCGCTGCGCGGCCCGCTGGCGCTGACCGGCACTAAGATCGGCTGCAACCGGGGCGGCTGCTCAGCGTGCACCGTGTGGCTCGATGGCGCGCCCGTGTGTTCCTGCATGGTCCTGGCGATTGACGTCGGTGGCCGCAGCGTCACGACCATCGAAGGCCTCGCGCAGGGAGAGACCCTGCATCCCGTGCAAGCCGCGTTCATCGAGCACGACGCATTGCAATGCGGGTACTGCACGCCCGGGATGGTGATGAGCTGCGCCGCCCTCGTTCGAGACAAGCCCAATCCGACGGCCGACGACGTTCGCAGTGCGATCAGCGGCCACGTCTGCCGTTGCGGGACCTATCCGCACGTCGTCGCCGCGACCCTCGCTGCCGCGACAGGCCACAAGGCGTGACCATGGCGAACGAAGAGGCATCGCGCACCGCGACGTTTCCGAGCGGCATCGTCGGCGTCGGTCTTGGAGAAGTTAGGCGGAATATCCCCGCCGACGAGCCCCCGCCATTGCCGCCAAATGCCGAGCTGGCCGTGATTGGCAAGCCGGTGGCGCGGCATGACGGCCGTGCCAAGGTCACCGGCGCGACTCGATTCACCGTCGATGTGGTGCTGCCCGGCATGCTGCACGGGGGCATCCTGCGCTCGCCGCTGCCACATGCGCGCGTGCGCGCGATCGACGTCGCGGCCGCGACGCATCATCCGGGTGCCCGAGCCGTCGTCATGGTCGCCCGGCCGGGGGACGCCAAGACCGGCGTTGTGCGTTACGCGGGCGCCGCCGTCGCCGCGGTCGCCGCCACATCGATGGCCGCCGCGGAGGAGGCGTTGCGGCTGATTCGCGTCGACTACGAGCCGCTGCCCTTCGTCGTGGACCTGGACCAGGCGCGCGATCCGGCCGCGCCGCCGGTCCACGACGGCGCTTCGCTGCCAGCGGGTAACCCGTCGGGATATCCCGCACCGGCCGGCCTGCCGGTGCAGGGGAACGTGCATGGGCCCGCGGTCGCTCGTCGCGGCGATGTCGTGGGCGGGTTCGCACAGGCGGATGTCCAGGTCGAGGGCGAATACCGCACGCAGGTCCAGACGCATTGCTGCATGGAGCCGCATGCGGTCGTCGCCGACTGGCGCGCAGACGGCCTCACCGTCTACATCTCCACCCAGTACACCGCGGGTGTGCGGCACGAGCTGGCCGAGGCTTTCGGTCTGCCGCTCAACCGAGTCCGGGTGATCGTCGAAGGGATGGGCGGCGGCTTCGGCTCGAAGTCGTCGCTCGGCAACTACGGGCGGCTCGCCGCGATGCTGTCGCGGCAAGCCGGGGCCCCGGTGCGCATCGTCCTCGACCGGAAAGAGGAGCAGACGGACGCCGGAAATCGGCCGGGCACCTCGCAGCACGTTCGCATGGGCGCGCGGCGCGACGGCTCATTGACCGCGATCTCGGTGGTCAGTTACGGAACGGCCGGCGTTGCGCTGGGCGCCGGGGTCGGCAATTTCGCTGAATCGCTTTACGAGTGTCCGAACTTCGAAGGCGCGCAGCACGATGTCTTCATCAACGCGGGCCCCGGCTGCGCGATGCGCGCGCCGGGCGCCGTGCAGGGCGCGTGGGCCCTCGAGCAGTCGCTCGACGAGCTCGCGGAGCGCCTCGCGCTCGACCCGCTCGTCCTGCGCGACCGACTCGACCCGAGCCCCGTGCGGCGTGAGGAACGCCGCATCGGCGCCGAGCGGATCGCCTGGCACCGCCGTCACGCCCCAGGCGCCGACACCGGCCCGGTCAAACGTGGCATCGGCGTCGCTCAGTCGCTGTGGTCCGCCAACGTGCGGACCAACTCGTCCTGCGAGGTGCGGGTGATGCGCGACGGCTCGGTCGCAGTGCTCTCGAGCGTTCAGGACATCGGCACCGGGACCGGGACGGTGATGGCGCAGGCCGTGGCCGAGGTCCTCGGTGTAAGTCCGGCGGCGATCGCCGTGCGCATCGGGGACACCGAGTTCCCCGCCGGCCCCCCCTCCTACGGCAGCCTCGCGACCGCCTCTATTACCCCACCGGCGCGCACAGCCGCCTGGCGCGTGCTGCAGGTGCTGTTCCGCGAGGCGGGGTCGCTGTTGAAAGCGGCGCCTGAGGAGCTGGTCGCGCGCGACGGGCGGATCGTGGTGCGCGGCGACCCGGGTCGCAGCATTGCATTCGCTGAGGCGGCGGCGCACCTGCGCACGGACGTCGTCAGTGCCGTGGCGTCCCGTGCCGACGACTACGGCGGATTTCGCCGCCGCATGGGCGACGGCGGCATGGCACAGCAGGATCTCGGCGGCGTGCAGTTCGCCGCAGTGGCGGTCGACACGGAAACCGGCATCGTCCGGGTCGAACGCGTCGTCGCCGTCCAGGACTGCGGCCGCCCGATGAACCCGCGACAGATCGAGAGCCAGGTGCAGGGCGGCGTCCTGATGGGGATGTCATTCGCCTTGTTCGAGGAGCGGCTTCTCGACCGGCGCACGGGCCGCATGGTCAATCCGAACCTCGAGCAGTACAAGCTCGCTGGGTCCTGCGAGACCCCGCAGATCGACGTCGTGGTGCTGGAGAACTATCAGGGCAACAGCGCCACCGATGCCTACGGCATTGCCGAGCCCTCGAACATCGCCACGGCCCCCGCGATCGGCAACGCCGTGTACAACGCGATCGGGGTTCGCATGCGGTCCCTGCCAATGACACCAGCGGCGGTGCTCGCCGCGCTCGGCAAGGTCCCGTCGAGGCTCTGACCGCGATGAACCGATTCGCCTGGATGAGCGCAAGAACGGTTGCGGAGGCTGCATCCGCCGCCTCGATAACCGTCGCCGATGCGATGGCCGCGTCCGACACTCGCGCCGGCGAGGGGGCCATCGTCAAGGCCGGGGGAATCGATCTGCTCGACTTGATCAAGGAGGGCCTGATCGAGCCGGGCAAGCTCGTGAGCCTCCGGGAGATACCGAAACTTGACACCGTTGACGAGGAAGCGGGCGCCGGCATCCGCATCGGACCCATGGTCACGCTTGCGTCCCTCGCCGCCCATCCGCTGATACGGCAACGCTATCCGGCGCTCGCCGACGCGGCGGCGGCCTCGGCGAGCCCGCAGATCCGCAATGTCGCGACGCTGGGCGGCAACCTGCTGCAACGACCGCGCTGCTGGTATTTTCGCTCGATCGAGCACCGTTGCCTGAGGAAGGGCGGCGACCACTGCTTCGCGCTGTCCGGCGCGAACCGATATCACGCCGTCTTCGACAACCGGCCCTGCGCCATGGTGCACCCCTCGACCGCGGCCACAGTACTCGTCGCGCTCGGCGCGACGCTCGAGCTGACCGCCAAGGGCGGCGCCGCGCGCCGGCTGCCGCTCGAAGAGTTCCTCGCAGCGCCGCGCGGGGATGTTACACGGGAGAACGGCCTCAAGCCGCACGAGCTCCTGACCGCCATTCGCCTGCCGGCGCTCGGGGCCGGCGTTCGCATGGTGCACCTGAAGCGTGGCGAGAAGGACGCCTTCGACTGGCCGCTCGCCGACGTGGCAGTGGTCCTCGACCTCGGGCCGGACAGGCACTGCAGGAGCTGCGCCATCGTGCTCGGCGCCGCGGCGCCCGCGCCGCACCGCGCGATCGCGGCACAGAAGGTGCTGACGGGCCGGCGCATCGACTACGCCGCCGCCAAGGACGCCGCCCACGCCGCGCTCGAGGGCGCCACACCACTCGCCGACAACGCGTACAAGCTGCCGCTGTTCGAGACCCTGGTCCGTCGCGCGATTTTGACGGCCTGAGTCGCTGGTCCGTGCCAGGACCCGGGATCTCCGGAGCCGGCCCTCGTCGGACCCTCGGTCGAAGGGTACCGATGCCGAATAGCGAACCTTCCCGAAACGATCAAGAGAGCGCCGGACGTGGCGCGGAAGGTCATTCGAGATGGGGTCGGCCCGATCGTGCTCGAGCCGCGAGACGGCTATCGATCCGATCGCGAAGATGGGGCCGGAACTCCATCGCCTGCTCGCGGAAGGCGGTCTGCCTATAGACGTGGTAGGGGGGCGCGCTGCGCTGCGACGGCGCCCGCTGGCGCGTCACAGTCTCGAGCCACGGAGGCGCAGCCGGGGTCCTTCTTTTTGTGCGAAGCTAGCGGCCTCGCCCCCCCCCTCACTCACCCGGAGAGTCCATGGCCAAGCCGAACTATTCACACCAGAAGAAACAGCGCGAGCAGGCCGCGAAGAAGAAGCGAGATGAAAAGCTGCAGCGGCGCCAGCAGAAGAAAGAAGAAACCCCGCCATCTCAGAGCTGACCCGACGCCGACCCCCGGCGGGCACGAACGAGCCCGGTGAAGGCCGGGCTCGCCATTCGTCACGTTCTGCTCACCTCTCTGTGCAGCGCGAGCCACCACCGGTGGGGTCGCCTCCAGTTTGCCGCGCCCTCCTCCTGCCGAAACCGGACTTCGGCCCTCGATACCCGGCAACTCGTATCTGAGGCGGGTTGCGGTCGTCCACCGTTGGGAGTCACCGACGGTCTCTTCGGCCCCGGACGGGACGCCGGCGAGTCAGCGCAGGCCGTCGAGTCCGAATATCTTCGAGAGCTTGGCATCGAACATGGCTGCGGGAAGCAGCCGCGCCAGCAATGGCAGCCGCACACTGTTCGTACCGCGTCGGATCACCCGGGGCGGCGGACTGTGCAGCAGCGATTCCACGACGGGTCCTGCGAAGACGTCTGCCGGCATGGCTCCCGGCTGCGACGCCTGGGCACGGGCCCGAATCCCGCTCGCCACCACCTGGTACAGCGAGTTCTCCGGCAGGCGAATCGACGCTTCCGCGTGCTGACCGAAGCTCGAGCGCACGCCGCCCGGCTGGATCGCGACCACGTGGATACCGAAGGGCAGGAGCTCCATGCGCAAGGCATCGGTGAGCGAATGCACCGCTGCCTTGCTCGAGCAGTACGCGCCCGCAAACGGCGTGGTGAAAAGTCCCACGATGCTCCCCACGTTGGCGACCACCGCGCTGCCGTTCTTCGCCACCGCCGAGCGCAGCAGCGGCACGGCCTTCGACGTCACGGCCACCGGGGCGATTACGTTCGTCTCGAACTCACTACGCAGGTCCTCACGAGTCAGGTCGACCACGGCGCCGACCTGGGAGTAGCCGGCATTGTTGATCAGCATATCGAGCTGCCCGACCTCCCGGCTCACTGCGTCGAGCGCACGGTCGATGGAGGCATCGTCGTTCACATCCAAGACGAGACCGTGGATGCCTTCGGCCTCTAGCGGAGCTACGCCCTCGCGGCGTCGCGCCGTGGCATAGACACGATGGCCTCGTTTGCGGAACTCGCGTGCGAGGGCTGCCCCGATGCCGCTCGAGCAGCCCGTGATCAGTATCGTCTTCTCTTGCATGTGCCCTCCCCGAACGAGCGTTCAGCCCGTGGCGGCCGTGAGCCACGTTGGCAGGAATCCTACACGCTTGAGTGCATCCACTGCATCGCGCACAAGCGTTCGGGGGCGGGCGGCCGCCATCGTTAGCGCGTGCAAGTGCCCTTCGATCGGCGCGATCGACTATTTCTTGTCGACGACGACCCGACCGTCTGCGTTGACGGAGACCCGGTAGCGATGACCGTCCTGGCATTTGGCGATGTAGTCATTCTCGCCCTGTTGGCTGACACTGACGACCTGTCCGCACGGCAACCCTTGCAGCGCAATCACTGCCGTCAAGTCCTTCGCGACCGGGACGCCGTTGGCAGCAGGATCGGCGGCGAGCGACGGCGCGGCGTATAGCGTGGCTGTCACAAGCATCAGAACCAGGCGCTTCGAACCTTGCTTCACGGCGTTGCTCCTGCCATCAGATGAGATTCGGTGAACTTTCTGGGATCCGAGAGGATGCCCCATATCGCTTCGCGCGATGAGACGATGTCGCGGGCGAGCGACGGATCGCTGTCCTGCAGCAGCGAAAGCACCTTGAGAAGCAGCATGTTGTAGGACTGGCGCAGCTCGGCAAGCGTCTTCGCCGCCTGCTTCTTGTGGTACGCGCGGAATTCGTCGAGCAGGTCGTCGACCTGATTCTTGAGCGAAAGCTTGGTGAACACGCCGATGGCGTTGGTCTCGCGGAGCCGTGTCTCGAGAGACTTGAGATCGAGCGGCGGTGCAGCAGCCGTGGCCGCAGCGGGTGCAGCGGTCGCCGCCGGAGCGGGCGCGTTGGTCGCGGGTATCGCGGCAGCCGGCGCCACCTTCGGCGGCGGCGCCGCGGCGACCGTTGGCGACTTGGCCGGGGCGCCCCGGGTAGCCGGTGTCGTGCTGCCCGTGACCTTCGTGGCGGGGGATTGCAGCGCGGCCGCAGGTGCCGCCGGGCCCGCCGGCTTGG